>JABAOD010001501.1_pt1 | contig 25354 bp, 23 predicted proteins | sample 7062151 | NCBI WGS metagenome assembly JABAOD01 (sample SAMN14538626, study PRJNA623070) | marine sediment metagenome | biome: marine biome [ENVO:00000428]; feature: marine pelagic biome [ENVO:01000023]; material: deep marine sediment [ENVO:00002113] | place: India: Gulf of Khambhat ... | reverse complement strand
TCCTTCGGCATCGTCGGCGACCACGACCAGAGCCGCCGGCCCGTGCGCGCATCCAGCGCCGTGACCGTGCTGGGCGGCTCGGTCACGTACATAACGCCATCCACCACGATGGGGGTCGTCTCGACCATCGAATTCTCGGTCTGGTACACCCAGAGCGGACGCAAGCCGGCCACGTTGTCCGGCCTGATCTGGTCGAGCCTCGAAAAGCGGTGTGACCGATAATCGCCGGAGTAGGTGAGCCAGTTACCTTGCTCGCGGTCGGCCTGCAGCAACCGATCCTACGGCACCTGGGCGTCGAGGCTCTGCGTGGACGATGCCGCGCAGCCGAGCACGACGGCGAGCGCCGTTGCCCGAGCCGACATTGAGATCTGGCGCATCGGGTCTTTCATTTCTGACCTCCCAAGCTGGCCAGGTAAGCGACGAGATCATCCAGTTCCGCCTCGGACAGCGCATCCGCGTAGCCGGGCATCAGACTCATCTGCCTCCGCTTCTCCAAGCTTTTCAGATCGCGCTTGTCCAACGAGTGGAAGCGGCCCGCGTCGTCGCGGAGCTGAAGGGTGAAGTCGTCCTCGTTGACCCGCACGCCGATTATCTCACGCCCGGCTTCTCGTCCTCCCACAGCCGTTCGTTCTGGTGGAAGTTCGCTTCACCGGAGGGGCCGTTGTAGACGACCAGCAGCGTCGGCGTGATGCCGGCCTCGCTGGCCGCGTACATCCGGACGACATCCTCGTAGAGGGGCGTGAGACCCATCGAGTGCTCGATACCGGTCTGGCCGTCGATGATCTGGGTGAGGTTCATCTCCGGATTGGCCGCCGACTCGGCGAACACGTTGAGACCGAGCTCCCGGGCGGCGGTGGTGATCTGGTGCCGCCGAACCCGGGTGAAGTTCACGTAGTCCTTCAGCGCCGTCGCGCCGTGGTCTTTGTTGAAGCGCGCGTGGTCGCGTGCGTCGTCGAGCGACTTCACCGATCGGTACATGCGGGGACGAAAGCGGCGGGCGCCGAAGATGGGCGGGCCGGTGGAGAAATGCCGAGGGCCGATGATCTTTCCGGCGCGAATCATGTCCGAGACCCAGGCATCCTTCTCCACCAGACCGTAGACCTCGTAGACGGTCGTAACGCCGTACGCGAGCTCCGCCTGCAGGTTGGCCGGGCGTTGCTCGATCACGTTGAGCGGCGAGACATCGGGGTCCGGATGGGCGTGGGCGTCGATGATGCCGGGGATCACGGTATGGCCCGGCAGCTCGAACACGCGGGCATCACCCGGGACGGCGACTTCCGAGCCGACGGCCACGATCTCATCGCCCTCGATCAGCACGGTCGCGTTCTCGAGCACCTCGCGCCGGTCGTTCATGGTGATCACGCGGACGCCGGTCAGAGCGATCTTTGACCGGGGAACGTAGACGTCGAAGCTGAACGACAGGTCGATTCGCCGGGCGCTCGCCTCACCGTTCAAGATCTCGCCCACCGTCTTCTCGTAGAAGGCCGCACCGCGCGTCCACGACAGGCTCGAACCGTCGGCCGACCAGCGGAGGTAGTCGCCATCGCTCGGGTCTACCCGCTTGGTGAAGCCCTGCTTGTCCTCGGCGCTCACCGTCACCGCGTTGCCGACGAACTCGTACGGGGTCAGGTAAGTGCGTCGATACTCGCGAAAGGCGATCCAGCGCAGGTCGGGCGAAAGCGACGCGGCGACCGCATGGGGAAAGCGGTAGAGCGTCATCTCATCGGTGCCATCGATCCGGATTCGCTTCAGCGTCAGCGTGTCGTTGACGAATTCGGTGAAGAAGAGACCCTCGCCGCCGGGCTCGAAGGTGAGGTGGGGAGGCTGCCGGGCCGAGAAGTTCCCGTAGCCCAGAGAGTGCGCGGAGATCTCGGTCACGCGGCGCTCCTCGCCACCGATCGCCAGGACGATCAGGTCGAAACGGGTCTGCTGGGCAAGCCGCACACCGTTGTGCAGCTCGCCGGTGCCTCGTACGAAGGCGAGGCGCCGACCGTCGGGCGCGAGTGAGAGCGAGCCGTACTGCGACGGGAACGTGGTCAGGCGTGCCGGGCGTCGCGCCTCGAGGCGCCGCGAGTAGAGCGCGCCCATCTCGTCATCGGACCAGGCGGCGAAGTACAGCGTTCCGGTTCTTGCGTCGAAGACTGGGCTTGTTTCGTGTTCGGTCGAGTTAGTGAAGTTCCGCAGCCGCTCGCCCGACTTGAGATAGAGGTCGCCCAGCGCCTCGAAAACGATTCCGCGATCGGTTCGTAGACCCCAGCGATGCAGTCGCGTCGTCGCCCGTTCCCTCGGGATGTCGATCGGGAAACGGATCGTCCGATCCAGCTCGCGGTGCACGGGCGCCTGGAAGGGCACGATTCGATCCGTGCCGCTCTCGACGTTCACGGCGTGAATTCTGCCACCGGTACCGAGGATGATCTCCGTGCCATCCCGGCTCCAGGCCATCCCCGGAAAAGCGCCGTAGGAGTAAAACATCGTCTCCTGACGGTCACGGTCCAGACCGCGAAGCAGCACACGCTCCCTACGCGCCTCCAGCTCGTGAACGACCAGCACGGTCTCCTGATCGTCGCGGTGGATGTAAGCGAGTCGGCGGCCATCGGTTGAAAGCGTCGGGTTGAAGGCTCCCCCCGGCCGCTCGATGAACGACGCGACCACGCCGGTCTTTTTGTCGTAGCTCTTGATGCGCGCGCCGCCGTTCACACGCTGCCAGGGATCGAAGCCGAACGGGTAGAGCGACTGGTCGATGTGCTCGAAAACGATGCGGTCGCGTTCGGGGTCGTCAACGAAGTTGTTCACCGGGCCGTCGGAGGACGTGTAAAGTTCCTGGTGGGTTCCGAGCAGGTTGAACTGCAGCCCCTTGAAATCGTTCTCGTCTCTCGCGACGCCGAAGATGTGACGGCCATCTGCGGACCAGTTGGGTCGGTACACGTTGAGGTCCATCTTGGAGATGTTCTCGAGCGATCCGCTGGCCCGGTCGAGAACCCAGATGTCGTCGCTGCCGCTGCGATCCGAGGTGAAGGCAATCTTGCGGCCGTCGGGACTGTACCTCGGCTGCATGTTCCAGGAGCGGCCGTCGGTTAGGCGCTCGGCCTCTCCGCCCGACGCGGGCATCTCGTAGATATGGCCCAGGAGATCGAATACGAGGGTCCGGCCATCCGGCGCGACATCGAGGCTGATCCGGGTACCCTCGCTCGCCGTGTAATCGAGAACGCTGACCTCCGGCGCCCGTGTTTCGGTGATGTCCCACTCCTGGGCGTGGGCCGCCGGAGCGAGCGCGATGCTCAGACCGAGACCGACGGCTGCAATCGACTTAGGGCCATGCTGGCGCACGTTCGTCCTCCCTCGGCGGTTAACGCCATAGCTGCGAGCGACTCTATGGTGGTTAGGAATCGTTGAGTGCCGGCCGGTAATGCTATTCGTGCAGGTCGAGGCGCGCGATCCCCGTCCCCCCCACCCGCCTCCCTCCTCCGCGTCCGCCGACGCCGCGCCCTGCCGCAACCACTCACGGAACGCGGGCGAGCTGAGCGCCTGCCTCTACTCGGCGAGGATGTCGAGGGCCATCGCTCGCACCGGCCCGGCCGCGTCGCGCGGCGCCCGTTCGTCTAGCCCAGCCGTCGAGTTCGTCTGCCGCAGCAGCCACCCCTCGTAGGCCTCCTGCTCCGGGTCTGCCGCCACCGTCGCCTCGAGCAGCCGTCGCGTGATCGCGAGGCCGATGGCGTCGGGCCGGGTATCGCGTTTGCATTGGCGGCGCCGCCCCTCCGACGCGTCGAGAGCGGAGAGCAGCTGCCGGCAGATCTCGGCGGGCCTGGGCGTTGCTGTCGCGGTCAACGGTGCGCTGCGGGCTCTACCCGCCGGAGGATCCGGCATCGGCCACACCCACCTCGAGCGCGAAGCCGGGGCCGGGCGGCCGCGAGTAGCCGCGGTCGAGCGCGACGAGATCGAGGTCCACGGTATCCAGATCTCGGAGCAGAAGGTCCAGGTGCGAGCTGGCCTCCAGCGTTGTCAGCACCTTCAGATACCCACCACAACTCTCGCACGTCTCCACCTTCTGCGTCTCGGCGTGCTTCTCCGGAACCAGCGAGCCCAGCTTGTTGGGATCTCGTTCACCGCAGTGCACACAACGCAACCAGGCCATCTCCCAGCCGGCACCGCAGCGTCCGCAGCGCAGCAACCGCGCGCGGTCCAGCCCGCGAAGCTCGGCCAGGGTCGGTCGAGCGCCGCACACGGGGCAGTATCCGTACGGCCAGTGCTTCGGTTGCTTATCCGTCAGCTCGGTCGCCGAAGCGTGGAGCAGCGGCAGCACGAGAAACTCGCTCACCGCACGCAAGATGCCGGGAGACACCTTCAGGCGATCCGCCAGCGCCACGACCGTATCCTCGTCGAAACGGAGCGCGGCCTCGAGCAGCCCCAAGCTCTCGCCTGAAGCCATCTGTTCAGTTGGCGGCGACCCGTTCCCCCGTGTCGACGTGATGGCCAACAGCTGGGTGACCAGATCGTTCACCCGCTCCGCCGCGACATGGAACGTGTGTACGTGAAGCAATGGCGCGCCGGGCTCTGTGGGTGGCGAAAGATCGGCCGCGGCGCCCGCAGAGAACCATTCGGCATCGATCGCGCCGGCGGCGGCGCGGAGCAAACGCAGCCAGGTCCGCCACTCCGGCCGCTCTTCCTCGAGAACTCTCAGTCGAGCGAGAGGCTCGTTCCGAATACTGCCGCGGGTCCGTTGCATGGTACCCCTGCGACTACGCATGGAGTGCCGAAATAGGGTTCGGCTCCTCGGTGAAACTCGACGACCGTTCTACGGTTGCCCTGGTCTGCGCCCGGTCCGCCCCCACGCACGCGGCGCGCCCCGGGGCTGGTGCAGGCGGCGGCCTGGGCGCCGACCGTCGATTGAAGGAATTGCCTGCGGGTGAGTACCATACGAACTGCTCCAATGGTTGGGGCTCACAAGAACAAGGCTGAAGCGGGCCGTGTTCCGACTGGATGGTGCTGGTTTTGAACGGTGACTCCATAATAGGCGCCTTCCAGAGTCGCGCGCAACAAGCGGGCTCGACGCTAATCGACGCCCGAAACCTCGCCCTTTCATTTCGGCCGGCCGGGCCGTATTCTGCTGCGTTTTCCGACATTACGGCGACGCAAGGCCGCTCGACCGCGCTGCGGCCCTGCCCAACCCGAACGACTAGGGAGACCAGCATGAGGACCGTGCAGGTCATGACGAATTCCGGAGAGACCGGCTTTCTCGATGAAGCGGCACTTGCGGGGTTCCGGGCCAGTCTCCAGGGGGAGATCCTGTTGCCGGGCGACGACGGCTACGACGCTGCCCGGACGATCTGGAACGGGATGATCAATCGCCGTCCGGGTCTGATCGCGCGCTGTGGGGATGCGGGCGACGTCGCGCACGCGGTCAACCTCGCCCGCTATCACGACATCCTCGTCGCCGTCAAGGGCGGCGGCCACAATGTCGCGGGCAACGCGGTTTGCCAGGGCGGTTTGATGATCGACCTCTCATCGATGAGGTCGATCGAAGTCGACGCCGCGCGGCGCGAGGCGCGCGTCGAGCCCGGGTGTCTGCTGGGCGACCTGGACAAGGCGACCCAGAAGCACGGGCTCGCGACGCCGGGCGGTATCGTGTCGACCACCGGGGTGGCCGGACTCACGCTCGGCGGCGGCTTCGGATGGCTGAGCCGCAAGTTCGGGCTGAGTGTCGACAACCTGATCTCCGCCGACGTCGTCACGGCCGACGGAGAGACGCTGACGGCGAGCGCCGACGAGAACCCGGATCTGTTCTGGGGCATCCGCGGCGGCGGCGGCAACTTCGGCGTCGCTACCTCATTCCGTTTCCGGCTTCACGAGGTCGGTCCACAGGTGTACGCCGGGCTGATCGTGCAGCCCTTCTCCAAGGCGCGCGACTGTATGCGCTTTCACCGTGACTTCGTGGCGGACGCACCGGAGGAGCTGTCCGTCTGGTTGGTGGTGCGGCACGCCCCTCCCCTTCCCTTCCTTCCCGAGTCCGTGCATGGCCAGCTCGTGCTGATCATCGCGTTTCTGCATGTCGGCGACGCGTCGGAAGGCGAGCGTCTGATCAAGCCGGTCAGCAGGTTCGGCGCGCCGCTTGGCGCGCACGTGGGGATCGCCTCCTTCACGGGGTGGCAGAAGGGCTTCGATCCGTTGAACGCGCCCGGTGCGCGTAACTATTGGAAGTCGTGCAACCTCAACGACCTCAACGACGGGGCGATCGACACGGTCCTCGAGTACGCCGAAGAGTTCCCGTCGCCGCATTGCGAGATCTTCATCCCGCACCTGGCGGGCGCCGTGAGCCGCGTTCCGTCGGATGCAACGGCGTACGGACACCGGGATGCGCCGTTCCTGATCAACGTGCACACGCGCTGGGAGAGCCCCGCCGACGACCGCAGGTGTATAAGCTGGGCGCGCGAGCTGTTCGACGCGCTTCGACCTTACTCGGCCGGCAGCGTCTACGTGAACTTCATCAGCGATGAAGGCGCCGAGCGGGTGCACGACGCGTACACGCAAGCGACCTGGGAGCGTTTGGTCGACCTCAAGACCAAGTACGATCCCCAGAACCTGTTTCGGCTGAACCAGAACATCAAACCGCGCGACTGAAGATCCCGGCCGTCAGCGCCGGCCGCACCGGTTGCCGACGGCCGGGATTGGGGCCATCGTGTCCGGCGCGGCAGGCCCGATGCCTGCACCCAATCCGGCAGGGGGGCACAGCGATGGATTTCCAGACGGATGCACAGCGAAGTTGTTTCGATAAAGTGGCGCCGTGGATAAGAGAGATCTTCGGTGGCTCGGTGCTCCGCAAGCCCGATCAGCCCATCCTCGGCGTGATGCACGGGTCCGCTTTCGCGCAGGTCGGCGTCTTTCCCTGGGGCAAGGACGATGCGATCATCACCACCCGCGCCTACGTGGTGACGGGCGTCGAGCTCAGCCCCGATCTCATGCGATTCCTGCTGGAAGAGAACGCCGGCATGCATTTCGGCGGGTTCGGGATCGATGACGATGGCGACATCATCTTCGAGCACTCCATCGTCGGATCGACCTGCGACCAAAAGGAGCTGGAGGCCTCCGTCATCGCCGTGGCGCGAACCGCCGACGACTACGACGACCGTATCGTCGAGCGCTGGGGCGGCGAGCGGGCCCTCGATCAAGTCCGCTAGACGGCACCGCCGCCGCCCCGCACCGACTTCTCACTTGACTCCGCCGGAAATCAGGCGGCTCCGACCTCCGCGGGCTCGCTCTCGATGTACAGCGTCCGCGTCGGGTAGGCGAAATCGATCCCCTCTTCCTGAAAGCGCCGGTACAGCTCGAGGTTGATCGCCTGCTGCGTGTCCATGTAGGCACCGTATTCGGGCACCAGCATGAAGTACACCACCTCGAAGTCGAGAGACGAGTCGCCGTACGCCTTGAAGTGCGCCCGATCGAACCGTACCCTCTCCTGCGCCTCGATGATCTCGCGCACCATGCCCGGGATCCGGGCCAGTTTCTCGTAGGGCGTCTGATAGATCACCCCGAAGGAAAAGAGGATCCGACGCTCGGCCATCCGCTTGTAGTTGCGGATTCGGCTGCCGAGCAGATCGGAGTTCGAGAACACCAGCTGCTCGCCGGACAGGCTGCGCACCCGCGTGGTCTTCAGTCCGATGTGCTCGACCGTGCCCGGGAACTCGCCGACGATGATGAAGTCACCGATCACGAACGGCTTGTCGAGGACGATCGACAGCGATGCGAACAGGTCGCCCAGCACGTTTTGCAGCGCCAACGCCACGGCGATACCGCCGACGCCGAGCCCGGTCACCAGGGCGGTGACGTCGATGCCCAAATTGTCGAGGGCGAGCAGCAGGACGAAGGTCCAGAGCAAAAGCTTGCCGACGAAGCGGAGCGCGCCGATGCTCGTGGCGGCCGCGGCGTCCTCCTCCATCCGCGCTTGCATGTAGCGGGTGATCCAGAACGAGATCACCGCGTTGCCCCAGAGCGCGGCTTGCAGCAAGAACCCGACGACCATCACGCCGCGGAAAACCTTGTCGCCCGTCGGCGGAAGCGCCAGCGGCTGCACGCCGGCGTACAGCGCGATGATGAAGGGGAAGAAGAACCGCGTCTTTTGCACCAGATCGAGGACAAGATCGTCCAGATCGGTCTTGGTCCGCTCCGCCAATCGCCTGAGCCGCCGCTCCAGAATGCCCCGGAGCACCCGAAACACGATCAGGGTGAGCAAGAAGATCGCCGCAGCGATCAACCAAGTCTGCACGGTGTTGCCCAGATAGGTCCACTGAAGAAGTTCCGTCAAGACTTCAACCCTCCTCCGAAGGCGTTCCGCAGGAAGCTGAACAGTTGTTTCCTTTCACTTGTCTGCGAGCCTCGTATTTAACTCATCGGCGCAAGCGGGTGCAACGCCCGGCCGCCGAGGGAGAGGTGTTCCGGCTTGAGCCGAGGGAGCGCGGATCTTTCGTCGCTGGCGCATCGACCGCGGTAAAGGCTAGCATGTCGGCGATGCGATGGAACCTGCGAGGCACGTTCGGAGTTTGAAGCCAAAACCCAAGACGAGAAGGAGAGCATGTCAGCCGATAAGATGTCTGCCGATCACAGGGAGGTCGCGACGCTCGCCGGCGGCTGCTTCTGGTGTCTGGAAGCGGTCTACGACGACTTGCGTGGGGTGGAACACGTCGATTCAGGTTATGCCGGAGGCTCGGTCTCCAACCCGACCTATCAGCAGGTGTGCACGGGCAAGACCGGGCACGCCGAGGTGGTCCAGATCACTTACGATCCTGAGCAGATCACGTTCCGTGATTTGCTCGAAGTCTTCTTTACGATCCACGACCCGACCACTTTCAATCGGCAGGGTCCCGACGTCGGCACGCAGTATCGCTCGGCCATCTTTTACCATGACGAGCAGCAAAAGGCCACCGCCGAAGAAGTCATCGCCGGATTGAACGGCGCCGGGCTCTGGGACGCGCCGATCGTGACCGAAGTGACACCGCTTGAAGCGTTCTATCCGGCCGAGGGGTATCACCGGGACTACTTTCGCCGAAACCCCGAGCAGAGCTACTGCGCGGTCGTGATCGCGCCCAAGGTCGCCAAGGCGCGGAGCAAGTTCCTGCACAAGCTGAAGAAGTAGAGGCTGTCGATCCGGGCTAGCTCGCCGCCGCGAGCCGACTGGAAGCGATGCGTGCGGTCTCGGCGAGCACCGCCGAGCCGACGAGGATGCTCTCCTCCGCTGCATAGAATCGCGACGTGTGCACCGGGATGAACTCACCGCCCGGCTCGCGGGCCCCGACCCGCAGGAAGCAGCCGGTCATTCTATCCAGATAGAAGGCGAAATCTTCGCCCGCCATGTTTTGCGAGCCGAGCGGCACCGCGGCTCCCTCGCCCAGTAGCGCGGCCACGGCTTCGCGCGCCCAGCTCACCGGTTCGTCTGCGTTGATCACGGGAGGCGGCCCCAGCTCGAGCTGCACGTGCGCCTCGAGGCCATGGGCCTCGGCCACCGCCTCGACGATACGGCCGACCTCGCGATGGAGGAGTTCCCGGGTTCCGGGGTCGAGCGCGCGGAGGGTACCTTCGAGGTACGCGCGCTCGGGGATGATGTTGGGCGCGGTCCCGGCCCGCAGAACGCCGACGGAAACGACGGCCGGCGTGCCCGGGCTCAAGCGACGGGACACGATCGTCTGCAACGCCCCGACGAGAGCGGCGGCGCCGACGATCGGATCGGTGCCCTCATGGGGCCGCGCGCCGTGAGCGCCACGGCCCTTCAGCTCGATGACGAAGCTGTCGGCCGCCGCGGCCAAAGGGCCGGATTGTACGACGACCCGGCCGACTTCGAAGCGACGGTCCACGTGCGCCCCGAAGATCGCGACGGCCGGATCGAGGCCACCGCTCTCCAGGACCGCCTCGGCGCCCTGTCCCGTCTCCTCCGCCGGCTGCAACACCACCAGCACGTCACCTCGCGCCGGACGCTCGCTCAGCAAGTAAGCGGCACCCACGGCCCAGCTTGCGTGTACGTCGTGCCCGCAGGCGTGCATCACCCCCGGGCTCTCGGAGCTGAAATCCAGGCCGGTCTCTTCCTGGATTGGCAACGCATCGATGTCGCCGCGGACGGCGACCACGGGGGCGGCCGGATCCTCGCCCCGGATCCGAGCGATGACGCCGGTGCCGGCGACGCGCTGGAGTGAGACGGGATCGAGCGTCGCCAGCTCGTCGAACAGCCGAGCCGCCGTCCGCTCTTCCTCAAACGCCAGCTCGGGGTGCCGGTGGATGTCGCGTCGCAAACGCAATAGGCGCTCACGCACGGGAGCGGCCACCAGTCGGTCAGCGTTCGTCATGACACCTCGGAGGCGAAACGAAAACCCGGCCGAGCCGCGCGACACACACGGAGTTGATCAGGTCGCAGCGTCGTGTTTTGCGCGGCCGACCTAGCTGTACCCCAGCGGCAGATCGATCGAGGTGTAGAAGCCAGGCGGCGTCTGGTTGTAACAGCCGATCGCATTCACCACCTCGGCCGTCGTCCCCTCGTCGCCGTGGTAACCACCCGCGATCGCGACGCGCATCTCGGGAGAGCCGTGCACGTGGATCGCGTCGCCCGGTTCATCCACCTTCCAGGCCATCACCAGGTCGAAGTCGAGCACGCCGCCCTCCGGTGTCGTAAGCACCACCTGTTGGTGCAAGCCGTCCACCATGCCATCGTCGGCGATCACCGGTTCGATCGACGCCTTCAGGTCTCGCGTGGGCCAGCCCAGTGCACGCGCCACCAGCTGGGCCGAAGCTTCCAGGCCGACGTGGCCCAAGCGCCCCGCGGCCACGCGAGAGGCGAACTCCTCCGGGCTGAGGCCGCGACCGGTCTTGGCCACGAGCGGGCCGCGGCGCTTCGACGTGTCCACCCGGCGCCGCACGTCGATCCGCCGCACGGCCCTGGCACCGCTCGCCACCGCCACGACCAGGCGGTCCATGACGAAGCCAGGGTTTGCCCCGGTGGCGATCACCCGGCGCCCGTTGGACACCGCCGCCTCCCGCAGCGCCGCCTGCTCTCGTGCTTCCGGCGCAGACAGCTCTTCACAGGTAGTCACCACGTGGTAGCCGAGCGCCAGGAGTCGAAGGATCACCGGCGCCGTCACATCGGCCCGCGATGAGAACGCGGCCAGCGCCCAGTCTCCCGAGTCGGCCCGGGGGAGCGCATCCGCCGACTCGTACCCTTCGGCACCGAACCGCTCCACCGCCGCGCGCCGGGCCGCGTCGTCAGGATCGACGACCGCGAACACGGCCGCCACCACCCCGTCGCTCTGAGCGGCATCGGCGGCGGCGACGCCGATCGGACCGGCTCCGACCAAAACCAGACGACTCATCGGCAACAACCGCTTTCTTGCATTGGGATCTCCCGTTGATGTCGCGAAATCGAGCGCCAGAAGCTAAAGCGCGGCGGCCGGGAGCGTCAACCAAAGCAGGCGCAGACGTCGGCGGCGCTCCGGCATGCGACCACGATCACACGTGCGACGCTACGGCGCGGTCAGCGCTCGTTCACGCACGGTCAGGTCCTCCACCCGATCCCGATCGACCGAGACGCCTAGACCCGGCCGGGTTCTCGGGACCGAGATCATCCCATCCTCCATCGTCCACTCGGGGATCACGATGTCACGCTCCCAGTAACGCGCGCTGGGGCTGACGTCACCGGGTATCACAAAATTGGGAAGCGACGCCAGCGCCACGTTGTAGGCGCGCCCGACACCGGTCTCCAACATGCCGCCGCACCATACCGGTACGTCCCGGGCCGCAGACAGATCGTGAATCGCGCGTGCCGGCGCCAAACCGCCGACCCGCGCCGGCTTGATGTTGATGATCCGGCCGCTGCCCAGCGTCAGCATGTCCTCCGCTCGATCAACGCCCGTGATCGACTCGTCCAAACAGATCGGTGTGCGGAGTCGCTTTTGCAGCTCGGCGTGGCGCACCAGGTCGTCGTTGGCCAGCGGCTGCTCGATCATCATCAGCCCGAACTCGTCCAACTGCGCGAGGTGGTCCGCATCCTCCAGCCGGTAGGCGCTGTTCGCATCCGCCATCAGCGGCGCTTCGGGACCCAGTGCTTGCCGGGCAGCGGCGATGTATTCGATGTCGGCCCCCGGCTCGATCTTGCACTTGACCTTCCGATAGCCCTCGGCGAGAGCCGCCCCGGCACGGGCCGCGAGCGCGGCGGGGTCGGACTGGATGCCGAGTGAGATTCCGGTGGCGATCTTTTCCCGCGTGCCACCTAACAGGCGCGCCAAGCTCACACCGGCACGCTCCGCCGCCAGCCCCCAGATCCCCATCTCGACGGCGGCCTTCGCCATGTTATGGCCGCGAAAGTCGCGCTCCAGAATCGGGTTCACGTCCGCAGGTTCAGCGACCGGCCGTCCCAGAACGCGAGGCGCGACCCACTTCGAGATCGCCAGCCAGGCGCTGTCGATGGTCTCGTACGAGTAGTTGGGGTGCTCGGCCGCCGTGCACTCGGACCAGGCGACGAGGCCGTCCGAATCCACCAACTCCAGAAGCAGGATACGCCGTCGGATCGTCTGACCCGACGAGATGCGGAACGCCTCGCGCAGCGGCAGGCGGATCTCACGTAGCGTGATCCGGGTCACCGTGATGCTCATCCGAACCTCAATCCGGCTCGCGGCTCAGCACATAAAAGCAGCGGCCCGACCGATCATCGCGCCGAAAGCCTGTCACGCGATAACCGCGTTTCAAGCAGTGAAGCAGCGTCCGCCGCGTAGAGCGGCGCCACGCCCTAGCCTCCTCGATGGACCGGCGCTTAACCGCCTGGATATCCGGCGGCACCTCGACCCGTAAGATCGGCCCCTCGGGCGGATCGGTCTCTATCGGCACCACGGCCCCGTCGATCTCCTCGATGTTGACGACCGGAGCCTGATCCGCATCGGCGCCACCGTCGGCCACATCGCCTTGGGGTATGGACGATGCGAGCGCTTCGACTCGCGGATGCCGGAGTGGCCACTCGACGACGAAGCGGTCGGTGCCGAGACCGGAATGCAATTCGCTTCCCGTCTGGTTGCCGTACATGTCGGGCACGTATTCCACGGGCCTGGCCCCCAGCCGCACGATGTTGAGGTGAGCGTTGCGAGCCTCGAGCGGATCGTAGGTCCAGTAAGCGACCTCGATCCCAAGCTCGAGCAGCCGCTCCCGCTGATACATCTTCAGACGGCGCCCCAGCCCCCGCTGCCGCGCCTCCTCACGCACCGCCAGCATGTCCGACCAGTGCGCGGGCCGCCCGTCACGCACGCCGCTGATCCCGAAGACGAAGCCGACCATCCGGCCCCGGGCATCGAAGGCGCCGGCAGCGATTCCGCCGACCTTTTGCGTGGCAAGCAGGATGGACGGCGGCACGCACTCGCCGAACGCGTCGCCCCACGTTTCGTATTGGAGCGCGACGCACTGCTCGAAGTCTTCCTGGCTCTGCAGCGGCCGGATCGTGACGTCGTCGCCCATTCCGCCTGTGTCCGGCTAGACCCGATCGGCCGGCGCCGTCGCCACGGCCGTCCCTTCGATCGAGCGCGCCCGTATGAGGTAGATGCCCCAGGTGAGAATCGGAATGACGAATATGACCAGAAACAGCCAGGTCAGCGTGCCGTAGCCACGCGCGATCAGTCCGATCAGCCCGAAGCTGGCCAGCGCCGAACCGATCACCAGCAGCGCCAGCGCCGTGGCGGGCCGCAAATAGTCCGGCATCCGCGATCCCCTCTCCCGATAGACCGCCGCGATGCGCTCGTTCACGGCGTGGATCAGCCCGGTCCCGGTCTCGATCAGCGTGCCGAACAAGACGACCTGAAAGACGAGCTGAAGCGCCGGCGAGCCCAGCGCTTCGAGCAAGAAGTTCGCCGGGACCGGACGGTCGAGGATCGCCGGATAATGAGCGCTCATGGCGATAAAGAACAACAGCCCGGGGAGTATGGCGATACCCCCCGCGGCGAGGCCGGCGCCCACAGCCTCGCGCCGGCTCTCCACGTCGTGCAGCGCGAAGAAGACGGCCGGGATGATCGCCAGGTTGTAGGCCGCGTAGCGAACCCCGCCCACCGCCCAACCGCCGCCGGGCTCGCTGGCGGCGAAAGCCGCGCCGATCTGCGGCGCGAACTCGACGAACGACCAGACGAAGACGGCGAAGTAGACGGCGTAGAGCACGAAGGACCAGAAGGCCAGAGCCCGTTCGATCGTGGCGCTGCCGCGAAAGACCAGGAACCCGACTGCCGCCATGATGCCCAGCACACCGAGCGCATAGGGGAGCGCGAACGTCTCACTCAAGATCGAGCCTGCCGCCGCCGCGATCACGGCGAGGATGATGGCGAGCAGCACGAAGTAGCACGCCTCGTACAGAAACCAGGCCGGGCCCAGCAGGTGGCTGAAGAAGCTCCGGTAGTCGTAAGCACGGAACACCCGCACGAACTCGAAGCTCGCCGCGCAGACCGCGCTCCAGATGAGCGTCGCGACCAGGATCGCCAGCAGCCCGCCGGTCGGACCGTGACTGAGGAAGAACTCCACCAGCTCGCGACCTGTGCCGTAGCCGCCGGCGATGACCACCGACTGAAAGATGAAGCCCGGCAGCAAGTACTTCTTGAAGATGGCCGACGTGCGCATGGCTCCGATGCCTGAGGTGGTGTCCGACAGGACTTCCGAGAAGATGGGCGATCGACCTCGTCGGCGCGATGCCCCAGCCCGCGAGGCGGCCGCCGACGCCGCTTCGACCTTCCGCGCCGGCTTCGGGATCCTGAATCCCGCCTTCCAAAAGTTGTAGAAAGGACGACACAGGCAGCCGACCGGCCAGGCAACGCCCCTTCTAAACGACCTGCGGCGTAATGACTTAGACCGCCCCTCAGGGATTACAGCAGCAGGGCACGAGGGTTGCAAACTGAGTTGAACAGGAGAGCCAGAGGCAAGAGGCCCGCTGCCGAGGCTCAGGAGAGTCAGATGAAGCCGCGCATTCCGTTCTCAGTCATCGTTCCTTTCATCCTCGCCGCCCTGCTCGTGCTGCTGGCCTGAGGTCGCGTCCTGCCCTCGCCGTCCGCGCTCAGCGACCGCCGGACCCCGAGCGTAAGCTCAGCAGCGCGCTGAATCCGAACCGCTGAAAGTACAGATCACGAAAACCGCTCTCGCTTCGCGACCACTCGCCACGGAGGTGCAGGTGAGTCGAGGCGCCAAGCGGCTGCGTCACCTGGGCGATGACGAAGGAGCCGGTGTCGCGATCCGAGGGCGCGATCCGTGCGCCGGGAGGGCCCGGGTTCGTGTAGGTCTTCGACGCGACCGCGCTGTAGAGTTGCGCCGAACCGCGGCCCAACGGTGCCGAGATGAGCACGGCGGCCCGCCCCGACCGATAATCGAAGCCATCGCGGCTCGAACCGTTCCAGGCGAACCCCGCATCGAGCTGAATGAAGATCGGTTCACCGGTCACCCACTGTGCCTGCAGCGACCAGTTGGTGTCGTCGCGCTCGACGACGCCCTGCTTTGCGTACGACTCGCCGCCACCGGCGAAGGTCAAGCGAGCCTGCCCCGGACCCAGCGCATGAAGCAGGGCCAGCGACCCTCGGTAGCCGTTACGGTCGAGGACCTGCCACGGCTCGGGCGAGTAGCGAACCAGGCCGCCGTAGCCGCGCGCCTCGATCTCCCACCCCGGGGCCAGCGGTGTCGTGACCGAGCCGCCCGTCCAAACTTCGGCACGACCCGGATCGAGATAGGCCGGCAGGTCCGGCGGGTTCGAGACGGCGCGCAGCTTTGGGGCGACCTCCAGATGCCAGCGCACGCTGCGGTTCGGCGACGACGAGGTGAGAATCGCCGCGGCGTCCAACACCAGCTCGGACGAGGTGCGGTCGGCGAACTCGAGCACACGCAGACCGACCCGGGGCTCGAAGATCAGCTGCTGGCGGCCGAGGCGTGAGCGCCAGCTTAGGCCGCCGCTCGCGCGGCCGGCGACCGAGGTCTCGCTGGAGAAGTCGTCTTGGAAGATCAGGAGCTCGGGACCGACCATCAGATCGTGCCGAACCGTCTGGGCGTGCGACGGCGCGGCGGTCAAAAAAAAGACCGCCGTGGCCCCGGCGGCGGTCTTCAGCGCAAGGCGAGTCATCGCTCGTCCCTGAGCAGACGTCGAATGGTCCGAGCCTGGTTCTCCAGCGCCTCCGCGCGCCGCAGCAGGTCCGCGCGCAGCAGGGCGAGCTGTTCCGTCACGCTACGCGGCTCGGCCCGGCTAGGCGGGTTCGACTCCAGCGACCGCAGCGTCAGGTCCAAAGGCACGTTGGCCGGAGAGGTCCGCTCATCGACACCGAGAGCCCGATCGCCCTCCAGGGTCGGGGCTTCGTTACCGGTGGCACCCGCAGCATCCGCGGCCGCCGCCGGCGGGACGCCGGTCTGATCGAATAGTCGGACCTCGGTCACCAGGCGGCGCATCTCTTCACGCAGCTGGTCGCGTCGCTCAGTCCGGGCCAGTTCCTCCGCCACCGCCTCCGCCGCGCTTCGATACTGCGCCGCGCGATCGGAAAGGAAATCCGCCTTGAGCGCGATCTCCTCGGGTCCGTCACCCACCTCCACGACCACGACCGGCAGCTCGGCGGCCGGCACCTGCAGCGGCCGCTGCAACGCCGCCAACTCCGCGGACAGACGGCCCGCCCGTTCGACCAGTGCGTTCCTGCGGTCGGCCGGCGCTCGATCCGCAGCGGAGACCGTCTGCTCGAGCTCGGCCTCGAGGGCCGCGGTAAGCGCCTGGCGCGCCCGTCGCTCGAAGGTGACCGCCGCGCTTAGCCACTGATCCAGCACGGCCAGGCTGTCTGACGCGATTTGGGCCGCGGCCAGCGCATCCCGAAGCGCGCTCCCCTTCCGCTCCCGAGCCGCGGCGATCTCCCGATAACCCTCTTCCGCCCACGCAGCCGCCCGCTCGCGAGCACCGGCCAACTCAGCGACGCGGAGCGACCCCGCCTCGTGAGCGCGTCTCAACGAGTCGAGGACTGCGGACCGCCGGGAGAGCTCGACCTGGCTCAGTGTGTCACGATCCGCCTGGGCCGCCAACGGCGTGGCGGCGAACAGACCGAGGGCGAATGCGATCAGCCGAGTCGCGGTTCTCACGGCAGCTCGATCCCGTACTTCTGCAGCTTGTAGTGAAGCGTGGCCGGCGGGATGCCAAGCAACCGCGCGGCCTCTGCTTTGACGCCACGGGCCTGCACGAGCGAGCGACGGATCATCTCACGCTCGAACGACTCCACCGACTCGGCCAACGTGCCCGGGCTCTCGGCCTCGGGAAACGACCGCGCCATCGCCGGCGAGAGCGCGGGCAGGTCCCCCGGTGTGATCGTCGTCCCCCGGGCGAGGACCACGGCGCGCTCGATCACGTTCTCCAGCTCGCGGACGTTGCCGGGCCAGTCGTACGCCTCGAGGGCGGCCATCGCCTCGTCGGAGATTCCGGTGACGCGGCTGCGGGTGCGTGGCCGCAACCGCTCGATGAAATGACAGGCCAACGGCGCGATGTCATCTCTTCGATCTCTAAGCGGTGGCACCGTGATCGGAACCACGTGCAACCGGTAGTACAGATCCTCGCGAAACTCACGGCTGGTCTTCAGCGCCTCGGCGCCCAGGTTCGTCGCCGCAACGATCCGCACGTCCACCGGGATCGTCTCCTCACCGCCCAAGCGCTCGATCTCGCGCTCCTGCAGTACCCGAAGCAAGCGCACCTGCGTCTCGGGCCGGATCGTGCCGATCTCATCGAGCAGGATGGTGCCGCCGTCGGCCAGCTCGAAGCGGCCGCGCCGGCGGCGCTCGGCCCCGGTGAAGGCGCCGCGCTCGTGGCCGAACAGCTCCGAGTCGAGCAACCCCTCGGGCAGCGCCCCGCAGTTCACACGGATGAACGGACCTTGCGATCGCGGAGAGGCGGCGTGGATGGCGCGGGCCACAAGCTCCTTTCCCGTGCCGGACTCGCCGTAAATCATCAGGGTCGAATCCGAAGGGGCGACCCGATCGATCCAATCGAAGACGGCGCGCATCGCCGTCGAACGACCGACGATCTCGCCGTAGTCACGGTCAATCTCTTGCCGCAGATAGCGGTTCTCATCGCGAAGCCGCTCTCGTTCGGTCCGCGAGCGCAGGATGCTCTCGACGCGCGCCGCGAACGCCTCGCTGCGAAACGGTTTCTCGATGAAGTCGACGGCGCCGGCCTTCATCGCATCGACGGCGACGTCCACGGAGCCGTAGGCGGTGATGATCAGCACATCGGTGTTGGGCGAACGGGCCCGCACCTGCTTCAGGACCTCCATCCCGTCGACAGGCTCCATCTTCAGGTCCGCGACCACGAGGTCCACCTCGCCCGGCTCCCCCAACAGCTCGAGCCCCTCGGCGCCGTTCCGGGCTCCGAGGGTGGTGTGGCCCCGACGTCGCAGCAGCAGCTCCAGCCCGTCCCGCATGGAGTCGTGATCGTCGATCACCAGGATGCGCGCCATGCTGACAACTCTCGGTCCACCGTCCGGCGAGCGCAATCCCCGGCGCCGTTTCCCGACTGCGCCAGCGGTAGCCATTCAGAAGTCACCCAAGCACCTGCTCCCGCCCCACCCTATCCCGGACCCGGCACGACCACCCGCACGCTGGCTGCCACACGGTCGGCCCAACCGGTGTTCGGATACGTATGGATCACCTCGACGTCGTATTCGCCCGGCTCCAAATCGCGCACTTCCAGCCGGTAAGGAAAGGTGTGAAGCACCTGGATGCAGGCGCCCACGGCTTTCTCGCGCGCGATGATGAACAATGTCAGAGCACCCGGCGGCTCCTGCACCGTCCCCGGACTCAGCTCGTAGCAGGGCGTCGGAGTCGTGATCCGTCCCAGCACCAAGAGTCCACCGGGCACCGGCGTCACGACGGCGACGTCGGTCCCCGGCATCGACAGGGTGTCACGATTGAGCACCCGAAGGGTCAGCGGACCCGAATCCCCATCGGGACCCGTGCTCGTGTCGTCGCCACAGCCTCCGATCGCCAGGCTGCACGCCAGCACGACGGCGGCGGCGCGCGACCGGCTAGCAAGAAAGTCTTTCAACGCAAACACCATCATCTCTCCCGACCCGACCGAGTCACCCAAGAAGCGAGCTGCCGGGACCCGCCTGCTGCGACAACCGGACTTCTCCCCCAATACGCCGACAGGCCCACGGCAGCTCTATTTTTCAAACCTCACGACAAAACACGTCTCACCCGGTCGCGACTCGAATCCCACGCTACCCGAGTTGGCTTCCGCCAACTGCCGCACGATCGCCAGACCCAGACCCGCGCCGTCCGCGCGAGTGGTGAAGAACGGCTCGAAGATGCGCTCCCGAACCTCATCTGCGATCCCGGGCCCATCGTCCACCACGGTGAAGTTCGCCCGGCCATCCTCGCCCTCGGCGGTCAGCCTTACACGCCGCTCGGCCGCCGCGACCGCGTTCCGCAGCAGGTTCACCGCGATCCGCTTCACCTGATCGGGGTCGGCGGTGATCCAGACGGGGCCGGGCGGCATCCCCACCTCGACCGACTTCCCCGCGGCCACGGCCCCGACCATCTCCGCCGCGTCACCCAGCGGCTCCCTGAGATCGATCTTGCGGGCCGCCGGCTCTTGCGGCCGGGCGAAGGCCAGGAAGTCGCTGATCACCCGGTCCAGCTCCTGCGCCTCGGCCCGGATCCGCTCGAGGTGACCGCGTCGCTCGTCGCCTTCCGTCAGGCCTTCCGCCGCCGCGCCGGCAAACAGCTCGATGCCGCCCAGCGGGTTGCGGATCTCGTGCGCGACCTGCGCCAGCATCAGCCGCAGCTCTTCCTCGCGCCGGATGATCGCGAGCCGCATCTCCTCCATCGCCCGCGCCAGCTCGCCGACCTCGCCACCCGCGCTCGTCGGCACCGGCTCATCCCAGCGCCCTTCACCGATCCGACGAGCCGAGCCCGCTAGCTGCTCCAGCGCGCCGGTCAAGCGGCGGCTGAGTAGGCCTGCCGCCAGCGCCACCCCCACCAGGGCGATCAGCGCGAAGCTGATCATTCCGTTGCGCAGGCTGCGGAGCGGCGCCAAGAAGGCCGCCGGCATCTCCACGGCCAGCAGCGCGTCGGCGCCTTCCAGCCGCGCGAACCCCAGCTTGTACCAGCGCCCCCCCGCCCCCTCGAACAGCGTCGTCGTCGCGGTGCCGCGCGACCGTGCTTCGGCGATCTCCGTACCGTACATCGCTAACGTATGCACGGGATCGCCGATCGCGGCCGGAGCCCAGGACGCCACCAGCAAGCGCCCCGCCGAGTCGAACACGAACGCCCGAGCCGACACCGGCGCGAGAGCACGCAATCTGGCCTGGTACGCTTGATACAGTCGCGTACCCTCGTCGCCGGGCCGGAGCTGACTGGCCAACCCGCCGTCCAACCCTGACGACGCAGCCAGCGCGACGGCCTCGAGAGTGCCGTCCAGCTCGCGCTCCAGCAGGTCGCGGGTCGACTCGTACAGGACCCAACCGCCGATGCCCAGAGCACCGGCCGCAAAGGTCACGAACGCGACGGCGAGCCTATGACGTAACGTCATGCCGCTCACTCTGACTCAGGGAACGGGCAAGGCGTGTGCCCGAAAGGCCTTGGAAGGGCTAACCACGTAAGACAATATAACACGGCGCCTTACAAACGTCGCCCCTCGGCCGCTGCCGCCACCGCGGGCTCCGGGGCTCAACTTCTTGACGTGCCGCTTCAGATTCTCGTCGGGTCCGCGGGCGGTCGCGAAGTCGCGCCGTCACTTCGCAACCGGGTTGTTCTGCCGCTACACCTGGGGCAGCCGACTCATCGCCGCTTGCACCGCCGCTTCCGGGTACTCGTAGTCCACCAGCTTGCCACCCAGGTAGGCCTCGTAGGCCGCCAGGTCGAAGTGGCCGTGGCCGCAGAGGTTGAAGAGGATCACCCGCTCTTCGCCTTTCTGTTTGGCGTCCAGAGCCTCATCGATCGCCGCCCGGATGGCGTGCGAAGGCTCTGGCGCGGGAACGATTCCCTCGGCGCGAGCGAACTGCACGGCCGCGGCGAAGGTGGGCAGCTGTGACAGCGCCCGCGCCTCGATGTAGCCGGCGTCGTAGAGCGCACTGAGGCTGGGCGCCATGCCGTGGTAGCGCAGGCCACCGGCGTGGATCGGGGCGGGCACGAAATCGTGGCCGAGCGTGTGCATCTTGACGATCGGCGCCATCCGTGCTGTGTCGCCGTAGTCGAAGGTGTAGGCGCCTTTGGTGAGCGACGGCGCGGCGGTCGGCTCCACCGCCAGCAGCCGGACGTCCTGGCCTTCTCGCAGCTTACGATGGAGGAACGGGTAGGCGAGGCCGGCGAAGTTGGAGCCGCCGCCGACGCAGCCGATGACCACGTCCGGGTATTCGCCCGCCATCTCCATCTGCGCGACCGCCTCCTCACCGATCACGGTCTGGTGCATCAGCACGTGGTTGAGCACGGAACCGAGGCTGTACTTCTTACGGCCCTCCGAGCTGGCAGCGACCTCGACCGCCTCGGAGATCGCGATCCCAAGGGATCCGGGGCTGTCCGGGTCCTCGGCCAACACCGACCGACCGAAGCTGGTGTGGTCGGTGGGGCTGGCGAAGACCTGCGCCCCGTAGCTCTCCATCATCACGCGGCGGTATGGCTTCTGCTCGTATGAGATCTTGACCATGTAGACCTCGAGATCGAGGTCGAAGGCGCTGCAGGCTAGGGCGAGGGCCGAGCCCCACTGGCCAGCGCCGGTCTCCGTCGTTAGCGCACCGGTTCCCGCCAGCTTGTTGTAGTAGGCCTGGGCGAGCGCGGTGTTGGGTTTGTGACTGCCGGTGGGAGAGACGCCTTCGTACTTGTAATAGATGTGAGCCGGCGTATCCAACGCTCTTTCCAACCGGCGGGCACGGTGAAGCGGCGTTGGCCGGTACATCTTGTAAACCTCACGCACCGCATCGGGGATCTCGATGTAGCGCTCGGTGCTGACTTCTTGCTGGATCAGCTCGAGCGGGAACAGCGCTGAAAGGAAGTCGGGGGTCACCGGCTCCTGCGTCGCCGGATGCAACACGGGAGACGGTGGCACCGGCATGTCGGCGCCGATGTTGTACCAGGCTTTTGGAAGCTGAGACTCGTCGAGTAGGAAGCGGACGCGGTCAGACACGGCTTCATCTCCTCTCGAGGCGTTCGAACAGAGGCCTTTGACCGAGCCGTTGCACCTCTACTGCCTCAACCGCCGTCTCGAAGGCGGGCCGGCCGTCGATCGAATGAAGGCCCCAACATGCAGCCGGGCTCAATTGGTTGGCAAGACGGCGATGCGAGAAGCTTCCGCTGGAGAACAGCCGAACCGGTCTGGCGGCAGGGCCTGGAGCCGGTGTCGCGCTTTCGGCCTCCGTCAGCTGTTAGCCGGTGGCTCGGGCCCTGACTCTTTCTTCCAGCGGCGGATGAGCTCCTCGATCCGGTCGGGGATCAACAGCCGGTCGGCGATCGACGCGATCTCTTCGGCTTCACGCCACGCATCTTCGAGAACGGCCAGCTCGCCCTCGAGTGCCCGCCGCTCGCTCTCTTCGTGGGCGGCCATCTCGAGCGCCAGCCGCACGTTGGCGTCCATCTTCTTGATGAAGATGCTCTTCGCCTGAACCCGCCCGGTTGAACGCACGGTGTCAGGATCCCCAGCCACCCGGGCGAACAGACGCTCGGGGCTGCGCGACTCGTCGACCAGTTTGACCGCCTCCCGGACCTGGGAGTCGGTCCCGCCCCACGAATTCACCTGCGGCAGAATGCGGCCGGCGGCCTCGACGGCGGTGGGCCCCGTGAGCACCGAGGTGCTGCGCTTCCCCTTCCCCCGCGATCCCAGCAACCCGACCCGCTCCTCTGGGTGGTGCGGAAGGACCAGCGACCAACCCTCCGGCGGGTGGGCGCGGTTCAACTCGGCACGCGAAAGGTCCTTGCGCGTGACGCACAGTCGCATGCCCCCATCGTCCCGGACCCGGGCCACTACCTGCTTGTCGCGCCCGAGAATGAAGACCCAGAAGATGTCCGCGCCCAGGGCGGCGCCCACCGCCGAGACCGCGACCTTCGTTCCCGTGATGATCAGCGTGCGGATGCGCCGGCGCAGGAATTCCCGGCCGTAACGCCACGCCGCGAACTCGTCCCGCTTGGGCCGACCGATCCGAACCAGTTCCAGTCCCGAGGGAAGATGCGCCAGCCCGATATTTTCGGTGGAGAAGCGTTGCGCGGTGTCGTGAAATCGACGCTCGCACTCCTCGATCGCCTCCCAGCGCTCCTCCAGCGGGCTCAGGTTCCAGCGCCGGCACACCTCGCAGATCACCCACAGCCGCCCCCGCTCGCCGTCGAAGGCAAGCCGGCGGCCGACGGGGAAGTTCTCGATCCCTTCGTTGTCGCCCAGGTTGCGGTTGCAGTAGATGCAGGTCTTGAACATGCGGCGTCGCGCCGGCCAGCGAGGTGGGGCCATGGTGGGGGCATACCCGGCCCCCCACTTCCATACGCCTCGAAAGGCAAGGAGTTTCCAGACGCGGGCGCATGGGAGCCGGTGACCCCGCCGGCCTTTGAATCGTCTCTTATAGGACCGGCTAAGATCATGACTCGAGACAGACGCCCCGCTTCGGCGGGCGTCATTCCGATCCCGGTCGGGAGCAAATGCGTCTAACTTCAAGCGAGAACCTGACTTACGAACACCGGTGAGAGGGAGGAAGTGATGCGGCACCTTCAGCGGGGAACTCATTTCGCGCCTCTGGCGCTGCTCTTGGGCCTGACCCTGGCCCTTGGAGCTTGTGACAAGACGTCGAGCACCGAGCTTGCCGGCGACGGGAACGGGCTGGCGCGGATCTCGATCCTGCTGACAGACGCCCCGGGCGAGGTGGCTGAAGCGTGGGTCAAGTTCGACGCCATCTACCTGCAGCGCCAGGATGACGACGGCAATGCCGGGATGGGCTCCGGGCGCGTCTTCTTGCTCGAGAATCCCACGGACTGGATCAACCTCAAAGACCTCACGGCCGGCGAGGTGGAACAGCTGGTCAGCGGTGTGACGGTTCCCGACGGGTTCTACGGACAGCTGCGTTTCGTGATCACGAGGGCGGTGTTGGCCACCGGCGACGGGATGACGATCGACAACGCTTACGCCACCCCGGACGTCGACAGCGACGACCTGGCGGAGCTGAACGCGTTGCGGGATCCCGCGCCGCCGCTCGACCCGACGGACGAACTGAAATGTCCCAGCTGTAGCCGAAGCGGTCTCAAGCTCAACTTCCGCGACGGCGGTCTCGAGGTCACGGGCGAGACGCTGGTGCTGGCCGACTTCGACGTGAGCCAGAGCTTCGGCCATCAGGCCGGGATGTCGGGTCGCTGGATCATGCACCCTGTGATCAACGCGATGGTGATGGGCGGTGGCACGGGTTCGATCGCTGGGACCGTTTCGACGGACCCGGGGGTGAACCTGCCGGCGAGCTGCGGCGGCCAGACGATCACGCTGGCCCACTTCGAGCCGACAGCGGAATCGGGTGGCATGACGTGGACGGGTGCGGTCGACGAGACCGACGGCAGTTATGAGATTGCCAACCTGCCACCATCCGACGACTACGTGCTGGACTTCACCCCCGAGTTCACGTTCGCTAACAACGACAAGCTGACTTTCAATGCGGACATTCTCGACGCCAGCGACACCCCGATTACCGGCCCGGTGGAGGTGATGGACGGTATGACGTTCATCGCCAACTACGTGATCACCGCCGCCGATTGTATCGTACCCTAAAAGGCAGCGATTGGCGCCGGGCACGCTCGAGTGGGCGGGTCCGGCGCTTTTCGCCATCGAGACTGAGACCCAACCCCACGAGACGGGCGATTTTTGAGAAGCAGGGCGGTTGTAGTTATTTTTGGGGTCCCCCCCGGCCCGCCCTGTGCCCCGCTCCCAGTGACCGGAGCGCACCGCCAATCGTCTACATTGTGGGGAGTTACGAAGCGCGTGACGGCGCGAGACAGCGAACCGAGCGATGCCGCCGTCGTCCACGACGTGTTGAACGGCAACGAGCAGGCCTACGCGATTCTCGTGGCCCGCTACCAGGACATGCTCTACCGGCACGCCGCGCGGATGACGGGTCGGCCGGATGAGGCGAGCGATATCGTTCAGTCCGCGTTCATCAAAGGGTTCGAGAACCTGGAGAACTGTCGTGACGCGGACCGGGTGGGCGCCTGGCTCTTTCGTATCAACGCGAACCAGTGCAAGGATTATCTCAAGAGTCGGCGCCGGAGGAATCTGAGGTTGGAGGACGCCGCGCCACTCCCCAGCGACAGCGGCAACCCTGAGGAAAGCGCAGAACTCGTGCAATTGAGAGATCGAATCACCGAGGCGCTGGACCGGCTCTCACCGGAGGAACGGGAGGCCTTC
>JABAOD010004165.1_pt2 | contig 25380 bp, 19 predicted proteins | sample 7062151 | NCBI WGS metagenome assembly JABAOD01 (sample SAMN14538626, study PRJNA623070) | marine sediment metagenome | biome: marine biome [ENVO:00000428]; feature: marine pelagic biome [ENVO:01000023]; material: deep marine sediment [ENVO:00002113] | place: India: Gulf of Khambhat ... | reverse complement strand
CCCAACCGCTTCAACCCGCCCCGCTATGTCACCTCCGAGTATCTTGTGTTTTGGTTTTAGAAGCCCTCCGTCCATTAGGCGGAGAAAAATTGGTTCGCCTGTCAGCAAACGCCAGTCACCATGATTTACGGATGCCGCAAGAACTTCAACCAAGACTTCATCGTCGCTTGGGGTCGGCATTGGAATCTCTTCCAGCCTAAGGACATCCGATGGTCCGTATCTTGTGAATACAATTGCGTTCAAGAGTTTCCTCTTTGATTCGACCAATTCCCGAGTGGTTTACGACAATACTCCTGCAAGATTCAAAACCCGACGACTGGACCCGCCCCGGCTACACTTCTCACGTAGGCTCGCCGGAGTGCGGGGCCGGGGCCCACCCTCGCGTACCGTGCCCCGCTGCATTTGCGGGAGCAGCCCTGCAGCGAAGCGGAGAGGGCACCCTACAGGGCGATGGATTCTCCTGCAGAGCGCGGGCCGGGGGGACGGGGCAGCGAGCCGCCCTCTCAAATACTCATACTCACCGTTGGACATTGTAGGCGAAGAGCTTGTTGTTCTGCAGCGCGGCACGGGCGCGTCCAGCTTCTACGCTGTATCGCTTGTGCCATCGCCCAACATGACAATCCCCAACCATGCCAGCCACACGATGAAACCCAGCCCAAAGACAACCCCCACCAACTCCAGGGCCGGGACAATCGTACTGAGGATGCCTGCCAGGCCGATCACCACGCCAAAGTAGTTCAGCGGCTTGGGAAGCCCTCCTGCGCGCAAGGCTGCCCAACCTACCAACAGAACCCATAGGCTGCCTGCAATCATTTCCCCGCCGCCCAACCCGGTTTCCACAGCCTCTAACGTCAACCACATCGACGCAGCTTGTTCCGAGTCTTTACCATAGAGATCGACCACTGCGCCCAAGTCGCTGTTTGAGACCATGCCGATCGCAAGGATCAGGCCAGCCCATATCAGCCCGAAGGCTGTCGCCGTTTGCACCATCGCAGGCGAACCTGCCTTCAAGCGTTCGTGGAGGGCAAGCGACAGGACAACCAGAAAGACGCTGAACACAACATAGATGATCAGGTTCCATATGTACACGATGCCCTGGTTGTCCGCGAGGAAAGCCACCTCCTGGAGAGAATCGAGTTCACCGGAAACGAAGGGGGCCAATAGGGTGAAGCCCAACCCTATACCTACCACCCATGCCGCTGCCCCGATTAGTGCGGCAACGCCGCCCATCTTCTGCGAATTCTTCATCGATTATCTCCTTTGATTTGAGATTCCCGCCTCGCGCTGCTGTGTCATCTGAGAACGCTGGGAAATCCACGAAACCTCAGCGCGCTCTGCGTTCTAGCCAGTGAAAGAGCGGGTATGTTCTTCGCGCGATAGTCCAACTTGCTGTCTGTGAAGTTCGCCCCCTTCTTCCTCACGTAGGCAGCGGAAACGTGCACCAGCAGACGGATTCCGACGGGCTTGTCCGGTGCGGACTCGGGGGTTCGTTGGTCACAAGCCAGCGAACGACGCATTAACGCTCAAGACTCCCTGCCATCCTGAACATTGGAGTTGAGACGCATCAAGGAGGCGGCGAAATCCGCTTTCAGGAGGAATTGTCTGGCTTGTTTGCCGCGAAATGGTCCTAAGAGGGCAATAGCAGACAAGCCCACCAACCCCCCGGCCTAACCCAAGCATACAGCATGGGGCAAGTGAGCTCAAATGAGGCGTCCATCAGAGGGATGGACAGTGTTCCTTTTTCGTACAGAAATCAGCCGCACGCTGCGTGGACAGGCAGCGTAGACGGGGTGGATTAACAGCCAGAGCTCGAGCGCGAAGCCGCCTCTTGCCCCTCAGGCCTCCCCTGGAGTGATCTCGATCGGTTCGCCGTTGAGCCACTGACTCACCCTCAGCTCCATCGGTCGGCTGAGGGCATCCTCGGTGAAGCACATTCGGCGGGCCAGGCGGATTAGATCGGCGATCTCTCCGGCCGGTTCATCCGAGTCCAGCCAGAGCTCGACGCGAAAGACCCGGCACTCGCCCTCCTTCGTCCCCTTCAAGATGGACCCCTGCTCGCGGAAGCGAGCTGTCACCTTGACGCGCTCGTCGTGGAGCGCCACCTTCCTCATGGTCGCAGCCTGCGACACCTGAGAGAGCAGTCAAAGCGCCACGCCGGCCACGAAGTACGTCAGGGGGGTGGGCGCCGTGCCCTCCCCCCCGGGCAGGTACTCGCCCTCGTCGCTGACAAAGGCAAAGCGCCCCGCATCCGGCTGGCCGGCGATCACCTGTTTGCGCCATTTCTCAATCGAGGTCGCCTCAGCGAAGACCTCAATCTCTCGGACGCCTCTGGCGGCTTCGTTATTTGTGACTTTGAGCATGATCGCAAAAGCTCCTCTCTGGCGCGGACGCCTGGCCAGACCGTGCATGAACCGAGGACAACGATGGCGCAGATTCTCTCGATACGGCCCCCCGGTATCGAAGACGACTGCGACCTGAATTCTGGAAAGCGACGGCCGCCTCAGGATGAAATCTCCAAACGCTTTGGATCAGCGCGGCAGCTCCCGGTCGGGCGCCTGCCCTGCTCGGCTGCGGGGAAGGCGGTCCCAGGAGCGCAGCGGAGAGGGCTGCCAAGGGCTGGCTCGCCGGCTTGACATTCAACAGCCGCGCGAATCGGAGGCGCCCCTCGCTGACATCGGCCAAACAGCCGTTCAGGCGATCAGCGTGTCGTTCAAGGACCTGGCGCCCCGTCTCGATTCGCATGGCCGCGTGCTGAGCCTCAGGCCCAAGAAGAACGACGCCCTTGTGCGCGCGTCATTGACGATGCACCTGCTGGCCAGAATCCTTGGCGGTGGCGTCGCCCGCTGGTTCGCAACGGAGAATACCTCCTGTCCCTCCTTGCGGAGCCGATGTGCGACGGCTGGGCCGAGGCCAAGGTCAACCGCAAAGCCCATCTCAACAGGAAATCCGTACTCTCCAGGGATCGGGTGGTGGAGAGCAAGTCCGCCCGGATATCTTCCTTGATAAGGCCGTCGTATTCGGCCGGGATTGCGTCTAGGGTTGTGCGCTGGGCCAGGTGTTTGAGGCCAGAATCCAGTGCAAGGTGCGCACCTCTGATCACCGGTATCCGGACCACGAGAGCTGGACCGATAGCGATTCGCTGAAGCAGGCCTTGACTGGTCGCGACTTTGCCCAGCACTCTTTTCGGCCTCATGCCTGTCTAGATTATATGGGAAACGTGAGACTATTCCGCTTCCAAGGCTTCTTCACTGTAAAGAACTCTATCCGTCCCGATTCAGACCGCTGCTCGGAACAGACTTCGAGTTGCTGACCCTCGGGATCTGCGGACATCGCTGATCTGACCCGTTCCCATTCTGCCAGGCCCTCCAGTTCGACCTCATGAAAGGCCGTATGGAATGGCCCGCTCAAATCGGTTAGGATGTGGTCCGAGCGTTCGGGCCAGTCATCCGGCCTGCAGCGTGTCGAGCCTGAACGAGCTTGCAACCGCTGCCGGAAGCTGGCGGATCAAACCCGCACTCGTTCTCTGCTTCGGCTCTCAGCTCCAAATGCAGCTCAAAGAACCGGATGGTATTGGGGCATCGGGCGCGCGGCGCGGCGACTTGCACTTGGAAGCGCTGGTCTAGCGTATCAGGCAGCTTGTCCCCACTGGGCGACCCCGTCTCTGTTTCTGCGATAGCCTCAGCGGGTGATTAGGGAAGATCGTGGACCGCCGGGGTTGGCGAAGACAGTCTGATCCCCCTTGATCATGGTCCCCTCATACTGCCTTTTCCCCGCACGGACCTGCCAGCCGCTCAGTATGAAGGGCACGGGTCCATCTGCAGCAATCCACTCACCGTTGTATTTGCGGGCGAGGTGCACGTGAGCGCCGGTAGTGTTGCCCCCTTCACAGGAAGGGTGTCCGATGGGGTCATCGGAGTCCAGGTGGGCGCCGGCCGGCACCCGGTCCTGGTCCGCGATGTGAAAAAAGAACAGGACCCAGCCGGTACCCTCATAGCNNTAGCCATCCCCGTCGAGGTCAAGGGCAACGATATTCTCTTCTGAGCGCGCCACCACGCCCGGGGCCGGCGCCGTCACCCAGGTGCGGGAGACGGCGCAGGGCGCCTCGCCGAGCGCCGGGGCCAGATCGATGGCACCGACTGCGCTGCCCAGGTTCAGGACTTTGTGCGGCCCTCCGGTAAAACTCCAGCTTTCACCTGGCGCGAACGGCAGCTCCAGTTCAGGCTGGGCGACTCCTGGGTGGAGCAGGGGCTCTATCGCCGCGGCGCGCCTCCAGGGATCCCCGAACATGCGCTGGTAGAGTTGGAGAAAACTGTCCCCCCCGTAGAGCGCTTCATGCCAAGGTGCTTGCTCATAAAACTTGGCGAACAGGTTCTGCACAGCCACCGACCCGGCATTCAACTCCGGGCTCAAGCGAACGGCGCGGTCGNNGTCGTCCCGAAAAGTGAGCCAGTTCAGCGCGCCCAGGCGCCACTCGTAATAGGCGATGTTGAGGTGGTTGGCGACCAGGGTGAGCTCTTTGTAGAGACCCCGGTATCCGGGGGCGTAGAACCCGATCGGGTGGTTCGTGTTGACGGGATCTTCCGGCTGACCCAGCACCCACCCTGATCGGTGTTCCAAGAAGGCTAGCAGGAGCCTCGGATTGCTGGAGGTCTCCACACTGATGCGCTGGACGATCTGCGCGCCGGTCAGCCATTCAGCCTCCACCTTCTCTTGATAGGTATTGAGGTAACCGCCCGCTTGCTGGATGTAGGCCTGGGTGTCGAAGTCCGCCGTGGTTGGCGATAGGATCACTTCACTATCCGGAAAGAGCGGACCGGGGTAGGGAGGTTCTCCGATAACNNCCGGTCGGCAGGTAAGCCTCCTCGGGAGAGGCGTGTCCCGCCAGGATGTCTTCCAGATCGACTTCAAAACGCGACGCCAGCGCCCTTGGGGTGTCCCCGGATTGTACGAGGTAGGAAAACAGAGGTCCGTCGGGGGAGGGGGAGAGGGAGGGGGAGGGGGGGAGGGGGGGGGGGGGGGGGGGGGGGGGGGGGGAGGGGGGGGGGGGGGGGGGGGGGGGGGGGGATTGGGTTGGTGGTGGGATGAGTACAGGCGGCGTTGTCGGGCGACATCCGGCCAATACCAACCAGGAGAGCGTCAGGAGCGATGTCCAATGAGGAAGCCGGTCAAGCATATCTAACTCTCTGCAGAGGGCAATCACGGGTGACGCCCAGCAGCCCGTCGGCTAAACCCAAGCATACAACAGGGTGCGAGCGTCCCGACAGGAGGCGCCATTCGAAGGAGCGGCGATAGGCCCTTCTTCCCACGGCTGACCATCGGCTGGTATAGGATGGGGGGCCTGAAGGTGAGGCGCCGCTGTCCACAAGCTGAGGGGGTGGCTTCCCTGCAAGGCATCCGGGTCAGGCCTTTCGGGGATCGCAGGGGGCGCTGACTTCAAGCTTCCCGACCGCCGGAAGAACGGAATCCCTGATGCGAATCCTCTTTGAAAGGAATGGGTGAACTGCGGTATGATTAGACCTCAGTCGTGAGGGGCCTGCCTGCGCACCTGGTCTGTGGCGCACTCTCCCTGGGCGTGACCGAGACGGAAGGCCCGGATGGTTGGCTCAGGCGGAGACGCCGCTCCTGGATAACACCCTGAGGCGCGCACTCACTACTTTCACAGTATGACGAATCGAATCGATCCACATTCGCTGGCTGCCACGCTAGCGGCCTACACCGCGATGGACCGGAGGGTGGCGCTGATGCGCGACGAGACGCTGCCCGACCGTGTCTATGGGGCAGCCCTCTTCGCCGATGTCTCCGGTTCCACGCCCCTGGCGGAAGCGCTGCTCTTGGAGCTTGGCCGACGACGCGGGGCCGAAGAGGTCTCCCGTCAGTTGAACGCAGTCTACGATGCACTCATCCAGGCCCTGCACCGCTACGGGGGCAGCGTCATCGGTTTCAGTGGGGACGCCATCACCTGCTGGTTCGACGGGGACCGTGGAGGGCGGGCGGTTGCCTGCGCCTTCGCCATGCAGGCCGAAATGGAGGCGTTTAGCCAGGTCGAATCCCCGGCTGGTACGGTGGTCTCCCTGGGTATCAAAGTGGCTGTGACGACCGGCCCGGCGCGGCGCTTCGTAGTGGGCGACCCGCAGTCTCGGATCTTCGATGTGCTCGCCGGGGAGACGATCGACCATCTGGCCATGGCGGAGCACCAGGCCCAGCGAAGCGAGGTGGTCCTCGATGGACATGTCGTCGAGGAGCTCGGCGAAGCGGTTCGGGTGGCGGCCTGGCGCCAGGATCCCCATTCTGGACGGCGCTTCGGGGTCCTCGAGGAGTTCGGCCACCTCGTCCAGCCAGAAGGCTGGCCGTCCATCGAAGTGGAAGCCCTGCAGGTGGAGGAGCTTCGCCGCTGGGTCCAGCCGGAGGTGTATTCCCGTCTGAGCAGCGGTAAGGGCGAGTTTCTGGCGGAGCTGCGCCCGGCGGCCGCCCTCTTCCTGAGCTTTGGCGGAATCCAGTTCGATGCCGACGACGCGCAGACCCGTCTGGACGCCTACTTCCGTGAGCTCCAGCTCGTCATCCGGGGCCTAGGCGGCGTGTTGACCCAGCTCACCTTTGGCGACAAGGGAAGCTACCTGTGCGCCGTCATCGGCGCGCCCAAAGCCCATGAGGACGCTGCGCAGCGGGCGATTGAGGCGGCACTGGAACTGCGCAGCCTCTCGCGCAATCACGTCGGTGAGGTGAAGATCGGCATCAGCTATGGCCAGATGCGAGCGGGCGCCTACGGGAGCAAGACGCGGCGCATCTATGGCGTTCTCGGGGACGAGGTGAATCTGGCGGCGCGCCTGATGCAGGCCGCCGCGCCCGGTCAGATCCTCGTCAGCCAGGCTGTCCACCAGAGCGCCGAAAGCCAGTTTACCTGGAAACGCCTTCCGGAGATCCAGCTCAAGGGAAAACGAGACCCGGTGGCCGTCTTCGAGCCGGAGACCGCGCGTGACCCGGGAACGTCGCGCTGGCGAGGTCTCTCCTACGCCCTGCCGATGGTCGGGCGGGAGGCGGAACGCCGGCGTATCCTGGAGGGCGTCGAACGTGCGCTCGAAGGGAGGGGACAGATCCTGGGGATCACCGCCGAAGCCGGCATGGGCAAATCCCGCCTCGCCAGCGAGGCGGTCGACTGGGCAGTAGATCGCGGTCTCGAAGTGTACGCCGGGGAATGCCAGTCCTACGGCACGAAAACAGGCTACCTGGTCTGGGGCAGCGTCTGGCGAGCGATCTTTGGGCTCCACCCGGACAGGTCCCTCGAGGAGCAGGTTGGGACGCTGGAGAGCTACCTCGAGGCAGTTGATCCTGCACTCCTTCCCAGGCTTCCGCTCCTTGGGAAGTTGCTGAAGTTCCCCATCCCGGATACGGAGATGACAGCGGCCTTCGACGCCAAATTGAGAAAGACTTCTCTGGAGGCGCTGCTGGTAGACTGCCTGAAGGCCCGCGCGGACCGTTCCCCATTCCTGGTCCTGCTGGACGATGTCCAATGGCTGGATCCGCTCTCCAGGGATCTTCTCGAGGCGCTCGGACGCGCCCTTCACAACCTTCCTGTGCTCATCCTGCTGGCGTACCGCCCTATAGATGGTCCGCGGCGGCTGGGCGTGAGCGAACTGCCCTTCTTCACCGAAGTGCCGCTCCTGGAGTTTTCGGAAGCGGAGACCGTGGAGCTGATCCGGCTCAAGGTGGATCAGCTCTTCGGGGAACGGCACGTGCTCCCACCCGTACTGGTCGAGCAGATCACGGAGAAAGCGGACGGAAACCCCTTCTACGTGGAAGAGATCCTGAACTATCTCAAAGACCGGGATGTGGACATTCAGGACGAGCGCGCGCTGGCTCGGGTTTCGCTTCCCAGGAGCCTTTCCAGCCTGATCCTCAGCCGCATTGACCAGCTGACCGAGAATCAGAGGGTCACGCTGCGCCTGGCCAGCGTCATCGGCCGTCTTTTCCACGCCGCCTGGTTGTGGGGCGCCTACCCCTCCTCCGGCGACGCAGCGCAAATCAAAGCCGATCTAGCGCAGCTGAGCAAGCTTGAACTGACCACCCTGGATTCGCCCGAGCCTGAGTTGACCTACCTGTTCAAACATATCGTCACCCGCCAGGTGGCCTACGACAGCCTGCCTTTTGCAACCCGCGCCTTCCTGCATGAACAGCTTGGGGGCTTCATCGAGCGAAGCTACGCGGATCGCATCGATGAATACCTGGACGCGCTGGCTCACCACTACAGCCTGAGCGAGAACGGGCCCAAGGCGAGGGAATACCTGCTGAAGGCCGGCGCGGCCGCTCAGGCCAGCTACGCCAACGAGGTCGCCATCGATTATTACCGACGTCTTCTGCCCTTCCTCGGTGAAGCGGAGAGCCAGGGGGTGAAGCTCAGTCTGGCTCAAGTTCTGGAAGTGGTGGGCGAGTGGAAACAGACCGAGGACCTGTACCGCCAGGTCAAAGAAGCGGCGGAAGCCCGGGGGGATCGGCATGCCGTGGCGCGCTGTCAGGCGGAACTGGGTGAGCTTTTCCGCAAGCAGGGCCGATACGAAGAAGCCGCCGAGTGGCTTTCCAGAGCGCACGCCGAGTTCGAGGCGTTGGAGGATCGGTCCGGCATCGGGCAGGTTCTCCACTTCGAAGGGACGTTGGCCGCCCAACACGGCGACTACGAGGGGGCGCAGGCCCACTACGAGGCGAGCCTGGAGATCCGTAAGTCCCTGGCCGATGCGCTGAACATCGCCAGCCTGCTCAACAACCTGGGAATCGTCGCTCGTTTTCATGCCAACTACGAGGAGGCTCGCCAGCTGCAGCTCGAAGCGCTGGAGATCCGCCGTGAACTCGGCGACCGGCGGCTGATCGCCGTCTCCCTGAACAACCTCGGGAACGTGGCGCTCGATCAAGGGCGGTACCACGAGGCGAGCGACTACCTGGAGGAGGCGCTGGCCCGACAGCGAGAAGTGGGGGATCGCTGGGCCATCGCCCTCTCGCTCAACAATCTGGCCAACGCCGCCCGGGCTCAGGGGGACCTAACCAGGGCAGGCGCCCTGTACGCCGAAAGCCTGGCGATCAATCGGGAGCTGGGGGACAAGTGGGCACTGGCCTATCTGCTGGAGGACATCGGAGCGCTGGCCGCGCTGCAGGATCATCCGGTAGAGGCCGTGCGGCTGACCTCCGCCGCACAGGCCCTGCGGGAGAGGATCGGCGCGCCGCGCTCGGAGGCGGAAGAGGAGAAACTTGCCCGGCTGCTCCAACCTGCCCGCGCCGCCATGGATGCGGAGGCGCAGGCTTCGGCAGAGGCAGCTGGCCAGGCCCTGTCGCTTGATCGGGCCCTCGAAGAAGCCCTGAGTTGCTGCCCCGGAACGGTCGAGGTTCGGATCTGAGAGACCGGATTCACCGGCCTTTCGCACAAGCCCGTACGTCGGCATTCCACCGTTTATCTGCTAGTGGGGGGAGCGATCCCAAACACGCAGTTCGGAAGGGGGATTGCCCCATCCGGCAGCGATCATGCCGTGGGGGAAAGGTCCGCCGGCCCTGGTGGTTGGCGGTGGAGATATCTCATGAAATCATCCTCTCTGAATCGACGCTTCGATCCCCGGCTCATCCCTCTGATGGTGATGCTGTTCTTCTTTGCCGCGATGTTGCCGTCGCCCATGATTGGGGTCGCGCGTGCGTCGAGCACAATCGTCGCGAACAGCGGCGCTGATCGCATCTCCAACGACGGGGAGTGCACGCTGCGGGAGGCGGTCCGGGCGGCGAACAGCGATTCCCGGTCGGGGTCTAAGCCTGGGGAGTGCGCCGCCGGGGACGGCGCGGACACCATCACGCTGCAACCCGGCGTGTACACACTCGACCGGACGGACAACGGCAAGGAGGACGCCGCCTCCACTGGCGATCTGGACATCACCGCCGATCTAACGATCGTCGCCGAAGGCCCCGGCGCCAGCGTGGTCCGGGCCTCCGCGGGCTTCACCGACCGCCTGTTCCATATTCTGGGCGGCCAGGTCAAGTTCGCGGGGCTAACCCTGCAGGAGGTCGCCCACAATGGGGAGGGCGCGGCGGTCTATAATGCGGCCAGCCTTACGATCGAAGACAGCAGCCTCGTAGGCAACCAGGCCACCGGCTCCGGCGGCGCGATCTTCAACGCCGCCGGCGCGATCCTCAGCCTGACCAACAGCACCTTCAGCGGAAACACCAGCCTTTCCGAGGGCGGGGCGATCTACAACGCGGGCGGTCAGGCAACGCTCCAGCACATCACGCTCACGGCCAATCAGGCCGCCTCCGGAGGCGGCCTGGCGGGGCAGGCCGGAGGGCTCACCTACGGCAACAGCTTGATCGCCGGCAACACAGCCGACGACGCCAACGCCGACTGCGCCGGACCGATCGGCAATAGTGGGGGCTACAATCTGCTGGGCCTGAACACCGGTTGCCCGGCCGACGCCAGCGATGGAGGCGTGAACCCGGCGGAGGTCTTCACGACCGTGCTCGGTCCCCTGCAGGACAACACTGGCCGGACCTTCACCCACGCCCTGCTGCCGGGTAGCCCGGCCATCGACGCCGTCCCGCTCGCCTCCTGCACGCTGCCGACCGACCAGCGCGGCCTTGGCCGCCCGGGCGGCGCGGCCTGCGACGCAGGCGCCTTCGAGGTCCAGGACCCCATCCAGGTCGGACCCTTCGTGGTGAATCGGGAAGACGACGTCGACGACGGGCTGTGCACCTTCAACCACTGCTCGCTGCGGGAGGCCATCCAGGGCGCCAACAGCGCTCCTAACGGCGCCGCCCCGGACAGCATCATCTTCAACTTGCCGCCCGCAGGCGATAGGATCATCCGCCCCCTCACTGCACTGCCCGCGGTCCTTGATCCGGTTGTGATCGACGCGACCACCCAGCCAGGAGGCCCCGTGATGCTGGAGGGGAGCCTGGCGGGCCCTTCGGCGGATGGCCTGACCCTCGAGGCGGGCGGGAGCCGGCTGCTCGGACTGACCCTCCAAGGTTTCCTGGGCAACGGCGTCGTGCTGCGCACGGGAGGCGGCAATGCCTTGGAGGGCAACCTGATCCGCGACAACGGCGGGGCGGGTGCCCTGGTTGAAGGTTCCGCTGGGAACCATCTGCAGGACAACACGCTGACCGGGAACGGGGGCGAGGGCGTGCGCGTGCTCAACTCGCTGGCGAACCGCGTCGAGCGGAACGCCATCTACGACAACGCCCTCCTGGGGATCGACCTCGGCAGCGATGGGGTCTCCGCCAACGACGTCGGCGACGGCGACGCGGGCGCCAACGGGCTTCAGAACACGCCCATCGTGTACCGGCCGACGCTTGTCGCCGGGATGCTCCAGGCGGAAGGCCGCCTGAACAGCGCTGCCAATGGCGCTTTCAACCTGGACTTCTTCGCCAACCCCGCCTGCGATCCCTCAGGCTCCGGCGAAGGGCAGACCTACCTTGGCTCGGCCCAGGTGGCGACGGATTCCAAGGGTAATGTGGAGTTCGTCGTCGATCTGGCGTATGACCCGGCGGATGGCACCTTCATCACAGCCACCGCCACCGGATCCGATGGAAGCACCTCCGAGTTCTCGGCCTGCGCCGTCGTGAGCGCGGGCAACGACAGCTGGCCGCGGTCCTTCCCGCTGGACTCCGGCGTCGCGGTGGATCAGTTCATCGATCGCCAGGGCCAGTCGCGCTGGTTCCACCTCAGGATAGAGCCCAACAGCAAGGTGGAGGTGACGCTGACGGGCCTGACGGCCAATTACGATCTCCTGCTCTACAGGGACATCGCCGCGGCGTACGCTGAGATGACGACGCTGGACTCCACTGCGGACCTGGTGCGGCTGAACGCGGAGTTCACGCCGGACATCTTCACGCCCGACATCTTCACGCCGGACATCTTCACGCCCGACATCTTCACGCCCGACATCTTCACGCCCGACATCTTCACACCGGACATCTTCACGCCGGATCCAAAGGCCTTCGCGGCCGCCCAGCGCAGCACCCTCATTGGGGTCTCGGCCTTCGGCGGTCTCACGAGCGAGGGCATCCGGGTGAACACCTGGAACAACACCGGGGATTTCTTTATCCGGGTGCGCGGCCGCAACGGGGCCTTCAGCCTGGACGCGCCTTTCCGCCTGACGGCCACCGTCATCCCGGGAAGCTGCAGCGCGATCACGGACCAGCTGCCGGCCTCGACCTTCTCGGCCCCGGCCGGCGGCTACCGGACCGTCATCCTGACCGACTTCGACCGCATGAACCTCACTGCGGATGAGCGCAGCGACCTGCAAGCCGGGCTGGCGACGCTCGCCCAGCGCCCGGAGGTGGCCGGGCTCGTGGTCGACCTGGGCGCCGCCTCCGGCTTTGAGCGCGTGGGCGCGGCCAACACTCAGGCGGACCGCTTCCCCGAGTGCCCCTATGCCAAGAACCTGGTGGCTGGCGCGATCAAGGAGATTGTGGACCGGGTCTGGGCGGAGAATCCACTCGAATACGTGGCCGTGGTCGGGAACGACGAGGTCATCCCCTTCTTCCGCTACCCCGACCAGGCCGGCCTGGCGAACGAGCTGAACTTCGTGCCCCCGGTCCTGGACCTCTCCTCCTCCCAAGCCAGCCTCAAGCTGGGCTACGTGCTGGGCCAGGACGAATACGGCGCGCGCCACACGGTGGCGCTCAAGTATGACCGCCTGCCCGTTCCTGAGCTGGCGGTGGGACGCTTGGTGGAGGCGCCAGCCGAGATCCTGGCCGTCCTGGAGGCCTACCTGAGCACGAGCGACGGCGTGATCACGCCCCAAACCGGGCTGGTGACCGGCTACGATTTCCTGGAGGACGCCGCCAATGCGGTTCTGGGAGAGCTTGAAGCGGGCATGGGCTCGCCGGTGGACCCGCTCATCACGCCGCGCGAATTCTCGCCCCAGGACGAGGATAACAGCTGGAACGCCGACGATCTTCGGGCGGTGCTCCAGAGCGGGCGGCACGACCTGATCTATCTGGCCGGCCACTTCAGCGCCAGCAGTGCGCTGGCAGCGGATTACTCCACACGGCTGTTAACCTCGGATCTGGCCGGCGCCCCGCCGGATCAGTGGCGCAACGTTCTGGTCTTCAGCGCCGGTTGCCACTCGGGCTACAACATCGTCAACGCTCACGACGTGCCGGGGATCACCCGTGAGCCCGATTGGGCCCAGACCTTCGCCGGGCTGGGCGCCACGCTGATCGGCGGCACCGGCTACCAGTACGGCGACACCGATTTCATCGAATACAGCGAGCGCTTGTATCACGAGTTCAGCCGTCAGCTGCGTACGGGCCTCGGGCCGGTCTCGATTGGGGAGGCGCTTGTCACGGCCAAGCAGGTCTACCTGGCGGAGACCCCTCAACTGCGCCCGCTGCATGAGAAGGCCCTGATCGAGTCCGCCATCTTCGGGCTGCCCATGCTGCGCTTCGACATGCCGGGCGCGCGGCTCTCGCCGCCCTCGCCTTCGGCGCCCATCCAGCCCGTGGACTTCGACGACGGACCCCGGCGCAACGCTGGGGCTGGCCTACGCCGACCTGACTGTCCTCCCGAATCTGACCGAGCGCACCCAGCTCGAATACCGCACCGACGATCCAAACCAGACGGTGGAGGTCTTCTATCTGGAGAGCAACGGCCGCTTTGTCAGCAACGCGGCTGAGGCGACCCTGCCGTTGGAGGTCGTGAACGTCACCGCGCCGGACAGCGTGCTGCGCGGCGTCGGCTTCCGCGAGGGCAGCTTCTACTCGATCCCGAACAAGATCCCGCTGGGCGGCTCGCCGACGACCGAGATCCGCGGCACGCATGCCTCTTTCCTGGCGGACGTCTACTATCCCATCACGCCCTGGAGCGTGAACTACTTCGATGCCCTGACGGATCCGTCCGCCGGACTCACCACGCTGAACGTCATCCCGGCGCAGTTCCTCTCCGACGGGCCGTTGAGCCCCACCGGCACCTTCCGCGCCTACGACCGCATGGCCTTCCGCCTCTACTACAGCGACTACCTGCAGCAGGCCGGGGGCAACCGGCCGGGGCTGGCGGCGCCGCCGGCCTTCACGCGCATCCTCGCCGAGTCGGACGCCACCGGCGTGGACTTCCGCCTGCGCGTGGTGGGCGATCCCTCCGCCGGTGTGCAGGAGGTTTGGGTGACCTACACCAGCCTGTCCGGGGCCTTCACCGGAGCCTGGGCCTCGCTGGACCTGGCGCAGGACCTGGACGACACGACCCTCTGGACCGGGCGGCTGGACCTGCAGGGGACGCCGGCCGACGAACTGCGCTACCTGGTGCAGGCCGTGAACGGCGTGGGGGTGGTGTCCGCCGACGCCAACTTCGGCGCCTTGCACATCCCGGACGTCGATCCGGCGCTCGGCGGGGGGGACCGGACGGAGCTCAGCGTGAGCGGCCCGGCCTCCGGCGCCTATGGCGCGAGCGCCACCTTTACGGCCACCCTGACGGAGGCGGACGGCGTCACGCCCATCCAGTCTCAGCCCGTGACCTTTTCGATCGGACCCCAGCGCCGCCGGGCGCTGACCCGCGCCGACGGGAGCGCCACGGTGGAGCTTCCGCTCTTCGGCGAGCCTGGGGCGGGCGAGGTGCGCGTGACCTTCACGGGGAATCGGCGCCTCGCGCCCGCCTCGGCCTCGGCCGCCTTTGAGATCAGGCGCGCCGGCACCCGGATCACGCTCGACCCGGTTTCGGCCGAAGGGTTCCGGGGCCAGGGTGGGTTGGTGGTGGCCAAGCTCGCGGACGACACCGGTCGGCCGCTGCGCGAGCGAACTGTGATCTTCGTGCTCACCGGCCCGGCCGGCTCGACCAGCCAGGCGGTCATCACGGACTATCTGGGCCGGGCCCCGCTGGAGCCGCTTCAGCTCCCGCCGGGAACCTACGACCTCACCGCGTACTTCAGCGGCGATATCCTGCTGGACACCGGGGAGACCATCCGGCTGGAGGACCTGCGCTTCCGGCCCTCGCTGGCGCAGGGGTCGCTGAAGATCCTGAACCGCGCGCCGGACTGCTCCGCGGTGAGCGCCAGACCGCTCAATGTATGGTCGCCGGATAAGGAGCTGCATCCCGTGCAGGTGAGTGACGTGATCGATCCCGATGGGGATCCCGTTCAGATCACCATCACCGGCATCTTCCAGGACGAACCCGTGGGCAGGGGCAAGAACAGCCCGGACGGCTTCGGCGTCGGGACCGATACGGCGCTGATCCGCGCCGAGCGCGCCGGCAGCGGCAACGGCCGCGTGTACGAGATCGGCTTCCTGGCCGAAGATTCCTTCGGCGGGACCTGCTCTGCAGCGGTGATCCTGGGTATCGTGCCCCACGACCAGAGCGGGGACCTGGACGTGGTCAACGACGGCACGATCTACGATTCGACGGTGCCGGACCGCTAGCCCGAGGGCCAAGATCAAGCCTGCCAGGGTTCCGGCCGGTTTTCAGGAGGAGGGGGAACTTCAGAGCCTGGGCGATGCGGAACCCTGGTCGCGAGCTTGGCGGATGTGGGGCATCCGAGGTCCAGGGCAGGCGCCGGGCCCGGTCTGCGCTTATGCTCTGCGCCATCCCGCAACCCTGCCCCTTGAGCCGGGGAGTGCCGACCAGATGGCCTCATCGTCCAGGCTGTGCCCTTTCTGGAAGGAGGCCCTGGAGCAGGGAGGTTCAGCTGGTCCTGGGAGCGAGGAGTCCGATCATGCCAGATAGGCTGCCACGGCGCACAAAACCCCGACCGTCCACTCACCTGGGCATGCCGCACACCCAGATCGGTGTGGAGCCCGTGCCGGAAATCCACGCCGGGCTTTTCCGCCGCTGTTTCTCCCTGCCACACGTCACCAACCGCCCGACGGTGATCTCCGTGCCGGGGGCGCGGGCGCTGTGGCTGGAGGAGGGCCTCCCGCTCGCCCACCCGGAGGTGATCGCCCGGGGGCGGGAGTTCGCTCACATCCACCCCGACGGCAGCCTGCACGCCTCCTTGCCGCCCCAGCGGGCCCAGGAGGCGATCGAGAAAGGCTGGGCTGAGCCTCACCCCCTGGCCGGCTCCCTGGGCATGGAAGGCCTGGTCTTGCTGTACACACCCCTGGACGCCGAAGAGCTGGATGTGATCTTCGCCCTGGTCGTCGATTCGTATAACCACGTCACCGGGCGTTCTGAGAACGCTGCAGACTACGCCCAGGTAGGTGGAGCCTAGCTGTTCGCGTCGATTCGCAGCCCGGATTCGGGGGAAAATGCTCTGGGGACAGGCTCGCATGCGCAGCTCGAAGCCGCCCAGCCCGCCTCCGAAGGTCCGGGCCGAGCCTGCCTGCCGAGCAGCAGCGGAGAGGCCTCCCGGGCGCTGTGAGCCTGAGTGTGCCTGAGCTGCTCGTCCCTTGTAGCCTTCCTTGTGCGCCCCGATCGAACCCTGTCGGTGACGAACGACCGGAGCGCCCCGCAGTCTATCCTGCGGCCCGGCCGGGGTGGGGAGGGGTCAGGTCGCGGATCCGATCAGTCCGTCCTTCAAAAGGTCCTGGCCTATTGGCTTGCCGCATTCTTGAACTCAGCGAAACTGAATATGTCATGTGAGCTGATGACTGTTACGGTGTCGGCGTGTTTGCGGACGAGTCTGCGCAAGCGGGGCACGTGCGGACCAACCATGCGGCGCGCAAACCAGCTTGGAAGGATATTGGCGAGCTGGTCGTTCTCCTCTCGATCATGGAGATCAGTATCCCGGTGAAGCGGTGAAGCCGCGTCTCCACACAGCAACAGCCAGCCATCCGAGGTTTGGATGGCGACGCCGCAATGCCCGCGGGTATGCCCTGGGAGCGGAATGAGATAGAGCTTGGGTTCCAGGCCCTCCAGGATCGGGATCGCCTCAAAGCCGAACCATTCGCCATTCGCTCGATCATAAAGCACCCAGTCGGGATCGTGCGACCAATGAGTCGAATCGTAGCCAACGGAGAGCAACCCACGGGGGTTCATGGCCGCCTCGTATTCGGCCTTGTAGAGGTGAACTTTGGCAAGAGGGAAATCGCGCAGGCCGCCCGCGTGATCAAGGTGCAAATGAGTGAGCACCACGTGCTGGACGTCGTCACGATCGAAACCCAGATTCATTACCTGGTGGGCCGCTGTCTCCTCCACCTCGCCGGGCACCCCCATGAGGAAAAGGAAGCCTCGCATGAGGGCGGAGGGTTCGGAGTAGTCCTTCAGACCGAACCCCGTATCGACCAAGACAGGGCCCTGGCTTGACTCGACCAGGAGACAGTAGACGATGGCGTCCGCTCTTGGGAAGCGGGCATGCAAAGAGCCGCAGTTAAGGTGATGAATATGCATACGATAGCTCCAGTGCTTTCACTGCCCGCCGCAGGGCCTTGAGCTTCGGCGCACAGAGTCCGGCTGACAATGCCGGGGCAGCGCCGTATGACTTGTGATCCCTATTCTCGCGCTGCAAGAGCGACCAGGCGAATCAGGAATTCGCCGGTCTGCTGAAGATCAGGCCCTGGCTGCACCCATCACAGGTTCTGCCCAGCGGCCCACTCGGTGAGCAGCGAAGGGTACACCTGTTCGGTCAGCAGGCGGCGGAAGACCTGGGCTCGGTCGGGCCCTGCCAGGAGCGGCTCCATCAGTCTTCTGCCGTGATAATAAGAAAAGGCATAGATCTGCCGAAGGGGAGACTTGAGGGAAGAAAGCATCTCCCGGATCAGCGCCTGGGGGTGCGGCGTATAGGCCATGGCGTAATCGAGCATCTCTTCGTCCGAACGCCCATTCCGCAGCATCATTACGAGATTGCCGCCCAACTCATCCGGCAAGTTTGAGACGAGAGCTCGGAAAAGCTTAGCCAAGTCCAGGTCGGTCCCCTCCATCCCCAACTCTGAGCGCAAGAACGCATCCATCCAGCCAGCGAACTCCGCGGGGTTGAAGATCATCTCTAGGGCGACCGAGGCCATGCCCTCCGCGACGACGAGTTGCGGCCCCTGGATGAAGATCGATTGCTCTGCATAGCCGCGCGCCCTATGCAGCGTCCTTTCCTTCAGGGCAAATTCGGTGTGGTGCCCCGGATAGACCTCGTGACACATCTGGTACAGCAGGCCGAACGGGTGGATCGGTCGATCCACGTTCAGCTCAATTCGGGAGCGGTAGCGCCCCAGATACCAGTTTGCCGCGCCATAGGGCCGGTCGCGAACTGCGCGGAGGTCAACGTTCTCCCCCTCCGGCAGCGCGACGAGGCGCCGGGTGCGGCGACGTGCTTCGGCCAGCACCTCCTGCACCAGGGGCAGGACCGCCTCGGGCCTATCCGCCAGCCATTCGGTTTGCCGCAGCATAGCCAGGTGCCGGCCTCGCAAATCCCCCGATCCGGGCAGCGCCTCCTCGAGCAGGGCCAGGGCCTGTTCGAATTCCGCTTCGGGTTTCCAGATGGGCCGAATATCAAGGCAGTGCCGGATCTCCTCCTGCAGGGGGATGTCCTGGCCGCTCAGTTTCCGACAGACGGCCTCCAGGGCACGGACGTTTGCGGCCAGATAGGCGGCGCGCTGTCGCTCAAAGCCTTGTGAGGGCAAGGAGTCGGCGAGCGCGGTCGCCTCCCCGCCAAGATCGTCGAGCGCTCTTTCAGGCTCGCCCGCAATGACTGCGCGCAAGGCTGACGGTCCATAGAAATGATCGACCAATGGCCACTCATCCAGATGCCGACAGGCCTTGTCGATCCGCAAAGCCAGAAGGATGTACGCCTTGATCCAGGGATGAACCATTGTGAGCCTACCTCGGCGGCGGCGTGCTGCCGGTTGGCGGCCGGAAGCAGGGCGGCCGCTCCAGCCAGGGGGTGCAGGCCAGCCGGCGGATTATGCCCTTCAGCCTTTGTGATCCGACCTCAAGATCGAGAATCTTTTCAGATCGTGGAACTGGCCTTTGAAGAAGGCGTACTCGTGCAGGAGACCTTCCTCCTGAAAGCCAAGTTCGTCGAGCAAGCGATCGGAGGCCGTGTTGCCGAGCATGACATGGGCCTGGATTCTGTTCAGCCCAAGAGTTTCAAATCCGAAGCGCACAACCTCGCGCAGGGCCTCGGTCATGAAGCCCTGTCGCCAGTAGGCCCGCGCCAGGTCGTAGCCCACCTCTCCTCGATACTCGGATTTCAGGGAAAGGCCGCAAGTTCCAATGATTGTGTCAGCTGTCTTTTGGGCCAAGCCCCAGCGGATCCCTTGCCCGCGCCGGAAACGATCATGCTGCCTCTGAATGAGTTGGATGGCTTGGTCAAGGCTCGTGAAGGGGTCAAGGTCGTAATACTCCACGACCCGCTCGTCGGAGAAGATCCCAAAGACCGCTTCAGCATCTTGAGAAGTCATTTGCCTCAAGAGCAAGCGCGGAGTTTCGAGCCGAGGGAAGGATTCAAAGGAAGACCCCATCGTTTTCATTGCGCCTAGCGCCTTAGGAAGGCGTTCTCCTGCAGCACCCATAATACACAACACTGGGTGGAAAGGCTTCTCCCGTTGCCTGTCGGAGTCGGAGCTTCTTCGGACGAACGGCGACGGGCAGCTTTAGGCCCTGGTCCTTGGCAGGGCACTCCCCCGGCTCTTCGGGCAGATATCCGGATCAGCCTGAGCGGGGGCAAAATGGCATATTATTGATGATAAGGGAGACTGCTTAGCTCATACTTCGCTCGGGGCTGGGCAGGGGCTGCCTGGAGGCGCTGGCTTCCAAAGATTTCCGGCGTTCGGCGCTCCTGAAAGGAGACCTCGTCCCATGGCGGAAGGGAGGCGTTTGCCCAGGTTCGTATGGCGCCTTCTCAGGATTCCTCCGCGCCTCCTCTATAGACTGGGTTTGGGACCGGTCATAGGTCGCCAGGTGCTTCTCCTGACGACGACCGGACGAAAGTCTGGTTTGCGTCGGGTGACGCCTCTTCAGTATGGAGAAAGGGACGGTTTGATTTATATCGGCGCAGTCCGGGGTGAGAAGGCGGATTGGTTCCGCAACATCCAGGCCAATCCTGAAGTGGAGGTCCAGGTGAGGCATCGACGCTTTCGGGGCTTGGCTGAACCGGTCACCGATTCAGGTCGAATAGCGGATTTTCTGGAGTTTCGTTTGCAGAGCAATCCGAGAATGATTGGTGCGCTCCTTCGGGCGGCGGGCTTGCCGGCCAGCCCCACCCGAGAAGACCTGGAGAGGTATGTCGCGGGGCGCGCAATGGCGGTGATCAGACCTCGCGAGGTGGGCTCGTGATGAACACGACCGGGGCTTCTCCTGAGCCGGGGAGAAACGACCTCCCCCACCTGAGGGGGCCGGAGGGGGACGGACGAGGGAGGTTGACCCCTCGCCCGGACGGCAGCGATTGGGTTGGAAAGAGCCTTGCTTTGAGAACCTTCCGTTCCGTGGGACTCGTGCTGGTTCCATTTCTGCTTTTGGCTTGTTCCGGGCGGCCTCCAGTCCGGAGCGAGACGACGCCTGTGCACCGGGAGGAATTGGACAGGGAACTGGCGGATCCTAGATTGCTGGGCAGGTTTGGGGTCGAGGAGTTGGTGCTCCTGGAGGTTGGAGTCGATCGGGTCACGATCGCCGCCCCGAATTCGAACGAGGCGCTTGGGGAAATGTACTACACCCTTCAGAACGGTTGGCACCTGAAGGCGCCTAACGAGCTGATGATCCGCGTCCCCGGGAAGGGGTGGCTGATCGCTGAGCAATAAGCCGGGCGTACCGCCTGGCCCCTCGTTGAGGTCGTCTCCAGATCCTGGGGCGCTCCAAGATGCCTGCTGGACTCGACGTGAAGGGAGGGATTGGACCTGAACCGGTTGTGGGGCCGTGGCCCGGACGAGAGACCAGGCTGGTTCTGGAGGGGTTGAGTCTGCGATGGAGGCTGCAGGCCGCGTCGCACTCATAACAGGGGCTGGGGCTGGCATCGGCCGGGCGATCGCCGTGCGATTGGCAAGCGAGGGGGCGGCTGTCGTCGTCGCTGACATGGATGAGGCAGGCGCCGCGGACACGGTGCGACGGATCGAGGCCGACGGCGGTCGGGCCGCCTCGGTCGTGGCGGATGTGGCCGTCGAAGCGGATGTGGAGGCGATGGTCAGCTTCGCGGAGAAGCGGTTTGGCGGGCTGGATATTCTCGTCAACAACGCCGGCGGCGCCCCTCCGCCGTACTTTCCGGAGGCCGCGCCGGAGCATTGGGGCCGCACCCTGGATGTCAACCTGCGGGGCGTCATGCTGGGCATCCAATACGGCCTCCGGGCCCTGCGCAAGCGCCAGGGCGGCGTGATCGTCAACATCGCCTCTATGGCTGGCGTGAGCTACCAGCCCTACGATGCGCCGGAGTACGCAGCCAGCAAGGCCGGGGTGGTGCACCTCACGGCTGCGCTGGGCTCACTCAAGCCTAGCCTGGGCATCCGCGTGAACTGCATCTGCCCGGGCTGGGTCGAAACCAAGGCCGTGCAGCGCGCGCTGGCCACGATGACCCTGGAAGAGCGTGCAGCACATCCCTTTCCGCCTCCTCCCGTTTTGATACAGCCTGATGAGATCGCCGACGCCGTCGTCATGTTCGNNGGGCTGGGTTGACTCGGAGGCGTTGCAGCGTTCCCTGGCGACCATGACCCCACAGGAGATCCAACAGCAGGCGTTCCCTCCGCCTCCGGTCCTGATCCAACCGAGGGAGATCGCGGAGGCCGTTATGATGTTCGTCCAGGACGAGGGGCTGGCGGGCAGGGTGATGCTCTGGCCGGATGGGGAACCGTGGCGGCTCGTTCCAATCGAGGCCTTGTGTTGAGGGGCTCGAATCTTCGGGCGGAGTCGAATGCCGAAAGGAGTAGAAGCGATGAGTGATGAGCAGACCAGGAGAGATGAATGGGAGGACATCGGTCGCGATATCGAGGCCAAGATCAGGAAAGAGGCCGCAGAATGGGTCGGGGCCGAGACGACCGATGACTGGCAGTCCATAGGCAGGAAGATGGAGGGCAAGGTCAAAGCTGCCGTTGCAACCGGAGTCGGCGGTGAGGCGGGGGAGGACTGGGGGCAGATCGGCAGACGGGTCGAGCAGGATCTCAAGACGGGGATCGCCAAATGCGCTGACGCCGAGCCGGATGACGGCTGGGACACCATCGGCCGCAAGATGGAGGGCAAGATCAGAGCCGAGATCGCGACCGGGCTGGGCAGTGAGCCGGATGAAAGCTGGCCTCAAATCGGCAGTCGGGTTGAGCGGAGCGTCAAAGTCGGGCTGGCCGGCTGGGCCGGAGCCGAGCCACAGGACGACTGGGACACTCTTGGCCGCAAGGTGGAAGACAAGGTCAAGGCCGCCTTGCGAGAGTGGCTAAGGGAGGAATGAGGGCCCGCGCCGGGAACGGACTGGCCCTGATCCCAACAGACAGTGCTCCTCAGAACCCAGGTGACCATCCCTGGTTGCCTGCTTGAGGCATAGGGGGTTCCCCCCCAGTCCCCGGCCAGGGCGAAGGGGGAACCCGGCCTATGCTGCACAGCTGGTCGCGCGGCAGTGAATCAGGGATGGTTCATGGAGAGGCGAAAAGCGGGATCCACACTTGGTTCGAAGGCTACATGCTCGTGATAGCCAGGATGTTGCCCTCGGTGTCTGTCAGCCAGGCGGCCTTGTTGTCACCGAATTCGATGATCCCCCGCTCGTCGGTCTTGGCTTCGCCGAAGTCGTACTGCTCGAATACGATCCCCTTCTTTATGAGAGCCTCGACGACTGCCTCGACGTCTGCCACATAGAAAGTTGCCGCGGTGTGTTCCGCCTTGGTCGCCTCTCGCTGGTAGATGAAGATCCGCGATCCCTTTCCGGCTTCGAGAAGGGCCGCCTGGTCGTCCGACTCAAGCTTCTTCAGGCCCAGCACCTCGGTATAGAACTTGACGGCGCGTGAAAGGTCGACGGCCGGCAGGGTTGCCGCCACTTGAAAAGAACCCAGCATGGAAAGACTCCTCTCGATCGATGTCCGGAAACGGACTCGGCAGGCAAACGTGACGAAGTTTATCATGGAGAGCCTGCCTTCCCGCGGGATGTCCTGGCAGGAGCGCGGTCTGGTAAGCCCGGCGCTTGTTTGGGATGTCGGGCAAAAAGGGCCTGCGGAGTAGGTCTGCCTCCAGGCCGGCCCAGACTTGGTTTTGGAGGCTTCGCACAGCCGCGCCGGTCCTGGGGGAGCCGCGGAGGGAAAGGGATCCATGAAGCTTCGAGAAGCTGGCGAGCTTGGGAACCGCATCTCAGACCTCCTTCGGACTGGGCGTTCGGCGACCCGAGCCTATGCCCTGCTGGCCCCGGTCCTTGCAGAGCGCACACCTTTTCCCATACTGGGCCGGATTGGAGAGACGGTCGGCGCAGGCCCTCCGGAGACGGTGAACCCCTTTCTGGGGTACATCGCGGCTGAGCGGACGGAGGGCGGGTGGGTGGTCATCGGCGGCGCCTTGGGGAGGCAGCTGGCCCATGACCCCGAAGCGGCCTTGATCTGCTGTCGCAGCTTCATCATCGCTGCCGACGTCTGGTATGCCGCCGATATTCTGGGAGAAAGAGTGCCTGGTCCGGCTTTGGTGGCGAACTTCGAGCCGTCCTTGACTCTGCTAGCTCCGTGGCGCGGGGACCCTAATCGCTGGGTTCGCCGAACGGTCGGGGTTGCTGTTCATCACTGGGCCAAGCGCTCTCAAGGGGCGGTGGAGGAAAGGGTCCGAGCGGAGGCCCTACTGGCGTTTCTGGAGCCGATGTTCGAGGAGTGGGACCTGGACGCCGTCAAGGGCGTGGGCTGGGGCTTGAAGACGTTGGGCCGATATTACCCTGACCTGACGGCGGACTGGTTGGCCCGACAAGTTGTCCGGGCAGGGCGCCCTCACCGGGCCTTGACCCTGCAGAAGGCCCTTGCTTATCTCTCCCAGGAGCAGCGTGCCCGCGCCACCGGGGAAGCGCGCTGATGAGGCTGGAATTTCAGGAATACCGCGCCCGCAGAATCGTCAACGTTCATCGCCACGTGGACGGTCCCTGGTTCTGGACCAAATACACCGCCCATCCCTATGTGGGCTGTCGCAGCGGCTGCGAGTTTTGCTACCTGCGCGGCAGCCGATACCTGGGAGGGCGGTCCCCGGACACCTTCGATACCCTGATCGGGGTCAAGCTCAACGCTGTGGAACTGCTTCGCAAGGAGCTTTCTCGACTGGAGCGAGAGGTGGTCACCTGCGGCGATTGGCAGCAGCCAGCCGAGGACCGCTACAGGCTGTCCCGCGGCATGCTGAAGGTGGTGCGCGAGCTTGGTTTTCCTCTCTTCATCGTCGAACGTTCCCCCCTGCTAACCCGCGACCTGGACCTGCTCGTGGACATCAACCGGCAGGCCTGGGTGGGAGTCGTCTACAGCATAAGCAACCTGGATCCCGCCCTGAAGCAGGCCTTTGAGCCCCGCAGCCCAGGCGTCAAGTTGCGACTGTGGGCCGTGGAACGACTGGCTAGCGCGGGCATCATGGTCGGGATCTCCCTGATGCCTGCGATACCCTTCTTGGGGGACGATGAGAGGCACCTGGAGGATACCGTTCGCGCCAGCAAAGATCACGGCGCCTCCTTTGTGCTGGCCGGCGGAATGACGATGGAGGCTGCCCAGGCCGAGCGGACTCTGGCAGCCGCCCGGCGGATGGACCCTGACCTGGAGGCTCGCTGGCGCAAGCTTTACCGCTGGGAGGTGGGTGGCAAGCCGAGCTATAGCCCGCCGCGGAGCTACAGCGCCCGGCTGGGGTTGCTGGTCCGTGAGTTGTGCGTCCAGCATGGGCTGATGGATCGCATGCCGCGCTATATCGAGCCGGGTCCGCTGGCGGCCAACAAACGCATCGCCGAGCGCCTATTCCTCAAGACCTACGATCTGGAATTGAGCGAGGCGGAGGACTATCGCATAAGGGCCTATCGCAGAGCAGCCTGGACAGTGGATGAGCATAGGGAGAGTATCGTCAAACTATACGAGGCTCACGGTGAAGCCGGGCTGCAGAAGCTGCCGGGAGTCGGCAGGAGTCTGGCTGGACAGATCGCCAGATGGTTGCGGGAAAGTGAAACCGGCGACCCGAAAGCCGTCCGAGCAGGCCAATAGGAGACCCTCCACCTCTGTGCTGTTCGGGCGTTTGCACGGGACACAACTTGCGTTGAGTGCGTTGGGGATAGTGCGGCTCTCCGCATACGGGGCCGCCCCTCAGAATCAGGCCGTCTAGGGAGAGGCGTCCTGGGCGCAGCGGAAGCCGCCGACAAGGTGATAGGTGGCGCTTGGAACGTTTGCCAGCCGGTAGGTAGCGCGCACCGTGCTTTGCCGGCTGAACCACGCCCCTCCACGGGCGACGCGGTACATGCCTGAACGTGGCCCGGGGGGATTCTCCTGCGGAGCGATCGAGTAGTAGTCTGGATCGTACCAGTCGGCTACCCACTCCCAAACGTTGCCCGCCATGTCGTAGACGCCGTAGGGGCTGGCCCCCTCCGGGTAGGACCCCAC
>JABAOD010020073.1_pt1 | contig 25432 bp, 32 predicted proteins | sample 7062151 | NCBI WGS metagenome assembly JABAOD01 (sample SAMN14538626, study PRJNA623070) | marine sediment metagenome | biome: marine biome [ENVO:00000428]; feature: marine pelagic biome [ENVO:01000023]; material: deep marine sediment [ENVO:00002113] | place: India: Gulf of Khambhat ... | reverse complement strand
CCTGATGCGGCAGTTCTTCGTGTCGATCCCGAAGGACCTCGAGGAGGCGGCGTTCATCGACGGCGCCAACCGCTGGCGGATCCTGTGGACGATCTTCGTGCCGCTGTCCTGGCCGGCGATCGCCACCCTCGCCACGTTCTCGTTCCTCTATGCGTGGAACTCGTTCATCTGGCCACTGGTTGCGATCGGCACTGGCAACGAATCCGACCAGGTGCTGACCCTGGCGTTGCGACAGCTGGGCGGGCAGAGCGTGGAGAGCCCGAATCTCATCTTCGCCGGCATCGCCATGTCGGTCGTCATACCGCTGCTGGTGTTCATCTTCGCCCAGCGCTACTTCGTCGAGAACGTGGCCACGAGCGGGATCAAATGAGCCTTCCGTCCGAATCGCCACGCACCCGCGTGGACACGCTGCCGCGCGACCCACACCGCCGCTACAACGCGCTCACGGGCGACTGGGTGCTGGTGTCGGCAGGCCGTACCAACCGCCCGTGGCAAGGGAGCACCGAGGGTCCGGCCGTCGAGCGGCGGCCGACCTACGATCCCGACTGCTACCTGTGCCCCGGCAACGAGCGTGCGAACGGCGCCCGCAATCCGGACTACGACGAGACGCTGGTGTTCACCAACGACTTCGCGGCGCTCCGGCCCGACGTCCCCACCGTCGAATACAGCGACGGGATCCTGCGCGCCGAGACCGAGCCGGGCACATGCCGGGTCATCTGCTACTCGCCGCGCCACGACGTCGACCTCGCCGGTCTCTCACCCGGGGAGATCCGCCGCGTCGTGGATCTGTGGGCCGAACAGGTCGAGGAGCTCTCGGAGCATCACAGGTGGGTGCAGATCTTCGAGAACCGCGGCAAGGCGATGGGAGCCTCCAATCCTCATCCCCACGGTCAGCTCTGGGCGGGGGATGCGCTACCCGTCGAGCCCGCCAAGGAGGACGCCCGGCAGCGAGAGCACCACGCCACCACGGGCCGCCCGTTGTTGCTCGACTACATGGACCAGGAACGGAGCGGGGACCGGCTCGTCGTCGACGGCGACCACTGGGTCGTCGTCGTGCCGTTCTGGGCGGTGTGGCCGTTCGAGACGCTCGTTCTCCCCACGCGTCACGTCGGGCGGCTGCCAGACCTGACCGACGAGGAGCGGGACGGTCTCGCCTCCACCCTCCACACGCTGCTCGGGGCCTACGACCGGGTCTTCGACCATCCGTTCCCATATTCCATGGGGTTTCACGGCGCTCCTTCCGGTGGCGCCGACCATTGGCAGCTCCACGCCCACGCCTATCCGCCGCTGCTCCGATCCGCAACGGTGCGGAAGTTCATGGTCGGCTACGAGCTGCTCGCAGAGGCGCAGCGTGACATCACGGCGGAGGAAGCGGCGACGAGGCTCCGCGAACTCGTCGGGTGACGTGGTTGGCAGTGTCGCACCGGCAGCCATGAAGGCGAAGGCGCCGGCGCCGCGCCGCCGAGGTCAGCCGCCGAGGCTCACTTCCAGATCGACCTCGCCGCCGTCACGAAGCACGGTGATGACGACGTTCTCGCCGGGGAACTGAGCACGCACGGCAGCGGCGAGATCGACGAACGACTGGATCGACTCTCCGTCGAGCCCGATCACGAGATCACCGACCTCGATGCCACCGAGATCGGCAGGTGAGCCCGACTCGACCGACGTGATGAGCGCACCGGCCGTTCCGAGGGCGGGGTCGGTGCCTCCGACGCCGAGCCGCGCCGTCTGCACCTCACCACCGCTCACGAGTTGGTCGGCGATCTGCTTGGCGTAACCGATCGGGATGGCGAACCCGACACCGTCGTTGCCACCGGAGCGGCTGAAGATGAGGTCGTTGATTCCGATGACACGACCCTGACGGTCGGCGAGGGCGCCACCGGAATTCCCGGGATTGATGGAGGCGTCGGTCTGGACGAGGTCACGGATGGTTCCGTCGCTTCCGATGACCGGCCTGGAGACGTTCGAGACGATGCCGGCGGTGATGGTCTGCTCGAGACCGAAGGGGCTGCCGATCGCCACCGCGAGCTGACCGGGCACCAGCTCGTCGTCGAGCGCGAGTTCGGCCACCGGTAGCGGACCGTCGACATCGACGGCGACGACGGCGACGTCGCTGATCGGATCCTGCCCGACGACCACACCGTCGACCTTCGATCCGTCGGCGAAGGTGACGAGCACGTCGGTGGAGCCCTCCACGACGTGAGCCGCAGTCATGATGAGCCCGCTCTCGTCGTAGATGAACCCGGACCCGAGGCCGGTGCGTGTGTCGATCTGAACGATCGTCGGCCGCAGCACCGCGGCGACGAAGGCGACGGGCTCGTCGCCAGGGGGCGGCTCGAGGATTCCGGACCCGAGCGACGGCGCAACGGTGGTGGCCGGCGTCGGCAACGTGGTCGGCGGTGCCGTCTCCGGCACGAAGGTCGTCGTGTCAGGCAGCGCCGCCTCGGTCACCTCCGGGAGATCCGGAGCGACGAGGTTGCCGAGCACGACACCGAGGGCGAACACCGTGGCGACGGCGAGGGCGACGAGCCAACGACTCGGACGGCGCCGTGTGCGTCGAGGTGTCCGCTCGATCGGCGGGGGCAGCAGTGTGAACTCGCCATCGAGAGATGGGAGTCGGTCCGTGTCGGTGTCGTGGTCGAATGTCTTCATGATCAGAGCCTTTACGAGGTGTACGGAACCATCGCTGTCGACAGATGCACCGTATGCGCCCGCTCGTAAGCGGAACCTAAAGATCGGGTGAGATCTTCCGGTAGGTTCTCTCCGTGCGCTTCGGACTCGACTTCCCGCTCTTCGGCGATCTCGCCGATCCCCGGCTCGTGATGGAGATCGCCCGTGACGCCGAGGCCGCAGGCTGGGAGGCCGTGTTCGTCTGGGACCACATCATGTACCGGGAGCCCGTGACCGACGCGGGCGACCCCTGGATCGCAATGGCGGCGATCCTCACGGCGACCGAGAAGGTCCTCACCGGCCCGATGGTCACGCCTCTGCCCCGCCGCCGGGCACAGATCGTCGCCAGGCAGAGCGTCGGTCTCGACCAGCTCGGCAGCGGTCGGTTCGTACTCGGTGTGGGTCTCGGGCTCGACAGCTCGGGTCGCGAGCTGTCGGCGTTCGGCGAGGAACTCGACGATCGCACCCGCGCCGTCATGCTCGACGAGAGCCTCGACATCATCGATCGACTGTGGTCTGGCGAGCCGGTCGATTTCACGGGCGAGCACCACACGGTCGACGACGTCGTGTTCCTGCCGCGGCCGGTGCAGCGGCCGCGGCCACCGGTGTGGGTTGCCGGGCGCTGGCCCTACAAACGACCGCTCCGGCGCGCCGCCCGCTGGGACGGGCTCTTCCTCATCGATCAGGAGACCCCCGACGAGTTGGCGCAGGCCGTCGACCACGTCGAAGCAGCACGCGGTGGACTCCATGACTTCGCCGTCGTCGTCAACCAGCCGTTCGGCGCAGACCCACAGCCGTGGAGCGAGGCAGGAGCGACGTGGTTTCTCACCCGGTCGCCGTACACCATCGATGCCGACGCGGTCCGGGAGATGGCTCGGTCCGGTCCGGTCCGCGGCCGATAGGCTCGAATCATGATCACCACCACCGTCCACGTGACCCGGGTCGGCGATGTGACGCTGCACGAACACCACACCGAGGCGCGGTTCGGCGCGGGGACCGCAGGCATCGGCTTCGCCTATCGACGCCCGGTCGCAGTCGATCATTCCACCGGTGTGACACCGATCCACGACGTGGTCCTGCGCGTCAGGCTCGTCGCCCTCATCGTCGTCGCCATCGCCATCGTCTCGAGGAGGCTCGCCCCATGACCGACGCCCAGCAGTTCATCGACCGCATCGGCGACAGGACCGGCGGGCTCCTCGACCGCTTCTTCGGGCCCACCACGACGGAGAGCATCTTCTCCACCGCCGTCGACGCCGACGGCGCGACCGTCATCACCGCCGCCGCGTTCGAGCGGATCGGAGGATTCGGCTGGGGCGGTGGCGCCGGAGCGGAGGCCGAGGGTGACGAAGGCGGAGGCGGCGGCGGAGGCGGCGGAGGTCGCGTCGACAGCCGACCGGTGGCCGTCATCCGTGTGGCCGGTGATGAGGTCACGGTGACGCCGATCGTCGACGTGACCAAAGTGGCCGTCACCTTCCTCGTGGCAGCGGCCGCCGTCTGGAAGGTCCTGCGATGAACCGACGATCCCGGGCTCTCTCTGCTCGGAGCGATCTGTCATGACGACGGGCGAGGCGACAGGTGTCGTGGTCCCCCTTCTCGAGCTCGAACCCGTGGTGCAACGGTTGCGATCGCGTGCCGACGGACCGGATGTGCCCCGCGTACCCGCCCACGTCACAGTGCTGTTCCCCTGGGTCGTCCCACCGGTCACCGAGGCCGACCTCGCTGCGCTCGCCGAATGCGCCGCCGGGTTCGAGCCCTTCGAGTTCGCGTTCCGTGAGGTCGGTTGGTTCGGTGACGAGGTCGTGTGGCTGCGGCCGGATCCGGACACCACGTTTCGACAGCTGACCGCGGCCGTCCACCGGCTGTGGCCCGATCATCCACCGTACGGCGGCGAGCACGACGACCCCACTCCCCACCTGACGATCGGCGAGTCGGGCGACCCGGCCGCCATGCGCGAGGTCGCCGCGATCGCCGAGCGGCTGCTGCCGTGGCGATGCCGGGCGGAGGAACTGTGGATCATGGAGGGAACCTGGGAGCCGCTGTCGTGGTGGCGGGCCGACACGATCCCCCTCGGGGGACGGCTCGACTAACCGGCGGTGGCGTACTCCAGATCGCGGTACCGGAGCCGCGCCGCGAGCGCCAGCACGGCGATCACACCGCCGGCCAGGGCCAGCCGGGCGTAGCCGCCGACATCGAGGATCACACCGGCCGAAGTCGAAGCGATCGCTGCACTGCTCCAGACGAGGGTGTCCGCCACGCCCTGAACCCGAACGCGCAAGGCACCCGTCATACCCTGGCTGACGAGTGCGCTGCCGGCGACGAAGCACAGATTCCATCCCAGGCCGAGCAGGAACAACGACGACACCAGCAACACCCGGTCGTCGCCGGCGGCCGGCATCGCCATGACGGCCGAGACCACCAGCACGATCTGGCCGCTCACGATGGTGGGCACGCGCCCGATGCGGTCCGTGAGCCAACCGGACACCGGCGACAGCGCGAACATGCCGAGCGTGTGACTGCTGATCACGAGCCCGACCAACCCCAGGCCCTCCCCTGCGTTTCGGATGTGAACCGGCGTCATCGCCATGATGATGACCATCACGAACTGGGCGACGATGAGGGACAGGGCGGCGTATCGCACGTAGGGTCGGGCAAAGGCACGCCGCAGCTCCTTGGCGGTGACGGTCGCGGCCCTGTCCTCCGCCGTGTGATCGGCGAACTGCAGTGGATCAGGCCTGAGCATCGCGTACGTGAGGAACGCACTGGCAGCCATGAAGACGGCGGTGACCAGATACGGCCCGGAGAGCCCGTCGAGTCCCACGCTCTCTGCGAACTGCTCTGCGGGCCGCAAGAGGCTGGGGCCGACCACCGAGCCGATGGTGGCGGCCCAGACGATCGCAGCGATGGCCGAGCCGGATCGGTCTTCACTCGTGAGGTCGGCTGCGGCGTAGCGGGCGAGCCGGTCCGCGGAGTTGCCGACGCCGATGACGAACAACGAGAGCAGCAAGAGCGGGAAGCTTCGTGACGCGACCGCGGTGACGGCGAGGACGCCTCCGACGGCAGCCGTCCCCAGCCCGAGCACCATCCCCGGCCTCCGTCCTGCCCGGCCCATGTACGCCGCCAGCGGCGTCATTCCGGCGGCCACGCCCACCGTCAGCGCGGCGCCGGGAACTCCGCTCCACCGGGCCGAGCCGAGGAGATCCTCGGCGACGAGAGCAGTCACGGTCACTGCGGCGATCACGGCGGTTCGGTTGATCCCCGATCCGAGAAACAGAACGGCGAAGAGCTTGCGGCGGGTCCTCCGGTCAGCCTCCAAGGGCCCAATCCACAGCTGCCTCGGCATGCAAGCGGGTGGTCGGGAAGTAGGGAAGGTCGACGTGCTGGGGCTCGACGAGCAGCTCGATCTCCGTGCACCCGGCGATCACGCCCTGTGCCCCCGCCCCCGCCAGGTCGCCGATGATCTCCAGATATTGCGCACGCGATTCCGCGCGCACCACGCCCTTCACGAGTTCGTCGTAGATCACGTCGTGCACCGTGGTGCGGTCGGGCTCGTCGGGGATGACCACCTCGAGCCCGTGTACGTGCTCAAGCCGACCGCGATAGAAGTCCTGTTCCATCGTGTAGCGAGTCCCGAGTAAAGCGACTGTGCCGATGCCGGCGGCGCGGACGGCGGTGGCGGTGGCGTCGGCGATGTGGATGATGGGGACGCCGATCGCCGCCTGCACCTCGTCGGCCATGCGATGCATCGTGTTGGTGCAGATCACGAGACACTCGCCACCGCCGGCCTCGACGGCTCGAGCCGCCTCGATCATCAGCGAGGTGGCCGCCTCCCAGTCGCCGCGCTCCTGCAGCGACTCCACCTCGTGGAAGTCGACCGACACCATCACCGACTTCGCAGAGTGCGTGCCACCGAGCCGATCGCGGACCGTCTCGTTGATGATGCGGTAGTAGTGGAGTGACGATTCCCACGACATGCCGCCGAGAAGCCCGATGGTGCGCATCCGGGCAGTCTATTGACGCGACCGATCCGGCACCGCTGTGATACTCGACGGCCATGACCCGGCTGCCGATCCCGACGAGCCTCGATTGGATGCGGACCGACCCCGCAGGCCGGCGCTGGCTCGACCGCCTCCCTGCCCTTCTCGATGCCGCACTCGAGCGGTGGCCGGGGAGCCTCGGTGAACCATTCGAGGGGGGCGTCACGTCGTGGGTCGCTCCCCTGGTGCTGGCAGACGGCACCGGGGCCATCATCAAGGTCCCCCACGTCGACCGTGAGAACCGTCACGAACCCGACGCGCTCGTCGCCTGGGACGGCAACGGAGCGGTGCGCCTGCTCGACCGCGACGATGCCACGGACGCGATGCTCCTGGAGCGGGCACACCCCGGCCACCACCTCTCCACGATCGACGCCGATGCCGCACTGGACGTGGTCGTAGAGCTGCTGCCCCGCCTCACCGTCCCGGCACCAGACCATCTCGACGACATCGCCGATGAGGCGGAGCGATGGCTCGTCAACTTCGACCGACAGCTGGAGAGCCGTCCCGGCGCCGTCGAGCACCGGCTCGCTGCAGCCGCTCGCAGCTTCCTCCAGGAGCTCGTCGACTCTCCTCGCCACGACCGGGTGCTGGTCCATCAGGATCTCCACGGCGACAACATCGTCGCCGCACAGCGGGAACCGTGGCTGGCCATCGATCCCAAGCCGCTGGCTGCCACGCCTGCGTTCGCCCTCGCGCCGTTGGTCCGGTCGCCCGAGTTCGGTCACACCCGGGAGGCGACCCTGCGACGGTTGCACCTCCTCGCCGAGGCGATGGACGTCGACCGCCGCCAGGCGGCGCGACACACCGTGGCGCAGACCGTGGCGTGGTCGTTCGGCCCACCCGAGCCCATGCCACAGCATCTGGTCACGGCGCAGTGGTTGCTCGACGAAACGCGTTGATTGCCTCCCCGTATCTGCCGACCGGGTATAGCCTCGACCCGAGGGGGCACTCTCTGCTCCCACTCTGAAGCGAAGCAGGAGACCGACATGGCCAGGAGACTCTCGTTCCTCGTCGCCGTCCTCGCACTCGTCGCGGCGGCGTGTGGCGGTGGCGACACCGCAGAGACCACGACGACCACGGCAGCGCCGGACACGACGACCTCGGCCCCGGACACCACGACGACCGCAGCACCCGAGACGACCACCACCACGGCGACCACGCTCGCCCCGGCGGAGATCGCCACGTTGGGCGCTCTGATCGGTGACGACTCGCTGGAGGCCACGTCGGCCCGCTTCGAGGGCACATTTGCGTTCGTCACGGACGGCACGGCAGGCCTGCCCGCCGACTTCGCCATGATGTTCAGTGGTGCATTCAACGCGGCGACGGAGTCGTCGCAGATCTCCGTCGACTTCGGCGACATCATCGGCGCCCTGGGTGAAGAGGTCCCGCCCGAGTTCGGAGGCTTCTTCTCCGAGCCGATGGAGATCATCACGATCGGCACCACCTCCTACATCAAGTGGGGGCTGTTCTCCTTCTTCACGGGAACCAACGACTGGATCGAGTTCACCGACCAGGATCCGGGCGCCTTCGTGTCCGAGTTCAGCTTCGGACTCGATGCGACCGGATCGCCCATCGACTCGCTCGAGCAGCTCGCCGACGCCGGCGCCGAGGTCGAGATCGTCGGGACCGAGACGATCCGCGGCGTCGAGACGACGCACTATCGCGTGATCGCCGACGTCGAGACCCTGGCCGCAGAGCTGCCCGAGGACGAGGCAGCCGAGCTGCGTGAGGCGTTCGGCGAAGGCGGGCTCGATGGTCTCGAGTTCGACATCTACCTCGCCGACGGTCTGCTCTACCGCTATGCCTTCGCCATCGACGCCACCGGACTCCCCGACGCCGAGGGCATCGAGGGACTGACGGTTCAGTTCGACATCTTCGACTACAACGAGGACATCGTCATCGAGGCACCGGAGAACGCCGTGTCGGGCGACGAGCTCGGAGGAATCTTCGACTCGTTCTTCGGCAACTTCTAGACCGAGCGGGTCACCGGGTTCGGTGGAACGAACCGGACCCGATCACTCGTCCCAGGAGGCCTTGGGGAGGGATTGGGACTGCCGTTTGGCGACGTAGGCGACGACTTCGGTGCGGCGTGACATGCCGAGCTTGGTGAGCAGCGTCGACACGTAGTTCTTGATCGTCTTCTCGGCGAGGAACATCCGATCGGCGATCTCGCGGTTGCTGAGCCCCTCGGCGACGAGGGCCATGACCTCGTGCTCGCGATCGGTGAGATCGGCGACGAGCGGATCGTCCACGATCTCGCCCCGGATGCGGCGGAAGACCTTGTCGACGAGCTGCGGATCGAGCAGCGAGCCTCCGTTGGCGACGGTCCTGATTCCCGTGAGCAGCTCGTCGGGCTGGATCCGCTTCAGGATGTAGCCCGCCGCACCCGCCAGGATCGAGTCGTGCAGTGCGTCGTCGTCGGCGAAGGATGTCAGCATCAGAACCTTGGCGTCGGGGAAGCGCTTGGTGATCCGACCCGCCGCCTCGACGCCGGAGCCGTCCTTGAGCTGGACGTCCATCAGCACGACGTCTGGGTCGTGCAGTCCGGTCTGGGTGACGGCATCGTCGGCGGTCGAGGCCTCGGCCACGACCTTCATGTCAGGGGCGCTGTCGACCAGGGTGCGCACACCCTCGCGCACGATGGCGTGGTCGTCGACGATGAGCACTCTGATGGTTTCCATCGACACGAACCTAGCGGGTGCAATCATGATTCGATCAGCCCGGCTCGGACGCGGCCGGCGTGGCGACGCTGCGCTCGATCACATCGAGGATCTCTTCGAGCAGCTCCACCACGGGCGTCCTCCCGGCTCCACGCAACAGCAGCCCATCGGCCGCCGCGCCGAGGAGCCCGAAGGGCGCCCGGTACCAGCCACCGGCGGACAGCCGTGTCCCATCGTCCTCCGGCGTCGCCACGATTTCCCCTGTGACGATCGGGAAGCGTTCCGGCGCACTCGAGTCGGAGATGCGAAGGTCGATACCGACCATCTCCATGAAGTCTGTCTTCACCTCGTACGGCGTCGACATCTCGAGTTTGATGGGGCGGCTCCACTGGGTGGCTCCGGCGCGAATCACGAGCGTTTTCGGAACGTCATCGACGATATCGATACCCGCCTCGATGATCGCAGTCGCCACTGAGCCGTAGTCGAGATCCACGTGGCGCTCGGTCATGAGATGGGGCACGGCTTCCTCCTATGGCGTCATGATCGACGCCGCGCGCCGATTCCGAGAGGGCCTGTGGTCGGAAGGCCGAGGGACGGAGGTCCCTAAGCAGGCCGATAAGCTCCTTGTCGATGGTCGACCTCAACTCTCCTCTCTTCGCCGAAGCCCCCGATGCCATCATCCTCGTGGATCGATCGGGGACCATCACGGCGGCGAACCGATCCGCGCTCCTCATGTTCGGGTACGAGAATCTCGTCGGACTGCGAGTGGAGGCGCTCGTGCCGACCGAGGCCCGCAGCCGCCACGAGTCGCTGCGCACCGGTTACGCCGAGGATCCACACCCGCGACGTATGGGCGCAGGGCTCAGCTTGATGGGTCAACGGGAGGACGGCTCGGACTTCCCCGTCGACATCGCCCTCACCCCGATCGGGGATGGCGTCACCGCCGCAGTGATCAGGGACACGACCGACCTGGAGCGCAGTTGGCGCCGTATCGACGAGCAGGAATCCACCCTGGCGATTCTCGAGGACCGGGAGCGCATCGCACGCGACTTGCACGACACCGTCATCCAGGAGGTCTTTGCGGCCGGCCTCAAGCTCAACGCCATCGCCAGGAAGCTCGATCCGGAGACCGACTCGACCGCCCAGGACGACGTGCGTGGCGTTGCCCAGGCGCTGGACGGCACGATCGACCGTCTCAGACGCACGATCTTCGACATCCGCAAGGCGACCCCGGGCAACGTGGCCGAGGAGACTCGAGAGATCGTGCTCGACATGATCCGACACACGGGGCTCGACCACGTCGACATCGACGTCTCGCCCGAGGTCGAGCTCATCTCGTCCCGCGTCATCGAACACCTGCTCTCGACGGTGCGAGAGGCGGTCGCAAACGTGGTCAAGCACGCCGAAGCGACTCAGCTGTCGGTCCGCGTGACGATCGACGGCGGGTGGTGCACGCTCGAGGTGATCGACGACGGTGTCGGGCTCTCGGCGGAAGGAGATCCCGGATTCGGCCTGGAGAACATGCGTCGCCGAAGCGAAGCGCTGGGCGGCTCCTTCACGGCGGCCGCGGGATCGGGAGGCACACGCGTGCTGTGGCGTGTTCCGGTCGCCTCAGGGTCCAGAGTCCCGTGACGAGGGGCGCCGCTACGCTGGCGCCCGTCACGTCCCATCGACCAAGGTTTCGCCATGGAAGAACTGACCAGGTCGCAGATCCACGAGCTGCTCGACACCGCCACCGTCATGCACCTGGCCTGTGTCGACCCCGCACCGTACGTGACGGCGCTGTCGTATGTCGTCATCGACGGTGACATCTTCTTCCGCACGTACGGCGGCAGGCGGATCGACGCGCTCCGCAACGACCCCCGTGTGGGGCTGGAGGTCTCGGAGGTCGACTCCGAGACGGGAGCGTGGGTGTCCGTCGTCGGGCAGGGATCAGCACGCATCGTCGAGGACCCGGCCACCGCCGCCCTCGTGGAGGGTGCCCTGATCAAGAAGTACGCCAAGGCCTACGAGACGTTGGTGAGCGGTCCGAGCGGCCCGCCCCTGGGCGAGGCCTACATCGTCCAGATCCGCATGGACGAGATCTCAGGTCGGTCATCCGGGTCGGCGTGGGGCCGGAGGACCCGCCCGGGACGCATGTAGCCGTCGGCTCACCGGCCGGGTCGTCGCGCCGGCTCGCCACGATACGATCGGCTCGTGAGAGCGGCGCTCCTTGCGGTCGGCCTGACGGCGTTCGTGGCCCTCTTGTGGCTGCTGCCGCGTGGGGGTGAACCGGGCGTGCTCGTCGCCGCCGGCGACGTGCAACCCGGTGACGTCGTCCGCGTGACAGTGTCAGTCGACATGCTCGTGTGGGCTCCGGAGGACCTCGGCGGACGCGTGACACGTACTCCGATCGACGCCGTCTTCATCACCCGCGACCTCGATGGCGGGTGGCACGGTCTCCTCACGACGAGCCCCTGGCGTGGCTGTCGTCTCGAGGTCGTCGGAGGGCGTGACGATCGGGTGCGGTTCGCCGATCCCTGCCACGGCGGTCGCTACGGGATCGACGGCGCCGTCGTCGACGGACCCGGCACGAGAGGCATCACGGACGTGCCCCTCGTCGTGACCGACAGAGGCGTCGACATCGACACGAGCCGGCTCGGCTGACCTGCGGGAGACTCTCATCCACCCTGGTCGGCCCACTCGAGGGCCCGGATGGCGCGACCGATCGTGTCGTCGCGCAGCAGGCGCTTGCGATCGGGAAAACCCTCGTTCGACTCCTCGCCTGCCCACCCGAGGACACCCTGTACGAACACGGCGAGCAGGACGATCCGAAGCCGGTCGTCGTCGACGGCACGGCCCGCGGTGCGTTCGTACCGGCGCAGGAGTGCGTCGGGCCGCAGCGGCGGACTCGCTCTGAACCCATACCCCATGAGCAGCGCGGCCACGTCGACCTCGGGTGGGCCGATGCGGGCGTTCGACCAATCGAGCAGGACAGGAACACCGTCGGGACGCCAGAGGATGTTGTCGAGGTGTGGGTCCACGTGGATCCACGAGCGTTGCGCTACGAGGTCGATCTGCGCGGCCTCTTCGATCAGCTGTTCGGGAAGCCGGTGCAGCCGGGAGACGGCGGTCGAGCGGACGACGTCCGGATAGCGCGTCGTGGCCTTGTCGAGCGCCTTCTCCCACCGATCTGGCGAGCGAGGCCTCAGTGCGAAGCTCGGTGCGTGCTCGGAACCCTCCTCGCCAGGGGCGAACTGCGTGGCTACGTGGAGCCGGGCAACCAGATCCACGATGTCCTCTGCCTCCAGGGTGGAGCAGCCGCCCAGATCGTCTCCTTGCCGCCCTGGTGAGATGTCCTCTGTCAGGATCAAGCCATCGTCCTCGTCGATGACCGAGCCATAGAGCACCGGCACCGAGCGCCCCAGCTTCTGGCCGGCATGGTCCCAGGCGACGACCGCTCTCCGGGTCCGCTCCGGGTCCTCCGTCTTTGCGATGAGCGACGTTCGAGTGCCGTCGTCGAGCACGACCTCGACCCGATGGACGACTCCGCTCAACCCGTAGTCGGCACCGATTCGGCTCGGAGTCGCAGTGACGATGCGTCCCTTCCCCCAGCGCCCGCCCGCATCGAGGATCTCACCGAGCGCAGCAGCATCTGTCAGGAGTGCTGTGTGCCCGGCCATCGGTCCCCTCTCTCGCCCCGGTGGGCTCCTCGTCCACGCCTGTCCCGGAGCTGCAGCACGAGCAGCTCAGATGACGGCGGCGTCGCGGCCCATGTCGGCGAAGAGCGTGAACTCGGGGAGGAACGTCATGTCGACCTTGCCCGTGCTGCCCTGCCGGTGCTTGGCGATCATGACCTCGGCGATGCCCTTGGTCTCGATGGCCTCCGGGTGGTAGTACTCGTGCCGGTAGATGAACATGACGACGTCGGCGTCCTGTTCGAGCGAACCCGATTCGCGGAGGTCCGACAGCCGGGGGCGCTTGTCCTCCCGACTCTCCAGCGACCGGTTCAGCTGTGAGAGCGCGATCACCGGCACGTTGAGCTCACGTGCCAGGTTCTTCAACGATCGTGAGATGACTGCGATCTCCTGCTGACGGTTCTCGCCACCGGAGCCCTGCATGAGCTGGAGGTAGTCGACCACGACCACGCTCAGCCCGTGGCGCCGCATCATCCGACGGCACTTGGCACGGATCTCCGTGACGGTGAGGCCCGGGGAGTCGTCGACGAACACCGGCTTCTTGTAGAGGACGCTCGCGGCGTTCGACAGCTTGGTGAAGTCCTTCTCGTCGAGACGCCCCGTCCGCAACCGCTGCGAGTCGATTCGACCCTGGGCGCACATCATGCGGGTCACCATCTCCTCGCGACTCATCTCCAGCGAGAAGACGGCAACCGGCAGACCGTCGACGGCGACGTTCTGGGCGATGTTGAGGGCGAGCGAGGACTTCCCCATGCCGGGTCGTGCGGCGATGATGAGCAGGTTCGTGGGATGGAGCCCCGAGAGCTTGCGATCCAGATCACGGAACCCCGTCGGGATGCCGGTGACCTCCTGGCCGTTTCTGTTGAGTTCCTCGGCGCGCTCGATGATCGGACCGAGCATGGGATCGATGGGCATGAGTCCGCCACCGACGCGGCGCTCCGCGACCTGGAACACCGCCTGTTCCGCCTTGTCGAGCACCTGGGCGATGGGATCGGTCAAAGCCGCAGCGTGTGTCGACACGTCTGCTGCGGCACCCATGAGCCGGCGCCGCAGCGCATGCTCCTCGACGATGCCGACGTAGTACTCGATGTTCGACGTGGTCGGCACCCCGTCGATCAGCCTCGTGAGCGAGTCGACGCCACCGATTCGTTCCAGCATCTGTGCACGGCGCAGCTCCTCCGACACGGTGATCGCATCGATCGGCTTGTTCTGATCGAACAACGTCACCACGGCATCGAAGATCGCCGTGTGGGCGGGGGAGTAGAAATCGTCCGCGTGGAGGTGCTCCAGGGCGATGTTGGCCGCATCGGCGCTGAGCAGGATGGCTCCGAGCACCGACTCCTCCGCCTCCGTGCTGTGGGGCGCGGTGAGGAGACCTCGCGCGGGTCGATCCACCACTGATGTCACGATCGTTCTCCTCCGTCCTCACGGGCACTCTGGATGCCCTGCCCCAACACTCTGCCATCCGGGTGTGACACCGAACGCGACTCACCCACGTTTCCTCGGGGAAGTCCGCCCCCTTCTCGAGGCGAGGTGTGGCCTCGTTCGGGGACCGGGAGAAGATACGCAGCATGGTGCCCGCGAGTCCAGGTGAGCGCCTGGAGTGATTTCGCGAGGCGAGGATTTACTTCGCGACCGGTCCCGAGGAGCGGCCTGTGACCGGCGACCAGGAGTAGAGGACCTGGGTTCTCGCATCGCCGCCGGCGCCGGCATAGAGGGCCTGTGCGGCGGTGTTGTCGGAGTCGGTGAGCAACCAGAGCTTCCCGTAGCCCGCGGCTTCGGCCTCCCGAAGCACGGTGTCGAGCAGCGCCCGCCCGTGACCGCGGCGCCGTGCCGCCTCGACCACTTCGAGCTCGTAGACGAGCAGATCGCGCCTACCGTCCGGGCGCCCCAACTCATGGGCCCAACACCAGCCGACGGTGGCGCCCTCGGCTTCGACGACCCACACCTGGCAGCGTGGATCCCCGAGAAAGGAAGCAGGATCTTCGGGCACGACGTTGCGGAACTCACCGAGGACGGCGGCCAGCAGCGCCTCGTCTCCCCTGGTCAACCTGCGAACCACCATGTCTGCTGCATTCAACCCCGTCCGGCCGGCGGTTACGACTCCTGCAGACGCGACGAAGGGGACGGTGTCCGTCCCCTTCGTGGTTCGTCGGAGGTTCGGTCAGGAAGCGGGGATCACGTCGAGGGTCACCGGGAACTCCACCTCGGCGTGTGGCTTGAGCCGCACCTCGTGGAGACCGATCTCCTTGATCGGAGCGGTGACGGCGACGATGTGGCGATCGACCTCGACACCGGTGAATTTCCTGATCGCTTCGACGATGTCCGCCGCACCGATGGATCCGAAGAGCTTGCCCTCGTCGCCGGCTCGTGCTGCGACGACGATCCGGGTCCCGACGAGGGACGTCGCCATCGCCTCGGCATCGGCGAGCGCCTTCTGCTCGGCCTCGATCCGCGCCTTCTGCATGGCGTCCGCCTGACGCAGCGCACCCGCAGTGGCCTTGACCGCGAGCCCGCGCGGGACGAGATAGTTGCGGCCGTAGCCGTCGGCGACGTCGACGACATCGCCCTTGCCGCCCAGATCCTTGACGTTCTGCGTGAGGATGAGCTTCATCAGGACCTCGGCTGGTGGTACGGGAGCAGCGCCATCTCGCGTGCGTTCTTGATGGCGGTCGCCACCTCACGCTGCCGCTTCGTGCTCAGACCGGTCACCCGCCGGGCGCGGATCTTGCCGCGATCCGACATGAACTTCCTGAGCAGGACGACGTCCTTGTAATCGACGTACTCGTCGTCTCCGAACTTGTAGACGACACGTCGCTTCTTCTTGAAATCGGCAGGGCCTCTGCGGCGCTTCCGACGTCTGTTGTTGGCCATGGTTGGTGTTCTCCTGGATCTAGAACGGCGCCTCGTCGGGCCCGTAGTCGTCGCGAGCGACCGGTGCGGGCGGGGTCGAGCCGCCGTAGCCACCGCCACCGCCACCACCGCCGAAGCCACCGCCGGTGCGGGGAGACTTCGTCACGCTGGCGGTCGCCCAACGGACCGAGGGACCGAGCTCCTGGATGTCGACTTCGACGATGGATCGCTTGTCGCCCTCGGGCGTCTCCCAGCTCCGCTGCTGGAGCCGGCCCACGATGATGACGCGCATCCCCTTGGTGAGAGACTCGGCGACGTTCTCGGCCATGTCACGCCACACGGTGCCGCCGAAGAAGCTCGTGTCCTCCTGCCACTCGCCGTTGCGGTCCTGCCAGCGCCGGTTGACGGCGAAGCGCAGCTTGGCCATCGCCACACCGTTCGGTGTGAAGCGCAGCTCGGGGTCCTCGACGAGGTTTCCGATCAATGTCACGTTGTTGCTCATACTCAGCTTCTCTCTGTTCGCTGCTCGTCACTGACAACGGCGACAGTGTGCGCCGTCGTTGTGACGAAATCAGCTCTCCTTGTCGGCTCGCCGCAGGATCTTGTGACGAACCACCTCGTCGGCGAGGGAGAGGACCCGGTCCATCTCGTCGACGAGTGCAGGCTCACCCTGGAACTCGACGACCGAATAGAAGCCCTCGTTCATGTGATCGATCTCGTAGGCGAAGCGGCGCTTCCCCCAGAAATCACTGGACTCGACGGCGCCGGCTTCGTTGATGCGGGCCTCGATGCCTGAGACGAGCGACCTGACGTCGGGCTCGTCGATGTCATGCCGATGGATCACCATCAGCTCGTACTGACGCACGTGCGTCACCTCCTCTGGGCATCCGCGGTTGCGGAAGGCCCCCGGACGCGGCCGGGAGCAGGGGTCGAATATGGAAGATGTGGGCGTGAGTGTAGCCCCGAGCCGCAAAGGCTCAGTCCGCGAGTGGTGTCACGTCGAGCCGCGACGAGGCATCGAGGCGATCGAACTCGCCGGCAGGAACCTCGATCGCATAGCGATACCGCCCCGTGGCCTGGTAATCGGGACAGTCGTCGGTGAGACAAGGAGTCATGGTCGTCTTCGACACCAGGGCGCCGTCGGCGGCGAAGAAGGCGATGTCGAGCGCAATCAATGTGTTCTCCATGTGAAACGTGGTCGTGGTGTCACTGCCGTACACGAAGACCATGCCGTCGAGATCGTCCAGGTCGGAGATGAACATCAAGCCGGTGGCGCGCTCGAGCGCGTCGTCCGCAACGGCGAGAAGCAACGTGCGACCTGCCACGTCGAGGGTGACGAGGTCCAGATCGGCCAGTTGCCTCGGCACGACGACGGTTTCTGCCGTCGCCGGATCGAGTGACGTGAGGGAGCTGCTCACGGGAGCATCGTCGATGGTGCCGCCACAGGCGGCGAGCACGAGCAGCACGAAGAGCCAGCGACGCATCACCGCAGTCTCGCCGACGAGCAGCGCTACGTCGTCACGACCCCATCTTCTCGTCGGCGAGCAGGGAATCGCCGGATACCGGGCCCCCGCCCGTCGATGACGGGTGCTGGGAGAGCTCCTCGAGGATCTCCCTGGCCTCCTCGGGCATGTGATAGGTCTCCTCGTCTCCGGGGAAGTCGCCGGACTCGACGTCGGCGAAGAACCGCTGAACGGCGGCAACCGCATCGCCTGCGAGATCGGCGTACTGGCGGACGAACTTCGGGAGATAGTCACCACCACCGAGCCCGAGCACGTCGTGGAACACGAGCACCTGACCGTCGGTGTCACGGCCCGCGCCGATGCCGATGGTGGGCACGGGGATCTCCTCGGTCACCATCCGAGCCAGCACGTCCGGGACGCCCTCGAGCACGATGGCGAAGACCCCGGTGTCGGCGAGGGCGTGGGCATCGCTGATCAACTCATACGCGGCTTGCGCCTGCTTGCCCTGGACCCGATAGCCGCCCATCGTGTGGAGTGACTGTGGAGTGAGCCCGAGGTGGCCCATCACCGGGATCTCGGCGGCCAGGACGGCCTCGACCATCTCCAGCCGCTTGCGGCCGCCTTCCAGCTTCACCGCCTCGGCGCCTCCGTCTCGCACGAACCTGCCTGCGTTGGCGACCGTCTCCGCAGGCGTCGAGTGGTAGCTCAACCACGGCATGTCGCCCACGACGAGAGCGTCGGGCTTGGCCGCCGTCACAGCCTTCGTGTGGTGGATCATGATGTCGACCGTCATGCCGAGCGTGTCGTCACGACCGAGGACGACGTTCGCCACCGAGTCGCCGACCAGGATGATGTCGGCTCCGGCCCGGTCGGCGATCATCGCCGAAGGGAAGTCGTACGCGGTGATCATCTTCAGTGGCGTGCCACCCTTGCGGGCGAGCACCTTCGGTGCGGTCATCTTGCCGGACACGATCCGGGTTCCTTTCTCCCCACCCGGAGGTTGAGGGAATGCGAACGTTGGTGGCCGCACCGGAGCCGTGCCTTGCGCCATCGCCCGCCCGAGGGTCGCCCGTGGCCGGCCCGCTCCACTGCGTCGGACTCAGTGTAGAGGGGTGCGTCGCCTCGGCTCACGGCGTATGGCCGCGTGGCTACATTCGCGGTATGGCTCGCAAAGACATCTCGCTGAGCGAGGAGGAACTCGCCACCTTCCTCGCATCGGGACACACGCTCCAGGTGGCGACGATCGACGCTCACGGCTATCCGCATCTGGCACCGATGTGGTACGTCGTCCGTGAGGGGAAGATCGTGTTCCGGTCCTTCACGAAGTCGCAGAAGATCGTCAACCTGCGGCGCAACCCGAGGCTCTCCGTGCTCCTCGAGACGGGCGAGGCCTACACCGAGTTGCGCGGCGCCATGATCCGGGGAACCGCCACGCTGGTGGACGACCGTGCCTTCGTGCTGGAGATCTACGGTGAGCTCGCCGCCAAGTACGAGATGATCGGCGGACGGCGGGTCGAGCTCGACACCGATGCGCTGGAGACGGCATTCGGGAGGTTCGCCGACAAGAACACCGTGGTGATCGTGGAGCCCGAGAAGATCGCCACCTGGGACCACACCAAGCTCGAGGGGGCCTACTGAGCCATGACCATGCGCATCGGGCTGATCACACAACTCCACGGCCGCCCTGGTGGCGACACGCCGCCACCCACCTGGGAGTCGGTGGCCACACTTGCCCGCACTGCCGAGGACGTCGGCTTCGACATGTTCGTCTACGAGGATGCGCTGCTCTATCGCGGTGAGACGGCCAGCGACGGCGTCTGGGAATCGATGACGATCTCGGGCGGCCTCGCCGCCGACACGAACAGGATCTCGTTCGGCCCGTCCGTCATCAACTCGCCATATCGATCACCGGCCCTCGTGGCGAAGATGGCCGAGACCCTCGACGAGATGTCCGGCGGCCGCTTCGTACTGGGCATCGGCGCCGGCAACACCGAGGACTCGGACTACCGGGCGTTCGGCTTCCCCACCGACAAGCGCTACTCCCGGTTCGTCGAGACCATCGAGATCGTCCACTCGCTGCTGAAGACCGGCAAGGCGGACTTCGAAGGCGACTTCTATTCCGCCATCGATGCCGAACTCGTGCTGCGTGGCCCGACCGGCACGGGGCCGCGCATCAACATCGCCGCCGGGGGCCCGAAGATGCTGCGGCTCGTCGCCCGGTTCGCCGACGAGTGGAACTGGTGGGCGTGGGACGAGACCATCGACCAGGTGAGGGAGCGCATGGGACCGATCATCGAGGAACTGGTGTCGGCGTGCTCCGAGGTCGGCCGGGATCCGGCGACGCTGACGCGCACCATCGACGTGTACTCGATCGTTCCACCCGGCAGCGACACGTCCCCGCCGAGGATGGAGACCCCTGTGGGTGGCGGCGTCGACGGCATCGTCGCCTACATCGCGGGACTCCAGGAACTCGGCTTCACCGAGGTCCGCTGCGACCTCGCCACGAACGACCCGGCCGATGTCGAGGCGATGGCGCCCGTCGTCGCCGCGGTCCACGCCCTCTGAGATCAGCCGTGAACGGCCTCGAGGGCCGCGCTCGCGATCAGGCGGTGACCGGCGACGTCGACGCAGGGCAGATGGTCCGGTGACGACATCGCGACCTCTTTGAGCATCGCCCGGGAGGCGTCCTCCACGCCTCCACCGATCAGCACGGCATCGAACCCGCCCGTCTCGATCTGTGCCACGGCGTCGGCATCGTCGAGGGCACCCACGGCGTCGAGCTTCACCTCCTCGAGCAGGCGCAGCGCCCGCCGCATCCGGGCCGGATCGCGACCCACGACCAGCACCCGGTGCCGTTTCACGTCGCTGTGGAGCACCTGGGCCCGCAGTGCATCGAGGAGCCGCAGCAGCTGCTCCTGCGCCCGCTCCCCCACGAACTCCGAGCCATCGAAGGCATCCCCGATCGAGATGAGCACCTCGGGTCGGAGCACGAGCTGGACCTCCTCGTGGAAGACGATCTCCCGCAGATGGAGCTGGCTCCGCATCGAGCCGGAGCGCCCCGCCACGCCGAACATCGCCACGGGCTTCCCCCACAGCGCCTGGGGAGGTCGTGAGAGCCAGTCGATGGCGTTCTTGAGCGCGCCGGTGACGGAGTAGTTGTACTCCGGAGTGGCGATCAGCACGGCGTCGGCCGCCTGGACCTGAGCGACGACTCGCTGCACTGGCTCGGGGAGACCCTGCTGCTCGAGATCCCAGTTGTAGAGCGGGAAGTCCGAGATGTCCGCGATCTCCAGAGACACCCCCGGAGGCGCGTGCTCACTCAGCCAGCGCAAGGCAGCCGAGTTCCGCGATGCGGCCCGCAGACTGCCGGAGATGCCGAGGACGTGAACACGAGGTGCCATGAGCGACGATCGTAGGCGCGTCCACGTGGCGAGCCGCACGGCAGGTGTCACGCCGCTCGTACAATCGGGCGCCGATGACCACGCCCCCGCACACGAGTTTCGATCCCGACGATCTCGACGGCATCGATCGCTACAAGCTGATGACGGGTCTCGTGGTCCCGCGACCCATCGGGTGGATCGGGACCCGCAACCCGGCCGGCGGCAACAACCTCGCCCCGTACTCCTTCTTCAACGCCGTTGCCGGGACACCACCCACCGTCGTCTTCTCGGCGGGACGTCGCAACGGTCACCCGAAAGACACGTTGGCCCACGTCGTGGCCACTGGATCGTTCACCGTCAACATCGTCACGGAGGACGTCGCCGAGGCGATGAACCTCACCTCGGGTGAGTACCCGGAAGACGTCGACGAATTCGTTCTCACCGGCCTCACAGCGCGCGACGGTGAGGCCGTCGACGCCCCGTACGTGGCCGAGGCCTCCGCCGTGCTCGAGTGCGAGCTGCTGCAGACCGTCGACCTCGGTGATCCACCCATCAACACCGTGGTGTTCGGCACGGTGCGGCGGATCCACGTGCGACCGGAATTCCTCGACGGCACCCGGGTCCACCACGAGGCCATCCGCATCGTCGGCCGGATGGCCGGCGGCAGCTACACCCGCACCGCGGACGGGCTCTTCTATCTCGAGCGACCCTGACGCCCCGCCGGTCGACGGCCCGGGCGCGTACGATCCCGTGTCGTGAGCACGTCGCCCATGTCGGGATGGAACGCCGCCCTCCGGTTCGGCCTCGAGATCGCCGCCCTCGTCGGGCTGGCCGGGCTCGGCTGGTCGCTCGGCACGGGCCTCCTGCGAGCCCTCGTTGTCGTCCTTCCCGTGGGGGCGGGTTGGCTGTGGGGCCGCTACCGCGTGCCGGGGGACCCGGGACCGGCACCGGTGGCCATTCCCGGACGAACCCGCCTCGGGCTGGAGCTGGTCGTCTTCGCCGGAGGCTGGGCGGGCCTGCTGATCGCCTTCGGAAACACGGCAGGGTGGGTTTTCCTGGGACTGTTGGTCGTCCACCACATCGCCGGCACGGATCGCATCCGGTGGCTGCTCGAGCGTTGAGGCTCAGCCGATCGCGGAGACGACGTCGTCACCGGCGCGCGGGATCAGATTCCCGTTGCAGTCCAACCCGTTGCCGGGCCGGTACCAAGCCGTGAACCGGTCTTCGAAGACGTTGCCCTCCGGATCGACCCGTTCCCGGATCGTGGTCACGTTGCGGCACTGACCGGCCCGTGACGTGAACTGCCCGGTCTGCTCGACGTCCCAGTACGGCGTCGAGTAGATGGACACCGTGATCGACGTTCCCGTGTAGCTCGTCCAGATCATCAGGTGATAGGGCGTGTTGTTCTCCAGCTCGAGATCCGGCTGGGGGTAGTTCAGCGTCGCCTCACGGCCGTACGGATACCGCGAGATGTACACCGAGTGGGCCCGGTATTGCGGGATGTCGATGCCGGCGAAGAACGCCGCGTTGAACGTCGTCGTTGCGAACTGTGAGATGCCGCCGCCGACATCCTCGTCGAAGTAGCCCGCCTTGATGACGCCGGCGGGAACGAAGCCCTTGGCTCGGGTGCGGGGACCGATGAACTCGTTGATCGAGAGGCTCTCACCCGGTGCGATGATCTGGCCGCGCACGAGGTCGGCGATGCGATGGATGTTGCGGACGCGGGAGGCGCAGCACGGATGGCGGGTCGTGAACGAGGCGACCTTCTCGCTGATGCCGTACTCGGCGGCGCGTGCGGCTCCGAGGTCATCTTCGACGAGGGTGGTCGGCAGCTCGACGGACTTGGTGCGATCGCCGTTGGCGGCCTCCCAGATCAACTCGGCAGTGCCATCGCCGCAGCACCGCAGGGCGGGCTCGCCGAGATCGACCACGACCTCGCCGTCCTCGACCCAGAACTGCGGCTCGGGCAGTTCGTCTGCGTAGTCGGCGAACAAGCGCTCGATCGTGCCTTCGACGCGGTCGTCGTCGAACACGGGGAAGATCTCCCCGTTGACGACGACCGACTCGATCCAGCGTCGAACGGACTCGCCGCCGATGATGCCCGTCCTGTCGTTCACCTCGATCGTCAGTCGATCGGCCAACCGCTCGGCCTCGGCGAAGGCCGCAGCGAACTGGTCCTCCGAGATGTTCGTGGGAACGGGCGTCCATTGCACCGTCGTCTGGAACGGACGCTGGTTGGTGGCCACCGCGTCGCCGAGGGCGGCCGAGACCACGTCGGGCAGCAGCTCGGCGCCCTGCACCGGGCGCTGGTACTCCCACGGCCCGTCGAAACCGCTGAAGTACGGCTCGATCGGCTCCGCCCGCACCCGCTCGGGATGATCGGCGACGATCGCCTCGATCGGATCGGGATCGAAGGTGAAGGACAACGGCACATCGATCCGACGATCGAAACTCTCCCGCCATTCGGTGAAACGATCCACCAGACCGTCGGTCGACGCAGCGGCGTTCATGGCCGCCTGCTTCACCGCCTCGTGATCGAGCGAGATCCCTGCCTCACCGTGGGTCGTCTCGATGATCAGCCCGTCGACCTGCACCACGACGATGTCATCACGGTGATTCGACTCGATCAGGCGGAGCACTCGGTCCAGGTCGGCCTCTCCGTATCCGCCCACGTCGTAGCCGTCTACGAAGACGTTGCGTGGCACCTCGTCGGCAGCCGCCGCGATGCTGATGCCGATGCCCACCACCACGAGCAGCGCCGCGGCTGCGGCCACGAAGGCGAGATCGGCGAGGATACGAGTGGCTCTGCGCAACGCCTGCTCCCTCCTCCATCGGCCTCTGCGGGCGGGCGAACAGCACCCGAGGATACGAAACAATCGCCGATCTGGCCAGATCAGCGGACGCTAGAGGCGTGAGCGCAACCATTCGAGATCGGCGATGTGCTCTGCCACGCCACCGGGAGTCTCGAGCACGACGGGGGCATCGCCCGCCACCACGAATTCGACGATCTGCTCCTCGGGGATGTGGCCGGCTCCGAGATTGGCGTGTCGATCACGTCTCGAGTCGTGGGGGTCGCGGGAATCGTTGCAGTGCAGCAGATCGACCCTGCCCGTGAGCCGGCGCACCTGATCGACCGAGCCCCCGACGTCACCGCCCCCTGCCCAGGTGTGGCACGAGTCGAGACAGACGCCGACGTTCATGTCGCCGATCTCGTCCCAGAGCGGTCCGTAGTTGGCGAGCTCCCGTACGACGGCGTTGCCGCCGCCGGCCGTGTTCTCGATGAGGATGGGGACCTCGGACTCGAAGCTCTCGAGCGCCTTGCGCCACCGCTCGTAGCCGACGGCGATGTCCTCGTCGTCGCCCACATGCCCACCGTGGACGATGAGACCGGCCGCACCGATGGCATCGGCCGCCTCGGCTGCCTGGGCGAGGTTCTTCCGGCTCGGGATGCGGATGCGGTTGTTCGGGGAGGCGACGTTCATGAGGTACGGCGCGTGGACGTAGATCGGGAGTCCGGCGATTCGTAGCTCCTCGGCATCCTCCCGTGGCTTCGGCTTCCTCCACCCCTGGGGATCCGACAGGAAGATCTGGACGAGGTCGGCGCCTCGTTCCGCTGCCTCGGCGAGAGGGCGCGTCGGATCCGTGTGGGCGCCGATCAGCATCAGGGCTCGTCCCCGCCCTCGGCCACTTCGACCTCCGTCTGCGGGCTGCGGCGCTCGGCGAGCAGCGCCGCGTGCACCACGACGTCCTCGACGGGTTTCCCCCAGGCGCCCGCATCGATACGGAGCTCTCGCCCCCGCCATTCGGCGCCCCAGAGATCGTGGGGGAAGAGGAGCGGATCTCGCACGGTCACGACGAGCAAGGGCTCGTCGATCGCATTGCCGGCGTCGTCGACCCCGGTGCGGATGATCTCGATCTCTCCCCAGGGCAGCTCCAGGTAGCCGTTCGACGACAGCACCCGAGCACGGATGCCGGCATCAGTCAGTTCCAACACGCCGCGGCGGCGCACGAGGCCCACGACACCCGCACCGACGACCGAGCCACCGGCGACGAGGAAGATGCTCGACCAGAGGATGTCCTGTCTGCGCTGGGCGCTGCCCCTCGACGTGATGGCACCGTCGTCGTTCGTCTCCGGCGGGCCCGACAGCCGATGCACCCACATCACGTCGATGGCCGCAAGCACCAACACGAGACCGGCGATCATCAGCAGGAGCTGCCGGGTGACGGAACGGTCGACGGAGAGATGGATCACGACGGCGGCACTCCCAGATCGGCGGGCTCGACGAGCGCTTCGAAACGGACCCCCAGGTCTCGCAGTCGCGCCGCGACCACTCCCCCGCTGCGATCGACGACGGCGATCGCCTGCACGATCTCGACTCCGGCCTCGCGCACCACGTTCGCCGCCTCGACGAAGGCAGAGCCCGTCGTGATCGTGTCATCAACGAGCGCCACGCGATCCTCCGGATCGAGCCGGCCGACGATGCGTCCGCCGGTTCCGTGGTCCTTGGTGGTCTTCCGGATCGAGAAGGCACGCAGACCGCGATCGGCGCCGGCGATCGCGGTCGCAACGGCCACCGGATCGGCACCCATCGTGAGCCCACCGACCGCCGTCACGGAGTCGTCGAGCGCTTCGAGCACGGCTCGTCCGACCAGGCGCGCTCCGGCACCGTCGAATGTCGTCTGGCGACCATCGAG
>JABAOD010006136.1_pt2 | contig 25530 bp, 22 predicted proteins | sample 7062151 | NCBI WGS metagenome assembly JABAOD01 (sample SAMN14538626, study PRJNA623070) | marine sediment metagenome | biome: marine biome [ENVO:00000428]; feature: marine pelagic biome [ENVO:01000023]; material: deep marine sediment [ENVO:00002113] | place: India: Gulf of Khambhat ... | reverse complement strand
AGGAGCGCAAGCTCGAATGCACAGTAAGCGGACAGATTATTCTGGCAGAGTGGACTCGTGACCAACTTCGAGAGGTGTGTCTTCACCTCTCCGAAAGAGCGGAAGGATCTCCCCTCAAGGGAAGCTATGAGGGTTCCTCGAATTATCCGGAAGGCAGATCGTACAGATTCTCCCGTGACATAGCTTCTCGGAACGCCCTCGCCATAACCTTCCAGGCCGTTAGATCGAAGTCTGACTATAACATTGTCCGTGTAACTGCGTGTGACTCCGTGGTGGTTGTAACGCTGCAATAAGGGGAGGCGTAACACGAAGATATCTGCCGCTTCGATCTTCAACTTCAACTCCAGTTTCATCTCGCTCGGATGCCTTCATCAGCTGAAAGTCCTTCCAAATGTACCACTGGTCGGGGTGGGTGTAAACAAGGGTTTCAAGTTTCATCAGTATGGTTTCCGACAACCTCTGTAAGGTCGCCTCCTCTGATCCGCACACGTCTTCAATTTCCACCGTATAGCGCTCCTTGCCTTCTCTTTTCATATATCCGAACACAACAGGCGCTTCTGACCGCTTCTGGAGGATGTCCAATGTCCGGTCTACGCGAAATGACGTTCCGAAAAGGGATATGCACTTTTCCGCATGAATTTTCCAACATTCAACTTCGTCGCACTGAGTAATCAAAATTCTGCCTTCTTTTAAAGCAGAGAGGGCCCGTAGGAAACCGCCCTTTCGGTCAGCATCGATAATTTTCGCCCCTACCGCCCTCGCTTTCTGTTCACATTTGTCTTTGAGTCTCTGAGTTTTGAATCTTGCGACAATGGCAACTCGGTATCCAAGGAGAGCCAAGAAGCCGGGCAAAAACTCGAGAGCTCCAAAATGTGGGCTGACGAAGATCAAACCCCGCCTTTCGGAAAGGCGATGGTCCAACAGTCTTTTGCCCGAAATCCGAATCCTCTCTAGGAAATACTCTTTCCATTCGCCGTTCCTACAACAGGCAAGAAAGAGTTTCTCGAAGTAGTGATGAAAAATCCCACGAAGAGTGGCATGAACAATGAGGTCAACTTCCTGTTTGCTTCGGGTTTTCGCAAAGACCTCTTCGACGTTGTCCCTGATGATCTCTTTGATTCTCCTGTTTGTTAAGAAGTACAATACGGTAGAAAGGAAAATGAGATGGAAAGAAACCCTTCTCGGTGCAAGTTTGAAAAAGACCATGAAAACATTCGATTGTAAGAACCGACTGAGATTGCTCCTCTTCACCCCCCTTTTCCTCCGAGAAAGCAATGAAAATCATGGAACAGCAGGGACTCGCTCGCTGGAGATTCTCACATGCCCCCCTTTCCATGAGAGAATACCCTCCTTTGGCACGAATCGAGCCACTGAGGGCCAGCTGTTCAGGCCGTAGCGCCAGACATCAGACAGTAATCTGCATAAACTGTCAAGTCAAGGAAAATTCGAATACTTTGATGCAAAAATAGTGAAATTGATTAAAGCCGAGGTCCCTGAAATGATTCAAAATATATCGAAACAGGGCAATGATGTATCAAAAAGACCAAGAAACGATAAAACGATAGCAATAACTATACCGAAAGCGATTATTTGATATTTCATTGATTTTAAATGGTTTTCTCATATTTGTTGAAAAGGATTTCTATCATATTGATAGAATAGGAATGCATGTGACTATCAAAATGAGGGAAGTATGATCGACCGGGAAGCAAGACCAATAGCCACTCCGAACGCGTGCTAATCATGGATGCCATACTTCTTCAGCTTTCGATAGAGTGTGGCCTCTCCGATGCCAAGAATCTGAGCTGACTTCTTCCGGTTGTTACCACTTCTGGCCAGCGCATTTTGGATCGCGGCTTTCTCATAGGCAGTCAGAGTGGCATCAACAGGGCGGATCATGTGTTGAGCGTTTTCCGTCGGTGGGATTTGGAGGTTCGGTGGGAGATCTTCAGGAAGGATGAAATCTTCCTTCCGGAGGGCAACGGCCCTTCTGATCACGTTTTCCAGTTCGCGAACGTTACCGGGCCAATCATAGTTCTCTAAACAGTACAGAGCCTCTGGAGATGTATCCCTCACGGCTGAATGATCTGTAGAAAAGCGGTTCAGGAAATACTTGACGAGTAGGGGGATATCCTCCTTCCGATCCCTCAGCGGAGGAACGTTAACTGTCAGGACGTTCAAACGATAGAAGAGGTCCTCGCGGAAACTCCCATGCTTGACCGCCTCTCGGAGATCTCGGTTCGTTGCCGCAAAAACCCTGACATCGACTCGATAACTTCTACTGCTGCCGACAGGTCGAACTTCTTTCTCCTGAATAGTTCTTAGGAGTTTAACCTGAACGGCTGGAGAGATTTCGCTAACCTCATCTTGAGAGTTTACGAGGTCGATGGGGATGCAGGCCTCTAGATCAAAAAAATGGCAGAACCCGTTGGTTCTGCCCATTAGAAAAGAGGTAAATGTTGATTTACACTACTATATATAATCGAAACAGCATTAAAGGGCGATTAAAGAAAAATTAAACTTTTTTAATCTTTTCCAGATTCACAATCGCCGCAGCCCAAGTTGTCGCGCTCGAAGGCGTCTTCTCACCTCCAACGTTCGTGTGGGAATTTCCTCGATATCCTATCGGTTTTGCGTCTCGGTCGCCTTGACATTCATCCGATGGGATGTTAGCCTACCCGCGCATAGGTCCTCCTGGTGTGATGTTCTACCAACGGTCCTGTGAACAGACGATGGGAAAGAAGAAGACCATCCTGATAGTAGACGATGACGAGAGTCAGCGGTTTCTCTGCCAGGAAACCCTAACTGAAGAAGGTTATCGAGTCGTCGCGGCGAAAGACGGGAAGGAAGCTCTCGCCAAGGTTGAACAGGAGCGGCCCGATCTGGTGATCCTCGACATCGTGATGCCGCAAATGGATGGCATGGAGGCAATGACCCGAATCATTCGCAAACACCGAAAAATCCCCGTCATCCTAAACACAAGTTACTCCAGGTATCGGGAAGATTTCTTGACGTGGGCTGCAGACGCATATGTCTTGAAATCACCGGATTTTGCGGAATTGAAAGAGAAAATAGAGGAACTTCTTTCGAAGGCGTCCGAGGATACAGCCCTGGAACAAGAGCAGTAGATTTCAAGTTTACACACTTCATCCTACTGTGGCCTGCCTGGATCTCCGATAAGTTTATCGGTGAGACCGTCGAAACCACCATTACTCATGACCACAACGATCTCTCCATCGCGCACGTGGGAGGATAGAAAGGCGACGATGGCATTAACGTCCGCGATGTAATACGCCTCTGTGGAAGAACTCCGTTCAATATCTCGGGCCAATTTCACGGGGTCGAGTCGATGGGCAGGCTCAATCTTGTCCTCTCGGTACACCGCTCCAATGATCGCCTTGGAAGCCCTGTGAAAGGCCCCTGCCAGTTCACTCTGAAATAGATTTCGCCGGGTCGTGTTGCTCCGTGGCTCAAAGACGGCCCATATCGGACGGCCTGGATGGTGATATTCTATGGCCGCAAGCGTTTTTGAGATGGACGTTGGATGATGGGCGAAATCGTCAAATATCGTTGCGCCCTGGAAAGTCCCCACTTTTTCCAACCGTCGTCGTACACCCTGAAACGTCTCAAAACCCCGCTCGACCTCCTCACGGCCAAGCCCCAGCCAACGGCAAGAGATGAAGGCGGCCGCAGCATTCATCACATTGTGCTCTCCCATTAGGGGGAGATGGAATCGACCCATCGCCTCTCCATGGTGACGGATGGAAAAGACGATCCCCTCTCCTTCGGCCTCTATTTCGCTCAATCGCCACGGTGTCCCCTCCCTGTAGCCGAACCACTCGACTGGGCAATAGGGGTGTTCCAGTATTCGTCTTACTGCAGGTTCATCGCCATTGGCCACGATGAGTCCATTTTGTGGCATCAGCCCTAAGAGACTTAGAAAGGCCCTCTCAATCTCAGCCAAGTCTTTGTAGATATCGGCATGGTCGAATTCAATATTGTTGATAATGACCAGATCGGGCAGATAGTGAAGGAATTTGGGCCTCTTGTCAAAAAAAGCCGCGTCGTATTCGTCGCCCTCAACAACAACCTCAGGACCATGGCCCCATTTGACGCCTCTCCCGAAATTGAGGGGAATGCCTCCCACAAAGAGAGAGGGATCTCGCCCACTTGCCTCAAGAATCCATGCTAGAAGTGACGCCGATGTCGTCTTACCGTGGGTTCCCGTCACAACCAGAGAACGTTTTCCACGGATGAGTTCGTCTCTCAACAGTTCAGGCAGAGAAACGCAGGGTATCTTAAGATTCAAAATTCCTTCCAATTCTGCATTACCCCTGGACAGCGCATTTCCGATCACAGCCAGATCCGGACGGGGAACAAGGTTCGATGGGCCGTAGGGCGTCGCAAAGGGTATGCCCTCCCTTTCAAGATAATGGCTCATGGGTGGGTACACGTCGATATCCGAACCGGTGACACGGTACCCCTTCTCTTTCATCAGTGCAGCAGCAGGGGCCATACCAGCACCACAAATCCCGACAAAGTGGATATGCCTTTGAGAACTCATGGAATCGCCAAACCATTCTCGTTGAAAATCACGCGACCACAAGACCCATCCAGTGTGACTTCAACGCCGAGAGGGATGGTGAGATTCGTCCTGCCATGGCCAGAGGGAAACCCAATAACGATGGGAATCTCCTGGTCATGAAAGAGGTTGAGAATCACCGTTTCGAGTTCGACTCCTTCCCCTCGCTGACAATTGACCATCTCGCCAAAAATCAGGCCCTCGAGTCTCTCGAGCTTTCCGGCCTGTCTCATATGCGTCAACATCCGATCAATCCGATAAGGCGGTTCATTGAAATCCTCGACAAAGAGAATCACCCCTCCGAGATCCATCTCATAGTCTGTTCCAATGGTCGTGACCAGGAGGGAGAGGCAACCACCCTTGATTTTTCCCTGTCCAATACCGGTCCTCAAAGACTTGCACAGAGGGATTTCACCGGGAAGACCGCGGTTCAGTGTTTCTCTCAGGCTCGCCTGGGTCCTCTTAGGGGTCCCCTCGAGGAACTGTTTCGTTGCCACATTGGGTCCATGAAAAGGAATCAAGTGACACACCTCCAACAGATAAACAAGAAGCGCCGTAACATCACTTGATCCGACGAATATTTTCGGATTCCTGCGGATCACGTTGGGATCCAAAAATGGAATGACCCGCTGAGATCCATATCCACCCCGAGCACAGAAAATCGCTCGAATGTCAGGGTCAGCGAAAAGAGCCATCAACTCGTCCGCCCTCTCCCGATCTCCTCCGGCCAGATAATGATCTTTGCGGAAAGGATCTGGCGTCGCCTTCATGTGAAAACCCAGTCCTTCCAAAGTGGAGACTGCCCTGTGAAGATATTCTCTGCCCTCACGGGTAAGATGGGCTCCAGGGGCCGCGATGGCGACGGAATCCCCAGGTCTGAGTGGATCGGGTTTGACAAGCCGTTTCATGGCCATTTTTCCTGAAAATAGGCGCCCCACGCAGAGGGGCTGAATGGGATTCTATTATCTTATGCAAAAGCAGGGCCTTGAGCAAGAGAGGGGACAAATCCAGCTTGCCCGAGATCAATCCCTTGGCTAAAACGCGACTCACGAACAGATTCGTGGCTTGCTCAAATCCTGCCACAGTCGGGATTTCGCCTTCGATGTCTCACCAAGATCATTTCAAGGAACGTCCCAAGGCATTGGATCAACCAGTGTGTATCGTGGATCGAAAATGTCCGGAAACTCCAGACACGGGAATGAAGGTCCACAAAAAGGTTCAAGAAAAATGCATCACCTGCCGATAAGATCACCGTAGATAATTCACACGTATGATCTAAAACTTCCATGGAGGGAAGCCGTGGCACAAGCACAAAAAGCCCAAAACACTGGCCTTGAACTCCTTCAGAAAGTCTTTGCTGGGGCTTACAAATTCCCTGTCTCCGATATTCACTTTAAGGTCGGGGAAGCCCCTTTCTACCGTATTTACGGAGAGTTGAAAAGGCTTAATTCGAGCCCTTTGTCGTCAGAAGATCTATCTGTGATTGCAAAGACGCTTCGACCCGATTTCGAGCAAATTCAGCGCGAAAACCACCGGAAACAATGGGATTTCTCCGTCGCCGCAAAGGGTTTAGGAAGGTTTCGGGTGAGCATATTCAGGCAGAAAGACAGCGTCGCAATGGTCCTTCGGGTAATCCCGATAGAGATTCCCTCTTTTACGCAATTACGACTTCCTCTTGCCATCAAACGCATCGCTAACTTCGATCGGGGATTACTCCTTGTGACCGGTTCTACGGGCATGGGTAAATCCACTACCATCGCCTCAATGCTCGATTTTGTGAATAAGAATTGGTGCAAACACATCCTCACCATCGAAGATCCGATCGAATTCGTTATCCTTAGCGACAAGAGTAGTGTCTCTCAACGCGAAATCGGGAGAGATGTTGAAGACTTCCACAGTGGCCTTTGGGCCGCCATGCGACAGGATCCAGATATCATCTTTATCGGTGAGATCCGGGATGCGAAAACGATGGATGTCGCGATCCAGGCGGCTGAGACCGGTCATTTTGTCGTCAGTACGGTCCATACGCCCGATATAACGCGGACCATTAGCCGCGTCATCAGCCTATTCCCCTCTGAGGATCAACACATGATTCGGACTCGGCTGGCTGAAAACCTCAAGGCAATCGTCTCCCAAAACCTCCTGCCGAGAAAGGACCAAGCGGGGCGGGTCCTCGCCACGGAAATCCTTATCACCAACTACTCCATTCAGGAGAGCATTCGTGATCCAGACGGCACACCCCAGGATCTGCTGAGACACATCGAAAATGGAATGGATGAATATCAGATGCAGACCTTTGAACACGATCTCATCAGTCTCCTTAAAGAAGGACTGATTACCATGGATGTTGCAAAGGGGGCCGCCCGAAGTCCATCAGACTTTGCAAAGAGTCTCGACCTAACGCGATGATGGGTGATGGCGGAAGCCGGTTTGGCGGACTCTCACGAAGACCCGACGGAACTCAAGAAAAGAGCCCCACCGACCCGGTCGAGGCCACGGCGACAGGGCCCTCCAGGTGACGCTCCGTCCGCTGTGCTATTTCATCTGACAAGGGCGGGACATTTCTGAGGTGTCGTGACAGGTTGGCATCTACCCGCAGTCTCGACGGGGAACTTTTCGATCTCCGAAAAAAGATTTGGAACAGGCAAAAGGCAACCCCCCTAAACACTCACCCAACAGTTAGGATAACCTGCCTGAGCAGCAAAAACAGAATATCGGCCGGGAGAAAGATAAACCTGAAGAGTGGCGTCATAACCAGAACAAGGAGGATGATAAAGCCATATCGGCTGATTCGATCAAATTCAATGGCCGCGCGATAGGGTAAGAGCTCTCTCAGAATATGAGAGCCGTCAAGGGGTGGGATGGGAATCAAGTTGAAAATCGCCAGGAGGAGATTAATCCTCATTCCTACGACAGACAGAATTGTCAGGGCCTGAGCGAGATACGCCAAAAAGGGGAGACTCCTGAATACAACCTGTCCAATGATTGCGAGAAGCGTGAAAAAAAGGGCAAGCATAAGATTGGTAGCTGGACCTGCCAGTGAGACCATAATGTCGTCTCGACCGGGATTTCTGAAGTTTCTCGGGTTCACCGGGACAGGCTTTGCCCAGGCAATAAAGAAGTTCGATCCTGTTAAGATCAAAAGAAGGGGCATGAGAATTGATCCGAAAGGATCGAGATGGGGAACGGGGTTGAGCGTGATCCGCCCAGCGTACCTGGCTGTATCGTCGCCGCAAAGAGAGGCCACATAGCCGTGAGCACATTCGTGCATAACCACAGAGAATAGAAGGATGGGAAGCCAGAGAATCCATTCCATTTTTCATCCTCACTTGGCTGAATCGGCTAACTGGGACTGTTTCAGAGGTTGATAACGGATCGTGTCATGTATCCAGCCGAACGTCAATGGCCCAAATCTAACGTCTCTCATGATCCAGTAGCCATTGCTTTCGCCAGAGTTCCCCTCCATAGCCAACGAGGGCGCCCCTTTTCCCAAGCACTCGGTGGCACGGAATGATGATTGAAATCGGGTTCCTGGCGTTTGCCAGGCCGACCGCGCGAGCAGCCTGGCCGTTTCCGATCTTCCTGGCCACATCCGCATAAGATCGAGTCTCACCATAGGGGATGCGGAGAAGCTCCTGCCATACCTTCAGCTGAAAAGGTGTCCCTCGAGGCTCGAGTCGTAAGTCGAAAATCTGCCTTTTATCCCTAAAATATGCATCGAGCTGGGATCGACAAACGAGAAGGATTTCCGGAACGGAATCATGGCCAAGGGTGACGTCTCCCTCGCCAAACTCAACCCCGAGTATCGAAGAAGTCAGCCCCCAAATTCTCATCGGACCCAGAGGCGAGAGATATCCAACGCTGAAAATCTCTTCCCCCTGCTTATCGCCGAAAACAGGGAGATTCTGTCCCACCTGAAGCACAACTCCCATGAAGATTTCACCTCTCGGACGAGGTCGTTTGAACTGCCAAGGCAATTTCTTCCAACAGTCTTTCCATTTTCTCAAGGGCCTGTCCATATCCAGCCCAGTCCCCTGCCTTCAGGTACTCCTGAGCCGTCCTGTAGTGGTCTAGAGCAGCGCTGGCCAAATCCTGGATCGATTCTTTGACTACCTCTTCCCCTACCAGAGGCTCTTTGAAAGGCTTCATGCCTCCAAAGATTGCATCCAGTGCGCTCGACAGGCTCTCTTTCATGACCACTTCATCTCCATAAGCAACAATCACCCGCTTCAGCTCTGGAAGAGCAACGCTTCCCGTGGGCTTTTTCAATTGACTCCTGGCGGACCTTCGCATCTGACCGGGTGCTGGTTCAACCGGTTCACCTGATTCCTGGCTAGCCTGAAGGTAGACGGGCTCTACATAGAGGAAGGCCTGCTCGATGGGTATTGCCATGAGATTCCCCCGAATAACTCGAGAACCCTTCTGTCCCCATAAGGTTAGTTCCCGGGATATATCGGTCTGCTGATCCACCCGAGCTTCCACCTGCATAGGTCCGAAGGAAAGCTTGTCCTTTGGGAGCTTGTATACTAAGAGATGCCCATAGTTGGGCATGTCGCTTCGCGCCGCAAGCCAGGCGATCATGTTGGCCTTCTTGGAGGGGGTAAAGGGCAACATCAGGAGAAACTCCTCGCGCTTCTCGCCCGGCAATTTGATAATGATGTAATAGGGTTCCATCTTCTGCTGGGTGTCAGCGTATAGCTCGTTGGGAATCTCCCAGAGGTCTTCTTGACTGTAAAAGACCTGAACATCCTGCATATGGTACGATCGGTACATCGCTGCTTGGATCTCGAATAGGTCTTTGGGATAGCGGATGTGCATTTTCAGGGAATCAGGCATTTCTTCAATCGGTCGAAAAAGAGCTGGAAAGATATCCATGAAGCTCTGGATGATTGGATCAGTCGGATCGATCACATAGAAGTCGACCTTGCCTGTATAGGCGTTTACAACGGCTTTAACCGAGTTCCGGATGTAGTTGATTCCCAAAACAGTTTCGGTTTTCATCCTGGATGAATAGGGATACATGGCTGTTGTCGTATAGGCATCGACGATCCAGAAGAGTTGGCCGTCAGCAATCACCAGATAGGGGTCACGGTCAAAGCGAAGAAAAGGGGCAATCCTTTTTACCCGAGCGTCGATGAGACGATAAAACATGATCCTGCTCTCGTGGGTGAGATAACGGGTAAATAGAATCTCTGGACTTCTAAAATAGACTGCAAATAGGAGTCGTCTCATGAAAGAACTGACGAGAACCCCGCCCTCACCTTCATAGGTCGCATAGACGTTGCGATCTCCCTTCGGGTAGTCAAACTCCCTCTCCTTTGTCCGAACAATGACGTAGTATTTGGTGCTTTCTCCATAATAGATTTCCGGCCGCGTGACTGGAATGCCCCGACTCACAGGGGGGAGATCCTTGACCCGTAAATCCGGGAGCCCCTCTTCAGTGACTACGTTGACGGGATTCAGCGCCAGTCCATAGCCATGGGTATACACAAGGTGCCTGTTCACCCATGTTCTCCTCTGGAGAGATAACTGATCAACAGAGATTTCACGGGCCGAGAGGGTGACCTGTCTGTACTGACCATCGAGCATATAGCGGTCCACATCAACACCTGAAAAATCGTAGTAGAGCCGAATCGACTGGAGTTGCTGGTACGTTTCCTTCAGAGGCCGTTCGTCCCAGATCCGAATGTTTTCGATGGTCGATCTGTTTTTCATGATGTCGGCCATGGTGAGGCTCTCGTCGACGATGAAATCCTTTTCCTGAATTTTATCGAGATTATAAGCCCTGCGCGTGTTTTCGATGTTCCGGGCGATGTAAGGCCTTTCCTTCTCGAGTTCATTCGGTTTCACGACGATCTTCTGTACCAGATATGGAACGATCGATCCAGCTAGCACCATCGCTCCAATGGTTGCTGCCAGGCCAGAGATGACAAGGCCCCTTTTCTTCAGAATGATATTAGCCCCCAGAAGAACTGCAAAGGCCCCAAGGACAGCCATCAAGATTCTGTAAGCCATAATCTGCACATGAATGTCTGTATAGCTCGCGCCAAAAGCTGGCCCTTTGGTTGAGTACATGAGTTGGTAGACTTTCAGCCAGTATCCCCAGATGACGATCGCAATGATAAGGATTCCCAGGATAGAGAGATGCTTCTTTACAGATGGATCGATTGTCAACTTCGCAGCGGGCCGTACATCCCTTTCTGGGGCCTGAATGAAAGCGGCCTCCATGTGGATGAGGTTTCCCCGATTGTACACGAGGAGTGCCACCATCCCGGAAACAACGAGAAAGCCTGTGAGCCATGATTTCAGAAAGAGGAAGAAGGGCAGGGAAAAAACATAGAAGACCAAATCCTTGCCGAATACGGGATCAGAGATCCCAAATGCTTTGGGATGGAAATATCTCAAAATCATATCCCACTTGGTGGACGCAGCACTTCCGATCATCACGGCAACAATGATGAGAAAGGCGCCGATGGCCCGGCTCACCGTCTGTTCGCTGATGGGAAGGCCTTCCAGGGAAATCCCCCCCTTCCGACCCGCCGTAGGGTGGGTTTTCCGGACGTAGAATCTAGCCCAGTAGTAATTGATCCCCACAGCCAGAAGAAACACCATCGCAGCCGCAAAGCCGATCAGAATCTTTGAAACGAGCATGGTTGAAAAAACGGATCCAAATCCGAAATTCTGAAACCACAACCAGTCCGGGTAGATACTCGAGGCCACCCAGCCGAGGCCAATGATAATGGCGATTCCTATGACGACGAGGCGAAAAATTCTTGTGTAATCCTTCATCCTATCATCTCCTTATGAAGGGCAAGATATGTTTGGAAAAATAAGGACAGCCCACGGAGGCAAACGAGAAGCCCTTAGTTAGGCAAATCATCCCCGAACTCAAAATGAGAGGATGGATTCATGGATTATACCCGGAACAGATCGGTTTGACAACAGATCAACCGCAGCAGCAAAATTCCCAAGTATCATGGGTGGCTGGATGGACGATAGAAATCGGAATGTGATCGTGGGCTGGAAGGGATTCATCAGACAGGCACGGTTTCATTCAGTACCCGTTCCGCAGTAAGGACAAAACGCGAAGTCCTGGTCCAGAATTCGGCCACAGTGTCGGCATCGCTTCACTCCTTGAACCTCTTCGGCCCAAACAGCCTGGCCGGCTTCCGTAACCACGGCCCCACAGTTTTCGCAACTCAACATCGGGGTACCGCGCCTGATGGGGATGATGGGGACAAAGAAAACGCTCAGGTAATGATCGATTCTTTTCAAATAGGCCTGCGGAGAGCCACATGAGGGACACGTTCTCGCAGTCTCTTCGATCCGCCTGGTTTTTGGTTGAACTCCGGCAATGAAAATCATAAAATCCCTGAAAAGTCCCCTGCTGATCGAGGTGAAGTTAGATGGCTGTGGATATATTCGCCAAGGTCGCCCTGACCAGGGAGGAGATTGCCCATGTTTACCACGGTGGAGTTCTTTCTGTGAAGATCAAGGGGAAAAAGGCTCAGACATCTGTTGAAATCTCTTGTATCGATTCTCCTCCCATGAGAGGTACCCGGATTCGGTTTAAGCACGTAGAGGCAGATTGAAGCATTTCAGCACTTCAATCTTTATCATGGGCTAGGTATAGGGGCAAGGTAGATCTTCTGAGGAGTTCCCCATTCCCGGGGGGGTATGTCTCACAAGCTGCAGATTTTTTTAATATTTCGAGTTTGTCAAATGGGGAAACTGCTCGGAGCTTCCGGCTCTTGTCTCAGCTCCATCTGAGCATCTTTTGGTGCCGTGGCATTCTTCTGGGAACAAGGTGTATCGTTCGACCACGTCCAAGGTCTTTGACGAGACGACAACAACGATGTAGAATAGAGTATTCCTTTCTATAGGGAGTGAGTACCCATGAATGAAGGTAGAACGTCACCAGGCATTCGCCACCTAAAATATGGCATTTTGATTGTAATCGCCCTAGCAGTTGGACTCTTCTTCCTCTTTCAATACGGACTTAGGGAGAAACGCGATATCGAGGGGATTGAGAGAGAAGCGGTGAAGCGGATCGAGGAGCTCAGGGAGGGATCAGAAGAACCCATTGACGTGGAGCAAGCCGACCGTTTTGTGGGGGCCCAAACAGTTCTCTCCAAGAAGGACCGACAGATCGTTACGACGACGCCGAAGGCTCTTCTGGAGGATGAATCTCTTGGAGTTGAATCTGAGATCAAGGTTTTGGTGGAGGAGGAGGAAACGGTCATAACCACCCTCCGTGAACTCCTGAAGGACCCCACAATGGGTCCAGATACTCCCCTTCGCATCTTGGGAAGGGATGGCAAGATCGAAGAGACAACCATCCAACAGCTTCTGACCGATGGATCGATCACGCGGGACACGCCCATCAAGATCGTCCAGAAACATGAGAAGGTCGTTACCACAACATTAGCAGAACTCCAAAAAAGCGTTCCAAGCCCCGAGACTCCTGTCAGGATTGTTGTCGAAGAGCCGGGTGTTACGCTGACACTGAGCCAGATTTTGCCAGACGACCAGGGTCTTGGAAGAGACACCTTTTACATCCATTCTGTTACCGGCCAGGACGTCCAGGGGATCTGGGGAATCATTCAACACGGTCTTATGGATCAGTTCCTCAAGGGAGTCCCGGTCGGCATCGGCGAAGATGTTGGGGAACAACGGCTGCTGGCCATTGAGATACCCGAGAATGCCGATGAACCTCGTGGGGATGGATACAGTTCTTACCTAGGAAAGGTACTCGCCCAAAAAACAAGGGAATCCTATGTTTATAACTACTCCGAAGGCCGCATGGGTAGGAATCCAGACTTCATCTCTCCAGGCCAAGAGCTCGTGATTAGTCGGTTCTCCGAGGAAGAACTCGTGGACATTTATAGGCACTTTCACGAGAATCCCTGAATCCTTTTTCTGCGAAGTCGGACATGAGTGAACGGATGACGCTTGGCCGTTTTCTTTTTTCCTTTCTTATGATTTTCGCTCTCATGCTCCCCTCTCCTCTAAACGGAGAGGAAAAGGCTAGCTTTTACGTTAACCTGGGGCTCAGCTATTACAAAATGGGCCATTATGAGAAAGCTGTTGAAAAATTTCAAAGAGCCATGGATCTGGACCCTGACTTTCCAGAGATTAACGGCCTCCTCGGATCGGCCCTCCTTCAAATGGGCGATATCGACGGAGCTATTGAAGCCTACGAAAGGCAACTCGCCAAGACACCGGATGTCGCCCGCTTTCATTTTAATCTCGGTTTGGCCTACCAGCGAAAAGGGCTCCCAAAGCGTTCGGTCCAGCAGTTCGAGAAAGCAGCCGAATTGGACGAAAGTCTCGTCGAGGCCCATCGGGCGTTGGGATTGATCTATCTGGATCAGGGCCAATTGGCTCGTGCCATATCTGCCTTCAAGCAGGTAGTCGATCTCGGTCCCTCATCGTGGGAGGACCATTACAATCTGGGTGTCGCTTTTTATCGTCAGAATCGATTCGAAGATGCCCTCTCGTCCTATGAGCAGGCGACCCGCATCAATCCCGAGGCGGCCGATATCCACATAGGGCTGGGAAAGACTTACGTCATGCTCAGAAAATTCGATCTCGCTCTGGAACATTATCAAAAAGCTCTCGACGTACGCCCTCTCGACCCACAGATTCATTACGATCTTGGACTCCTCTACCAATCCCGAGGAGACAACCAGATGGCGATGGCTGAGTTCAAGATGGTTGTCAGACAGGATCCAAACCATTTGGAGGCCGAGACAAAACTCGCCGATGTCATGGTTCGCGTTGGACAGTTGGATGGCGCCATTGAGGCTTATCATCGGGTTCTTCAAGCTCGACCGCAAGCGGCTAATGCACGATTGGGTCTGGGGATTGCTCTGAGAGAAAAGGGAGGTTACCGTGAGGCGGTCGACCAGCTCGTCATCGCAAAGTCACTCGATCCTGACCGAGAAGATATCCGATTTCACCTGGCCCTCTGCTATGACTTACTCGGTGATCAAGAGAGCGCCGTTACAGAGTATGAGGCAGCCTTGAGAATCAATCCCAATAATGCTGAATCCTATTTCAATCTCGGAGTGATCCATGAGCGCCGCGGACAGGCGAGGATGGCAGAAACTTACTATCGGAAAGCTATCAACGTGAAGCCTGATTTTGCCGAAGCTCACAATAATCTCGGAACCATTTACAGCGAGAGGGGCTTGATACAGGAGGCACTTGAGTCTTACGATAAGGCTGTGGGGTTGAAACCCGATTTTGTTCAGGCCATGAATAACATGGCGGTGATCTACCAACAAATGAACTCCTACGCCAAGGCCCTTGAGCTCTTTCAAAAGGTGGTTCAGCTGGACCCGCGTTTTTTCAGGGGATACTACAACATGGCCATCGTTTTGGAGGCCACGGGGAAGGAGACCCAAGCGGCTGATGCTTACCGGAAGGCCATCGAAATCGAACCGAATCACAGCGAGGCCTATTACGGCTTGGCCACGGTCTTGCAGAGGGGGGGAGATGTGGAGGGGGCCATAGACATTTACCGGAAAGCCGTAAGCGTAAAGCCCAATGATATCCGAGGACGATTCCGACTCGCCGAAGTTCTGGCGTCCCAGAATCGAGAGACTGAATCGATTCGAGAGTACCAGGCCATTCTCGATATTGACCCTCAGCACGTCGAGACACTGAACAACCTGGGCGTTCTTTACTTCAAGAAGAAATCATATGACGAGGCACTTCGCCATTTACTCCGAGCCGTAGATATCGATCCGAATCGGGACTACATGCACAATAATCTGGGAATGGTCTATGACGGGATGGGAATGCACGAGAAAGCCAAGGATGAATACGAGAAGGCGATCGCCCTTTCAGAAAGTAAGCCGTCACAGCCATAATGGCAGTCTGGTGGATCTGTGAAAAAAAGAAAGCCCGTCAAGTTTTTTCTATTCTCTTTTCTCATCCATCTCGGTATTTTGTCGGGAATGAACGTTCTGTTTATTCCCGCGCCAGTCATTCCGGAGCAATCCCCGGTCATTCCAGTTCAAACAGTCTTTATTGAAGAGGAAAAGGAAGAGGGGATTTTTCCTACCGGGCCAACTCTCACAGAAACCGAGTTGTCCAAAGATGTCCTTGTTGCAAAGGCTGAGATAGCAATGGGGACTCCGGGACCTTCTCAACTCGAGGATTTCCCAGGGCCAATTCCAAAGGAGGGCAGTTTCGAACCAAGCCTGGACGTGGAAAAGGCCCCTGCCCCTGGTGTTCTTCCGGCAGGAGAGAGGGGGAAACAGACGGAAAGCAGACAGGTCGTGTCCTCCTCGGTGAGTCCGCCTCTCCAACTTCCGGTGGTACCACCGACGGTTTCCCCTCAATCTCCCCTACCTGAGGTGGAAGAGCCGAAAATCCCGACAGAGGCCGAAGCTGGAGGAACTCCGATCTATTCGATGACATTAGAAAAGACTTCTGCTCCACTGGGAAGGAACCGTCCGCACCCCGAGTTTATCGCCGATCTCACTCCGATTCCTACGGTAAGATCGCCTGTTCTTACCGAGCGGAGAGAGATGACCCTCGCACAGCCGGGCGCGCTTGAAGTCGAGACGAGCATGTCAGCCCCGTCAATATCCCTAGAGCAGTCGGAAGAATCAGGAAAGAGCCTTGGAGAGAGGCCAAAGATCAAACCTTTTTCTAACGAAATAGCGACCCTCCAACCCCTTATCGGCGAGGTCGAGCAACAGGGTGCAACGATCAAAGCCGAAGAAGGTTTTTCAGTTCTCCTCGTTCTCGATACCAGTGGGTCAGTCAAGGGAGAGCCCCTTGAGGGCATCAAAAGATCAGCCATTGAGGTCGTGAGCCTTTTAGGAGAGATGGATCGGTGTGGTGTCATGACATTTAACGACGAGGTCAGTCTTGTCGTTTCTTTTACATCAAACACACATCGCGTGAAAGGTGAGATCAGAAGACTCCAGGTTAAGGGCAGAAACACGGTTCTCTTTGATGCTCTGGATCAGGCGGTGATCCTCCTGAGAAAGGAGGAGGATAAGAAGCGATTTGTCTTGGTTTTCTCGGATGGGAAAGACGAAGGGAGCCAGTCGACCCTCGATAAGGTGATCAACGGAGCCCGCAGCGCACAAATCTCCATCTTTTCAGTGGGTTACTCGCAGGTCGAAAAAGGATACCTGACAAACCTGGAGAACATATCTTCGAAGACGGGTGGTATTTTTTCCGAAGCACCCCATTTTCGGGAAATCGTTGAGCTCTTCCGAACTGCCAGATTCTCGAAAAAAAAGAAGCAAGTGTGACCTCTATTCCTGCCCATTTGGTCCGGATAAGTGATTCACTGGCCATGCAATCGATCGATATCCTTCATAGTGAGTTCTTGGATCTTAAATCAACACTGTTCCGGCCAAGAGGATTCGCGTTACGATATGCTATTTTATTCTCTTCAAAGGGATTACGCGCGCTTTTTCTCGAATTGGTTTCCTGCCTCCTCCTCCGATTCTCTCTATCCGATAAGGAATCCCTTGGAATGTCCAAGTCTGGCCCAGGAACAGGTGGACATCCTCGAGTATCCACTGGAGATCACCGAACTGCGATTTTAGGGTTGCGCGATACCACCCCTTCCTGACATCCGGTACAATAGCTCGCACCTGGGCGTAGAACGCAGGCTTTTCCCGAATACGGATCAGAATAACATCAGAGGGCTGCAGGTTTCGCTTCATTAGGAGTCCGATATTCTTCCGTCTGGGTGAGTCCTTCGATCCTTTCCACGATCGGAGGATGAGAATAGTAGAACCAGGCGTACAGAGGATGGGGATTCAGATTTGCAAGATTATGCAGGGCGAGCCTTTTGAGAGCCCGACCGAGAGCTGAAGTCGTTCCGGTCAGTTCGAGGGCCGCATGGTCCGCTTGCCGTTCAAACCGCCTCGATATCGCTGACTCAAGGGGCCGGAAGAAATACCCTCCGACGCTCATCAATATGCCGAGCAGAAAAAGCCCGACAAACGGAATCGGTGCACCAAAGCCAAAGGTCCGGTAAAGAATAGGCCAGTCGAGGAGCTTCCCCACCAACCATAGCCCGGCGAGGGAGGCGATTTCGACCACCACGAGTTGTTTGATGATGTGCCGCTTCTTCCAGTGTCCGACCTCGTGCGACAGGATCGCCAATATTTCATCTTCGGGGTGAGAATTGAGCAGGGTGTCAAAGAGGACAATCCTTTTGGTTCTTCCAAGGCCGGTAAAGTAGGCGTTTGTATGGCGGGTCCTTTTGCCGGCGTCCATCTGGAACACGCCTTTCACAGCGAGACCCGCCTTTTCCATGAGAAGTCGAATCCGACGTTCGAGGCGCTTCGCTCCAAGAGGTTCGAACTTGTTGAACCACGGTGCAATGACCACCGGATAGAGCCATAAGACCAGTCCTTCAAAAATGGCCAGAACAATCCACGCCCAGATCCACCAGGTCTGTGAGAGCTTGTGAATCAGGATCAAGAGGAGCCCGAGGACCGTGCCGCCGATCAGGGCCGAAATGAACATCCCTTTGACCAGGTCTAGAATCCAAGTCCTCAAGGTGCTTGCATTGAAACCGTACCGCTCTTCAATCACAAATGTGTCATACAGGTCGAACGGGACTTGGATCAGGGTGAACATCGCTGAGAGGAGCGCAAAGAAGATCAAGCCCTTTCCAATAGGGTTGGAGACCCAAAGAGAGAGCCATTCGACCAGTTGAGGCAAGAAACCCGACAAGAGAAGGGCAAGGATCAGTGACTGATTAAACAGGCTGTTAATGAGTCCAAAACGGGCCGAATCGGCCGTGTAGGAGGAGATCCGAGCCAGGCTATCCTGATCGACAAGACCTTGAAAAACGGTTGGCACCTCGCCGCCGTACCGGTGCAGATGCCGGATATTGAGCCGGTTGAGGACCACCTGAAAAAAGGAACGAACTCCGAAAATAATCAAAAAGGCAATCAGTAAGAGGTTGAACTGGATCATGTCCTATTCTTTACGCAATTTATCGACAATTTCAACCACTTTGAACAAAGGATTCTCTTTTCCCTTAACGACGCTGCGGAATCGGTGAAGCCTAACAAAGCGGCCACAGACCATGTCTTGAATTCTATCGAGGTATTCGCTAGGATAGATTGAGAGTCATTACCGCGGCTCAAGAGGTCTTCCGCTCTATGTCCCATTGCCTCTATCACCCGAATCGAGAATCATTGATCACGTGCTACAAAATGCAGGTCCATCACTGCCAGGAGTGCCTCGACAACTGTGAAGCCTGCACGGATCCCTGCGGCTATTGCAAGCACAGGACACAATGTATCATCTATGAGATGTGTCGTAAAAGCGAGAAGGCGACGCGCCTTAAAGGCATTGAAAAGGCTTGAAACGGTTCCAAGGGGGAGAGTGATATGACACATGAGTATGAGGGCCGGTATCGAACCAAACATGCGCCGAACACCCGGACGGATCCAGACCTCGCAAAAATCGTCCGAGAAAAATCGCAGGATAAGCATCTCACCTGCAAATCTGCGTTCGTCATCGTCCACGAGTCCGGTGCGAACCCCGACAAGGTCGGCCAGGTTGCCGACTTGTTGGAGATAAAGATCACCACCTGTCAGCTCGGCCTCTTCGGATATGGGAGAGAAAAGCGAAACATTGTCGAGCCCGCGGAGAAGGTTTCGGCAGAGCTCGAAGAAGCCCTAAGGGAAGGTTTGGTTAACGGGAAGCTTCCGTGCAGGGGAGCATGGGAAGTTGCTGACCGATTCGGCTTATCAAAAATGGAGATTACTGCAGCTTGTGAGCGTCTGGGGATACGGTTTAGCCAGTGTCAACTCGGAACCTTCTAGCCGTCCCTCTCCGTGGCGGATCAAGTCCATGGCTCAACCCAAATGGAAACAGATTCTCGATCGCGTCTCCGAGGCAGAGCGAAGCCTCGCTAAGGAGATTCTCCGCAGAAACCTCGAGAAGAAAGGTCAGAGTATCTCTGAGGGAGCCTTGGAGAAGATGGCAGAGAAAGCTGTGGAAGATGCTCGCGCGATGATTCAGAAAAAGAGTCGACAGACCCTCCGGGGCCTGAAGGTCGGTATCAAAGCTTTCTGGGAGGAAATGAAAAAGGAAGCGAAGGAGTGAGACAAGTTCGATTTCATTGCGGAATGAGTCTCTCCTCTTTGGCGTTCCCTCGACCCACGATCTTCAAGAATCGGTTTCTGAGGGTCTCACATATTTTAACCTCTACCTCTGGTGCCAATCCCTTGGTAACGATCTGTCCCCCCGCAATCATTCCGTGACCCCCTGCAGTGCCCAGGCCTCTTACGATCCGACGTGCAGTTAAACCAGCATTCTGATGGCGTTGTTTGGTTCGTAGCGAGAAGATAACCCGACCGTTAAACGTTCCCATGACAAAAGTCCATCGAACACCGGAAATCCGCAACAGAAAATCTGCCATGAGCGCTACCATCTCTGGACTGATGAGAAAACCCAGGTCACTGAGAATCACATCGCCAATGACCACGGCTTCGTGAAGGGCCTGGTCAAAGAGCTTAAAATAGTTTCGAGTTAGATCTGGATACTCTATCTGAGGGAGGACCCTGAGTTGAGCCCTGGAGTACAGATTGATCATCGCCTGCGCGTCAGCTTCGGTCGCGTCTCTTCCCAAGTCTTGCGTATCAGACTTAATCCCATAATAGAGGGCTGTGGCCATTTTCTGCCTGATCGGCAAACCCGCCTGAAGCAGGTACTCGGTCAGAATGGTTGAACAACTGCCGTATCGAGGCCTAATGTCAGCGTATTCGACCCTTTGGGAGGCTTTCCTCAAGTTGTGATGATCGATGACAATAGCCGGCTCGATCAATGGGGGAAGTGCGTTATTACCCGTTCCAGGTTGGGTGTCAACCAAGGCCACCACACTGAAATTGTGAACATTAATCATTTCCAGGGGGTTGAGGCGAATATTCAAAAGACGAACCATGGCACGGTTCTCAGCTCTTGTGATGATGCCACCATAGGTGAAGACCGAGGCGACCTTAAATCTGTCTCTGAGTAGATAACGCAAAGCCCAGCCTGCGGCTATGGCATCAGGATCAGGATTGTTGTGGGTGAGGATCAGAACCTTTTTCTTTCGTTCTAGAATCTGCCTCAGTTTCTCGAGTCTTTTCTTGTCCATTAGGGACGAACCTCCGCCATGGTCCCTGTTGCATTCAGATAACCCGTCCTGAAAAGACCGCTATGAAAGCGTTAAGGTCGTTAAGTTGGCCAACAGCTTTTGGACGCGATATTCTGATCTTCCTGCCCACCCTATCACCTGTTGGACGAACTCATAGCGCTCCAAGACGGCCTGGACCACCTCCTCTTCCATATGGTCAACCGGGGCTAACAGATCGAAGATGGAGACCAGAAAGAGCCATTCCATCAACCCTTCAAATCGCTCTTTGTTAAACCACAAAACCCCATCATACCAGTTGAACTCGAGAAATTGTTGCACTTCCGGCTCAGTCAGTAAAGCACTGAGATCCGACCCAGTCTCGTCTTTTGTTGGTCCTGACAAGAACCCCTGGCGATGAGAGACAAGGATTTTGACCAGATCAGTTTCCCGCTGGGCTGATGCCTCGTCGCAGCCCAGGGCCTGGAAAGCCTGAGAAATGATTCGTCCCAAGAGCCACTCATCCATCCAAGCTGCACTCTGCTGTTCGTATCCGCGATCCGACTTAATCCTGCCCAAATCACAGACGACTAACCATGCCAGAGAGATCCGCCAAAAAGGGCTCCTCAACGCTTTCTCTGTCGGATCTACGGTGCCGAGGTCCGAGACTGCCGATTGAAGGTTCGGATATTGATTCCATTCTGCAAAAGTATCGACGCAATTTAAATGAACGATTGCCCTCAGAAGGGCTGGCAAATTCTGGATGATCTCCTGAGGGTCGCCCGATGCGCCGGTACTTTCCTTGATCTGATAGATGAAGTCACTCATGAGCGATTTCAAAAGGTCGATCGACTCTTCACTTTGAGGGGCATCGAAACCATCGCGACGGATGTCGACGAGCCTTTCCAGCATGAGGGGGTTCATGATCTCTCTGAAGGGATCACGGACCGGTGCGAGGAGCATCTCTTTGAGGGCCTCCTCCATGTTTGGTACGCCACGGCCGGCGAGAAGCGATTCAAGCTGAGCATAGTGTTTCTCCCGATCGTCCTGGATCTCCCGGAATTGGAGGAATGCGTGATACTGATAAGCACCGAGCTCCACGTAAAGCCCCCTATCCTTGAACTCATCACCTCGACGGATATATTCCAGACCTGATTTGAAGTCGCGAAAGACACAAAAATACGCGTCACCGGTGTGAAGTTTCAAACCCTCAGCCAGGCTTTTTCGGACGAGTTCTCTCTTCCCCGATCCGTCATCTCCCACGGCCAAGGGAGTCGACACCCTCACCCACCCCCGTGTTGTTTGGTACTTATTGTTGTAAATGATGAGGGCCCGTTCATCTCCGGCACGATTGGAGTATGCAAAGACCTCCTCATCCACGCCACCGCCAGGGGTATGGAAGTCATAAAGGATGAAGTTCTCGACGCCACTGAAAAGATGTCGCTTCTTCATAAAGGGAAAGATCTCGGCCTCATGCCTTTGGACGAGGCTCCAATCAACCTCCTCGTTCTCGTAGGCTCTCCGGTACTCCATCCCATACTTCTCCGTGAATCCTTCAATTTGACCATGGCCAAATAGAGGAAGTCCAGGCATGGTCACCATCATCAAAGCGATCCCGATGTATTTGTCTTCTTTCCCAAACTGCGCGATAGCGGTCGCTTCGTCTGGGTTGGTCATGAAATTGACGAAGCGCTTGAGTATTTCAGGGTTGAATTCGAGCACATTTTTCATCACGCTGCGATATTTGGCATTCTCTTCCATTTTGAGCATGTTCATAAAAGCGCTGTTGTAGACCCGATGCATGCCCAATGTTCGAACAAAATATCCCTCCATGAGCCAGAAAGCCTCGGCCAAAAGGAGGGTATCCGGAGCCTCCTCGGCCACTCGATCCACGACTTCCCGCCAGAACTCGACAGGGAAGCGTCCGTCAAATTCCTCCCGAGTCATCCCATGCTCTGACCTGGATGGAATGTCACCGCCAGTGCCCGGCTGCGGATGCCACAAACGCTGGAAGTGCCGCTTGGTTAGCGTCATGGCTGCGTCAAACCGGATTATCGGAAACTTGCGGGAAACATGAAGGATCTTCTGGATGACGGCTTCTCGCACGTCTTCCCTCAGAAAGTTGAGTTGGGCCGTGTCGTTCCACGGCGTGCTCGTTCCATCATTTCCGTGATAAATAAAACGGCTGTCTCCGGCTTCCTGGTCAATCCATTTGAAAATCACGGCGGCATCGGTCTGATCCCAGTACCCGTCTTCAATGTAGATACCGATACGGTCATTCCAGGAGAGGTTGGAACCCGTGAACCGATAGCTGGGAAACGGCGGATAATCGAGCTGCACAAACCACTCGGGATGCTCCATGACCCACTTCGAGTCGACGCCTGTGTGGTTGGGTACCATATCACTTGCCAGAAGGATTCCTCGCTGTCGGGCTCTATCTTTGAACTGCTGAAAAGCATCCTCTCCCCCGAGATCGGACGCAATCGCATAGTCGTAGATGGCGTACGCTGAGGCGAGGGCCTCTGGGTTTCCGGTGAGACGCTTGATGGTTTGTGAAGCGGCACTGCGTTCCCAGATGCCGATGAGCCAGAGACCGGTGAAGCCCCACCAGGCTAGGATATCGAGCTCTTCATTCGGGATCTGATCGAGTCGATTGATCGGCCTGCCGTACTTGCGAGATATCTGGTCGAGCCAAACATAGACGCTCTTGGCAATCAAGACCATCTGAGGCATCCAGTCGCGGTCACTGCTGAATTGCTCTCGCTCATCGTACAAGCCCATAGCCGGTCCGTAATGAGGCACAATCGCCGGCCCGGGTCCGAAAAATCGGAGCTTTTGTTCCTCTCTGATCAAATCCAGGGCGAGAAGAATCCTCCTCATTAAGTCTCCAGATAGAAGGGAGGCCCAGTGGTCCTTGATATAGATGAGCTGACCGGAAAGAGATGTGGGTGATACAATGGCAGGAGCACCAAGCATTTGGGTCAGAGACTGATTCTCGGGACCAAAAACTGGCTGGTTATCAAAAAATCCGTCGAGGGACTCCATGATCTTAAGATAGGCTGTCTCCCTCCTCATGGATCGATCGTCAAAAAGTTCCGCGAATGACGCGAAAGCGGGATTTTTGTTGGCGAGATAGTGGAGGATCATCTCTTTTAAAGTGACGACCCCATTAGGTGTTCCCTCCGTTTCATCTGCTAAGTATTCTTCCACCGACTGCATGCCACGATAGACCTTGAGCGGCGGGAAGGATTCCGAAAACCGGTGGAGCGCCTGCTCGATCGACTCAGTTCCGAGTTCCGTGGTGACCCACTCCAGGGCCGACGAGAAAACCTCGGGCTTTACTTCTTTTTGATACAGGTCGAGAATACGGCGAGCAATTTGATCGATCAGTCCCAAGGCGTTGAGGTCTCCGGCTTTGACAATCCTTTCCGGATGGGCACCCGTCTCTCTCATCTCATTCATCTGCCTGACAATGAGTCGCACCGTCCGAAAATCGGCGATCTCTCCATCACCGTTGAGACTCGATAGCAAATCGTCGAGGCGGTAGCGGTTCCGACAGTTTTTTGAGACATGAAATTCAAAGAATTTACTCATTTTGATATCAAGTCGGCGTCAGAATGTGTCCCCGAAATGGATCCCACCGTGTCATACCGATCCATGCGAAACCGTTGCAGTATCCTGTGGAAGTCCGTGCGATGAGATGGATCGCCGATAAAACCGAATAGATGTGTTCCACAGAGGCAGTCTGTCGAACCGAAATCCGGGATCTTCCATTCTCCAATCTGTGAAAGAGCTCCTGCGATCTCACACTCAAGGCGATCGGAAGATCGTATCGGGAATGCCGAGTAAAATTCTGAAACAGCCCTGAGGGCATCGACATGCCAGTGAGGACGTTTTCTTACCCGCCGATGTCTTTCGATCCGTTTCTCCAGCCCATTCATGGCTGAACCCACATATACGTAAAATCCCCGGGGAAAGATGATTCTCCCCAGTCGGCCGATGGAGAGGCACCTTCTTCTTCGAAGAAAGAGGACAAGAAGATACATGCCCCTATCCCTCGACTCCCTTTCAATGTGGCTCCATGGAATCTTCAGAAGCCGAGGCTCACCATCCAGGCTCAGATCCGATCGCCAGTGCACAGAAAGCGGGATAATCTGAAGCTTGTTACGGACCTTCAGGAGGGTCTCCGAAAAAGCAGGATCCGTATGATAATCTGGCATGAAGATGCGGGCGTGAGGCCAGTGAACCAGGAAAAGAACCGCTCCATGAGTGTTTTCGGTAACGAGAGACGCCAATTCTTTGAGATGGCGAGCCCCTCTTTCTGTGACTGCATCGGGGAACATGGCCACCTGATTTCCAAAAAGGGTACAGGATTTTACCTCGACAAATATCTTTTTTCGCCCCTGCTCCAACAGAAAGTCAAAACGACTGCGTCCCACTCTGACTTCCGAAGACTTGACCTGGGCCCCTTCGAGGCCCGGGACCTTCCCGCGGTCCAAAAGATAGTGGGCCACATGGTTGGTCCGATGGGTATGGAGCATGACGGGGAGACCCTCTCTTTCCACGGCAACGGCCGTGTATCGGGTTTTTCGAGGCTTGATTCCTCTCTCTTCGACGAGATACGTGCGACGGCCTGGAAGGAGGAGTTCGATCAGTCTACCGGGATTCGGAAGAAAGGCCCGGATAGTGCGCCCCCCACGCTCGCATCGAATCAGGAATCGATTTGGGCGGTTGATGAAATATGCGATCTGAGTTCGTTCATAAAGCCTGAATTCACGATCGGATTCTTTGTGACTTCTCCTTGACAAGGTCCACCTTCATTCATCTTTTCCGC
>JABAOD010005067.1_pt2 | contig 25675 bp, 26 predicted proteins | sample 7062151 | NCBI WGS metagenome assembly JABAOD01 (sample SAMN14538626, study PRJNA623070) | marine sediment metagenome | biome: marine biome [ENVO:00000428]; feature: marine pelagic biome [ENVO:01000023]; material: deep marine sediment [ENVO:00002113] | place: India: Gulf of Khambhat ... | reverse complement strand
ATGACACCGTAGGTCCAGAAGGCCTGCAGGAGAGGCATCTCGCCGGACCACAGCCGGCGCAGTTCACCCATCAACACCGCCCGGCGTGGCCCGCGGGTCGCGCCCGGCCCGCCTTCCGGAATTCGTCAGCGCTCGCACCGTCTTGCCTTCCCCGTGCCGCTAGATCGTCCGCCACGAGCATACCGCCCCGACGCACACCGGTCCACGCACTCGCACGCCGACCGTCGGGCAAGGCAGGGACCTGATGGATGGCCTGCGGCAAAACGCCGCTTCCTCGGATTTGCAGCCGGCCGGGGCTTGCCATGGCACGGTTTCCGGCCGTGTTGTGTCGCTGTTTCGGCAATTGCCGGGAAAATGCTGACAGTTGGTAAGGCAATTCTTAACAGTTCATTAATTGCCGCATGTTATGGTTGTTATGAGAGGCGCATTGTGCGTGCAATGCGCGAAACCACGTGGGGGACACGAGGGCACGAAGACCGGAATGGCGGCCGTTGAATATGCCGCCCTGAGATGAGGAGAAACGCCATGTTTCACACAATCCTCAACTTCGCCATGCAACTGAGCCTGGTCTACTTGCTCACCGTCACGTTCATCATTCTCGACCTGCTGCTACTGTCCGTCCGGGCGCGTCGGCTGCGGGCCGAAAGAATGGAGCGGGAGCGGCACGAGGCGCACCACGTGACCGACGAAGAGTTGCAACGTCAGGCGTTTGAGGGACGCCAGACCCGCCTCGGCGCGATGCGTTAGGGCCGGATGCCCGTCGCGCGAGGCGCTGGATCTCAACAGATGTCGTTGCTGTCACCGCTCCGTGCCGGTTGCATACAGGCCACCGCGAGTGGTCTGGTCGGGTTTTCGCCAATTACCTGGCAAATGTCCCGCAGTTGGGGTTGCACCTTAACCAATCGTTAGCGCCCCGAGTCGCAGAGTTGAATGCGATCGAAGAATATGCATGCAGAGCGCGAATAGTGCGGAGGGCGAGAGTCCGAGAGCCGCAAGCGTGGCAGCCGGAGGCGCCGCCCTGCGATGAGGAGGGATAAAATGTTTCATTCGATACTCGGCTTCGTCATGGAACTGGGGATGATCTATCTGCTGATCGCGATGTTCATCATTCTCGACCTCCTGCTGCTGTCGATGCGGGTGCGCCGTCTGCGCGGCGAGAAGACGATGCCGGACGAGCGCGAGGTCCGCCGCGAGGCCGAGGCCGAGGAGCAGCGCAAGGCGTACAATCGGCGCCAGGATTATCTCAAGGCCGCACAGTAGGGCGGCCGCGCACGACCTACCGGCGTATCGCCCGGTTTCCGGGCGCGGCGCCGCTTCCATACCGCAACAGCAAGATCAGCGCTGCGCCATAGCGGCGCTCGTCCAGCACGTCGAATCCGCTGGGCGGTGCGAAGGGTTCGCCTGCCGAAAGCTCGACGGTGCACAACGCATTGCTCGCCAGCCAGCCGTGCGCCGCGAGGGCGGCAAGGCACGGCGTGGCAAGGCCGCTGCCGTATGGCGGGTCGAGGAAGGCGACAGTGCAGGGCAGTCGGGCCTGCGGCGGACGGGTCGCATCGACGCGGAGAATCTCCGCGCGGTCCTCTTCGCGGCAGGCCATGATGTTGCGCTCCAGCGCCTGCAGCGCCTCACGCGCCGTCTCCATGAACACCGCGTGATCGGCGCCCCGGCTCAGCGCCTCCAGTCCCATCGCGCCGGTTCCGGCGAAGGCGTCGAGCACCCGTGCGCCGCGCAGCGGCGAGCCGCCGCCGGGCACGAAATGGCCGTGCTCGAGGATGTTGAACAAAGCCTGACGCGTGCGCTCGGCAGTCGGCCGCACGTCGCGACCGCGCGGCGCGACGAGGCGTCGGCCTCTATGCCTTCCGGCGACGACGCGCATGGTCTTGTCGACGTCGGCGGCCGCTTCGGTTCGTGCCGCCCTGCTGTTCCGGCATCGCGCTGCCGATCTGGTCGCGCAGTATCCGCGCCGGAACCTCTGCGACCGCGTTGCGTTCAAGACTGCCGAGCTGGAACGGGCCGTAGGACAGGCGGATCAGCCGCAGCACCGGATAGCCCAGGTGCTCGCAGACGCGCCGCACCTCGCGGTTGCGCCCTTCGGCCAAGGCGACCGTGAGCCAGGCGTTGGTCGCGAGCTGGCGGTCGAGCCGGGCACGGATCGGGCCGTACCGTATGCCGTCGATCTCGATTCCGTCGGCCAAGGCCTCAAGCTTCACCGGTTCGACGCGGCCACGCACACGCACACGATAGCGGCGCAGCCAGCCGGTGGCCGGCAGCTCCAGGCGGCGCGCCAGTTCACCGTCGTTGGTGAGCAGCAGCAGCCCTTCCGAAGTGAGGTCGAGCCGCCCGACTGTTACCACGCGCGGCATGTCCTTCGGCAGCTTGGCGAATACCGTCGGCCGCCCTTGCGGGTCGCGCGTCGTGGTCACCACGCCGGTCGGCTTGTGGTAGCGCCACAGCCGGGTCGGCTCAGCGGCCGGCAATGGCTTGCCGTCGACCGTGATCGCGTCGGCGTCGGTGACGTTGACCGCCGGCGAATCCAGCACCGTCCCGTCGACCGCGACACGGCCGGCGCGGATCCAGACCTCCGCCTCGCGCCGCGAGCACAGACCGGCCCGCGCGAGGCGTTTGGCAATCCGCTCGCCCCTGGCGCCGTTCCCGGTCACGTTGATGCCAGGCGCATCGTGCGGTCAGCCCTTGGTGTCGGCCGCCGCGGTCGCGCCCGCGGACTCGGCGACGAACGCCGCGAAGATCCGCTCGTCGGCCGGTTCGCGGAGAAATTCCGGGTGCCACTGGACACCGAGCGCGAAGCGATGCCGCGTGCTTTCGATGCCCTCGATCACGCCGTCCGGCGCGAGGGCGCTGACGCGAACCCCGCCCGGGCAATCCTTCGGCGCCTGATGGTGGGCGCTGTTGACGGCCAGCTTGTCGACGCCGCAGATCTGGTGCAACTTGGTGCCCGGCTCTATATGGACGTGATGGCCGGCCTCCTCCCGGGGGTTCGGCTGCTCGTGCGGCAGCGCGTCCTGGATCTCGTCCGGGATATGCTGGATCAGCGTGCCGCCAAGGAGTACGTGCAGCAGTTGCATGCCGCCGCAGATGCCCAGCACCGGCATGTCACGGACCAGCGCCTTTTCGGTCAGCGTCCACTCGAACTGGGTCCGTTCGTCCTTGGTGCGAATGCTCGCATGGCGGCGCGACGAGCCATATAGCGACGGATCGATGTCGAAATCGCCACCGGTAAGGACCAGCCCGTCGACGCGGTCGAGATAGGCGTCGACAAGGGCCCGCTGGTAGGGGAGCGCGATCGGCACGCCGCCCGCCTTGGCGACCGCATCAAGGTAGTGGCGACGCAGCGCGTACCAGGGGAAACGCGACCAGGCGGCCTCGCCGCCAGCCTCGCAATCCAGGGTGATGCCGATGACCGGTGCGTTCATTGCCAACGAGACTACGCTGCGCCGGTAAGCGACGCAATGGCGGCGCTTGACAGGCCGCCGCGGAATATACATGTACAGATGCGTTAAATCGCAGTCGGGGAACGGGACATCTCAGGGTGGACAAGAGCGATCTTTCGGCAACCGCCATGTGCACGAGCTTCAACCTGCGCAAGGCGGCTCGTGCGGTAACCCAGTTCTATGACGAGGCGCTGAAGGCGAGTGGATTGAAGAGCACGCAGTTCTCGCTGCTGACCATGGCGGCGGCCGCGGGCGGAGCGCCGATCAGCCGGCTCGCCGACGATATGGCGATGGATCGCACCACGCTGACCCGAAATCTCCGGCCGCTCGAGGAGGCCGGGTTGATCCGCATCGAGGCCGGCGACGACCGGCGGGTGCGCAGGGTGGTGGTGACCGCCGACGGAGAGCACGCACTGTCGCGTGCGGTACCAATGTGGCGGCGTGCGCAAACGCGCATGATCGACCGGCTCGGCGATGAGCAATGGGGCGAGTTCCTGCGCCAGCTCCAGACGGTGCGCCGGGTGGTCCGCGATTAAGCCGGCTTTTTTGTTTGATTTAAAAAGTGTAGATACACATATCTTCTCTGAAGACCGTGCCGGTGGGCTATTTTTTGCAGCAAGCGAACGACGGGAGAAACATGGTGATGGTACAAGGAATTGCGGGCAGGCACGGTGGGCCAGACTGCTGCCCGAGTTGATCGGGGGTGTTACCACCGTTGCGATGCGCGCGTGGCCGCTGAGCATGGTCCCGAGGTTTCTCGTGCCGATGTTCGCGATCCTGCACCTGGTGGCCATCCTGCAGGCCCGGAGGCGCAACGCTTGACGGAGCGGGACCCGGCGGGCACGGTTCGGCGATGCGTCGCGACCGGTATATGAACGCCGCGCTTGCTGAAGCGCGGGCCGCCGCCGACCGGGGGGAGGTCCCGGTCGGCGCGGTGCTCGTCGACGGGCAAACCGGGGAGATCGTGGCGCGCGCCGGCAATCGCACCGAGGAACTGTCGGACCCGACGGCGCACGCGGAAATGCTCGCGATCCGCACGGCGGCTGCGGATCGCAGTAGCGCGCGGTTGCCGGAATGCGATCTCTACGTGACCCTGGAGCCGTGTGCGATGTGCGCCGCGGCGGTCGCATTTGCCCGGATCCGGCGGCTCTATTACGGGGCGTCTGACCCGAAGGGGGGCGGCGTCGAACATGGCCCGCGCTTCTTTGGACAGCCCACCTGCCACCACCGGCCCGAGGTTTATGGCGGAATCGCCGAGAGCGATGCGGCGGCGCTGTTGCGCGCGTTCTTCGAGGTGCGGCGCTAACGCCGGTTATCCGGCCGTGTCCAAGGCAAAATTGATCTATCTCAATAGTTAATGTGAAAGATGGTTAATTACTTGCGCGCCCCCGACCGCCGGTCCATTCTTTCGCATCAGAGTCTCCGGACGACCCCTTGGCCTAGAAGAAAGGAAATTTTGCCGCATTGCGGCGGGGATTATTTTGGCTAAGGAAATTGATCGGGAGAAGAACAATGAAAAAATCTCGTCTGGGCGCCATCACGGCGCTTGGGGCTCTATTTGCTCTTGCATTGTCACATCCTGCACCCGGGCTGGAGACCGTTCCAGCCTATAACGTGACGGAAATCGGCAGCCAGTTGATCGCTGCCAATCCGGGCGTCACATACAGTACCGCGCTGGCCGTCAACGAAACCGGCGATGCCGCCGGCATGGCGGTGGTCGATGGGGCTGTGGCGCCATTTTTGTACACGCCGGAACGCGGCCCGATTCTGCTGCCACGGCTGGGAGTCGCGGCGCAGGCCGTCGATCTGACCGATCGCGACTTCGCGGGAAATATCCTGGTGGTTGGAACCGCCTACCCGGGCACCCGGGATCGCCTTCAGGCCGCCGTTCTGTGGATCTATTCCACAGCGGCGGGCGCCGTAACGGAGGCGCGCGAAATCGGCACGCTTGCAGGGTTCGCCAACAGCACAGCCACGGCCGTGAACAATCACTGGATCGTTGTCGGCTACTCCACCAACTTCGATTTTTCCGGCTCGCCGGCAATGAAGTATGACGTGCTTGGCGACCTGTTGGTCGCCTTCGATTTCCCAGTGCGGCCGACCGACGTCAACGATTTTGGCGACGTGACCGGTGGCGGATTTCTCGGCGACCTGAATGGCGGATTCACCGATCTTGGCGCGCCGGACGGCATGAGCCTGCCGTCACTGGTTGCGATCAACGACCTCGGCTGGACGACCGGGCGGGCTGTGACAAGCCTGTCCGACGGCGCCGGCAGACGAATCTCCGCAGCGGTCCGACATTTGGGCCCGGGCGGCTGGCACGTTATCACGGCCAACTCCTGGCAGGATACGGGTACCGACATCAATTATTCCGGCGATGTTGTGGGCACCACGGGCGTGGATTTCGCATTCAGGCCGCTGCTCTATATCGACGCGCTCGACCAATGGTTCCTGCTGGATGATCTTCTGGCGCCCGGGTTCCAGGATCGGTTCGTTACCCGCGCCGAGGCGATCAACGATCTTGGCCAGATCGCGGGCAGCGGGACCGGCGGCGCCGTGTTGCTGTCGCCGACCGACGTGTTGCCGTCGCCGTCGCCGGCACCGGCACCGCCACCGCCGGCGGATCTCGTGGCCGTCGCGCACAGCGCGACGCCGGCGGAACCCTGGACCGGAGTCGCCTTGAGCTGGAGCGATACCAGCGACCTCGAGACCGGGTTCACCGTCGAACGCAGCCCGGCCGGGGCCGGAGCCTGGGAAGTGATCGCGTCCGGCTGGCAGAATCCGCAATATGATGACATCGCGGTCGATCCGGGAGCCACCTATGACTATCGGGTCAATGCAGTCGGACCAGGCGGTGTCTCCGGCTACTCGAATATCGCCAGTGCAACCGCGCCAAGCGACCCGGTCGATACGGTCGATACGATTGCACCGACGATCAGCATCCTGTCGCCCGTCGACGGCGCCACGGTTTCCGGCAAGCTCGAGGTCGCCATAGAGGCGACCGACAATCAGGCGCTCGCCTATGTCGAGCTCAGTACGGTCATCGATTCTCGCGAACACATCATCTGCAGCCGATCGCTCTCCGGCGAGACGAGATACGCGATGACGTGCCGTCTCAATGTGCGCAAGCTTCCGACCGGCGCCTATCCCATCAACGCCTTCGTCAGCGACGTTGCCGGCAACACGGGGACGGCCCAAATCACGGTCAACGTCGTGCCCACTGGCAAGGTTGCCAGGGCCGACTGAGGAACGGACAATATATGCTAGGTTAGCCGGCCGCGCGAATGCGCGGCCGGCCGCCGTCGCCGAATCGGGAACGAGACACGCGGCCGCTTTAGGGAACGAGGGAAAGAAAGATGACCCGAATTATCCCGGGGACGCAGGTCCCGGCGCTCGACGTGCCGCTGGTCGGCGGCGGGCGCTGGACCCTGGCGGAGCGGGCCGGGGAGCTGTTTACCGTTATCGAGTTCTACCGCGGACTGCACTGCCCGCGCTGCGCCCGGCGGCTCCAGGAGATCGACGGACGGCTCGACGAGCTGGCGCAGCGCGGCGCCGTGTTCTTTGCCCTGAGCACCGACACCGAGGAGCGGGCGCAGCGCTCGGTCAAGGAGTGGGGCCTGGGCAACCTCGCCGTCGGATACGGCCTGTCGCTCGACGAAGCGCGCAGCTGGGGGCTGGCGATTTCCGAGAGCATTGCCGAGAAGGAGCCCTATCCGTTCTGCGAGCCGGGCCTGTTCATCGTCCGGCCCGACGGCGAGCTGTATCTGTCGTACATCACCACCGCGCCGTTTCTCCGGCCGGATTATGACGTGCTGATCGAATGCCTCGACTTCACGATTCGTCGCGACTACCCGGCGCGCGGCACTCTGGTCTAGGACGCTTGGCTGGACCGGGGCCGGCCGTCAGATCCGGAACGAATAGCGCTGGTGCAGGCGGGTCAGATGTAGCGGCAACCAGGACGGCGCCGCGCCGTGCGCCCACTCCGCCCACAGGTCGAAATAGCTCATCGCCGCAAACGATATATCGGCGCCCGCCACCGCGCTGGCGAACCGGCGGATCTCAGCATGGTGCTCGTCGCACTCTGCGAAGCGCGCCGCGTTCAGCGGCTCCCAGTACAGATACATCAGGGTCGCCGGTGCGATGCGCCCGTCATCGCCGGCCGCGGCCTCGAGCAGCAGGCGCAAGCCCATATACTGTTTGATGAGGCTCGCCGCGTCGAGCCGTGCATACCCGCTTTCACCCGTCTTAAGGGCGCGCATTTCGCGACGCCAGCTGTTCTCGTCACGATCATCCCAGAACCGGTCCAGCGCGTCCGAAAAACCTACCGGATGCCCGGACAGGAATCCCGTGCAGTCAGATTCGATGCCGACGATACCGGTGGGCGCGATCAGCAAAGCCGGCAGCCATGCCGCCGCCTCTCCCGCGATTGATGGCAGTCGGACCTCGAATCGCAGGTCGCGAAAACCGCGCAGATCGAGCAGCTTGAGCGCCGCCAGATCGCCGAGCCAGGGCGCGAATACGTTGATCAGCATCATGGTCGCCGAATGTGCCGCATACAGGCGAGGCTGCCGGCTTCCGGGCCCGCGGCCCTCCGCGTTCGGGAACACGCGCCGCACGGCATCGGGATCGATTCCTTCGACGAGGCTGTCGACGAAACTGGCATAGCCGAGCTCATCGATCTTGGCGTGCGGTCTGCCCGCGCGCAGGGCACTGGCGAATTCGCGCGTCAGATTTTCCTCGATTGCGATCACGTGTCCCCGTACCCCGACCGTCAGCCACCCGTCGCCTCTTACAGGATTATCGCATTTCATCCCGCGGCGGATTTGTCAAGACGGGGACAGTGGGTTGCCATCGGCCGGCGTGTTTTGCACGCGGCAGCGGCCCGCCGAGATGCCGGAGTGTGATGCGGTGCGCGGGCGTCTATTTCCTGGTCCAGCGCCCATCGGCGCCGAGGAACCACGTTCCCGCCGGCGCCTGCTGAAAGATTTCCTGCGCGTAGACCCGTCCGACCTGATCGGCCGGCACGCCCTGTTCCTTCGCGCGCTGTTCGTAGATCTGCTGACGCTTGCCGTTGATATCGGCCACGATGGCGCGGATTTTCGCCGAGGCGCCCGTGTCGCGCACCACCAAGAGTCCGTCGTACCTCTCGCCGACGACACCGGAACTGCGCAGTTCGTCAAGCGTCTGGCCGGCCGCCGGAAGGGCACCGAGCATGATGGCCATCGCAGCGGCAAAGAGGGTGCCGATAAACCGGCGGCGATAAGCTGTCTGCATGCGTCTTGTCCTTGCGGGTCCCGTCGAGTGGCAAACGGCAGAGCGTCAGAATAAGCCCGGATTGGCCTCAATGTCCTGTTTTGCCGTTTCCTCCAGTTTGACGCGGATTTCCGCGTCGATCTTGATGTTCAGGTTGATCGTGATGGGCTCCTTCGGGGCTTCCACCTTGACCGTCGGCTGACACGCGAACAGTATCAGGCAACCGGCGGCCACAAGAACGCACCGGAACTCAGCTCGCGCCGTCCTGCCCACGCCGCCGAGCGGCATTGTCGCCTCCATTTCCAAAGGTCGGCTCAGTCGCCAAAGCATCATGCGGCATAATGCGAATTGTGCGCAAGCGCGACAGCCTCAGCGCAGCTGCGGACGGACGAGGTCGGTGGACAGTTGCGCGCCCTGGCGCAGGGCAAGGAGAAGCTCGGTGAGGTTGCCGTCGAGCCCGATATTGAAGGCGAACGGATAACCGTCGAGGACCGCCGGATTGTGGCCGCGCATGCGGAGCATGACCGCCACGTTCCCGTCCGTGCCGATGTTCACTGTCGCCGTCAGGGAGTCGTAGCGGAAGTCTTCCAGGGCGCTGAGCATGAGCGCAACGCTTTCGCCGGTCCCGCCAAGGGCTGAGCGCGCGGCCGCCGACCTGACGCGCAGAACGCCCGGACCGTCCGCGGCCAGCCGTCCGTTCGTGACGACAGCGGTGCCGTCGGCGACGGTTACGGGGATGGTCCCGCCCAGCCGCCCCGTCGCCGACACGTCCTCGACCTTCAGCAGACCCAGCAACAGCGCGAGGTCGACGCCGTCTACTGCGACGCTGAGGTCGTGGCTCGACCGGGACAGGTCGAACACGGTCGGATCGACGGCGAGGCGCCCCCCGGCGAACCGGGCAGCGGCCTCGGCGACGCGCAGTCGGGGGGGCCACGCAGATTCCGCTTGGAAGCGGATTGCGACGTCATCGAGCGGCACGGCGGGATCGATCTGTCTTACGGTGATCGTTTGCCCCGGCGGTGTCGCAGGCGGAAGCAATCCGTCGAACGTAATCCGCGAGTCCAGTCCATCAACAGTCACATCCTTGGCCGCGAATGCGACCTCAGTCAGGGTCAGCGTGCCCTTGCTCTGGAGGATATCGGGACCCCAAGCGAACTCGGCACCGGCGCCGATACGTCCCGCCGCGCCGCTCAAATCACGCAGCAGCGGCGACAGTTGGACGGGCTGAAGTGCGTTCTTGCGGAACGCGATTTCCGAAACGTCGAGCCGCAGCGTGCCGCGGTCGTCCGCAATGCGATGCCGGGCGCGGGCTGTGAGCCGGAGGTCGCCGCCGGCGCCGATGCCGGTTGCCGTCAGCAGGTAGGCATCTTTCTGCCGGGCGATTTCGCCGTCGACCCGAAACGGGACGAAGTGGGACGGCGTGGCCGTGTGCACGATCCGGCCGACGGTGAATTGTGCAAGACTCTCACCGGTGGCGGCAGGGAAGGCCAACGATGCGGTGATTGCCTCGGCGGCGAGCGCCTGGTCGGGAACCGCGAGGCGGCTGGCACCCAGAATCAGCTGGCCACGATAAGGCAGGTCCGGTTTCAGATCGCCCTCAAGACGGATCGTTCCCAGCGTTGCGCGGAGCAGGAGAGGCGACGCATCGGGTCGCATCAGGTCGATGTTGACCGGCTCCGGCCGCAGGCTGACCGCGTGCGTCAACGCTACGCCGTCGGGTGTGAAATCAAGCGCCGCGGCACCTTCGGCCAGTCGAATCGCGAACGGCCTGGCAGTGCGCGCCTGCGTCCCCTGGGCAAGCGACGCGATGGAAACGGTGCCTTCGCCGCGTTGGCGCATTTCGAGGCGCCCCTCCGCCCAGCGGGTGTCGCCGACGAAGGCCAACGTGGCCGCTCCAATTGCCAGGTCTGAGATACGGGTGGCTGCCGACTCCGCGGATAGGTCCCAGGTTCCTTTCAAGTCTTGCGGCTGCCCGTCGAACACGCCGGTCAAACGCAATTGCCGCAGGCGATGTCCGCCGGCCAGGGTGAGGTCCCGCAGCCCGACGGCGGCGCGCGGAAACGACATCCGCTTCACGGCAAGCCGCTCGTCTAGAGTCAGAGTGCCGTCTACGCCGAGCGTCAGCATGCTGCCGGCCCCTGCAACCTCGGCATTGCCGGTAACCGCAAGTTCCACGCCGTCGGAGGTCGGCCGCAGTCGCAGGACCGGGATGGTGCCCGGCGCGACGATAGCGGTGACGGCGCCACCGCCCAGCCCGGGCACGGTCGCCGCGACATCGGCGGCGTCCAGCAGCGCGGGCGAAATGCGGTCGGCACCGACCCGCGCGCCGTCGGCGACTGCGATGTCGAGGCCGCCATCCGCCACCGCCACGGTGAGATCGAGCGATCCGGAGATGCCCTGCGCCCGATCCCTCCATACGCCGCCGTCCGCCGATGCCTGCAGGCGTCCGCGCAGGTCGCCGCCGAGAAGCCACGGCAGCGCGGTGGCTTTTGCCCGCAGCAGCTGCAACGCCTGCAATCGCCCGTTCAACTGGGCCGACAGGGTTCCCCGGCCCGCCGCCACACCGGGCACAGGCGGGATCCGCCACGCCGCCGCATCGACGCTGCTTTCCAGGGCGAGCGCGAGCGTCGGCTCCCCGCGCCAGGACTCGACGGTGGCGCGCAGGTCGAGGTCGACGGCACCCTCTTCGCCGCGCACCTGTCCCATGAGGACGATGCGGTCCGGTGTCGCCTCGACATCGAGACGCGATGTCTCCAGGGCGACATGGGGGAGCGTGACGTCGGTAAGCGCCAGCGTTGCCATCCCGGCCAGCGGATACCATTGCCCGGAGACTGCGGCTGTCATGGAGCCGGAGGGCATTGCGGTTTCGATGCGTGCGCGCGACAGGATGACGGTGTGCGGGATGCCGCCGACGCCCGCCGCACCGTCGTCTTTCGCCGTCCCTCCCTCGAGGAGCCCCTGCAGACTGCCGAGCGGCGGGCCCGTTCCTGTAAGGTCGAGCCGCAGATGGACGCCGTCGACAACCGCCTGTTCCAGCCGGCCGGACAGCAGCTGGCTCGGCCGGTAGGTGAGGCTGATCGAGTCGACGCGCAGTTCCGCCGCGTTGCCGACGGCGATGTCGGTGACGGTCAGGCGACGGAGATCGAGCGACGCCACGGTGAGCCGCGCCGCGGGAACGCCAAGAGACGCGAGTTGCGACGACAGCACGGCCTCCGCCAGTGCGATGCGGAAGACGACCGCAGCAAACGCCGCCATCACGAGAAGGCCCGTCACCAGGGCCGCGCCCACCATCAGACGCCGGAGCATCGGCCGGTCTCCGCGTGCCGTTATGGATCCGGGCGTACTGTAAGCGAGAACCGCGGGCGGAAGAAGCGGAAGCTCACGTGTCGCCCGGCCAGGCGCGCCGGCCAGTGGTCTGGGCCTTCCGCTGCCGTCCGCCGGTCAGCCGGGCCGCGAGTCGGCCTCACTCGGCAAACCAGCTGGCGGCGAGGCTGGCAAAAAACCGTTGCGCGCCGATGCGCAGATTGCGCACAGCGTACCCGCCTTCCTGGACGATGAGCGTCGGCAGGCTCATGCGCGCGATGCGCGCCGCGATGTCCTGCAGGCCGGCCACCGTGATGTCGAAGCTGCCGGTCGGGTCGCCCTTCATGATATCGAAGCCGAGCGACACCACGAGATAGCGCGGGCGGAACCGGCGCACGATCGGCAGCGCCTCGTCCAGGACCTTCAGATAACGGCTGTCGTCGACCGGGGGCTCGAGCGGCCAGTTGCGGTTGAACCCCAGCCCGGCGCCCTCGCCGCGCTCGTCGGCATAGCCCGAGAAGTTGGGATAGGCATGGCGGGGATGCCCATGAATCGACAGCGTCAGAACGTCATCGCGCGCATAGAAGATATCCTGGGCGCCGTTGCCGTGGTGATAGTCGATATCGAGCAACGCCACCTTGCCGTCGCCGCTGAGATAGTGTGCGGCAACCGCGGAGTTGTTGAAATAGCAGAAGCCGCCGAAGATGCGCCGCTCGGCGTGGTGGCCGGGCGGCCGGCACAGCGCGTAGGCGAAGCGCTCGCCCTCGCGCACCAGCTCGGCGGCGGTCAGCGCGACATCGACGCTCTGCCGCGCCGCATCGTACACGGTGTTGGTGATCGGCGTGAACGTGTCGGCGCAGAAATATCCCGCGCGGTCCTCCAGCGCTTTCGGCGCTTTCTCGGGCCGCCTGATGGGGAACACTTCCGGGTAGACGATGGTCTTGCTGTCGAGCCGCTTGCTGACCGCCCGCAGATAGGAGACAAGCTTCGGGTCGTGCACCGCGGTGATGTGCCGGCTGGGAAAGTGTTTCCGCGCCACCTCGGCGATCGGCAGCTCCTGGAGGCCCTTGAGCAGCTGGCGGACGCGAATCGGCCGTTCCACGTATCCGCGCTGTCTGACGTGATGGATTTCGTGGCCCTTGGCGGCGACCACGACGATCGGTTTGATGCGGGTCCCGGTGACGACGGGCATCGCGACGTCGGGCCGGCGCGACGGGCGCAGCCGGACCGGATCGTCGTGGAACGAGTTGGCGACTCTCTCAACAAAGGGGTCTGTCGGTCTGTAGCCGAACTGCGCGACGAGGATTCGCTTGACCGCGGCCCGCGCCCTGGCGCGGCGCAGCGGCCGGGCCCGTCCCAGCGGGTCGAACATCAGCATTGTCAGGTAATTCTCGTTGCGCGGATTCGGCACGACGTCCCATTCGCTGCCTTCGACGACTCGCGCGCCATAGCGCTCGTAAAAGGCGATCCGCTTGCGATTGATCGGAAGCGACGCCCGGTCGGCAACGATGTCCGGGTTGTCGGGCGGCACGTCGAACAGCAGGCCCTGCCCGCCGCGGGCGGCCAGCAGTTCGCGCATGGCCTCGTAAAGGGCGCCGCCGATGCCGCGTGCAGGACGCTTCGGATCGCTCGCGATGTACTGGAGATACCCGGTATTCAGCTCAGGAAAGTAGAAGACGAAGCTGAGGCCCGTGACCTGGCTGGCCCGGTTTTCGGCGACCAGGAGAAGCGGATCGAAATCGAGCCGGGCGCGTTTGCGCAGCAGGCGCTCGATGCGATCGATGCCCTCCGGCTCGCTCGGGAACGCGTCCCAGAACAGGACGCGCGCTTCGGCGAAGGCCTTCTGGTCGGACGGATTGGTCAGGTCATGTATGGTGCGGAACTTGATCATCGGGAAACCGCCGGCTGGATCGCCTCCATATCGTGGAAGCCCGCGGCCCGTCCAGCACTATCGCGGCTCCGGCGGCCGCATGCCGCCCGTCGATATTGGCGAGGAATTCGTCGAGACCCGCTGCCGAGATCAGACCGTCTGACGCGCGACCGCGCGCCAGCCGATGTCGCGGCGGCAGAAGCCCTGCGGCCAGTCGATGCGGTCGACCGCGCGGTAGGCCCGGGCCTGGGCCTCGGCGACGTTGCGGCCGAGCGCGGTGACGTTGAGCACCCGCCCGCCGGCGGCGAGCAGCGCGCCGTCCGGCGCGCGCTTCGTGCCGGCATGGAAGATGGTGACGTTCTCGTCCGCCTCGTCCGCCTCCTCGACGCCCCGGATCACGGTGCCCTTCTCGTAGGCGCCGGGATAGCCCTTTGCCGCCATCACAACGGTCAGCGCCGCGTCGTCGTACCAGCGCAGATCGAAATTCGCCAGCTCGCCGTCCACGGTGGCGACCAGCGCCGGCACGATATCGGACTTCAGCCGCATCATCAGCACCTGGCACTCCGGGTCGCCGAAGCGCACGTTGTGCTCCAGCAGCTTCGGGCCGTCCGCGGTGAGCATCAGCCCTGCGAACAGGACCCCGCGATAGGGCCGGCCCTCTGCCGCCATGCCTTTTATCGTCGGCCGGATGATGGTCCGCATGACCTCGGCGAGGAGCGCGTCCGTCATCGCCGGCGCCGGCGAATAGGCGCCCATGCCGCCGGTGTTCGGGCCCTGATCGCCGTCGAACGCGGCCTTGTGGTCCTGGGCCGCGACCAGCGGCAGCGCGGTCGTGCCGTCGCACAGCGCGAAGACGCTGACTTCCTCGCCCTCGAGGCATTCCTCGATCACGATCTCGGCCCCGGCGGCGCCGAACTTCTCCTCGACCAGCGCGTCCTCGGCCGCGTTCAGCGCCTCGTCCAGGGTCCGGGCGACGGTGACGCCCTTGCCGGCGGCAAGCCCGTCCGCCTTGACCACGATCGGCACCCCGTGTTCGCGGATGAAATCGTGCGCCGCCCCCACATCCTTGAACCGGCCATAGGCGGCGGTCGGAATGCCGTATTTCGCGCAGAGATCCTTCATGAAGCCCTTGGATCCCTCCAACTCCGCCGCTGCGGCGCTCGGCCCGAAGGCCTTGATCCCGGCCTCGGCAAGACGGTCGACGAGGCCCATGACCAGCGGCTGTTCGGGACCGACGACGACGAGATCGACGGCTTCGCGCTTGGCGAAATCCACCAGCCTGCCGATATCGTCGGCGGCGATGGCGACGCATTCGGCGTCCCTCGCGATTCCGGCATTGCCCGGGACGCACCACAGCTTGTCGCACAGCGGCGATGCGGCGATCGCCCAGCTCAGCGCGTGCTCGCGGCCGCCCGATCCGACAACGAGGATTTTCATGCTATGACTGTTCCGATTCGATCGTTCATGGTTTTTTTACGGGCAGGCGACGATCTTCTTATCACAACGCGGCAGAGCAAATGACCGATTTTTCGCCCCAGACCCCCGGCAACGTCGCCGAATTCACGGTATCCGAGCTGAGCCAGGCGCTGAAGCGCGTGGTCGAGGAGCGGTTTTCCTGGGTCCGCGTGCGCGGCGAGATCTCCGGCTTCAAGCGCGCCGCGTCCGGCCATCTCTACATGGCGCTGAAGGACGAGAACGCGGTGCTCGACGCCGTGTGCTGGCGCGGCGTCGCCGGCCGCCTTGCGATCGCACCCGAGGACGGGCTCGAGGTCATCGCCACCGGACGGCTGACCACGTATCCCGGGCGCTCGAAATACCAGATCGTCATCGAAGCGCTGGAGCTCGCCGGCGAGGGCGCGCTGCTCAAGCTGCTGGAGGAGCGGCGCAGGAAGCTCGCCGCCGAGGGTCTGTTCGACGAGGCGCGCAAGAAGACGCTGCCGTTCCTGCCCGAGGTCATCGGCGTCGTCACCTCGCCGACCGGCGCGGTGATCCGCGACATCCTGCACCGCCTCGCCGACCGCTTCCCGCGCCACGTCCTGCTCTGGCCGGTGCTGGTCCAGGGCGAGGGCGCGGCCGAGCAGGTCGCCGCCGCGATCGCGGGGTTCAACGCGCTGCCGCCGGGCGGCGCGGTGCCGCGCCCGGACCTTCTGATCGTCGCCCGCGGCGGCGGCAGCCTCGAGGACCTGTGGGCCTTCAACGAGGAGATCGTGGTCCGCGCCGCCGCGGCCTCGGAGATCCCGCTGATCTCGGCGGTCGGGCACGAGACCGACACGACGCTGATCGATTTCGCCGCCGACCGCCGCGCGCCGACGCCGACCGCGGCGGCCGAGATGGCGGTGCCGGTGCGGTCCGAGCTGCAGGCCGAGGTGCTGAACCAGGAGCGCCGGATGGTGCGGGCGGCGGGTCGTCTCGTCGCCGAGCACCGGGTGCGCGTCGAGGGGCTGGGCCGCGGCCTGCCGCGCCGCGACGCGCTGCTGGCGGTGCCGGCGCAGCGCGTCGATGTGGCGGGCGAACGCATGGACGCGGCGGTCCGCAACCTCATCTCCGACCGCCGGCACGGGATCGCCAATCGGGCCGCGAAGCTGAAGGAGCCGCGGGCTCTGGTCGCGGAGCTGACCGCCGGGATCGCCACCGGATGGCGCCTGATGCAGCATGGCGTCCGCCGCGCGCTGCGGGACGAGCAGGCGCGCCTGCAGCGGGTCGGCGATCTTTTGGAGAGCGTCTCGTTCATGCGGGTGCTGGAGCGCGGTTACGCGGTGGTGCGCGACGATGCCGGCGAGCCGGTGACCGCTGCCGCTGCGACGGCGCCGGGGCAGGTGGTCAGCCTCCAGTTCCGTGACGATTCGGTCGGCGCCGTGATCTCGGGCAAGCCGCCGGAACGGGCGCCGAAGACGGCATCGCGCCGGACGCGCCGGACAAAGGATACACGTCAAGGGAGTCTGCTGTGATGCGAATTGCCGTGACACCGCTTCTCGCGCTGCTGCTGTTATTGCCCGCCTCCGCCCTGGCCCAGGAGGTTCTGACGCTGGAAGGCAGCTTTCGGCAGGGCGGGCTGGTGACGGGGCGCACGGTGCCCGGGGCGACCGTCGCGCTCGACGGAAAGCCGGTGCGGGTCTCGCCCGACGGCATCTTCCTGTTCGGCTTTGGCCGGGATGCGGCGCCGACGGCGACGCTGACGGTGCGGCTGCCGGACGGTTACGAGGAAGTGCAGACGCTGAAGGTCGGGCAGCGCGACTACCGCATCCAGCGGATCGACGGGCTGCCGCCCAAGAAGGTCGTGCCGCCGCCCGAGGCGATGGCGCAGATCGGCCGCGAGCGTAAGAAGAAGGCGGCGGCGTTCCGGGAGGACCTGCCGGAGGCCTGGTTCCGCTCCGGCTGGATCTGGCCGGCCGAGGGACCCATCTCGGGCGTCTACGGCAGCCAGCGCATCCTCAACGGCGAGCCGCGGCGGCCGCATTACGGCGTCGACGTCGCCGGGCCGACCGGCACGCCGGTGGTGGCGCCGGCCGACGGCAAGGTGATTCTGGCGATCCCCGACATGTACTTCGAGGGCAATGCGATCTTCCTCGATCACGGACACGGGCTGAAATCCGTCTACATGCACTTGAGCGAGCTCGACGTGACCGAGGGCCAGATCGTGCGCCGCGGCGAGCGCATCGGCGCCATCGGCGCCACCGGCCGCGTCACCGGCGCCCACCTGCATTGGGCGCTCTACTGGTTCCGCCTGCCGCTCGACCCGGCCCTGCTGGTGCCGGAGCGGCCGGGCAGCCGGGGCTGACCCGAGGTCGTCCTCCGCTAGCCCTTCCCCGGTACGATGAGTTCGATGGCGTTGGCCTCGACGGTGATGTCGACCGGGAACTCGCCGATCAGGTCGCCGTCCGACTGCCACGGCTCGCCGGCGGGCGCGGCCAGGCGGACCCGCGTGCCCTTCACGATCTGCACGTCCGGCAAGAGGTGCAGCCGCTCGCGCATGACGGCGATGCCGTAGCGCGTGATGTTCCAGCGCCCGGGCCGCTCCAGCAGGATCGTGTGCAGCACGGCCTCGCGGATGTCGGCCTCCGGCGCGATCAGGTAGCGGCCGCCGTAGAGCCGTCCGTTGGCGACAACCACCGACGCGGTCTCGTATGACTGCCCGTCGACCTCGACGGTCAGCAGCCGTTTCGTCCCGGCCAGCATCTCCTCGACACCGGCGACGTAGTAGGCGCCCTCGCCGGAGAGGCGCTTGAGGGCCGGCCGCACGCGCGTGATCGCGCGCGCATCGTACCCGGCGCTCGCCATCAGGCAGCAGTAGTGCGCGTTGGCCCTGGCCAGCGCGATCGGCTGGCGCCGCCCCGTGAGGATCACTTCGGCGGCGCGCGCCGTATCCGGCCCGATGCCGACCTCGTGCGCCAGCACGTTGGCGGTGCCGAGCGGGATCAGGCCGAGCGGCAGCGGCCTGCCGACGAGACCGTTGACCACCTCGTTGATGGTGCCGTCGCCACCCGCCGCGACCACCACGTCGAAGGCTTGCGGGTCCGCGTCCGCGGCGAGGCGGACGGCGTCGCCCCGCGCCGTGGTCTCGGCCACGGTCGTCTCGCAGCCGGCCTCCTCGAAGACCCGGAGCGCGCGCCCATAGTCGCCGCTGCGCCGCTGCCCGGCCGCCGGGTTGCGGATGATGAGCAGGCGCTTCGGTCCCATAGCCATTGGGGTCTCACCGCCTCAGTCCGGCCAGCGCTTGTGGACCCAGAACCATTGCTCGGGGCGTTCGCGGATCCAGTCCTCGAGGATGCGGTTCATCGCCAGCAGCAGCGACTTCTGATCGGCGTCGCGGGCGCCGCTGTCGGGGATTTCCAGCGGAGGATAGAAGGTGATCCTGTAGCGCGCGTCCCGGATTCGCTCGGCGCGAATCGGGATCACGGGGCAGCGGAAACGGATCGCCAGGCGCGCCGCCACGGGAGAGGTCATCGCGTCGCGTCCGAAGAACGGCACGGCCACGCCCTCGTTGAGCTTCTGGTCGATCAGGATGCCGAGGCGCCCGCCCTTGCGCAGCGCGGACAGCGCCCCGGTCGCGGCGTCGCGACCCTTGGGCAGCATGCCGCCGGTGAAGTGGCGGCGGGATCGCTCCACCAGCCAGTTGACCCAGGGGTTCTGGGCTGGTCGGTAGATCACGGTCAGCGGTATGCCATACCAGCCACAAACCGCGCCGGCGAGCTCCCAGTTGCCGAAATGGCCGGTAATGAAAATCATTGGCCCGCCCGCCTCGCGCGCCCGCAGCAGGTGCTCTTCGCCGACAATCTCGGCACGGCCGGAGAAACCGGCCCGGTAAAGCCGGTTCAAATGTGGCCATTCGCCCAAGACCCGGCCGAGGTTGTTCCAGACGTCGCGAACGATGCGATCGACCTCGGCTCCGTCCAATTCCGGAAACACCCGTTCGAGGTTGCGGCGGGCAACCGCGTCGGAGCGCGTCAGGGGCCCGAAGGTGCGCAGCAGCCAGCCGCCGAACGCCGACGCGATATCGACCGGCATTGCGCGCAGCACCCCGTACAGGAGCAATGCCCCGGCAGCCTGCGGCGGATACAGGAACCAGCGGACGAGCCGGCGTTGCAGGGGCGTGCGATCAGCCATCCTTCATGACCCCGGCGAGCACGTCGTCGAGCCGCGCCGGCTCGGCCCAGGCCACGTCGATGCCGACCGTCCGCACCGAAGGGCGCAGGTCCGCCGGCAGGCGCACGGCGTCCTTCTCGGTGGTCACCGGCACCGCCCCCGCGGCGCCGGCCTCGCGCAGGATCGCCTCGATCTCGGCCCTGCGGTACGGGTGGTGGTCCGGGAACGCCCGCCATCCCGCCACGCTGCACCCCAGCGCCTCGAGCGTTGCCCGGAACTTTGCCGGCCGGCCGATCCCGGCGAACCCGAACACCGCCCGGCCGCGGAGGTCGCGGGATTCCTGCGTCGGCTCGTAGGTGGCGTGCATGACGGCAAGCTGCTTGGGCAGCTGTGCCGCAGCCCCGGCTCGGTCCGTTCCGATGACGACCACAGCATCGGCGCGCGCAAGGCCGGCCGCCACCGGCTCGCGCAGCGGCCCGGCCGGCATCACCCGACCGTTGCCGAAGCCCGTCTCGCCGTCGATCACGATTAGCGAGACGTCCTTGCGCAGGCCCGCATTCTGATGGCCGTCATCCATGACGATGACCTCGGCGCCGTCGGCCGCCGCGGCCTGGGCGCCCGCGGCCCGGTCCCGGGCCACCCAGCACGGCGCGACCGCGGCCAGCAGCAGCGGCTCGTCGCCGACCGCCGCCGCATCGTGCCGGCCGGGCGCAACCCTGACGGGGCCACGCAGCGTGCCGCCATAGCCGCGTGAGAGAAACTGCACGGTACGGCCGCGGGACATCAGGTGCCGGGCGATGGCGCTCGCCACCGGTGTCTTGCCGGCGCCGCCGGCCACCAGATTGCCGATGCAGACGACCGGCACGCCGACCTCCCGGGGCGTGGCGATCAGCCGCCACAGCCAGCCGGCACCGGCATACAGCGTGCCGAGCGGCAACAGCGCCGTCGACAGCGCCGTGCGGCGGAACCAGAAGGCCGGCGCCTGCATCGGCTCACACCTCTGGGGCGGCCGGCAACGCGTCGACGAACGGTGCCAGCGCGCCGACCACGTTGTCGAGCGCCGCCGCGTTCGCCGCGTTGACCTTGCGGGCGCCGTTGGCCAGGCGTTTGCGCGCCTCCGGGTCGCCGAGCAGCCGCGCGACTGCGGCTGCCAGGGCCGTGGAATCCGCCACCTCGAGTGCCGCTTCGGCGGCCGCCAGATCGGCGGCGACGGTGCGGAAATTCGCCATGTCCGGGCCGTACAGGATGGCGCAGGACAGCTGCGCCGCCTCCAGCGGGTTGTGCCCGCCAAGCGAGCCGGTGCTGCCGCCGATGAAGACGACGTCGGCGAGGCGGTAGAACAGGCCGAGTTCGCCCAGCGTGTCTGCCAGGTAGATCGCGTCGTCCGGGGCTGGCATGCGGCCTGAACTGCGCCGGCACACGGTCAGCCCGCGCGCCGCGAGCAGCGCGGCGATCGCGTCGCCCCGGTTCGGGTGCCGCGGCACCACGATCGTCAGCACGTCGGGAACGCTCTGTGCCAGCTGTTGATGAGCTTCGGCGGCGAGTTCCTCCTCGCCCGGATGGGTGCTGGCGGCAAGCCACAACGTCCGCCCGGCCAAGGCCTCGCGCAGACGCGCCAGCTCTGACACGTCCGCCGGCAACGGATCGGCCGAATACTTCAGGTTTCCCAGGTACTCGGTATGCGGTGCGCCGAGCGCGGCAAACCGGATGCGGTCGGCCTCGGTCTGCCCGAGGCACAGGGCGAAGCGGCCGAGCAGGGCCCGTGCCACGCCCCGGGCGCGCTGCCAGCGCGCCAGCGACCGCGCCGACATCCGGCCGTTGATCAGGATCATCGGGCAGCCCTGGGCCGTGGTCTCAATGATCAGGTTCGGCCACAGTTCCGATTCGACGAACAGGGCGAGCTGGGGGCGCCAGTGCATGAGGAAACGCCGCACCCAGCCGCGCAGGTCGACCGGCACGTACTGATGCATGGCGCGCGCGGGCAGCCGCCGCTGCATCAGACTGGCGGAGGTCACCGTGCCACTGGTCACGAGCACCGCCATATCCGCGCGCAAGTCGAGGAGTCGGTTGATCAGGGACAGGACCGACTGGGCCTCGCCGACGCTGGCTGCATGGATCCAGACGAGGGGACCGTCCGGCCGTGCCGCAGACGCGATGCCGCGCCGCTCGGCGAGACGCGACGGATCTTCCTTGCCACGCGCGCTGCGGCGGTGCAGGTAGAGTCGCACCAGGGGGCCGGCGACCCCGGTCATCGTGCGATACAGCGAAAGAGCGCTCATTCCGCCGGCCCCGCCACCAGTCAACGGTTGACACCGGCCTCGACCGGGCGCTCGGCGGACAGCGGCGGATCCGGCTCGATCGCGGCCTGACCCATCATGCCGTCCGCCCGCTCTGTGAGCCCGTTCATCGCGGTTTCGAGCGCCAGCCTCTTGGCCTCCAGGGTTTTCGCATCGGCGTCTCGTGGCACCTCGATCGGCGCCCCCCACAGGAAGACGCCGCGGGCAAACGGCAGGGCCAGGACGAAGCGGTCCCAACTGCCCATGACGCGCCGACGCGCGGCCGAAAAGGTCGCCGGGACGATCGGCGCGCCGGTGAGGCGCGCCAGGGCCACCGTGCCCTCGCCGACCCGCATGCGCGGCCCCTGCGGACCGTCGGGCGTGATCCCGACGATGCCGCCGGCACGCACCAGGCGGATCAGGTGCCGCGTCGCCTGGGCCCCGCCGCGCGTCGTCGAACCGACCACCGACTTGATGTTGAAGTGCCGGACGGTCTGCGAGATCAGCCGGCCGTCCCGGTGTCCGGAAATCAGCATGTTGACGAGGTCCGTTCGCCGCCAGCAATACGGCATCATCAGCAGCCGCCCGTGCCAGAAGGCGAGGATGAACGGCCGTCCGGCGCTGCGGAAGGATTCGGGGATGTCCTCGCCCTCGGTGCGCCATCGTCCGGTGTACCGGACCAGCCGGATATAGAGCGCCCCGATGAAGCAGGCGACGGCCATGACCGCGTCGCTCTGCAGGATTTTTCTTATCGATCGCACCAGCTGCCTCGGATCCGCTGAACGATCACGATGTGGTGCCGGCGACCGGCAAGGCGGAGTGCGGGCGCCAAGCCCTGGCACGGCTGGGCGTCGGATGGCGTGGCGGATTTTCGGTCAAATCGTCGGGTCCCGTGCGATTGCGCCGCTGATATACCATGCCGGCCCCGGCGCGGCCAACGGGCCTGTCGGACGCAATCAGTCGTCCGTCGGTGCCGGCGGCTCCTCAGCCGGCGGTGGTGCGCCGCGCAACTGCATGCAGTTGCGGTAGACGCGCATACGGTACACTTCCGCATCGAGCCGGAGGAAATCGCGCTGCAGCGCCCCGTCGGACATCTGCCCCGCCTGCCGGTCTTCACGCGCCGCGTCTTCCTCGGCGAATTGCTGTGCGGCGCGGCGCTCCGCCAGCTCGGCGCACGACAGGCGATCCTCTTCGGCGTGGACGGCGAGGGAGGCAGACAATCCAAGGACCGGGGCCAGCAGGATGTGGGCGTGTCGCATGCAGGCAATATGGGGCCGGGTCGCCGCGACTGCACGAAAAAAAGGGCCGCGCGAAGCACGCGCGGCCCGAAAGGCTAAAAAGGGAGGAAACGCCCAGGAAGGGCAGCGACGCGGGCGCATGGCCGCGCCGCGAAGCAACAGGATGAAGATCCATATTGCGATGCAATATATGACGCCTCTAATATGAAAATGCAAGTCAAAAATGAATTTTAGAAATCAATATACTCAAGGTCTGCCATGCAGAAAGCGCATGTCTCGTTGCAACGCAAAATTGACGACGTTCTGTCCCAGGCCATCAACCCATGTCATGCGGTGGCGGGGCCGCCGAGAACTCCCAGCTGGTCCACAGCGCGAGCGTGAAGACCGCCACCGCACCGGCCTGGTGCAGCACCGCCAGTCCGATGGGGACGGCCAGAAGCAGGGTCAGGACACCGAGCACCAGCTGCACGACGACCGCGGCGCCGAGCAGGTTGATCGCCACGCGCGGGCGCGCGGCGAGCCCTGCGCTGCGGGCGCGGAACCACAGGACGGCGGCTAGGATTGCCGTACCATAGGCGAGGATGCGGTGGATGAACTGGACGGTCGCGTGATTCTCGAAAGCGTTCAGCCAGACCGGTGTCAGCGCCGCGAAATCGTCCGGCAGCAGCCCGCCGTCCATCAGCGGCCATGTGTTGTGGATGAAACCGGCATTCAGCCCGGCCACCATGCCACCGGACAGGATCGTGACGAAGGCCATGCCGAGCAGCGCCCGCGACGGGGTCTTCAGGCCGGCCGGCGCCGGCGCCCGCTCACCGCGCGACAACAGCCCGAACGCCACCCACAAAAGATAGCCGAGAATGACGATGGCCATGCCGAGATGGATGGTCAGGCGATACTGGCTGACATCGTCCCGGTCGACGAAGCCGCTGACCACCATCCACCAACCGATGGTGCCCTGCAGACCGCCCAGCGCAAACAGTGCGACGAGGTGCGGGATCAACGGCTTGTCGATCCGCCCGCGCACGAGGAACCAGACGAGCGGCAGGCCGAACACGAGGCCGATCAGCCGGCCCCACACCCGGTGGATGTACTCCCACCAGAAGATCGTCTTGAAACCGTCCAGGTCCATGCCGGGAAACTGGATCCGATATTCCGAAGTCTGCCGGTAGCGCTCGAAGATGCGCTGCCATTCCGCCTCGCTGAGCGGCGGAATCCAGCCGACGAGCGGCCGCCACTCGGTCATGGAGAGCCCCGACTCGGTCAGCCGCGTGATGCCGCCGATGATTACCATCGCGGCGACCATGCCGCTGCAGACGAGCAGCCAGATCGCGATGTTGCGGTGTTTGTCCGGCGATGTGTCTGAGAATCCCGCGGCCACGTCCATCGGCCCCATCCCGACGCTTGAAAACCGCGCGACTATAGACCGCGCCGGGGCTACCTTGCCACCGCCGCAGTGGCCGCGGAGCGCGCGGCGAATCGCCGCTCCCAAATGGCTGCGCGCTCCGGCGCCGGCGCTTCAGTTCAGGGAGAGTTCCGTTCCGGCGAATCGCAGCTCGGCCGGCGAGATGATGCCGCGCTGCGCGATGCGGACCGAGTGGAGCCGTCCTTCGATGTTGTCTTGCCAGTAGTTGAGGAACCTGCGGAGGACCGGATAGCGCGGCGCCATGTCCAGGGTCTGCCAGACGAAACTCTGCAACAGGTCGGGATGGTCCGGCATGTGGTACAGAATCTCCGCGGTCGTCAGGCGATAGCCCCGCAGCTGCCGTTCAAGGTTGCTCATAAGCGCTCGGCTCCCAATTGTTGAACCCGTCCTCCGTTGCCCCGGCCCGCGGGATGCGCCGACTCTGTCTCTGCGACGGACCTGCCATGACCGTCGTGGGGCTCATGTTTCGATCTATTAGAGCATATGTCGCAAACGTGAAAAATACATTAATTTCAGTAAATTAGCAGCCGACGATCGAGAGTGCTGCCGACCCCGCTGTGCGTTGCGGGGCGGCGCGGTGGGCACCTGGATGGCACAGTTTCCTTGACATCGGCGGCGTCGATCCGTAAATCGCTGGCACTCACCGGGCCCGAGTGCTAACCGCGGCCCGGGGGAAATGTTTCGGACCGCAGGAGGATAACGTATGAAATTCAGGCCATTGCATGACCGCGTGCTGGTGCGCCGGCTGGACCAGGAGACCAGGACCGCGGGCGGCGTGATCATCCCCGACACCGCGCAGGAGAAGCCCATGGAGGGCGAGGTCGTCGCGGCCGGATCGGGCGCGCGGGCCGAGGACGGGTCCATCACCCCGATGGACGTCAAGAAGGGCGACCGCATCCTGTTCGGCAAATGGTCCGGCACCGAGGTCAAGATCGACGGCGAGGAGCTCCTGATCATGAAGGAGTCCGACATCATGGGCATCATCGAGGGCTGACCGATCGCTGCCGGCGCCGTCGCGGCGCCGCTTAATCGTTTTCCCATTTCGAACCGGTTCCCGCCGCCGGCCCGCCCCGGCGGCATCGGAAACGCTGATACACGAGGCAAGACATCATGGCTGCAAAAGAAGTCAAGTTTTCCACCGACGCTCGCGAGCGCATGCTCAAGGGCGTCGATATCCTGGCCGATGCGGTCAAGGTCACGCTCGGCCCGAAGGGCCGCAACGTCGTGCTCGACAAGTCCTTCGGCGCGCCGCGCATCACCAAGGACGGCGTGACCGTCGC
>JABAOD010002976.1_pt1 | contig 25696 bp, 29 predicted proteins | sample 7062151 | NCBI WGS metagenome assembly JABAOD01 (sample SAMN14538626, study PRJNA623070) | marine sediment metagenome | biome: marine biome [ENVO:00000428]; feature: marine pelagic biome [ENVO:01000023]; material: deep marine sediment [ENVO:00002113] | place: India: Gulf of Khambhat ... | reverse complement strand
TCGGATACGAACGTCTAACGTACAGGAAGAGATCCACACTCCTCCGGGACTTCCACAAGGCTCTTGACAAGTTCCTAGTCAAGGAATTGGGATGTAACTACATTGAGATGAAGTATCCGCCCGGCTTCATGGACGCCCGTCCGCTCACATGGGCGGGGTACCGTGTCAGTCCCCTCTACACGTACATCGTCGACCTGACGCGTGGAGTCGACCACATCTGGAACCACTCCAGACACGAATTGCGTCGAAACGTGAGGAGGTGTGGGCACGAGGTGACCTGGCGCGAAGCGACCCCTGACAAGCTACCAGACTTTGTCCGCGTGGTACTTGAACGATACCAGGACGTGGGGGTGAAATACCCATTCACAGAGGCCTACTTGTCTAGGCTGTTCCAGTCACTCGGTCCTCGAAACATCCGTCTGTTCGTCGCAGAGGAGTCCGATGTTGTTCGAACGGGGCTCATAGTCGTGACCAAAGGCCATCGAGCTACTATCTGGCACGGCGCGCCACGGCTACGCAACTCACGGCTCCCGATTAACGACGGCCTGCATTGGTTTGTAATATGCTGGGCTGAGCGGGAAGGATTTCAGGAGCTGGAACTCATGGATGCCGACAATCCTAGATTGGAGGAGTTCAAGTCAAAGTTTAGCCCCCAACTCGTCCCTTGTCTACACGCCGAACGATCAAGGAGTTGGTACCGATTTGCGGAGAGAATCGGTCGTGAACCACCCTCACTGTTCTAGAGTTTCACCGCCAGGTCTCAACCTGCCCAGCGGAACAAAGCGGTCACTGGACCCAGGAGGCGGGGAGCGGTTACGCGAAGTCGGATGCTGCGTTTAGGCTCTGCCCCAAATCTGGCCTTATACTGCTCGACACCCCGCAGGAAATCCAGGCACTTCTGTCCTCGTTCGATCTCTGCCCTGATGACGCGATGGATCAGCTGGAAACCTACTTCCAGATGCCAGTATCCTGGTCCAACTGCGATTCCGTAGCCCAGGGTTCTCCTTTGGACCTGAAAACAGAGATATATACCTAGAACCTCATCGTCTCCCGATAGCTGAAATATGCGCGTGTATCCTCTCCCAGCGAGGGCTATGGCCACATCCTTTAGGAATCCTCGATAGCCACGCTCATGGTAGAGGCTTCTGGGTTCAGAAGACCACCGTGCAGTCTGGAAACCCAGGTAGTCCTCCATGGCCTTGCTCACGTCCGACGGGCTCGTGTTAACACGTAATGTTACATCCGAAAAGCGCTCCAGCATTCTCTCCTCCGCCTTACGAACCTTCGCACGCATTCGCGAGGACAGCGTCGACGAGAAGAGATCATATTGGGGGGGAAGAGGAACTCTGAGTCCCTCTACAAGGCGAGTCTGGCAGGATCGGTGCAGAAAGCTCTTTGCCCACCTCTGGACAGACGATATGGAGGGCGAGGTTTCAGGGAATTCATGGAGGTCGAGAAGATTCCATTTCCAGCGCTTGTGGGACTCCGTCAGGAAGTCTTCAATGATGTTCTCCTGTAGCTCCCGCCCGATGAAGTCCAGCTCATCCGTAACGCCCGATCCGAGGAATCTCAGACGAAAAGGGCCCAGACGAGGGACCAACGTTCGCAGTATGAAAGGCGCTACCGCCACCAGACGGTCATTCTCCCTGGCCAGGAGAACCGCAAGTTCCTCACGGCCTCTCAACCACTTCAACCAGTGCCACATCCATTCCCAGGTCAGAAACGGAGTAGGATGCTCGAGTGACTCGACCAATTCATTCCATTCAGCCTCAAGACTCGCGAACTCCGATAAGGTTGTGACTTCAGAGATGATAATGGACGATCTCACGCCTCTCGTTCCTACCCTCCCGCCTTCACGTGGTGCCCAGTACACCCCAGAGGGCTCGCGCCTTCCGTCTTAACAGTGCTCTCACGGAGAGTTCTCGCTGAAGACGGCGTATTCGTCTCACGGTGAAATCGGCATCGACGAGGGTGAGGTTTGTGCGGTATAGTCTATCGAAGTCCTCAATGAGTCCAACCTCAGCCCATCCTTCCACAGTCTTGGGGGGAATGAACCCCCACCGAATGGCGTCCGAATACAGCGGCGTACCAGGATACGGAACGTAGACCACGAATTCGTATCTGGTGGCCCGAATCCTCCTCGCCAGGTCAACCGTCGCCTCTACATCCTCTCTCGTCTCTCCAGGCAAGCCAAGCATGAAGATGGCAGTCGTGTTCAAGCCTACTTTCTTCGCGGCGTCGAAGCCCTCCAAGATCTGCTTTCTCGACACATCTTTCATAATCTGTTCCAGAATGCGCGGAGAGCCCGATTCAACGCCCACGTACACGTGCCTGCACCCGGCCTCGTACATGAGTTCTAGAGTGGATTGCTCCATCATGTCGGCCCTAATATCACAGTACCATTCTATGTCCATACCATCCTCCTTCAGCACCTGACCGAACTGCCTCACGCGATGCCGGTTGATGGCGAAGATGTCCTCTGCGAAGACTATGGCTTCGATATCGGGGACATGACCCTGGATTGTGCGTATCTCCTCAACCACCTTGCTCGCATTCCTAGGCCTCCACTTGCGGTCCCACATGGGAGTGATGTAGCAGAAGGAACATCGGAAGGGACAACCTCGACTCGTCACGAGCGGGAACCCCCGCTTGCCGTAGAAATCGACGACGTACCGCTCCAGGTCAGGTAGTAGATCCCAGGCGGGGAGGGGTAAGACGTCTATGTCTGGAATGAAGTCTCGGTCCGGCGTCGCGACGACGTCATCCCCATTCATAAAAGTCAAACCGGCAACGCCCTTGAGATCGTCTCCTTCTCTCAAGGCGCGCAACAACTCCAAGAGAGTCTCTTCTCCTTCTCCACGGACGGNNCGGCGACATCACACTGGTCGTTTCTGGCGCAAAGCTCCGGGAAGAGGGTGGGGAAGTGTCCTCCCCAGACCACGGTCGCACCGCGCTTATGGGCTTCCAGCGATATCTCCAGGGCCCTATAAATGAAGGGTCCCGCAACGACACTTAGGCCGATTACATCGGCTCGCTCCCTATCAAGGACCCGCTGAATGTCCTTTGTGGATACATCGAGTCCGCCGAGGTCGATTACTGTACAATCAATTCCTGCCTCGCGGAGATATGCAGCAAGACAGAGTAGCCCAAAGGGAGGTGTTGTCGTCATGGGATGTTCGCATGGATTTATGCCGGGATTGACTAGACAGACTTCCAAGAGGCGTGTCCACCTTCGAATACCATGTGCCGTGACATTCATTAATATTTTGACACGGGGGACACCGTTTGTCGGCTCAAGTCAAATCCTATCCCGTATCGCCCAGGGACCGTCGTGAAATCGCTGCAAAAGGAAGGCTTATCAGGGCATAAAGAGTTGTTCCAAGGTGAGTGACCCTGACCTGGCAGAGGCACGGTGGAATTGTCCTCACTGTGGCGGGTTTGGGCTTGGAGAGGCACCGCAAACCATCTGTTCGCTGCTGTAGTGACTATCTCAGTGCTTGCGGAACTCNNGGAACTCTGACGAGCCAAGTATCGATGTTCAGGTTCGACCCTCGGTGAGAACATGTCACGGCATGGTTGTCCGAAGTCTTCACCTCAATCGAAGTCTAAGCTTTCAGACCAATTTCATGAAGTAGTCTGGGACGACCGTACGATTCGGGCTTTTTGGGAATTCGCCGGGTCAGAAGCTTCCTTCCAATCTCGATTCTTTGCCGAGTGGGCTGCCCCATATCTCGTGCGAAAGGTCGTACGAACGGTAAGACCTATCGATGAGGTGCTTGATCTGGGTACTGGGACGGGAGCCGTCTTACGGGAGTTCTCAGCTTACGACGTACGTTGTTTCGGCATAGATGTCTCATCTTCGTTGTTGCGCGCGGCGTACAGAAGGGAGGAGCCCGGTCGCAGTCACTTCATCCAAGGTGATGCAAGATGGCTGCCCTTCCGATCTGGGTCCATCTCCGTGATATTCATGCTAGAACTTCTGGAACACTTGGCCGACGACGCAGAGGATGTGGTTTTGAAAGAGGCGGCTCGCACGCTCCGGAAGGGGGGAACCCTCGTCGTATCGACTCCAGCCAATGAAGACCTGACAGCGGGACTTGTGGCTTGTCCGGAGTGTGGTGCGGTCTTCCATCAGACCCAACACGTACGAAACTACAGATTAGGGGAGCTGAACCGCCTAGTTGAGCAGTACGGGTTCGAGATTAGTTCATCGGAGTTGGTGGATTTCCACTACGTGAGTTCCCCACTGCTGTCACGTATCGTGAAGCGCATGTTGGGCCTTGTAGCTCCCTCTAACAACCTCGTTCTCGCCCGGAAGGCATAACCACCGGGGGTTCTGAGATCTTGACCTACGTCTGGAAGGATGTTGGTTAGACGGTACCCCTTCCGGTTGTCGGGATCTCTCTCGCGAAATCCCTTAGCCAATTGACGTGAACTCGCCAGTCATACTTCGTCTCTACAAGCTTCCTACCCTGGGCGCCCAGTCGCTCTCTCAGTTCTGGATCCTTCAGGAGTTGACTGACAGCCAGTCGAAATTCCTCCGGGTCATCGCGCACAAGTACGTGGATCCCATCTCGAACCGCCAAGCCCTCACAGGCCTTCGTCGTCGTTACCACAGCCTTCCCAGCTGCGAGATATGTCAGGATTTTGAGTCTCGTACCGCTTCCCTGTGCAAGCGGTGAAATGCAGACCGCCGCTTTCTCAAGCACAGACTGCAGATCCTGCACGTGGCCCGGGGCCGATACGTTCACTGATTCCGCTGCCTCCGCAGGTGGGTTTGACCCAACGAGTAGAAACCTCGTCCCAGGAAGCTCCCGGGACAGGACGTTTGAGATGAACAGGGCCGCCTCTCTATTCGGCAAGTAGTTGTAGTTCCCGATGAAGACCACATCCTTTCCCTCGGGAATGTCCTTCACGCGTGGGAACCGTTCCAAATCAATGCAGTTGGGGAGCACGTGAATTCTATCTTCAAGCTCTGGTAGCTCCTCAAGGAGTGTACTTCGATCGTCATCTGACGTAACCAAAGTTCGAGATGCTCGCTGTATCGCTCCGACTTCGAAGGATTTCGCCCGCATCAAAAGCCGGGGAACGAGCCATCTGCGGACCATCGGCCTGCGCCCCAACCACGTTTCGAAAAAAGGGGAGTTGACCATCTCGTAGCGCAACAGATCCCAGTAGACGTTGTGTTCATCGAGGACTAGGGGAACTTCGTCGCCGTACTGATGCAGACCCAAGAGATCCAGTGACTCAACAACGGTAATGTCGGGTGCATCGCGAACCTCTCGGCTAGGGAACGTCGTCCTGTAGTATGAGCGAAGTCGTTGAAGTCTCGAACGCAGAGTTTCCTTCAGCGGTACCTCATCGTAGGTCACGCCCCTCACCCTCGGTCCGCCAAACCAATCTGTGAGCACCACCCGCACCAGGGCGAATTGAGAGAACATCCTCACAAGACTGTGAACGCGCGTCCCAAATCCTCCGTGATCCGGATCCGCGTCGTAGGTGATGATCTCAACTTTCATGTCGTCATCCAACTAGATGCTGGCCAGGCGGCTCACCTTGGACGATCGCATCGATCCGCTGTCTCTGGGACTCCCAATCGTAATTTTCCTCGACGAGCTGTCGTGCCCGTTTGGCCATGGAATCACCTGCCTCAGGGTTAGCAAGGGCTTCCGAAACACGTCGGAGAAACGCCTGTTCAGTTGAAGCCACGGAAGCGTGAATGCCGTCACGAATGCCCGGGATTCCTTGGGCAGCAAAAGAGGATAGAACCACAGGCACCCCCCCAGCCATGATGTCGATGACTTTGGTCAGCATGCCCACTCCCTTCCATACGGGAACGATGCACAAATCCGCCGACTGTATGCATGCATGGATATCGGGGACAAACCCAAGGACCCTGATGAAAGAGTGGAGGGGAAGGATTGGAATGTCTCTTCCTGCAACCTGTATCTCGGCTCGAATTCCGTTGCGCTCCAAGAAAGGGGCTAGCGAAGCGTTGATGAATTCCAGAGCCTCGAGATTAGGGCGGTACTTGAAACTCCCGAAGAAAAACAGGACAGGAGTCTTTGATGAGCATCTCCTCAGGTTCTGAGAGTCGTGCGTCACCTGTGTTCGGGGACTGACTNNACTGACTTCAGAGAGGTCGATGCATGTGGGGATCACGTGGATTTTCGAGGGAGGTATGCCCATCTGCGCATAAGCCTTGCTGTCTTGCTCGGATACCGTGACCAAGATGTCGACCCTCCTTCCTAGGAAGGCCTCCAAGGACGCGGACATCCGAGAGAAGAATCGCCCCTTCCCGACACTCTCTGCGAACAGCTTGACATTGCCATGACTGTCCCAGAGGCATCGAATGCCGAGGATTCTCGCCATAACAAGGCCTGACAGAGCATGATGGGCCGTCTCGCAGAACACTAGTTCGACGTGGTAACGTCGGGCCATGAAAAGTCCGCTGAAACTGAGGAGGACCTTGTCGAGCAAGTACAACAGATACCGAGGCCATCTGGCACGCGCAGTATCATAGATGAAGCGATCCCATGGTGCCGGTAGGCCGACGACATCGTGATTTTGCTTCAGCATCCTGTACAAGGCGGGCGTGCGCTCAGAGGTGCGTACATCCTGAGCCTCCGGGATGAAGAGAATACGCGTCACGAACTCCGCCACACCCTCGTTTGCAGAACCGGAGTGGGTTTCGTACTTTATCCTCCTGTTGGGGGCGACCTAATGAGGAATATGTCGGCCTGGCCGTTGGTGTAGATGAGGGAGTAGTCAGGCAGACGCCCCTCGTAGAATCGATAGATTTCAACACCACGCCATTGTCGATACCAGAGTTCGGCCGTTGGATCGGTAACCGCGTACACGATATCTCCACTGACTTCCTCTAGGTCGTTGGGATAGATCTCCTGGAATACTAGGCGGGTCCAGGGGGTCCGATTGTCGGGGTCGAGCCATACGGGCACGGGAAAGAACCCATCGAGGACCAGAGAACCCGACTCGGCTCGCTCCAGGAATCCAGAAACGGCGACGGATTCGTCGGACACGAAATAGAATACTCCTTGGTAGTGAGCGGTGGAAGCGGCGGCTAGGCTAGTGACGACAAGAACGGCCAGGATTCCGTAACGAGCGCGGTTCCTCAATGCTCTAGTCCCGATGCCGGCCAGGGAGATGGCAGGCATTAGGACTGCAAACAGCATGAAGGTCNNAGAACCCCGTAAATACGAGAATGTCTGCCAAGGCGACGAGAACAAGGCTGATGACGGCAGCCGAAAGGAAGGTCGCTAACCATCTGGATTCCTTCACCCTGAAAAGCAGGACCAGCCCTGCGATTCCGAAGATGAAGTAGATGGAGAGGCTTCCGAGGCGGATTAAGGGGGGCCAGATGTGGATGTTTTCCAGAGCTCTTGTACTGGCTAAGCCAACTGTTTGTTCCGGAAGTTGCAGGATAGTACCCATGCGCTCCACGATCACATTCTCCGTATACTGGGAAGTGCCTATTGCCAGGAAGAAGAGCCAAGCGAGGAACACGATCACATACGGAAGGGCAGGGCTGTAAGCCAGACGTTTGTCTCTCACTCCGGGGGGCGTCCAGTTGGATCTCTGACCACGGCCGCGGTGAGCAATCACTGCATGTACGAGAAGGACTGCTAGCAGCAGGATTGTGGTCGTTGGGTGGGTCACAACCAGGCCGACCAACAGTATGGCGCCTGCTGCGCGCAAACGGACACTCCTCTGCCAGACCATTGCCAGAACCAACAGGGCCAGAAAGAGCCCGACGGATTGTGGTGACAGGTGGAATTGACTCCAAACACTGAATAGGGATCCCAGAACAGACCCGAAAGCGGCCAGGGAGGGGGGAAGAAGAGATCTGAGGAAGAGGAATAGCGCCAGGAATGTGAGGCCACCCATAAGGAAGGGAATCAAGGCTAGCATCTGGAGGGGCGCGATCGAGCCGGTTTTAGACAAGAACAGCACGACGAGGAAGAACCCTGGCCAGTTCCGCGAGTATTGATCCAGTCCACTTGGCAAGTGACCCGAACTGCCAATGGTTTGGGCACTGCCTAGGTGGAAGTATGCATCCCAAAATCGTGGATTCGGCTCGAACAGGATGGGAGTTCCTGCGAGCACGCCGAAGAAGAGCACTCCAGTCACAACGGTCAATCCATTGGATCTGTCTCGCAGGGCCAAGGCCATGGCCAACCCCATTGATGAAAGGCCGATCCAATAGGTAGGAGGCAGCAATTGAAACAGGCCGAACTCCGCTGTGGGGGGGATGCCATTAATAGGCGCGCTCATGCCAGCAAGCACAACAGTGACCAATCCTACAACGGCAAAACCCAGAATGAGGCCAGGTTTCGGGACGAAGGAATCTCGTGATGCGGAATCCGTTCCTTCTCGCACGTCTACGTGTTTGTCTGCCTCTGACCTAGTTGCAGGCGTTGCGATACACCTCCAACAGGTTCTCCGCGATCTTGGGGAGGCTGAAGTGAAGCTCCATCCTGTTCCTGGCAGCGTTTCCATAGGCAATGCGGAGCGCATCGTCTCGAAGAGTAGAGAGAATCGCTTCGCTGAAAGCGTCGATACGTCGCTCTTGGACCACAATGCCTGTCACGCCATCCACGACGATGTCGCGGATGGCCCCGATATCTGTCACTATGCATGGGCAACCACAAGCGCTGGCCTCAATAAGCGCAATGGGAAGGAGATCGTTTCGGCTCGTGGACAAAACGATGTCAGCCGCGTTGCAGAGATGGACCAATTCCTCCCGGGGGACCTGGCCAACCAGGCGGACGGATTCCGAGATGCCAAGATCCTTGGCCAGTCGATGGAGGTTCGCCCGTTCGGGCCCTTCCCCGGCGACAATCAACCCGATATTGGGATAATCTCGCGACAATTGCTTCGTGACTCGCAGGGCGATGTCCACCCCTTTGTCACGCTGCAATCTTGCGACGACAAGAAGAATCTTGGTATCCGTCTTGAAGCCGAAGTCTTCGGGCAAGTAGCGGCTCTTCATCGGTGCGAAGGTGTCGAGATCAACTCCGGTCGGTATCCATGACGTGATATCAGCATCCCGGACCCCCAGTTCCTTGAGGTATGTCCGCGCCTTGGTCGTCCTGGGGACGAATCTGCTTGCAGTCTTTAGGACGTGCCTCCCCAGGCTCCTATTGTAGAAGCGCTGATAGAAGGACCCAGGAAATCGCATTGGACGGAACGTCTCCTGCCACGCGACTAGGGGTATCGCAGCCTCGCGGGCAGCAATGGAGGCGAAGAGCGTAGCGAGTTGGTGAAACTCCCCCACCTGGATGACGTCCGCCTCACGCAGGGCCGGATGGCCCAGTAACCCAGGAGTCATAGGTAGCAGTCCAGGATGGAATGGGAATCTCATAATTGCTTTGACAGGACTGACCCTCAGTCCGTGTCCTAGGTCCCATTCCTTCTCATCCAAGTAGGGACCTCCAAGGATCAGTTTGGTCTGGTGGCCGAGACTTGTGATCGCCGCCCCGAGCTCCATGATATTGGTTTCTCGAAGCTGCCCCAAATCCTTGGTCAGAGAAGGAACTCGCGGTATCACTACGGAGGATGGGGTAAGCGTGGGCGTCGCCGCAATCGGGTTGATGATAACGATGTTCAATCAGGCCCAACCCCTTGGTAGGAGGCCATCTCGTGCGAGTGTAAACCACTCCGGGCAGCCTCCTGACTTACCTCCTGCTGGTAACTCTTTCCCTCTACCTCCGTCAACGCCATGTATCTCTCAAGGTACTTCCTCGGGTGGTGATGGGTTTCATAGGTCCAGCGAGCCTTCTCTCGCAACTTGTGGGGGAAACCACTATCCTCGAAACTCATGATCGCAGTCGCAATTTCAGAAGCATCTGGCTCGAAGGAGACACCGGCATCACCTCCGCGGATCAACTCCTCTAGCCCACCTCGATTTGAGACGAGAAGAGGCGTTCCCCAGGAAAGCGCCTCGATGGCCGCCAAGGGCGAGTTTTCGTGCGCAAGTGACGGGACTATGAGGCCTCTCGCCCTCCGGTAGAGACGAGATAGGACCTCGGGGCCGGCCCAGCCTCTAATTTCCATCTTAGACGGTGAGTCTCTCTCCATGGTCCTAAGCCGCCGTTCATACCTTCCAAGTCCAACGAACATGATGGAATGGCCCGAACGCTGTATCGCAGTCGCTGAGGCTAGTTCCAAGATGCCCTTATGAGCCTCGTGAACTCCCACGAAGAGGTAGTAGTCTCCAGGCTCCCAAAGGCTCCCCTGAGGGTTCTCGTCTGGAGCAAAGTTCGGGACATGCACGACCGGACATGTGAATCTTCTTTCGATTGTTCGCTTCATGAATTCGCTGGGAGCGATGACAAAGTCGAGTCCTCGCAGAGCTCGCCACTCATCCCAATAACGCCAAACCTGGGGTGGCCTTCGGGTAGCGATGCTGCACCGGATACATGTGGGAGCATCACAGGGATATCGTCCGTACTTGAAGAGATCGTTCCGAGGACACTCAACCCAATAGTCATGAGCGGTGTACAGAGTCTTGTTTGCGCCGTCTCGCCTTAGCACACCCAAGCCAAGCAACGAGATGTTGTGCCAGTGCACAACGTTGGGCTTGACTTCTTTCAAGAGCCTGCTGTGGTGACGCGCGACACTTCGGGATTGACCGAGGAGGTAGGCGGCCACGGGCTGCATCCTTCCCCATCGACTGGAAATCGGATGGAGATGTATGGGCTCTTTATCGGTGTCGGATGATGGGATGGTACCTCCCTGCTTGAGTCGGTATGCCTCTGGCGCAAACTCCACGTGGACTTCGTGACCGCGAGCGGCCAGCGCTTCTGCCAGATAGCGCACGTGTATTGCATCTCCTCCGATGTGATAGGGGGGATAGAATGTGGTCACGAGGAGAAAGCGCAGAGTCTCCATGATCCTCCTAGTGGGTCCGCTGCATGCGGTGTAGGAAGTAGTTGTTCAATACGCGGACTCCATAGCGGAAAGCCAGCTCAGCATCATCCGCGCTGGCGAGGGCAAAGCGGGCGTTCTGCCACCACCAGCGGGGATTCAAATAGAGCCTTGTGTAGGCGATCTTCCGAAGCCAGTTCAGGTCTTCGGGGGTGAGATCCTGAGTTCCAACGATCGAAGTGTCCTGATACATCTCGCGCCAATTGACTTCTTCGAGAAGACCTTGAGCCTGGAGGGACTCAAAAAGCTCCGTGCCAGGGTAGGGGACTGCAACGTTGAACTGAGCACTGTTTGGCAGGGTCTTCAGAGCGAAGTCGATAGTATCTCTCGCCGTTGCCCATGTCTCACCAGGCAGGCCGAGGATGAAGGCACAGTAAGTCTTGATGGACGCCTCTTTGGCCCACCGGATGGCGTCTTCCGCCTGCGCGACTGTAGCTTGCTTGCTTGTTGCGTCCAATATCTTTTGGTTGCTTGATTCTACGCCGTAGGAGATTCCGCTACACCCAGCAGCATGCATCGTGCGCAAGAGGTCGGGATCCACAAGGTGGACACGTGTGTTACAGTACCAACGGATGTCGAGGTCTTCACGTCGGATTCCCTCGCATAGGGCGCGGACCCGTTTTGCGCTCATTGTGAAAGTCTCGTCGAAGAACGACACCGTTCGGATGTTGTATTTTTCGCGAAGGTGCTTGAGCTCCTCGAGGACGCTCTCCGCGGAGCGCGCTTTCCAGCGAGTACGCGCCACCGTGCAGAAATTGCAAGAGTAAGGACACCCCTTGCTCGTGTACATAATCGTGAAGGGTCTGCAAGCTGGAGCCGAGATGAAGTAGGGGTCTAGGGAGGGCAGTAGGTCGTAGGAAGGCAGAGGAATCGCATTGTAGTCAGGGATGGGCGGGGCGTTGGGGGTAACGCTAGTCTCGCCGTTGTTGCGGTACGCCAAACCGGGGATGAGCTCAAGGGGGTCCCCGTTCTCAAGGCCGTTGAACAAAAGGGGTCCCACGTTCTCATACTCATGGCGTAGGTAGATGTCCAGAGCTGGGGCCTCTAAGAGGACCTCTCTGGGCATGGTGCGCATGGTCCAGCAGATTCCCACAGTCTGGGCGTCTGGCCGAACTCTCTTTGAAATCTCTGCAACCTCGAGGTCGTGGTCGAAAGTAGTCGGGGTGAATCTGAACACGACGGTGTCGTAGGCGTAACGTCGGAGCCATGCTTCGACATCTCTGTAGCTACGGTCGGCTCCATTAGCGTCTAAGAGTCGAACCTCGTGGCCGTCGACCCGGAGCATGGCAGCGAGCTGCAGCAGGCTGTAGGGCTCAAGGACTGAGTATCGCTCTGGAACCTCACATCTCTCTTCTCGCACAACTGAGACGCCTTCGAATCGCGGTGGGTTTATCAGCGCTACCTTCACCTAACCGCCTTCCCGAGAGAGCTGGCGTGAAGTTGCCAGGTCCAGCTCATCATCCATTGAAATGTTCCACGGGTCCTAATCGAGCCTCGGGCCAGTTTGCTCCCTCGTTGATCTCGGATGAATCTGTAGAATGCTAGAGCCGCGATCGGCTCAGAAGCACGAGGGAGGATTGTCCACCTGCCGGGGTGGTTGGTATGGACGACGTCGAATCCGAGGAGGCTCGTCAGTCGCGACAGGACACGGTGGTCCCGCGTCTGGAACCTCGGTGGTGAGACCTGCTGCGCATTTAGATCCCTCCGAATGGAATGACCCTGTGTCAGCTCCGTTCCCCCCCGGCCTCGGAGGCCCAAGTACCCGAATTCATGCAGACACCTCCCAGCGGCGCACTGGGCCAGTCTCCAACTCAATTCGGAATGTATGTTACACCTTCGTTATATTTATGTTTTGGAACAAACTTTGACCCCTCTGGACAGTCAGCCAAAGGGAGGGAGCCGATTTCTAGGGGGCTGGGGACACCGAGGGCCCTAGCGTAGCACAAATCCAGGCCCTTGAACGGGGGTCGGAAGGTGCGTCATCTTGGAATGGTACATTAGAAGGATGGAAGGGGGAGCCGAGGAGGCCTTCCTGGGCATCCTAGAACGGGTGATGAGGGTCCAGACCGGACGCCCAACATCTTCCAGTCGTTACAAATGGCTGTACCGTGAAAACCCTCATGGAACTGCCCTAACGTTGCTTGTGTTTGAGAGTGAGGGCGATGAGATCATTGCCTGCGTATCGCAGTTTCCTCGAAAGGTGTGGCTCGAGAATAGAGTGGTTCTGGCAAGCGTCGGAGGGGATATGTGGGTTGACCCACGCTTTTGCCGTTCCGGAATCGCCACGGAGCTACAGGGCATCATCATGAGGCTGATGAAGGAAGCAGGAATTCACTTCCGCTACTCAGGTACTACTCCGGCCATGCTAAGAATAAAAAAGAAGAACAGGCGCCGACGTCATAGGTGACCTTCGCAAGATGCACTTCTTACTGAAGAGTCAACCGGTGATCAGCATTCTGCCGGACATGGGTCCTGGAGTCGGTTGGTCCAGAACCATGGATGAAGTCCTCAATGTATACGTCGAGGGGAAAACTGTCCAAGTTCGCCTCCGCCAGGGGGCAGATTAGGCAGATCTCCCGATTCGACAGCAGATACGATGACCTAGCCAAGCGGATACTCCCCTCGTTCGGGGTATGCGGGGCTCGAGATAGCGCCTTCTTGAATTGGCGTCACTTCAAGAACCCCGCGAAGAGCCTTACAGTCCTGAGCTACGAGGAGGGAGCTGATGTCCATGGCTTCGCCGCCATCGAGCTGTCCGGCAGAAGGTGTTATTTGGTAGACCTATTCGTAAGACGTGATGATGAGTTGGTGGAAAACCTGATCTGTGGCATGATAACGTTTGCCATCTCAATGGGTTCAGACTTGATTACCTCCGTGATGAACCCGGTGGGACCTTACTTCAGAAACTTCCGACGGATGGGATTCAGATTGGACACAACACGGATTCCGCTCCCGATCAACAGTGCCGAGGATGCCAGAGCAAGAAGGTACCTCACCCGACTCGAGAATTGGCACCTCACCTTCGCGGACTACAATATGGAATCGATGGCACCCCTCGTGGCCGCGAGGACCTAAGCATATGGAGTACCAGCACCGGGAGAGAACACGAGGTCTCGCCCTCAAACCCTTCTCTCCATTTCTCAGCGAGAAGGATGAGCGGGCAGGAGGCCTCAATGCCCTACTGTCCCCGCTACGCTCCAAATATCTTGCTCGCAGCGGTTACGACAGCCACGAAGAGGAGGCTAGTTAGTCCCCTTCCTATTCCCATGGCGTGTTCTCAAGGGAACGGCACTGGGTCCCGAAGTCAAGGCAGTTGTGGAGACCGAGAATGGGGACGACATCATTATTTGCAGCTGCCCTAATTTGACATCCAGACTCCTCTCTACGAAAGACTTAAGCCAGAATTCGGGCCTCTTTCCCTGGAGCGAGAGGACAAAAGGAGGTGCCCACGGTTCGCAGTGAAGCGCGTTGTAGCGTGGATGACACTGTCTCCCTCTCGCGGGCTTGGAAAGAACTCCAGCGACGAGGCGGTCTTGCTCACCCCTCTACACGGACGGGACATGCAGCAATATTGGAACTCAGGAGGACGTCGATCCGTGACATGCCGTTGAGATGGGTTGGGTTGAGTGTGCGGTTTCTCCCCAGAATCAAGGCACCTTGTATTGGGCTGAGGTCCAGAGGGGAAATGAGGAGCGTCGTCGCAGGCCTAAGGGAGTGTTCTGTCGGACCATGAGCGAAGCAGGTAGGCTGGGTCGAAACTTCTCTTCAGTCGCCATCGCCCAGTTGGTAGCTCAGGGACTAGCCTTCGTGGTCTCGGTGATGGTGGCGAGGACCCTGGGCGTTGAGGAGTATGGCATTTTCGTGTTTGGTTTTGCTTTCCCGACCTGGTTTCTCGCTCTTACGTCGGCGGGGATGGACGCAGTATTGACCATCGAAGTTGCCGCGGACAGATCCCAGGCCGGACGATATCTGACGACAGTTACCCTACTCCCGTCTGGGCCTCGCTCTGCTGACTGTGGTTGTATTGTGGATTGCCATCAGCATCTTCCTGGTCGATTCATTGGTCAGAACCGTCACCCTTGTCCTGGGGATCGGTAGCGTTCTAGGGACATTTTCTGGCACTTTCACGTCGATCTTCCGCGCCTACGAACGGTTGGAGTTTGATAGCCTCGTAATCCTCTCGGAACGGTCCATGACTACGGGTGTCGTCCTCCTCCTTCTCTTTGGAGGCTTCGGACTCATAGTTATCTCAGCGGTCTACGTGCTTGGAGGGGCTCTCATGGTCGTGTTCTCCCTGGTGATGCTTAGAGCGCGTTTCGTCTGGTTTGAACGTGGACTGGACACGAATCTAGCTGTCTCCATCTTGAAGAAGNNGGGGTTTCCGTTCGCGATGGCAGGCCTCGTCGGTACGTTGGTCTTGACAAGCGGCCAGGTTCTTCTCACGTTTCTCGCGGGTCTAGAGGCTACGGGAGTCTTCAACGCTGCCTTCGCGCTGATTCTGGTGATGTTGGTGCCCCTTTCCATCTACGCCAGAGTCTTTCTGCCGACGATGTCACGTATGTCCCGGGACGATCCGGACTCCCTCGCACTCGTGCTTCAGAAGAGCCAACGCTTCTTCTTCACTTTTGGCCTGCCAATATCCCTGGGGGGCTTGGTCTACTCAGAGGAAATCATCACATTGATTTTCGGGCCTGCCTTCGAATCTTCTGCAGCAAGCCTCCAGGTACTCCTCTTTGTCCTCGCGGCAAACACTGCTACAACAGGGGCCGGAACGCTGCTCGCTGCGACTGGTCATCAGAGACTCGTTCTGTACATCCAAACACTGAGCATGGCCTCGATGGTCGGACTGTGTCTACTTCTGATTCCTCCCATGGGTTCACTCGGTGCGGCCTACGCCTTTCTCATGAGCAGTATTGTCCACAGTGGTGTCATTTATGCGACAGTTCGCCGTGTAGTCACGCCTCTTCATCCCTGGGACACTCTTGCTCGCCCTATTTTTGCTGGCATGGTCATGGTTCTCGCTCTTCTCCTTATGCCACCCTTCCCACTGTTGGCTGGGATTGTCATTGGAGCGGGGATGTACTTCGGATTGATTGTGATTGTCCGTGGATTCACTCGGGAGGATTGGGTAACCCTGAAGGAGACGATTCGCGGAGCCGCGTTTCGTTGAGCTTCTCACTGCCGCCAGCGAGTCAGCACGCAAGTACGGTAGGTCTGGCGACGACGGAGCGATCGCCAGATCTCTGTCGTCGTTCTGAGAGCAGCTTCAAGAATCATGGAATGTTAGATACAGCGAGGATGATGACGTCGGACGATGTTGGACTCTCCGGTCTTCTGGACGAGGGAGTCCAATGCGTCGTGGCGGGTGAGTGGGCGTGATCGCCTTTTTCGATTAGTCTCGCACCAGATAGCTTTGCGGCGATCAATCCTTCGCATTGATGGCATTCCAGGGAGGCAGGGGGTGTCGGGCGTGGATCTCTCTGTCTCGCCTGCGATTGTAGGAGAGCCACTATGACGGGCTCCAAGCTTGCACAGGTTATGAGGTGACACGTCTCACACGGTTTAGAGTTTCAAAGACCGCTCGTACTACACCATCAGCCTGATGTTTCGGGGTGAACCCCGACATAATCTTCTGTCTTGCATGGCTTCCCATCCGCTGTCGGAGCGATGAGTCACCCAGAAGACGCACGAGCGCTCCTTCGTAGGCTCTCGTGTCACCGGATTTCACCAGATAGCCCGTGACGCCATGGTCGACAAGGTCCAATGCTGCTCCTGCACGATCTGAGGAGATCACAGGCAACCCTGAACTCATTGCTTCGTTCAGTACGAGCCCCCATATGTCGGATCTCGTAGGGAAGACGAACAGATCACAGGCCGAGTAGTAGATGGGTAGGAGCTCTTCCGAGCAATAGCCAACCAATCGTACATGCTCTTTGAGGACCGAGTCGCTATCAATGTGCCTTGACAAGACATCCTTCAGCAGTCCGTCGCCAACAATGACCAGGTGGGCATCCGATGGTACGGAAAGCGACCGTCGGAAGGCCTGCAGGAGCACACGGAGACCCTTTCTCTCGGTGAGTCCACCTACATACAGGCAGAGAGTGCCCTCCGGGAGTCCAAGTACTGAGCGAAGTTCCTCCCGCCTCTGTTGAGAGGGGGCGGGCTTGAAACGGTCAGTATCCACCGAATTTGGCGCAAGATAAATCCTGTCCGAGGGCACACCAAGGCCAATCACGTGATCTCTTGCAGCACGTCCCGGCACAAGGACACCGGAACTAGTCGACACGGCTTTCTTTTGAAACAGACGAAGGGCCCGATATGAGATAGTCCAGTGTTCAGCGTTTCCCAGGTCTGCGTCCTCTATGGAAAAGAGAAATGGAACGTTGAGTCTCCTAAGAATAGGGGCCGCAAGCATGCACGTGGGGGACTCATAGCCACTAAGGATTACCAGATCCGGCCTCTCGCGAGATAATCTCCTGAGAATCCCCGGGTTGAAATGTGCTATGAACATATCTCGGTGCGAGAGGTCGATACCCCAGTCCCGAAAAACGCGATAGTCTAAGGCCTCCTTAGGGGGCAATGTCCAATTTCGATTCTTCTCCTCGCTCGCCATGAGCCATATTTCGAAACGAGCTTCGTCCCTCCTGTCGAGGTCCTGCCAGACGGGTAGTCTGTACGGCGGGATGAGATTGGTAACCCGCACGACACGCGGCACAGCTGGAGATTGTCTATTGCGACGCATCGATTCCCCCCTTCTCCCGTCGAGGTCTCCCATCCTCAACAGTTGCAGACCAGGGCAATCGTTTTGCTATCGATCTGCAAATCCGGGCCAGGTCGTGCATTCTGTCCTCTTGGAGCTAGGCCCCCTCTACGAGCTGCCGGAGCTGGTCAAGGCCTTTGGAGGTGTGTATTGACGGCAACATCACTTCGATGCACTTGGCCTGCCTGAAGGCCATTGTCAGGAGGTCGATTTCTTCTGAGACCAGATCTTCTTGAACATCCCACTGTCCGGCGTATGCAATCGCCGATGAATGCCTCCGAAACGCACCTTGCTCGAAGTGAGCGCACGAGACGACTTTGGCCGCAAGCCTCTCCGGAGAGATGTCGCGGATCTTGCATGTGTCCGAGCGCACGGCTGTGAGGAGGCAGACTTTGGACAGGGGCGAACGTATTACGACCTCACAACCGGGCATCACTGCAGTGTGAGGCACCTTGAAGTATGCCCCATATCTTGACGATATCAAGTGCCTAAGTCTCCTAGAGAATCCGTGGGACCGATCTAGCGTGTTGGCGAACTCTGTTGCAGCCAAACGGCGTTTCAGAGAGCGTCGACTCTTCCTATTATTGAGTGTCTCCATAAGAAACGGGTGGCAGCGGAGATTGTAGTCAAAGATCTTGAGCCACCTTGGATACCCTAGAATTTCCCCAGAGCTGGTCACAAAGGACCAGTCATCAGACATGAAGTCGTATCCATCAGCTAGAAAGGATAAGGCCACGTTGGTTTTGCCGCTATGAGCCCAGGCCGGGAAGAGAAGTCCTACACCTTCCCTTGAGACGGCCGATGCATGAACAAGGGAGGCTCCTTTCGCAATGATTCGACTCCTCATCACGTTCACTACCAATTGATCTAGGAGCAGCTCTGACGAAGTTCGTGGCTCGGCACGAAGAAGGTTTTCGGCAACCTGAATCCTACCAGAGGGGGTTTCCAGGACGCAGGATGAATCGTCGAAGGAATAGTTCACCTCATCCCACGGGTAGAACAGCAATTTGTCGGGGAGTGGGACAAAGCCTTCTTCGACCCTTAGGTCCAATCTGTCTGTTTCTCGGCGGAAGACCTGAAGCTCGCGTTTCATCAACCGGTTGAGTCGTCGGTGAGCGACGGATACGGAGAAGAGATTATGGAAGTCGTACGTCGTCGGCAAGACCTCCCCTCCAGGTTCATGGGTCTGGACGTCTGTGTTGGACAGGTGTTCTCCCGAAGCCACAGTGAGAAATCTGTATGTGTCAAATAAACGTTTTCGCCCGGAGCATCATGGCCCAGAAGAAGGCATCGAGCGCACGATGGTGGTTAGGCTCTCCGGAATCAGCTTCCCTGCCTCTTCGATCTGAGAGCCTGCCCCCGAGCCCCTCTAGGTAGGCCGTTCCCGCTGAGGAGAAGTCCAATCTTTGCCCATCAGCGAGAGAAAAGAGAACGGAGCCTCGTCTTGGCGCGGAAGAACCTCTCCATCTCTCTCTCGAAGTGTTTGCCGTTCCAGTCGTATACGTAGAACCGCGGGAGCTGGAAGGGGTCTGTAGAGGGCAAAACTCTGTCCGGATGGCTGGCACAGGCGCCAACGAAGCCTGCACATCGCACTATACTCTTGGTTTCAGAAGTGTAGTCCCTCTTGCCGCCAAACGGATATGCGAAGAGGCTGATGCGACGGCCCAGAATCCCTTCAAGCCGCTCTTTGCATCCCTCAATCTCCTCGACCTGGTCCTCCGGTGGGAGGGTACCCAACACAGAGTGCGTCAACCCATGCGCCCCAATATCCACCGAGTCACCCTTGTCCAGCTCCCTTAGTTCCTCCGGCTTCAAGGGACGGAATTCCTCCCGCGCAGGTTCTCCCTCAAACCCAGACAAGGACCTCAGTTCACCCAAGATCTTTCCCCTTTGAGAGGGGGGGAGAGATCGCAATATGGCGTGGAGCTCGCGATAGGCTGTGTGCCTGGGCGTAGGAGTCACCTTCACGCCCAGGTTCCAACCCCAGTATGATTGGTCCCTATGCTCTAGCGCACCATGGGAGCCGCGTAGACTCCGGCGGTACAGCTTCCCGTTTGTCTTCAGTTCAAGGGTCGTGGGCAAAGATGAGGACTCAAGGAGACAGCGCTCCAATTCGTCCCACCAAAATTCCTGCCCTCTCTCCACGAAGCCTAGGGCTGCAAAGAACGTTGCTGGGATGCCATAAGACTCCAAGATAGGCTTTGCGCTGTACAGGTTGTCCGCGTAACCATCGTCAAACGTAATTGCGACCGATTCCGGAGCTATCCCCCCTTCACGGAGCCCCTCGCACATTCTCTCCAGCGAAGTCGGAGTGTAGCGGCCTGAGAGCACCTCAAGGTGTTCGGAAAAGTGCTCTGGAGAAACGCACAGTGAATGGGGATCTGGGATCACCTCCGATATCCTATGGTACTCAAGGATGACTCCGCTAGCTTCGCCGGATCTCTTGAGTCCATGGACGGCGGGAGACGCCCCCGTCTTCTCCAGTGATTTCATTGGGAAGCCTCTTCCGGCGTGGACTGCTTGACGGCCCGGATGGTGATCTCCAGCTCATAGTCTCGGTCATGGTAATCCAGCTCTTCCCGCTTCAGCTCTTGAGTAACGACCCCGTAGAGGAAAGCGGCAGCTGCTAGCACGTTGCCGTGAGCATTAACGCTCACGCCATCTGGCGGGAAAACCTCCTCGAAGAGGCGACGTGCCGAACGGGTGGTGAAACGCCAGTGATCCCCCCAGCGGTCCATGGCTTCTCGACTTATCTGGCTGATGCCGGGACCGGTCGCCAGAAGAACGCCATCGGGCTTCAGAATTCGATGAAGAGTCCGAATCGCGGCCCGGACATCGTAGATTAGGTGGAGAGTCTCGGTGCATATGATGCAGTCGAAGGTGTTGCTCGGAATGTGATCCGCGGCGGTCAGGTCAGCGACGATTGTGGTCCAAGGGCTCTCTTCAATACTAAGGATATCACTCTCGGTGACGCGGTGCCCCCCAAACCTACGCGTATAGGTGTCTTCAGCGATCTCTAGAACATGGCCGCGGACATCGCTGGAGTGCTTGGACAGAAACCGAGTGATATAATAGCGATCAATGGGAAGTCCGCGGTCCAAACCGAAGATTCTGCTCAGGGGCTCGAGACGATTCATGGAACTGAAGTCAATTCGGTTTGGTTGACGGAGGCGGTGGAAAAGAGGCTTGATACCGTGAATCCGTCGGCGAACAGGTTCCGGGAGTATTGCCCTTCCAAGGCGTTCAATCCACCGCGGTTTCATCAGAGGCTGTTGTATGGCAAGGTCTCGCCATTAGGTTTTCGCACCTGGGGTGAGAGATTGATAAATCTAACCCCATGCTTTGTCCAGCAATCGGTCCGAATCAACGGACTGATGTCCATGGCGATAGCATGAAGATGCGTCGGTTCGAACAGGCCAAGACAGGTCATCTAGACCTGCGGTGTCTTGGGGTGGTAACTCGACTGCTGCAATTCATCTCAAGACAGTGCCGGATCGGCGCATCGGACCCAGGGGGGTGTGGAAGCTGATCGAGAGTAAGAGGCGAAGCTAGCCAGCGATGATTCTGTCGATGAACTCCTCTAGGACACGAGCTTGACTCTTCCAAGAGAGGGTTTCCACGCGTCCGAAAGAGTCTCGAAGTCTGTCACTCCTTTCGGAACCCGTCATTTGGAACACTCTCTCGAATGCGGCAGCGAGCGCTTCGGGGCTGTTGTCCGGAAGGAGTATCACACCATCGCCAAAGCCCCTGTGGGCTTCCATGTCGGTAGCTACCACAATTCTTCGCATGGCTAGATACTCTAGTAGTTTGAGAGGCATTTGAATCTCCCACTTTGCCTCTCTTGGGAAAGGGAGAACCCCAAGGTCGCACGTGCCAATCAACTCGGGCACTCTCTCATACTTCACCGGACTCTTCAGGACAAGAACTCGGGATTCTATTAGGTGTCCGAATTCCCTTCGAATCCTCTTTAGCGCAGGTCCCCAGCCAAGAAGGACGAGCTGCGCATTCACACCCCGCTCCTTGAGCACTTCCATTGCACGAACCAGCTGGAGTATGCCCCTGTCCTCAGTTATTGTGCCATGGTACATCACAACCTTAGTGTCCTTGAGTCCCGATCGACTCGGAATCCCACCCTCTCCCTTCTCACGGGGCCTGAAGAGATCAAGGTCGACTCCCGATCCCCATATCCCCACCGGAAGTTCAATCGGGTGAGGCAACAAAGAGGCCATCGTGCGTTTGTTTAGGAATGTGAGCCCGTCCATTCTAGAGAACGCTAGGGCGATCTTGAGTTCCGCGTATTCCAACAGCATCAAGGATTTCCATCTGTGGACAGGTCCGGATCGCACATCCATAATCGATCTGTCCGAAACTCCCAGCCCCCGCAAGAGGAAGGCTGCCAACCAGGTACGGGGTGTGAAGACGATTAAGTCAAACTTTGCCCTCGAGAATCGTACCGCTATCATGAAGTTAAGCACCAGCCAGCCCAATAGTGGAATCGTGGGGATGTGAAAGACAACTGTGTAGACATTTCCTTGCCTGGTTGTAGACGATTTGTCTCGACTCCGGAGCAGAAGAACACACTCAAACTTCTCTGTGTCAAACTCGGACCAAATTCGATCGGAACTCCCGATGTCAGTGGAGGCATGACTGGCACGCAAAACTAGTAGGCGAGCTGACGAAGGTAGCCTTCGGTCATGAGTTCTCCGTCCAAGGCCGGTCCGTCTCGTCAGAGCTGCCATTGGACTCCCCTCTCTGTCGTCAGACACCTAGTGTTCCAGCGTTCCACTCGGCGAGGATTCGTCATGCTGGCTAACGCACCAGCCTCTCACGAAGGGCTGGTCATCCGGCACGTGGACTACACGGGAGATGGCGGAATAGGGACCATCGTGGTATCCCGACGCTCTTTCGGAGCAGGGCCTCATACGAATCCTCATCCTGGAAGTCTGCGAGCTGTGTCTGATTGACTTGGTCGCAGGGTGGCCTGGAATTGATGGCTTTGAAGCATTAAGCCTTTATTGGGCCATTATCATCGTCAAAAGTGCTGCTTCTGTGCTGTGGTGCCGACCCCACCCTACTTCGGCACGAACTCGTGTTTCAAAAGGCAAACCCTCACGTCACCTAGCAGCGGGAAGGGCAGACTCTGGCCTATCTGATTTCGGCGAACCATCACCTTGTCGCAGCCATCTAGTCAGCAGTTTCCATGCAATCTGGAGTCCCGTGCGTATCGGAGTCAGCTTCGGCGTGCCGATGCGCCGCGCGTAGGATATCGGAATCTCGATCAAGCTGTCCAGCGCCTGAGACGCAGAGGCGAACATGTCCGCTTCGAGGTCGAAGCCGTTGGCCGTAGCGGCGAACCGACGGAGAAAGCCCTCAGTCAGACCCCACATGCCAGTGCACACATCGGTCACTGGAACCTTGAAGAGAAAACGGGCAAGGGACGTAAGCAGCCTGTTTCCCAGAAGGTTCAATGTGGTGATGGCTCCCATCTCGATCGAGCCAAGGAAGCGGGAGCCCATGACGACCTCGTGGCCCGATTCCATGGCGTTCACGAACTCAGGTATGGCCTCTGGGGGGTAGGTTCCATCGGAGTCGAGCATGATGAAGTACCGTTCAGACAAGAGGTCCTCCGGGGCAAGGTTGACGGGCTCAACGAAGTAGTCGAAGGCCTGAGCCATGCCGTTGGCCTTTCCGTTCCCGCTCTGGACCAGGACACCGGCGCCCGCATTCAGGGCAACGTCCCGGGTGTGGTCAGTGGACTTCCCGTCAATCACCCAAACTGAGAATGCGTACCCCCTGGTGCCCAACTCCTCCTTAGGCATCCGGGAGATGACATTTCCAATGGCATCAGCCTCGTTCAGAGCCGGCAAGATAACAACGACTCGCCCCTTCGCGCGCGCTCTCGGGGGTAGGTCCGCTATGTTCAGGTCTCTAGACGGTTGCATCGCTGAGTCTGTCGGCAATTGCTCCAACTCCGTCCCTCCCGCGGTCTAACTGCCAATGTCCCCGCATACTTGAACGGCAAGCGTATATTTAGGTTTTGGAACAGATTTTAACCTCTAGCGCCCTCAGATGACCATCGGGAATGATCCCAACACCACCAGGAAGATGGCAGAAGCCACCCGAATCATCAGNNCAACAGGAGGCCCAGCCATGCCCGGAAGGCGAGGGTCAGGAGGTCACCCATGGGGGCCGCGAAGGCCACAAAAAGGCCGGCGGCAGCTAACCACCCCACCCATCGCTGCGTGACCGTGCCGATCTGAGATTGGAGGATCCCTCGAAACCAATACTCATCAACAAAGCCTACGGCAGCCAAGACGAGAACTGCTATCGATGCTTCATCCGGAGGATAGGCCGGCGAGATGGAGAAAAGCAGCACGCTGACCAGGGCCACACCGAGTCCGAGGGGGATGGCGAAGGGCACGCTGATGAGGACCATCGTCGCCCGCACCCCCTCCGGCTGGATGCGGGCCTGCGTCGCCTGTTGGAAGACTATGAGGGCGATTCCCAGGAGGAGGTAGGAGACCAGGGACTGAGTCAGCGACGGGAGCGTGCCGATGAGGGTGAGGCTGATGAGAGTGAAGATGGGAACGATAGCGATCGCCAGGTAGAACCGCCGATGGGCGGTGTACTTTGCGAAGGCTCCACCCAGCACGAGAGCCGCGAGTAGAACAGGGAGTAGGAGGACGCTAGCTAGCAGCAAGCTCGAGTCCCCCTGGGCGGCCATGTAGAGGCCGAAGGCTATGAATCCGTAGACGCCGAGGAAGAGGACAAGGGGTAGCGAGAGGGACGGAATGCCCCCCGGGCCCTCTACCTCCCTGGTCTCTGGGTCCATGTCGTCTACTCCGGGGCCCTCTGAGTTCGAAACAAGCTTGACTATGAGAGGGCCCCCATAAAGTCGGCGACGATGAAGATGGCGAAGGCGCTGAGCAAGGGAATAACGGCGATGTCGAAGGCGAGGCGTTGCTTATCTGTCAAACGGGGCTGTAGGACGTGTCGGATCAGTAGGAGGATCACGAGGCCGAAGGTCGCCGATGCGCTGGCCTGCGTCGTTACTTCCTCAAGAGGCAGAACCAGTGGAATTCCCCCGTGATGCCTACCAATCCTTCGTGACCTGTGCCTCCAGTCGGGTCCGAAGTCTGTCATTGGCGGACTGCATGAGCTGGATGCAATCCTCAAGATTGCCGTTCCTCATCATCTGGCGCACTCTCCTCAGTGTCCGCCCGTAAAGTTTCTGATCTAGGTTGAAGAGCTTCGCCAAGGCCAGAAGGCTCTTGCTTTCCTGGACGAGCAGTCTGAGGGTTTCGCGATTGAAGGACTTCAGGTGTCCCGGTCCCAATTCGGGCCTGGGGGTTGCAAGATGCTCGACGAGGAGTTCGGCTCCGACCTCCTCCAGAGGTTCGATGCGGCCACCCTGCGACCTTTCCGCCCAAAGATGGCCCAGGATGCGTGACTTGATATCGTCAGCGTCCCCCGTCTTCTCCAAGCCGTAGCTGGCGGCAAGCTTCTGCAGCGTATGCCGCCTCCCTCGGGGCGCCTCATCTTCTCGAGTGAGAGCCACCTCTACCCGTAGGCTTCCGGACATAAGACCAGCCGCAACGATGAAAAGGAGGCCGACGGCAGTCGCTATGAGGGAGACACGGACGATCTCACTCACTTCCTCGAGGGAGGAAACTACCATGAAAATCGCTGCGACGAATACTACTGATCCCAATGTCAGAGCTGCCCGCAGACTACTCCCCGGTGTCAAAATGATGTTTATCTATATCAAGGATATCCTGAGAGAATCGCGTAGCTGCCTGCCCTGGACCCCCGTCCGAATTATCGTTATCAGTACCGCCACGTGACATGCGAAGATTCATGCTGCCACATCCTCGTACATGGCATGATTCCCCCGCTTCCAGGAAGAGGAAAGGTGGGAAACTGAAGGGCCTAACCACGAGAGAACGGCTAATCCATCTCATCGAGGCCATGCCGGGCATTCATCTTCGG
>JABAOD010003919.1_pt2 | contig 25705 bp, 20 predicted proteins | sample 7062151 | NCBI WGS metagenome assembly JABAOD01 (sample SAMN14538626, study PRJNA623070) | marine sediment metagenome | biome: marine biome [ENVO:00000428]; feature: marine pelagic biome [ENVO:01000023]; material: deep marine sediment [ENVO:00002113] | place: India: Gulf of Khambhat ... | reverse complement strand
TGTAAGGAAAACGCGCCCACGCAAGGTACTTGCGCGCCGCCGGTCGAGCCGACGCCTCACGTACGGCCGGGTGCACCGCAAGGCCCTCGGGCGCATAACGGTCGTAGGGCACCGTCCGCAACTCGAGCGCTCGCCCCCCGAGCCAACTGAATCTGCCCGCTTCGTACCCATCCGGACCCGCCACGATCACCCAACGCGAGAACGGCGTCACCGGTACGGGCGCCACCATCAGGCTCTGGATCTGGGTGCCCTGCGCCTCGATGCTCTGCTCGATCGCTCGACGCGCCGCCAGGTTGGAGCCGGCCATCAACAGTATGTAGGCCGCGCCGACCAACAGCGCGCCCCACGCCGCCGATGGTCGGCGGCGACCCGTCCATACCGCTGCGCTCAGAATCGCCCAGAGCCAGGGATCGATGATGAACAGCGTATCGCCGTAGAACCAGCTGGACTGGAACGGGGCCAACCAGCGCATCCCGTACACGTTCAGGAAATCGAGCAGCGGGTGGCTGGCCACGGCCACGGCCGCCAGCAGCAGCAAAGGACCGGGCCGGGCCGGTGGCCCACCCGACCGCCGCCTTCTCACCCAGCGATCCCAGAGCAGCATGGCGGCTGCCAGCAGAATCGGAAGCACCACGAGCGCCGGCAGGCCGTGCGTCAGACCGCGACGGAACCAGAGCGCGGTCTCGCCGCCCCAGGCATAGGCCAGCATGTCGACATCGGGGAGGTTGGCTCCGATGACCAGCGTGGCCGTGCCCAGCGCGGTTCGCTGCTTGAGGCCGGCCTGGGCGAGGGCGGCGCCTGTGAGCGTATGGGTGACGGGATCCAATGCGTTATCGTCTTTGGTCGTCAAGCGGCCGCGGGTCGTAGCCGCGTCGCACGCGCGTCGCCCATACAGAAAGGCCCCGCGCCATTGGGGCTCGGGGCCCGTGTCACCGCCAGTAGCGGCGCTCAAGCTATTGCCAGCGCTCCGGCCCGCAACCCTCCGCCTCGGACAACCCGGCGACCGATCAACCTACCGGATCTCGAAGGTGATCAGCTGCTGGATCCAGACGCTGGCGCGCCGATCGTTGAGTGCCGGCGTGAACTCGAAGCGGGCCGCGGATTTGGTCCAGCAGCACGGCCGTCCGGCCGCGCCCGTAACCCGTCCCCCCTGCCCTGGCAATCGCCTGCTGGCCTCTTTCTTCCTATCATACCGGCTAGTGACTCGTGAGACCAGAATTAGAGACCGATCGCCCTCGTGGCCCTCGACCGTCCGTCACCTTTATCGAGCCTCAGTCATATTATTAGAGCTGGGGCTTAGGACATGTTCGACTACACCTTACTCACCGTCGGTCACATCGTGCTCGGCGCGGTGCTGACACTCGATATTTTGCTCACCAAACACCGACCCGTCTCCGCGGTCCTGTGGCTGGCGGTCGTCTGGGCGTTTCCGTACCTGGGTGCGCTCGGCTATCTCAGCTTCGGGGTCGATCGCGTACGCCGGGGCGCATCTCAGCGCGAGGCCGCGAAGGCTCTGGTGGCCCGGCGCGCCGCGGCGCACCCAACCCTCGAGAAGCTAGCGGTCGATTACTCGCACCCCCGCCCGGGTCGCGACCCCGCCTATCCGGCCGCCCACATCTTCCGAGCCACCGACCCGGCGGTGAGGCCGAATCGCGTGTTTCGAGGCAACCGGGTCGACCTGCTGGTGGACGGCGACGCCTTTTACCCGTCGTTGTCAACAGCCATCTCCGAGGCCCGTTCCTCGGTGCATCTTCAGACCTTCATCTTTGGACGCGACCGAATTGGGCGCGAGCTGCTGGACCTGCTCGTCGAGCGCGCACGCTCGGGAGTCGAGTGCCGTCTGCTCTATGATCGCTTCGGCTCGACCTATGCGCACCTGACGCGCTTCTTCAAAAGCGCCGCCGAGGCGGGCGTGCAGATCCGCTCGATCACCCAGGCCAACCCGCTCAAGGGCCGCTTTCAGATCAACCTGCGCAATCACCGCAAGATCGCGGTCATCGATGGCCGTGTCGGGTTCGTCGGTGGCATCAACATCGCCGACATCAACATGAGCGCCTACAACGGTGGCATCGCGATCCGCGACTATCACGTCCGGGTCGCGGGCCCCGCGGTATCCGATCTGCAGCTGCTATTCATCGAAGACTGGCATTTCGCCTCCGGTGAGCCGCCGGAGCGGCTGTTCGACCTCAGCTACTTCCCCGAGCAGGAGGCCGCCGGTGAGGCGGTGGCTCAGGTCGTTCCGGGAGGGCCGGACCTGGCGGGTCACGGACTGGCGGATGCCATCTTTGGAGCGATCGTGGCCGCCGAGAGCTCGATCTCGATCGTCACGCCTTACTTCGTGCCGGATGAACCCATCATCACGGCCCTGCGTTACGCCGCCCTGCGCGGCGTCCGCGTTCGGCTAGTGCTACCCAGGAAGAGCAACCACTGGTACACCGGCTATGCGGCGCGCGCGCTCTATACTCCCCTCCTCAAATCCGGGGTGCGCATCTTCGAGCGGCGCGGCCCCTTCATGCACGCCAAGGCTCTGATCGTCGATGGAGTGTACGCGATGATCGGATCGGCAAACCTCGACTTCCGCAGCCTCCACCTGAACTTCGAGTCTAATCTCGAGGTGGCCGACACCGACTTCCTGACCCGAATCCAGGGCCAGGTCGAGGAGGAGATCGCCCTCAGCGATGAGATCCTGCTCGCCGATCACCGGGCTCGCTCGCTGCCGCGCCGACTGGCCGAGAACCTCTGCTACCTGTTCCAGCCCATGCTCTAGCGCCCCGGCGCGGGTCCGCGCGGCCGATGGGGCGGACCTGGATCGGCCGCCGGGCTTCCGGCGGCCGCAGCGCCGAAGCCGGTCGCACCGGCCTTCGACCCTCAGTAGCGCCGGCTCGGCTCCGGCGCGGGAAAGGCGAAGCGGACCCGGGCACAGTCCGAACCCAGCTTTTCCCGCCTCAGCCGCTCAGCACGGAACGAGATCCCGGGCTCCAAGCCGCTGATTCCCAGAACGACCTCCGAGGAAGCCGCAGGAGCCTCGACGCGCTCGGCCGGGCGGATCTGGCCCGTCCAGGTGTCGAAGTACTGCCCTTCACCGACGGTCTTGTAGCGGAGGTTGAGGACGAGGGCCGCGGCGACCATGAAGGCCAGGAAGGTCCAGACGACGGAAGCGACATGCCGAAGCGATAACATTATCGAGTCTCCTTCGATTCGAGTCTCCACGACTCACGGCGGCGGTTTCATCGCTTCTCCCGTTTGACGCTTTAAGCCCTGCGTGCGGTTGGCTGGCGCGACGTCGACGGCCTGCACCGCCAGAGATCGCCGTGGGGCCCGAGCTCGCCCTTGTGGCCGGCCGCCCTTTGCCGGATTTTGGGAGGCTGACGCGCCGGCACACGCCGACAAGCCGCCGGTGGGTGAGAAGAGTCGACGACCGCAGCTCAAGTCTGCCAACGCATCTTCGAGGAGGGCCGATGCCGACCGCAAAGAACATCACGACCCTGTCGCTCCTGCTCGTGACGGCCAGCTTGTTCTTACCCGATCAGCTGGCAGCCCAGCGCACCGTGAAGCCCGTGCTGCACGGGCGCCACTGGGTGGCGATCACCGGGAAGCCGCTGGGCGCGACGGCCGGAGCGATGATGTTCGCGAAGGGCGGGAACGCGGTCGACGCCGCCTGCGCGATGCTGGGGGCGACGGCGACCATGTGGGACGTCCTGAGCTGGGGCGGCGAGACCCAGGCGCTCATCTACAACCCCAACACCGGAGAGGTCGTCGGCATCAACGCGCTCGGCGTCGCGCCGACCGGTGCCACGCCCGAGTTCTTCAAGCAGAAGGGCCTCAGATACCCGCCCGACCTCGGCCCACTCTCGGCGGTCACGCCGGGGACCCCAGGCGGCCTCCTGGTCATGCTCGCCGAGTACGGAACCTTGACCCTTGCCGATGTTCTCGAGCCATCGATCCAGATGGCGGACGGCTATCCGATCGAGGCCCAGACCGCGAACTCGATCGAGCGCAACAAGAAGCGGATCGCCGAGTGGCCCTACTCGGCGAAGGTCTTTCTGACCCACCCGGGCGAGGACCGGGACGCGCCCTACCCGGGCGAGATATTCCGCCAGGCTGACCTGGCGGCGACCTTGCGCAAGCTGGTCGAAGCCGAGCAGCAAGCGCTCGCCGCCGGGAAGACGCGCAAGCAGGCGATCTACGCGGCGTACGATCGGTTCTACTCGGGGGACATCGCCAAGGAGTTCGTGCGCGGGGCCGGGGAGCAAGGCGCCCTGATCACGATGCAGGACCTGGCGAACTGGAAGGTCCACATCGAAGAGCCGGTGATGACCACGTACAAGGACATCGAGGTCTACAAGCTGACCAGTTGGGTTCAGGGCCCGGTGCTCCTTCAGGCGCTCAACATCCTGGAGGGCTTCGACCTGAAGTCGATGGGCTACAACAGCGCCCGCTACATCCACACGCTCTACCAGGCGATGAACCTGGCCTTCGCCGACCGGGACTTCTACTACGGCGACCCCTACTTCGCCCCCGCAGAACCGCTCGAAGGGCTTCTCTCCAAGGGGTACGCGCGCGAGCGGGCCAAGCTGATCAACTGGGAGAGGAACGATCCGGACATTGGACCGGGTGACCCCTACCCGTTCCAGGGCGGCGTGAACCCGTACATCCGGTACCTCGAGAGCTGGCAGTCCCGCTGGCCGCCTCGCGGCGAGGTAACCAGCGATCAGGCGCTGCGGGAGACCGAGGACGGCTTCTTCTTGGGGACGACCTCGATTCAGGCCGCCGACGAGTCGGGCTGGGTGGTGTCGATCACACCCAGCGGCGGCTGGATTCCCGCCGTCATCGCCGGTCGGACCGGCATCGGCATCAGTCAGCGCGCCCAGAGCTTCGTTCTCGACCCGTCCGAGAACCCTTACAACGTGATCGAGCCGGGCAAGCGGCCGCGTGCCACGCTGACGCCCACGATGACGCTGAAGGACGGCAAGCCCTACCTGTCGTTCGCCGTCCAGGGCGGCGACACCCAGGACCAGAACCTGCTCCAGTTCTTCCTCAACGTGGTGGAGTTCGGGATGAACGTGCAGGAGGCGGCCGAGGCCGCGAACTTCAACAGCTTCCAGATGCGCAACTCGTTCCGCAACCACGAGTCGATACCCGGCCGACTGCTGTTGAACGATGCGGTGCCACCCTGGGTTCGCGAAGAGCTACGAGCGATGGGTTACGACCTGACGTTTAGGAACCTGACGTCGGGACCGATGAACGCGATCTACTTCGACTGGGAGCACGGGTCGTTCTGGGGTGGCTCGAGCAACCACGGGGAGGATTACGGGATCGCCTGGTAGGCTTCGGGGCGGCCGGGCTCGCCACAGCCATTTTTCGACCTCCCGTCGGTGGGTTTAGAGCGGCTCTGAACCTCCTGCCCTGTGTAGGCCGAAAAACGGCATCGAAGGCGCTTATGGCCTGGGAAGCCCGCAGCCGTGAGCCTGGTGCTGGTGAAGTACGCGGTCGTGTGGAGGAGCTACTAAGAGGGGGAAAGGCCGCCGGACCTCGGCTGGTCCCGGCGGCCCTCGGTCAGCGCCGCGGCTCTAGTCCCCTGCCGCGGCCTGGAACTGCTCCTGCTCAGTGGAACCCTCCAGCGCCAGGGTCGAAGTGGAGCCGTGGGTAGCGACGCGGGTCACCTCGTCGAAGTAGCCGGCGCCCACGAACTCCTGGTGGCGGGTCGCCTCGTACCCGTCCTTCTCGGAAGCGAACTCCGCTTCCTGAAGCTTGGCGTACGCCGCCATCCCCTTCTCCCTGTACTCCGAGGCCAGCAGGAACATGGCGTGGTTGACGGAATGGAAGCCGGAGAGTGTGACGAACTGGTACTTGTAGCCCAGTGCGCCCAGCTCGTTCTGGAAGCTCGCGATCTGCTCGTCGTTCAGGTACTTCTTCCAGTTGAACGACGGCGAGCAGTTGTAGGCGAGCAGCTTGCCCGGATACTGGGCGTGGATCGCCTCGGCGAATTTCCGTGCTTCCTCCACATCCGGCGTTTTGGTCTCGAACCAGATCACATCGGCGTACGGGCAGTAGGCCAGTCCGCGGTGGATGGCCGCCTCGACCCCGCAGCGCACCCGCTGGAACCCTTCCGGCGTTCGCTCGCCGGTCATGAACTCACGGTCGTACTCATCGATGTCGTTAGCCAAGATCGTGGCGCTCTCGGCATCGGTGCGCGCGATAATGACGGTGTCGACACCGCACAGATCGGCCGCCAGGCGCGCCGACACCAGCTTGGTGACGAACTCACGCGTCGGCACCAGCACCTTGCCGCCCAGGTGACCGCACTTCTTCAGTGAAGCCAGCTGATCTTCCAGGTGAACCGCAGCGGTTCCCGCCTCGATATAGGCCTTCATCAGCTCGTGTACATTGAGGAGACCGCCGAATCCGGCCTCGGCGTCGGCGACGATGGGCACCAGCCAATCGATACTGTTCTTGCCGTTCAGGTGGTTTATCTGGTCCGCCCGTAATAGCGCGTTGTTGATGCGCCGGACCAGCTGCGGGCCGCTGTCGGCCGGGTACATGCTCTGGTCCGGGTAGGTTTGCAACGCCGCGTTCATGTCTCCGGCCACTTGCCAGCCGCTCACGTAGATCGACTGCAGCCCCGCTCGAACTTGCTGAACCGCCTGGCTGCCGGTTAACGAGCTGAGAGCGGCGATGTGTTTATCGCCCTGAAGAAGCTCCCACAGCTTCGCCGCGCCGCGCCGGGCCAGGCTGTATTCGATCCCGACCGTACCCCGCAACCGATAAACGTCCTCGGCGGTATACGACCGTTCGATACCCTTCCAGCGCGGCGATCGGCGCCACTCGCCGCTCAACTTCTCGATGAAGGCACGCTTGTCCATGGGCACACCCTGCGGCTGAGGTTCAGTCGATGTGGTCGTACGCGACTAGGGTCATGAATTCCGTGAACTCGGGTTTCGTCGTGATCTCATCGAAGATTCCAGCGGCGAGCTCGAAGTCACCACCATCGAACCGCTCGGCCCCGAGCACGCGGCGGAGCTTTTCCAATTCCTCCGCCATCGTCTGTCTCACCAGATCCGCGCTGATCGTTCGGCCATCCTCGAGCTGCGCCCCGTGCCGAACCCACTGCCACACCTGGCTCCGTGAAATCTCCGCGGTGGCCGCATCCTCCATCAGGTTGTAGATGGGGACGCAACCGATGCCTCGGAGCCACGACTCGAGATACTGGATCCCGACATCGATATTGTGACGCAGACCGCGCTCGGTGATCTGACCTTCAGGGACCTTAGTCAAATCCTCCGCCGTGACCCTCACGTCTTCCCGGCGACGATCGAGTTGATTGGGACCGGCCATGCCGTCATCGAAGATCGACCGGGCGATCGAGACGAGGCCGGGGTGCGCGACCCAGGTGCCATCGTGTCCCGCCCGGACCTCGCGCAGCTTGTCCTGGCGGACCTTCTCCAGCGCACGCTCGTTGGCCTCGGGATCGCTCTTGATCGGGATCTGCGCCGCCATACCGCCCATCGCGTGAATCCCCCGCCGGTGGCAGGTCTTGATCAAGAGCTCGACGTAGGAGTTCAAGAAGTGCCGGTCCATCGTGACCTGGCCACGGTCCGGCAACACGTAACCGGGATGGCCGCGAAACTTCTTGATGAAGCTGAAGATGTAGTCCCAGCGGCCGCAGTTGAGACCCGCCGAGTGCTCGCGCAGCTCGTAGAGGATCTCGTCCATCTCGAAGGCCGCCGGCAGCGTCTCGATCAGCACGGTCGCGCGGATCGTGCCCCGCGGCATGCCCAGCCGGTCCTGCGCCCAGAGGAAGACGTCGTTCCACAGGCGCGCCTCGAGATGGCTCTCGAGCTTCGGCAGGTAGAAGTACGGGCCTGTGCCTCGTTCGACCTGGGCGGCGGCGTTGTGGAAGAAGAAAAGGCCGAAGTCGAAGAGCGAGGCTGAAATCGGCTGGCCATCGATCCGAACGTGCTTCTCGTTCAGGTGCCAGCCGCGAGGACGCACGAGCAAGGTCGCGATCTTCTCGCCCAGCTCGTACTGCTTGCCCTCTGGACTCGTAAAGCTGATCTCACGCCTGACCGCATCCCGCAGGTTGATCTGGCCTTCGACGTTGTTCGCCCACGTGGGAGCGTTCGCATCCTCGAAGTCCGCCATGAACACGTTCGCGCCCGAGTTCAGGGCGTTGATGATCATCTTGCGATCGACTGGCCCCGTGATCTCAACCCGCCGGTCGCGAAGATCCTGAGGGATCCCGGCAACCTGCCAGTCGGCCTCCCGGACATCTCGCGTTTCAGGCCGGAAACCGGGCGCGCCCCCTTCGTCCCAGGCCTGCTGACGCTCGACCCGTGCGGTGAGCAGCGACTGACGGCGCCCCTCGAACTCCCGCGACATCCGCCCCACGAACTGAAGGGCTTCCGGCGTAAGAATTTCCGCGTATTCGGGGGTGATGGGGCCGGAGATCTCGACCCCGGCTTGCTCGAGGCTCTTACGGATGTGGGCCGTGGGATCCGAAGCGGTGTGATCCGAGATGGTGGGCCGCATGCGCTTAAGCTCCTGGCTGATCGCGTCTTAGCCGACTGGACGCAAGAGGCAGACCCGGGGCGGGATCAGGGAGGGGCTACGAAATGCTAACCGATAACAATTACTAGTCTTAGCTTGCTTCCCCTCCTCCCTCCACCTGCGCCCAGGGTCCGCCCTGTGAGGCGGCCGCGCCACGGCACCGGTGGAAAGGCGGCCTCAGTCGCCGGCCTACAGGAACTCGCTCATGCCCAGGCGGGAGTCGAGGACCCGGCGCAACAGCTCATCGATCCGGTCCAATCGCGCCAGCTCACTCCTGAGCTCGAGCAGTCCCTGTTGCCAGGCCGGATCGATCTCGATGGTCGAGGCGATCGTGAACGAGGTCTCGTGACGAGGATTGAGGTCCGGCACCTTGACCGGCGGCTCCGGGAGCGTGCGCAGCAGAGCATGGAAGAGATCAATGGAAACTTGCCGCCGTGCGGTCAGCTCAGCCTCGTCTTGCGGCTCATCCTCATACGCATCCACCAACGCCTCGGTATACAGGGTGTCCGAGTCCACCACCTCCTCGATTCGGAAGCGCTCCACCCCCTCCGTCAGCATCAGCGAGCGCCCGTCCGGCAGCGGTTGGAAGCTGCCGATCTCCGCGATGCAGCCGATACGCCCCGGCTCGATGCGAACCTCCGTGTACAGATCGTCTCGGTGAAACAGCAGCCCGAACCGTTTGTCGTATTCGAGGCAGCGTGCGACCATCTGACGGTACCGCGGCTCGAATACGTGCAGGGGCAGGTGGCCGCCCGGCAGCAGGACGGTGGGGAGGACAAACAGCGGTATTCGCTTCAACTCGGCCATCTCGGGAGCACCCGCTTAGGATTCGCCTGACGTTCAAAGTAGGCTCTTGTCCCATGGATGTCAAGATATAACACGTGGACATCTCTTATACACTTGGCCCCTCCGCCCCACCCTCCGCTTCCCTCGGCGGCCCCTCTCGCTGGCACCCGCCTGAAAGGCCATCTTGTCGGCACCGGGTGGTCGAAGGCGTCAACAGCGAGTGGGAGGGAGATCGCGCCCGGATGAGAAAAAAAGCGAATGCCGGACCTCGATCCCTGATCCGAACCGTTCAACGAGCGCTCGTCATCACGCTTCTCGGCTCGGGGGCTCTGTCGTGCGCGGCCTTTCAGCGGATCCGTTTCGAGCAGCCGGATGTCAGCCTGGAGGCGATCGAGGTAACCGGTCTCGACCTTTCTGGCGTGTCGCTGGTTCTCTGGCTCGATGTGTTCAACCCGAATGACTACGAGCTACGGACGACGCGGGTAGAAGCCGATCTCGAGCTGGAGGGCAGGCAGTTCGGGCGCGCCCTGCTGAACGAGGCCGCCGCGTTAGGAGCAGGCATGCATACGCGAGTCCGGGTCCCGGCCGAATTCACCTGGGAGGGGTTGGGCGCCGGTGCCCGCGCGTTGCTGGAGCGCGGTTCGGTCAACTACCAGCTGGACTCGCGGCTCCGAGTCGAGACCTCGTTCGGCGGCCGCAACCTCAGCTTCCGAACCCGCGGCGAGGTGCCGGTCAGGAATCCGGGGTTTTGACTCCGACCGCCCGCTCAAGTCGAGCCAGCCGTTCCTCGATCCGTGCCAACAGGTGGAGGATGATGACGTGGGTCTTCTTGGCGTCGATCCCCACCGGACTCACGTCGCTCTCGATCTCTCTAGCGATTCTCGCATAGACGTCTTCAGGAACTTGCACGATAGACCCCTCACGATCTGTTTGAGCGGGATGTCTTGACTAACGGCGATCTCCTTCCCATTTGACCGTCCAGACGGATCTTCCGCAATGGAGCACGCAGATGGCCGCTCGATCGCTTGATGAGCTGCTCGGAGGTTTCGGCCGGCTCGACGACGCTCCCGGATCGGAGACCGGGAGGACGCGTTTCCGTAACTTTCTTCGCGACAACGCCCCCGATCTCGACGTAATTGACGATTACATCCGGACCTGCCGTGCCCGCCCGGATGAGCAGCACGATCGCGCGCTGCAGGATCTGCTCAACCACCTCGGCACCCGACTCGGTTTCGATGTCGAGTACGGACCCTACGTTCGCCTACCCGGGTCGATCGCCAGTCACGGGCGCTGGGTCTCGCCCGCCGGCGACCAAGTCGTCGTGGAAATCAGGCGCCGCGAGTCGTATGCGGACCAGCGCCCGACGCTTGCCCGCCTCCTGGAGCAGCTCATCCACGAGCGGCGGATCGCGGGTTGGGATCGGGCTTTGGGGCTGTACATCCTGACCGAGCCCGGAATTGATCCACGCCACCTGGAGAAGTCGATCCAGTCGGAGTCCCGCACGCACTCGCTCCGCATGGTCCGGCCCGAGTCCTTGCTCTCGCTGGCCCGACTGGTTGAGTCGGGGTCGATCGCCCACGCCGACGTCATGACACTGCTGGGCGCCACGCGCCCGGAGATCGATCCGCTGGTGGAATTGACGTCTCGCATCACGACGGGCTCGGCGGCCGCCGGCAGGCGGCGTGCCCAGGTCGAGTGGGAAGACCTGGCGGAAGGGGTGGGCGAGGTCATCGAACGGCTCGGCGACCTCATGGTCGAGGGTCTCGAGGCCGTCTTTGGCACCGAAGCCTGGTGCGATCCGGATCGCCGGACGGAGCGATAGCAGGGCCGCGCCCTCGGCCCTCGTCCGTGCCGCCACGGGCTCTCGTCGACGCGGTCCCTATGATTGCGGTTCTGCCCCCGCGCGTCGCGTTGCGCTAAGCAAGCGGCGGGTCAAGCTCCTCGGCAATCAAGTCTTCGAGCGTCTCCCGACGCCGGACCACGCGGTAGTCGCTGCCGGACACCAGCACCTCGGCCGCTCGGGGGCGGGAGTTGTAGTTCGAGCTCATGACCGACCCGTACGCACCTGCGTAACGCAGGACCAGTAGTTCGCCCGCCGCCAGATCCGGAAGCCGACAGCCCCGAGCGAGGAAGTCCCCCGTCTCGCACACCGGGCCGACGACATCGGCCGTCGTCGTAGCCGCGCGTTGGCGAACGGGTTCGATCGGATGCTCGGCGCCATAGTAGCTGGGCCGCAGAAAATCGTTTGACCCGGCGTCGACCACATAATAGAGCTGGTCCCCGAGATGTTTGCGGTAAAGCACCCGGGTAATCAACACGCCCGCCGGCGCGACGAGCCAGCGCCCCGGTTCGACCAGGCAGGTCATCTCGAACCGCGCGGTCAGCCCGGCGGCCGCTTCGGCGATGGCCCACAGCTCGAGCGCGGTTGTGCCGTCGTGTGCGACGCCGAAACCGCCGCCGATGTCGAGGTAGCGGAGATCGATGCCGCGCCCCCTGATCCGCTCTATCAGGTCGGCCAGGCGCTCGAGCGTCTGCAAGTACGGCTCATGCGATAGAATCTGAGAGCCGATGTGTGCGTCGATTCCGACCGGATCCAGATGCGCATCGCGAGCCGCCAGCCCGTACAGCTCCTCCGCTTCTTCCCAGGCCACGCCAAACTTGGTCTTGTAGTGACCCGTCTGAGTGAAGCTGTGCGTCATGGCTTGCACACCCGGGTTGACGCGCACTGCGACGGGCACGCGTGCCCCTCGAGCCGCCGCCAGCTCGGCCAGGATTTGCAGCTCGTGCTCCGATTCGACGTTGACCAAGAGCACACCCGCGGCGACTGCCGCCTCCAGCTCGTCGGTTCGCTTCCCCACCCCGCCGAAAACGATCTCATCACCTGCAAATCCAGCCTGCTGGGCCCGGTAAAGCTCGCCGAGCGAGACGACATCCACACCGGCACCCAGGCTCCGCATCAACCGCAGTATCGACAGGTTGTGATTCGCCTTGACCGAGTAGAAAACCCGGTGTGGCAACGACGAGAAAGCGCTCTTGAAGGCCGCGAAGCGCTCCCGGATCGCTGCCTCGCTGTAGACGAAGCAGGGCGTGCCCAGCTCCGCCGCGATCTCAGCCAGCGGCACGTCCTCGCACCAAAGCTCGTGATCGCGTTCGTGCAGGCCCGTCGGGCCGGCGCGGGAAGAGACCCGCGTCATAGGTTCAACCTCGCTTGCATCAGGCGGCGGTGTTGAAGGGTCGGGGGCGCGTACGCCAAAGTTGCGTAGAGAACGGAGTTGACGCCAGAGAGGTCAGCGGCCTGCAGGCCGGCGCAGATCCAGCACGTCTCTTACGCGACGGGCCAGCGACTCCGGTGTGAAGGGCTTGTGGAGGAAGTTGGTGCCCGAATTCAGGGTCCGGTCACGCAACACGGCGTGGTCGCTGTACCCGGACATGTAGAGCACCTCCATCCCGGGCCGTTGAGGGCGCAGCCGATCGGCCAATTCTCGACCGTTCAGTCCGGGCATGACCACATCGGTGAGCAGCAGGTGTATCGGCTCGGGGTGGACTCGGGAGACCTCTAGAGCCTGTGTGGCGTCCGCGGCCTCCAAGACTCGATAGCCACGGTCCACGAGAATCCTTCGAGCAAGCTCTCGAACGGAGTCCTCATCTTCGACCAGCAGCACCGTCTCTGAACCCTGAGGTGCGGCGGCCCAACGGGCGGGGCGCTGCGGGGTCGCCGCGGTGTCGTCGGCCCTCGGCAGGTAGACCTTGAAGGTTGTGCCCTTCCCAAAGTCGCTGTGTGCCCAGATGAAGCCGCCGCTCTGCTTCACGATCCCGTAGACGGTGCTGAGACCGAGGCCGGTTCCCTTGCTTCGCTGCTTGGTCGTGAAGAACGGCTCGAATATCCGCTCACGCGTCTCGGCGGTCATCCCGACGCCGTTGTCGGAGACGAGCAGCGTGACATAGCAGCCGGGAACGACCGCGTAGTGGCTGTCGGCAAACTCCTCATCCACCTCCAGATTGCCGGTTTCGATCACGAGCTTACCACCGCGTGGCATCGCGTCCCGGGCGTTGACCGCGAGGTTCATCACCACCTGCTCGATTTGACCCGGATCCGCCTCGACCAACCAGAGCGCAGGATCGAGCAAGGTGATGAGCTCGATGTCTTCGCCGATGAGACGGCGCAGCATGTTCTCGAGGTTGACGATGGCCGAGTTTAGGTTGACGATCTTGGGGCGCAACATCTGCTTGCGACTGAAAGCCAGTAGCTGCCTCGTCAACGACGCCGCGCGCTGCGACGCTTCGCGTATCCCCTCCAGCTCTTCCCGTCGCGGGTCTTCCGGGCCAAGGGCGCTCAGCAGGATGTCCGCGTTGGACAGGATGACGGTCAGTATGTTGTTGAAGTCATGCGCCACCCCCCCGGCCAGCTGTCCAATCGCCTCCATCTTCTGCGACTGACGCAGCTGTTCCTCCAAGCGCCGCTGGCTTTCCAGGTCCATCGCCATCCCCACGACGCAGGGCCTGCCGGCGATCTCGATCAGTGTCCCGGTAAAGAAGTACGGTGTCGTCGAGCCGTCCTCTTTCAACAGATCGGCCTCTGAGCTCGATGAGCCTTTGCTGAAAACATCCGCCATGCAGCGCTCCAGCCGCGGTCTGTCCGCAGGGGCCACGATATCCAACGGTTGCATGACGCTGAGGTCCGCCGCCGTGTAACCGGTCACCCACTCCAGGTTCCGATTCCAGCGAAGGAATCGTCCGCGCTCGTCGAACAGGTAGAACAAGCCGGGCAAGCTCTCGAGCGCTGCGTCTGAAAACTCCTTCTCTTTGCGGAGCGTCTCCTCGGCGATCTTGCGCTGAGTGATGTCGTGTATGATCCCCTGGTAGCCGATGACTTCGCCATCTTCCCCGTGCTGCAGGCTCGAGCTCAGCAGGCAGTGCATCACCCGCCCGTCCTTCGTGACGAGCTGCACCTCGAAGTCCTGCACCGAGCCCTGGCTCTCGATCGCCTCCTGAAAGCGCTGGCGGTCCTCCCGGTGAAGGTAGAGCACCTCCGCATTCAGCTCTCGCATCTCCTCCGGGCTGTACCCGAACATCTCGAGCATCGAACGGTTGAACTCCAGCAACACCCCGTCGGTCGAGCTGACGTAGATCGCGTCGCGTGAGTCCTCGAACAGCCGGCGGTACCTGCGCTCGCTGACCTTGAGCGCGTCTTCAGCCCGTTTCCCCGGGGTAACGTCGAATGCGACGCCGAGGGCGCCCAGGATCTCGCCGTGCGGGTCGCGCAAAGGCTCGACGTGGCACTGAAAGGTTCGATCCTCCCAGGAGAACTCGTAGCTGCTCTCTTGTCCCTGTAAGGCTTTCAGATGGGCCGCGATCGGGACGAAGTCCGGGTCGTCCGTCCCGAAGTACTCGAAGAGCGAAGTCCCCAGCACCTGGTTCGGGCTGAGGTTCAAAGTCGCGAGCGCCGCGCCCAGCGACGAGGTGAAGCGTAGCTCGGCGTCCACCGACCAGAGGATGGCCGGCATCTGCTCCAGCAGCAGACTCAGGAAGACGTCGCTCTCGCGCCCCGCGCGCGCCGCTTTCGAGTAGTCACCCATAAAGAATCGCCCGCGCCCGCCGAAAGCGCGTCGGTCCGGTCGGCGTCACTACCGCGTGATCAACGTGCGTGTCAGGAGCGAATCGCTCTGGCCAGGCGCCATCACCTTCCGCTCGCCAATAGGAGATGGAACGGGCCCAAGCCGACCCAGAGAACGTTCAGGCCAGCAATATGCCGCGGCGCGGGCCAAGGATCAACGAGGTGCCCAAAAGGCCGCGACTCGACGCCGGTCCCGTTGACGCCTAATCTTGCTGAGCGTTGCCGGCGGATCGCGGGTGCGCCGGACCGGGATCACGAAGACGTGTCGACAGGGTACGCGATGAAGGCGATGGTTCTGAGGAGGCTGGTCGACCTGGGCCGCGAATCGGCGCCGCTCGAGCCCTGCGAGCTTCCGATCCCCAAGCCCGCCTCGGGAGAGATCCTGGTGCGCGTTCGTGCCTGTGGCGTGTGCCACACCGAGCTCGACGAGATCGAGGGCCGCACACCGCCACCGCAATTGCCCGTCGTTCCCGGACACCAGGTCGTCGGCACGGTGGCGGATCGCGGCGCCGAAGCCGACGCGTTCCGGGAGGGTGAGCGGGTCGGGGTGGCCTGGATCCACTCGGCCTGCGGTGACTGCGCGGCCTGCCGCCGGGGCGACGAGAACCTTTGCACTGATTTCCGGGCCACGGGTAGAGACGTGAACGGTGGCTATGCCGGCTACATGGTCGTGCCCCAGGACTTCGCCTACCCCATCCCCGATACCCTGACCGACACCCAGGCGGCTCCCCTCCTCTGCGCCGGAGCGATCGGCTACCGTTCGCTTCGACTGACGGGGCTGGTTGACGGCCAACTCCTAGGGCTCACGGGGTTCGGCGCTTCCGGCCACCTGGTCCTGAAGATGGCGCGGCGACGGTTTCCCCGATCGCGGATCTACGTGTTCGCCCGTAGCGAGAGGGAGAGGGCGTTCGCGCTCGAGCTCGGGGCCGTCTGGGCCGGTGATACGCCGGCGCACCCGCCCGAGCCGCTCGACGCGATCATTGACACCACCCCGGTCTGGAGGCCGGTCGTGGAGGCCCTCGACAAGCTGGCACCGGGCGGGAGGCTGGTGATCAACGCGATCCGAAAGGAAGACGTCGACAAAGAGCAGCTGCTTCGACTCAGCTACCCCGAGCATCTGTGGCTCGAGAAGGAGATCAAGAGCGTGGCGAACGTGGCGCGCCGCGACGTTCGCGAGTTCTTGGCGTTGGCGGCGGAGATCGGAATCGAGCCTGAAGTCGAGGAATACGCGTTGGAGGATGCCAATCGAGCCCTGCTCGAGCTGAAAACCGGGACCATCCGCGGGGCCAAGGTCCTGGTGACGCGGTAGGCGTTCGGCGCGGCCCGAGGCGCGCCACCGCCCTCGGAAGCCGCGTCGGGCAAGGGCTCCTCGCGACGCCGACCCCCGTGGCACGACACAACGTCCGCCTCTTGATCAACCTCCGAAGTGTAACGAGATTGTAGCCCCGGGTCGCTCCGCGGCCTCAGCCGAAATACGTCAATCTGCCGATCCACTGAGGCCAACACTTGCCTCAATCATGAAGATCGCCTCCGGCGTCGCTGCCCATCCCGCGGTGCGTGTGCTCACTGTGCTCGCGCTGCTCTTCGTCTTCATGCTGGGGGTGAACGGCCTCGGCGACGGGTTCAAGTCGCTGGGGCAGCGCTTCATCGACACGTTCTTCGCCGCGACGGCGAACCCATTCATGGCTTTGATGGTCGGGATCCTGGCGACGACGATGGTCCAGAGCTCGTCGGTCACCACCTCTCTGATCGTGGCTCTGGTTGCCGCTCCAGAAAACCCCCTCCCGGTGGCCAACGCGGTGCCGATGGTTATGGGCGCGAACATCGGGACGACCGTGACCAACACGATCGTCTCGTTGGCTCACATGGGCCGCAGACAGGAGTTCTACCGCGCCTTTTCCGTCGCCACCTGCCACGACTTCTTCAACTTCATGGCCGTCGCCATGCTGCTTCCGCTCGAGATGGCGACGGGCTACCTGCGCAAGACGGCCAGCTGGCTCGCGGCGTCCCTCACGGGTCTCGGTGGCGTGCAGTACGACAGCCCGATCCGCGGGGCGCTCAAGGCCGTGCTCGCTCCCATCAAAGCTGCGATCGCGGCGCTGTTCGATTCTCCGCGGACCCAGGCGATCATCCTCATCGTGCTCTGCGGGTTGCTGATCTACGTAGCCTTGATGTTCCTGGTGCGTGTCATGCGCCGGGCCATGCACTCGCGCGTGGAAGCGATCGTTTCCCGCGGACTTCACCAGGCCCCCGTTTTCGCCATCATCGTCGGAATCCTCGCAACCGTCATGGTCCAGTCGAGCTCGATCACGACCTCGTTGCTCGTCCCCCTCGCGGGTGCCGGTATCATCACGCTGCAGCAAGCTTTCCCCATCACGATCGGTGCGAACATCGGGACGACGATAACCGCGCTAATGGCGGCGCTGGCGGTGACGGGCCCCAACGCTCGCTGGGGCATAATGATCGCGCTGGTGCACCTGGCGTTCAACATCAGCGCCACCCTGTTGATCTATCCGTCCGTCAGGGTCCGCAATATTCCTCTGACCGCCGCCCGTCGCCTGGCCGCTCTTGCGGTCCACTCCAAGGGGTGGGCTATCTTTTACGTGATCGTTCTCTTCTATGGACTTCCCGCGATTTTCGCGGTGCTCAACCGGCTACTCGGGTAGCTGGAGGCCGATATGCTTCGGGAACTGCTCAGCATCTTTCGCTCTGAAAGACCTCTGGCCGCAATGGGCCAAAACTTCGCGAGAATGCTGCAGATCACCTACCAGATGACTCTGCAGGCCGGAGAGATCTACTTCGGAGAGACATCGGCGCCCGACGAACGTACCGGCATCTACAAGCGCGATGTCGAGGTCAACCAGCTCGAGCGCGCGATCCGCCGACAGGTGATCGCCCACCTATCGCTCCAGGGCAGCTCGCCCTCCCTACCCTATTGCCTGCTCCTGATGAGCACGGTGAAAGACGTGGAGCGCCTGGGCGACTATGCGAAGAACCTGTCCGAGGTCCGGGAATATCACCCCGACCCTTTGCCCGATGACGAAATCGTCGGCGAGCTGAGGGAGATCCGCGCCGGCGTCGAGGCTGCGTTCGCCGTCACCTCGGATGTCTTCGCCACCTCCGATCGCGAACGCGCGATTACACTCACGCGCCAGGGGCGCGACCTCGCGCACCGCTGTGACGCCCTGATCGAACGGGTGGCGCGCAGCGACTACACCGCGCGTAACGCCGTGGCCGTGGTCATGGGAACGCGATTCTACAAGCGGATCGGCGCCCACGTGCTCAATGTGCTCTCCAGCGTCGTCATGCCACTGCACAAGCTCGACTATTACGACGAGAAAGAGCTGGCGCGAAGCGACTGACCCGCCCTGCCAAGCCGCCGAACATCCTCCCAAACGCCAGGAGAGCCCCGCGGCAGGTTCACCGCGGGGCTCTCCTGTCCCGGTTCCACGGGTCTGCCTGAAACGCTAGGCGATCCTCTTCTTCGCATCTGCTCTCACCAGGGCGAAGAAAACGTTGTTGAAGTTGTAGTTGGCGACCTGGGTGAACAGCTCGCGAGCCTTATCATCGTTACCGGCAGCCTTGTGAGCCAGCGCCAGGTGGTACGTCGTGTAGATATTCGTGGGCGTCCCCTGCTCGAAGTGCGCGATGGCCTCCTGCGCTTTTCCCTGCTGCAGGCTGATGAAACCCAGGAGCTCGTGGGCCGGCTCGTTCTTCCGGGGGTTCGGGTCCGGTTCTAAGTGCTTCATCGCCTCCTGGGCTTTGGCGGTTGCCGCCTTGAAGTCGCCCTTTCGCGCGGCCAACCAGCCGTCGAACAGAGCGATATTCGACAGTTGACCGCGGCGGAACGCATCCGTCGCCACGCGGTCGGCCTCCTCCATCATCAAGACGGTGCGCCGCTTGAGTGCTTCTTCCGCCGACTTGTAGTTGCCGGTGTGCAGTGCGATGACCGCCGCGTTCGAGAGCGCATTGATCTTCAAGCCCGTGGGCTCGGGCACGCCCATCCCATCGATCTGAGCCACTAGCGTGTTGAGCTCATCGATCGCCGCCTGGGCGTTACCCGCGTGCACGCTGACCAGGGCCCTCCAAACCGCATACGACGGCCGGTCATTTGCCTTACCCAGCGCCATCGCCGCGTCGTAGTCGGCCCGCGCCTGATCGTAGTTGCCCAAGAACGAGTTGACGTGACCACGCTGCTGCAGCGGCAAGCCATCGGTCGGGTCTAGCCCCGCGGCCCGTGTGTAAGCCTCGCGCGCCGCTTCCAGGTCACCCTGCGCCCGGTAGACATCACCCTGGAGATCGTGAGCGATGGGCTCCTGGGGCTCCAGCTCGCCCAGCTTTTGCGCGTACTCGCCAGCCTTGGCAAAGTCACGCGGCTCTGCGAACAGGTAGGAGTTGATCAGGTTTATGTAGGCCGGAGCGAATTGGGGCGCCAACTCGGTCGCCCGCGTCATCGACGTCCGGGCCTCTACGTTCTGCCCCAAGCTCGCCTGGACGTTCGCCAGCTCGAGCCAGGCGCGCGGGCTCGAAGGCTGGATCTCGACCAAACGCCGCGCCAGCGTCAGCTGGCCCTCCACGTCGTTGTCGAATCCGCGTTGAGCGATTTGAATCAGGATCTGTTCGGCCTCGCTCGCGCTTTCAACGTGATCCGCCGCGTTCTTGAGGTTGGTGCGGAACTCGTCGAGCGAAGTCGCGGTGTTCGCAACCTGGAGGTACCCGAACGCGAAGCTGGGGTCGGCCGCCACGGCCTGCTTGAAGTACTCGTTGGCTTCGACAAATTCACCCATGTCCATGGCTCGCTGGCCCAGCATGAATTGCTGTCTCGCCGACTCCGAGCTGGTGGTCACGGGGAGCATCATCATCGCCTCGGCGCGCCCTCGCGCCATCTCCATCTCCGCGGCTTCCTCACGCTGGCAGCCCACCAGAAGGGCGAAGGCCGCCAGACAGATTGCCGATCGATTGAGCGTGGTCATGAGACACCTCCTGCGGTGGAATGGCACACTGGCCCCTACCCGCTTAGCTGTGTTGCAGACCTGACAGAAAACGCGGCGACCGCTCGCTGGCATCAAAGCGGTCACCTCGAGAAGCGATTCCGATTCGCGCCCTCAGCTTCTTGGGTGACGGTTCCCAATATCGAGCTTCAGCTAGAGTACGGCAAGCTTCAACGGCTTCGACTTGGCAAGAGGAACCGACGCGGTAGATTGGCAGCGATCGCCCGTTCGATTTGCCCCACCCAGAGCCCGATTACAAACAAGGGAGGCCACCCACCATGTACCGGGATCATCTCGCTCGTCTTCGTACATTCGGCTTGCTGGTGCCGGTCCTCGCGCTGTTCGCGGCAGCACCGGGAGAGATGACGGCGCAAACGCCCGAGCTTGCCGAGCGGGTCGAGATCCGCCGTACCGCCTACGGCGTCCCTCACATCCTCGCCGAAGACCTCTCCGCCGCTTTTTTCGGCCTCGCCTATTGTCATGTCGAGGACTACGGCGAACGCGTGGTGATGGGGCTCGTGGAAGCGCGCGGAGAGCAGGCCCGTTATCTGGGTCCGGACTCACTCGAGAACGACTTTCGAAATCGGCGCACCTTCGCTCGTGCTGTCGAGACCTACCACCTTCTCGATTCTGACACGCGAGACGTCTTCGCCGGCTACGCCGCTGGCGTCAATCACTACATCGCAACTCACCCCGAGGAGTTCCCGGATTGGATCGAGCCGCATTTCACCGGGCATGACGTCGCTGCACGCTGGATAACGACGGCGAACCAGGGCAAGGTCCGAAGGTTTCTGGCCCGGCTCGCCGCGGCGGCCGCGGACACCGCGCGGGCCGAGACGGAAGAGGGCTCAAACGCCTGGGCGTTCGCGCCCAGTCGCACTCGCTCGCGCCGCGCCATTCTGCTTCGCAACCCGCACCTGAACTGGAACGCGGGCTACTACGAGGCTCAGCTGACGGTTCCGGGCGTGATCAACTTTTACGGCGATTTTCGCGTCGGTCACCCGCTCTTCTACAACGGCGGCTTCAACGATCGTCTCGGCTGGGCCACGACCAACAACGGCCCCGACCTCGAGGAGATCTACGCGCTAGCGGTCGATCCCGAACGGCCCGACCATTACCTGTTCGATGGAGCGTCGGTGCCGCTGCGTCGGGAGACGATCACGGTCGAGTTCAAGAACGGAGACGGGCTGGGGCGCGAGACCCGCGAGTTCTGGCGGACGCCGCTGGGGCCGGTCATCCATAGGGGCGGCGGGAAGATCTATGTGGTCCGCGCCGCTGGGGACGGCGAGTATCGGGCGGCCCAGCAGTTTCTGCAGATGATGCAGGCGCGCAATCTGGATCAGTGGAAGGCCGCGATGCGGATGCGGGCTCAGCTCAGTTCCAACTTCACCTACGCCGACCGTGACGGCAACATATTCTACTTGTGGAACGCCACCCTTCCGGCGCTCCCCGTTGCATCGGGCGGCGACACGTTGGCCGTGCTGGCCGCCCGTAGCGATGACGTTTGGACGCGCATCGTGCACTTCGACTCGTTGCCACATCTTCAAAACCCGCGGGGCGGCTACCTGCAAAACGCCAACGATCCGTTTCATTTCACCAACCTGAACGCGGTGATGGACTCGGCGTCATTCCCGGCTTACTACCCCGCGCCCGACCTGCGCCTGCGGAGCCAACATAGCCTCCAGTTGGTTCACAACCGGCGCCGGCTTACGCTCGATGACGTCATCCGGCTCAAGCACAGCCCACGCATGCTGCTCGCGGATCGCCTCAAAGATGAGCTGGTCGCCGCGGTGCGGGCCTCAGCCCCGGATTCAGTGGTCGCGGCCGCGATCGAGGGGCTCGCCAGTTGGGACAACAGCGTGGCCCCGGAGAGCCGGGGTGGGGTGCTGTTGGAAACCTGGTTCAGACGTTATCTGGTGGGTGACTCGACCGGGGCACGCGTGACAGGCGAGATTTGGGATGCGGCCTTCCGCGAGCCGTGGAACCCCAAGCAACCGACGGAGACGCCGCGGGGACTGAGCGACCCCCAGCGCGCCGCGGACGCGTTCGTCTGGGCCGTAGGTGAGACGCAGCGGCGTTTCGGCAGCTGGGACGTCGCCTGGGGCGAGGTGCATCGTCTGAGGCGCGGGGATGTGGACGTTCCCATAGGAGGATGCAGCGGCACACTTGGTTGCTTCCGCGTGCTCCAGTTCGAAGAGGAAGAGGACGGGATCCGCATCGCCAGCGGCGGCGACGGGTGGGTGCTTGCCGTGGAGTTTGCTGACCCTCCGCGGGCTTACTCGGTGCTAGCCTACGGACAGAGCTCTCGCGAAGACTCGCCACACTTCGATGATCAGGCCGCAATGTTCGCGCGTGGCGAACTGAAGCGTGTGGCGTTCACCGAGGACGAGATCGCGGCCCAGCTGGTTCGGCGCTACCATCCGGGGGAGGAAGCGCGGCGGTAATACGCCTTCGTCAGAGGCCGCAGACTCTAACGACTATCTTCGTCGACGCGAGAACATGTCATTGATCGAGACGCTGAGATCTCTCCTCACCCTTGGTCGAGGTGTGCTCAAGGGCCTGTCCGAAGAGACGGCGGGCTCCGACCCGATCGCCCTCTTCGGTCGGTGGTTCGAGGACGCCAAGCGGGCGGGGCTCTATCTGCCCGAAGCGATGATGCTGGCCACGGCGGACAGGGACGGCGCGCCTTCAGCCCGGATGATGCTGCTCAAGGGGTTTGACGAGCGCGGTTTCCGCTTTTTTACGAACTACGGAAGCCGGAAGGGCTTGGAGCTCCGTGACAACTCCAAAGCCGCTCTGGTCTTCTATTGGGGACGCCTGCAACGTCAGGTCCGTGTTCAAGGACAGGTAGAGAAGCTCACGGAGGAGGAGTCGCGCGCCTACTTCGAGACACGTCCCCGTGGCAGCCAACTGGGCGCGTGGGCATCGGAGCAGAGCGCCGTGCTCGCGTCCCGGGACGAGCTCGAGCAGCGATACAAGGAGTATTCCGAACGCTTCGAGGGACAGGAGGTTCCGCTGCCGCCGTTTTGGGGCGGGTTTCGCCTGGTCCCTGATCGCATCGAGTTCTGGCAGGGCCGCGCCAACCGTCTGCACGACCGTCTCGCTTACACTCGGAAGAGCGAGGGCTGGGAACGCGTCCGGCTTTCGCCGTAGCGCGACGGCAGAGGCGGCGACCCGGAGGCCGGGCCGCCGTATCGTCCAAAGATCTCGCCCGCCGGACCGCCGGATGCCTACGGTCGTCCGGTTCCGCCGCCCCGGGGCCAGCGGTTGTTCTGCCGATCGACGTCGGGATAGACCGCGCGCGGATCGAGCGCCGCCCTCTGCACGCGCCGGCCCCGGGTCCGGTATACGAAGTCGGGTCCCTGATTCCACATCTCGACCGGCAGGCGAACCGTCTGACTGGCCCCGTCGGCGAATTCGAGGCGAAGCTCGGCAGGCATGATCATTCCGCCGCGGTTCCGGATCAGCACTTCGGACCCGTCGCCGCTCGCTGTCACCGACTCGATCGCCTGATCCAGGCGCGAAGTGCTGTAGAGCCACCCGCGCCAGAACCAGTCCAGATCCATCCCCGTCCCGTCTTCCATCATTCGGAAGAAATCGGCGGGTGCCGGGTGCTTGTTCGTCCAGGCCGCGACGTACTCCCGGAAGGCGCGATCGAACCGCTCGGCCCCGATGACCTCCGTACGCAGCAGATGGAGCATCAGCGCCGGCTTCTGGTACGCGGTCCAGAACAGATCACGCTGCTCGGCCGGCGGCAGGCTCATCGCCTGCTCTTCCCCGGGGACGGCGTGCTCGGGGTAGAGGTTCAGCAAGTGGGTGACGACGGTATCCGCGTACGCTTCGCCGCGGAAGTAGTCCTTGATCGATTCGATGTCGGCGAAGGTGTTGAAGCCTTCGTCCATCCAGACGTGAATCCGTTCGTTCGAGCCGACCATCATCGGGAACCACTCGTGCCCGAACTCATGCGTGAGCACGAAGAACAGATTTTCGCGCTGGTCGTAGGAGGGGACAAAGGTCAGCATCGGATACTCCATCCCCTCGATCGGGCCCTCGACGGTCGTGGCGTGCGGGTACGGATAACGACCGAGCTGCTGCGAGAAGTGACGGATCGACGCCCGCGACATTCGGTTCGCTTCCTCCCAGGGGAGTGCTTCCGGCCGGTACAGCGTCTGGATCAGGATCCCGTCCCAGCTGCTGGCGTCCCAACGGAAGTTGGGTGCGGCGGCGAAGGCGAAATCGCGAACGTCGTCGGCCCGGAATCGCCAGGTTCGGGTTCCCGCAGCGCGCCGCGTCCCGTTGACTCGCGCCTCCTCCGCGTTGACGATGGCAACAGGTGTCTGGGACATCCGGGCACGCGCCAAGCGCTGCCGCTGCTCGGCGCTGAGCACCGACTCTGGGTTTTGCAGAACCCCTGTGGCTGCTACGAGATAACCGCTCGGTAGCGTCAACTCCACTTCGAAGTCGCCATACTCCAGGTAATACTCTCCCGGGCCGATGAACGGCTCGGTGTTCCAGCCGTCCAGGTCATCGTAGACAGCCAGGCGGGGATACCAGTTGGCCACCTGGTAGAGCGTGCCGTCGCGACCCATCCGACCGAATCCGTACTCCGGAATTCGCCACGTCCAATCGATCTCCAGCTCGAATCGGGCGCCCGAGACCAGGGGCGCCGGCAGCTCCACTCGCATCGTCGTCCCGTAGACCGAGTAGTCAAGGGGGCGACCGCCGCTGTGCACCCGACTCAGCGTCACGGCCGAGCCTCCCTTGCAGGAGAAGTCGAACACCGCGTCGCCAAAGACGAGTGGCGGCTGATCGAGCACCGCCGAGACGCTCTCGGATCCGCAGAGGTTGCCGTCGAGCTGTATCCACAAGTAGCGGAGCTGGTCCGGCGAGCGATTGGCGTAGGTGATCCGCTCGCTGCCCTCTAGCCTGTGGGTCGCGGCGTCGAGAGAGGCGCGGATCACGTAATCGACCTCCTGCTGCCAGTAGTCGGGGCCCGGCCGACCGGCCCCGGTCCGCAAGCTATTGGCGGCCGGCAGGTCGAGCTGGGCAAAGGGCGAGGGCCCGTTCCACGTCGCCGGCGTCGCCCCCGGCTGGGCGGTGCCGGAGCCCGGGACGGGATCGCCCGGCTGCTGAGGGGCGGATTCGGCTTGGGCGGCGAAGGCGATGAAGGTCGCGGCGAGCGCCGAAGCTCGCAGGAGTGCGGTCAACGGCCGACCCTTGGACACAGCTCCCTCCTTTGGCTGTCTCGATCGTCGCTGGTGGGCACGAGGAGAAACCGAGGCGCCGGCGATCGAAGCCGGGCCTCGGTTCAAAAGCTGGCGTGAAGCGAGCGTGGGCGCCAGACCGCGGAGCGACGCCCTCGGCGCGAAAGGTCAGCGGTCCACGCGGAACGTCACCGGCAGCACCACCCAGACGGGCACGTGCCTGTCCATCAGCATCGCCGGCCTGAACTGGAATTCACGCACGGCGGCCAGGGCGGCTTCGTCCAACTTCTCGTAGCCGGACGACCCCTTGACCAGGGCCTTCGTGACGACGCCGTCGGCGTCGATGAACGCCCAGACTTCGACGCTACCGCCGATGCCGGCGTCCTGAAACACCCTCGGGTACTTGCCCTCGACGATTCGCGCCGCCCTCGCCGGGTCCTTCAATTCCGGAGCGACGGTATACGGCGTGATCGTCGGCCGGTCGGCGAGGCTCGCCGGGTCGCTCGGAGGCGGCGGAAGGGTTTCCACCGGGTTCTCTTCGAAGGTGGTCGGCGCGATCGTGA
>JABAOD010001809.1_pt2 | contig 25706 bp, 22 predicted proteins | sample 7062151 | NCBI WGS metagenome assembly JABAOD01 (sample SAMN14538626, study PRJNA623070) | marine sediment metagenome | biome: marine biome [ENVO:00000428]; feature: marine pelagic biome [ENVO:01000023]; material: deep marine sediment [ENVO:00002113] | place: India: Gulf of Khambhat ... | reverse complement strand
CGCGGTCCTCAGGTCGAGCGACGGCGGGATCCAGCGCCCACCGGACGCGAGCCGCTCGATGCGGCTGATGCCGAAGGGTGAGCAGATCGCCAACCACAGCCCACCTTCGGCACCGAACGCCTTTTGGGTCGAGAAGTAGTAGACGTCGGTCTGGGTGACGTCGAGGGGCGCGGCGCCCGCCGCCGACGTGGCGTCGACGACCATGAGCCCGTCACCACCGGGACGAGAGATCGGAAGCATCACTCCCGTCGAGGTCTCGTTGTGGATGACGGCGTAGACGTCCACGGAGTCGTCGTGCACCGGCGTCGTGCCCATGCCGTAGGGCACCTCGATGATCTCCGGCTCGTCGAGGTGCGGAGCCCCGGCGGCGACGGCGGCGAACTTGCTCGAGAACTCTCCGCAGACGACGTGCTGGCTGCGGCGCTCGATGAGTCCGAATGCGGCGGCATCCCAGAAGCCCGTGGCGCCCCCGTTCCCCAGCACCACTTCGTAGCCTTCGGGCAGGTCGTAGAGCTCGCGGAGGCCTTCGCGCACGGCACCGACGATGGCGCGGACCGGCGACTGACGATGGCTCGTGCCCATGAAGGTCGCACCGCTCACACCGAGCTCGAGGAGCGCTTCCTTGCGTACTTTCGACGGCCCGGAACCGAACCTGCCATCGGAGGGGAGGAGCTCGGCCGGGAGCTGGATGGTGGGGTGATCGGTCATGATCCTCACAGGGTAGGGTGCGCCGGAACCGGCGTGAGAGCCGTCGAGGTGCGAGGCTACAGACATGACGACCGAGACCAACACCGCACAGGCCGTCTCCGGAAGGGCGCAGGCCATCGCCCCCTCGGCGACGCTTGCCATCACGAGCAAGGCGAACGCACTCAAGGCCCAGGGACTCGCCGTGGTCGGCTTCGGCGCCGGCGAACCCGACTTCGCCACGCCGCAACACATCGTGGAGGCGGCGGTCGCCGCTGCTCGAGATCCCAAGAACCACAAGTACTCACCGGCCGCGGGCCTCCCCGATCTACGCGAGGCGGTGGCCGCCAAGACCGCACGAGACAGCGGGCTCGACGTGGCTCCCTCCCAGGTCGTCATCACCAACGGCGGCAAACACGCCGTGTACGCGACGTGTCAGGTGCTCCTCGACCCCGGAGACGAGGCGCTGCTGCCTGCCCCGTACTGGGTGACCTACCCCGAGGCCATCGGCCTGGCCGAGGGCGTTCCCGTGGTGGTGCCGAGCGACGAGACGACCGGGTACAAGGTGTCGGTGGACCAGCTGGAGGCGGCCAGGACCGATCGCACGAAGCTCCTCGTGTTCGTGTCGCCGTCGAATCCGACGGGCGCGGTCTACACCGCCGACGAGGTGGAAGCCATCGGGCGTTGGGCGGCCGAGCACGGCATCTGGGTGATGACCGACGAGATCTACGAGCACCTCGTCTACGGCGACAACACGTTCACGTCGTTGCCGGTTCGGGTCCCCGAGATGGCCGATCGAACCGTCGTCGTGAACGGCGTCGCCAAGACCTACGCGATGACCGGATGGCGAGTGGGGTGGCTGATCGCTCCGTCTGCCGTGGCATCGGCCGCGGCACGGCTCCAGTCGCACACCACATCGAACGTGGCCAACGTGTCACAGCGGGCCGCACTCGCCGCGGTCTCGGGCCCGCTCGACGACGTGGCGGCGATGCGAGAAGCGTTCGACCGCAGGAGGTTGCTCACGCACCGCCTCCTCAACGAGATTCCCGGTGTCGTGGCACCGGAGCCGCAGGGAGCGTTCTACGCCTTCCCCGCGATGAAAGGCGTGCTCGGTCGTCGTCACGGTGACACGGTCATCGAGTCGACACTCGATCTCGCCGCTGCTGCACTGGAGTCGGCGCTGGTGGCGTTCGTGCCGGGGGAGGCGTTCGGGGCACCCGGCTATGCCCGATTCTCCTTTGCGCTCGGTGACGCCGACATCGAACGGGGGCTGACGAAGCTCGCAGAATTCGTCGCCGAGCTCACGTGACGGTCGCGGAGCCGCTCCCTCGGTCGCTCAGCCCTCCAGCCAGCGCACGACCTCATGCCACGTCCCCGAGCCCGGATCGATGAGCTCCATGTGGCCCACTCCCTCGCGGCGTAGGTAGGTGACGTTGTCGCCGCGCTCCTGAGCGGCTGCGACGTACGCGTCGGCGATCTCGACGGGAACGTCTTCATCGGCCGTTCCGTGCACGACGAGCTGCTTCGCACGCAGCGGCTCGCGATGTGCAGGCGAGTAGGCCTGCAACTCCCTCGCCGTCAGGGGAAGGGCGTCGTCGAAGAGCTCGGCCACAGCTCCGTTTCCGACTCCGAGCTCGTGGGCCATGGCGAGATGGCTCACCCCGGCGAGCGACACCACCTTCCGGACGCCGACACCGTCGAGCTGTTCTCCGGCCACCCACTGGGCGAGATGGCCGCCCGCCGAGTGCCCGATCACGGTGACCTTGGTCAGCTTGAGCGCGCCCGGCTCGAGCCCGTTGAGGTGTTCGACCGCTCGGGCGACGTCGTTGGGCGTCTCCGGGATGCCGCCACCCGTACCGACCCGCCGGTACTCGATGTTCCACGTCGCCCAGCCTCGCTCCGTGAGGTCGATCGCGAGGCGATCCATCGTGTCGAGGGTCCACGGATTGCGCCAGAAGCCCCCGTGCACGAGCACTGCCACCGGATAGGGCGGGTCGTCGGCCGGCAATCGCAGCTCGCCGTGATGATCCGGCAGCTCGTCCCCGTACCCGACACGCCGGCCCGGATGACGGGTGATGGCGACGAGGCGTGACAGCGCATCCTCGTACCCCCCGATGCCCCGGCCTCCGATGGCATAGACACATGCGGGAGCGGTCACCGAGGTGCGACGCCACTCCTCTCGGGTGTAGATGTCGGAGATGTGCACCTCGACCGTGGGGAGCTCGGTGGCGACGATCGCGTCGTGGATCGCATAGCTGTAGTGGGTGAAGGCGCCACCGTTGAGCACGAGCCCGTCGTACTCGGTTCGGGCGGCGTGGAGGCGGTCGATGATCGCCCCCTCGTGGTTCGACTGGAAGGTGTCGACCTCGAGCCCCAGTGACTCACCGAACGCTCCGACCCGGGCGTTGAGCTCGGGGAGGGTCGTGGTGCCGTAGACCTCGGGCTCGCGCACCCCGAGCAGATTCAGGTTCGGACCATGGACCACCAGTATGCGTCGCATGGCCCGAGGGTACCGCTCGACCCCTCAAGCACGCGCGATATGTCCGTCCGCGAGGGTGCCGGCGTGGGCGAGGATGGCGGGATCGAGGGGTGTTGGGACGAGGGTGCCGAGCCGGCCGACCTCGGACAGCACCGCGGCGACCACGGTGTCGTTGTCGAGCCCGGGGCGCCCGTCGGTCAGCGCCCCGGTCACGGAGGCGTCCATCCTCAGCCCGAGTGCTTCGTAGACGGGTATCAGCACGTCGTTCACGAGGTCGGCCCCATCGACGACCACGACACCACCGATGTGTGCCGCACCTCGCGCGAGTCGCTGACCGACCCCCATGACCTTCCTCGTGCCGTCGAGATTCACGGAGAACTCACCGGGGCAGTACTCGCCCGGGATCTCTCCGACCCGCGCGTCGAGCCCGAGGGCCGCGAATGCCCTGGTCATCACTCCCGACAGCATGCGGAATCGCTTGTGGATGTCACGGGTCGGGTCGGGTGTCGGCACGGTCCAGTTGAAGGCGAGCGTTCGCTCGTGGAAGACGGCGGCGCGACCGCCGGCGAGACGCAGCACGGGGAGGAAGCCTCTGTCCCTGGCGATTCGGACGGCGTCCTCGAACCCCGGTGTGATGGCATCGTGCTTGCCGAACGCGACGATCCGCCCCGGACGATGGATCCTGAAGGCCTCGCCGATGCGGCCTTCCGAGGCGGCGAGCAGCATCGCCCGCGAGACGGCCGTGTCGAGCGCATCGGCATCGGGGTAGGCCTCGTCGATCACCGCGATGCGGCGCGGCCCGGTGGTGACGGTCACGGATCGCAGGCTACCTCTGCCACTCCACATCGATGCCCGGTGTTGTCCGGGACCGTCGGTAGGCTCCCGCCATGCGTACAAGGGCCTTCTTCGTCGTGGCGGCGCTCACCGTCTTCGTTGCCGCGTGCGGCGAATCGGGTCTGCTCGACGATGTGGGGGACCGTTCGCAGCGTGCCGTCCTGGGCGAGACGACCACCACGAGTGAGGTCATCGTCGACGTCGAGGACCAGAGCGAGCCGCCCGTCGCCCGCTCGGCGGAGCTGTCGTGGTGGAACGACAAGATCCCCGACCCGTCACGCGGCGAGCCGTCGTTCGTCACCCAGCAGGTGTGGGCCAGGAGCGACCGCCAGGACACCCACATCCAGGCGAGCCGCGCCGAGATCTCGGATGCACTCCCCGGCATCCGCTTCCCCGAGCTGGTGCCGGGTGAGGTGGTCTGGATCACCTCGCAGCTCGTCTTCGACGTCGCCTCCGGCGTGCTCGATCTGGAGACGTCGGCTGCCTTCGGCATGTGGCCGGTCGAGCCCTACTCGGTGTCCGGCGGGTCGAGCGCGGTGCTCAGGGTCGGTGTCGCCAACGAGTCGCAGCGGGAGATCTACGCGGACCCCATCCCCGAGTTCGTCGAGGACGGCATGACGATCCTGTGGGTGGACGGCACGTACCGGTACGAGCTGTTCTGCCGCTCCAGCCTCTCCGAGGAGCTCTGCTGGCGCATGCAGGAGACGTCCGACATCCTCCGCGACCAGATCCCGCCCAGTGTCCTCGATCCAGACCTCGGAGTCTGATTCGTACACTCGATCACACCGGAGGTCGGTGTGGCCGTGATCGCCCTGTCCCGAGTCGAGATCGTCGCCGACGGCACACGCATCCTGCGTGGATGTGATGTGACGGTCGACGACGGCGAGTTCTTCGCGCTCATCGGGCGTTCGGGTTCCGGCAAGAGCTCCATCATCAAGGCCATCGCCGGTCTGCTGCCACTGTCCTCGGGTGAGGTGCGCTTCGACGGAGAGGACGTGACCGGCATTCCCACCCACCGGCGAGATCTCGGGCTCGTGCTCCAGGGCCAGGGGCTGTTTCCCCACCACGACGTGCGATCGAACATCGGCTTTCCCCTGAGAATCAGGAAGGCCCGCCCCGACGATGTCGTCAAGCGGGTGATGGCCGAGGCGAGGGCGCTCGGTGTCGACCACCTGCTCGAACGACTGCCAGGCCATCTGTCCGCAGGACAGCAACAGCTCGTGCAGATCGCCAGGGCGGTGGTCCGCAGGCCCCGGGTGCTGCTCATGGACGAGCCACTCGCCAACGTCGACATCGAATCGAAGCATTCGTTGCGGGAGAGCATCGTGACCCTGCAGCGTGGCTACGGGGTCACCACCGTGTACGCCACCAACGATCCGCTCGAGGCCATGACGATGGCGGACCGGCTCGGGGTCGTCGAGGACGGGCGTGTCGTCCAGGTCGGCACACCCGACAGTGTGCGCGCAGCGCCGATGAGTCGTCACACCGCACTCCTCACCGGTGCGATCGCCCTCCTCCCCGCCGCCGTCGAGGAGGACGCGACGGGCCCGGTCGTGGTCGGCGGCGGACTCCGGCTCCGGGGGTGGGGCGACGCCTTGCGTGCAGCCGTCGGTGAGGAGGTCACGCTGGGGCTGCGACCCGAACACGTGGTCGCCGGGTCGGATTTCGTCGCGCGTGTCGCATCGCGCAGCATCGAAGATCGGCGCACGGTGACGTGGCTCGACACCGGCGCGGGCAGAGTCATGAGCGACACCGTGGCGGGTGCGACGGGCTCGACGGCCGGGTGCTCGCTGGCCGGAGGGTTGGTGTTCGACGCCGGCGGGAGTCTCGTCGTCGCGGTCGGCGGCTGACGCGCGTCCGGGGAGGGCGGTGGGCCGTCCTAGGCTCGCACGCTGAACGGAGGTGACCCATCTTTCACGGATCGGGCATGTGGTCGTATCTGAGATACGACGAGGAACAGGACCGACCCAAGGTCGACAGACATCTGTTGCGACGCGTCCTGTCGTATGCGGGTGCCTACCGGGGGAAGATCGTTCTCATCCTGGTCACGATCGTCCTCATCTCGTTCATCTCGGCCCTTCCTCCGTTGCTGATCAGGGAGCTGCTCGACACCGCCATCCCCGAAGCTCGGGTGACCGGCGATCTCGGCCAGGTGACACTCCTCGGTCTCGGCATGCTGCTGGTTCCGCTTGTCAACGGCGTCATCGGCGTGCTGCAGCGGTGGGCGTCTGCCTCGACGGGCGAGGGCATCATCTTCGACCTGCGACGCCAGCTCTTCGCCCATTTCCAGAGGATGTCACTGAGCTTCTTCACCGCCACCCGGACCGGCGAGGTGATGAGCCGCCTCAACAACGACGTCGTCGGGGCTCAGCAGGCCGTCACCGGCACGTTCATCACGGTGGTGTCGAACATCGTCTCGGTGGCGATCGTCATGTCGATCATGTTCGGCATCGAATGGAGGCTCACGCTGCTCGCCGTGGCCGTGCTGCCCCTGTTCCTCGCCGCATCCCGTCGCGTGGGGAAGGTCCTCCGAGTCATCCGGCGGGAACAGCTCGAGCACAACGCACGGATGAACTCGCACATGCAGGAGGCCCTCGGGGTGTCTGGAGCGCTGCTGGTCAAGCTGTTCGGGCGGGCCGACACCGAGGACGATCGGTTCGCCGAGGAGGCGGGAACCGTTCGCGACCTGGGCGTCAGGCAAGCCACCATCGGGCGGTGGTACTTCATGGCGCTGGGTGTGATGAGCGCCGTCGGGACCGCCCTCGTGTTCTGGGTCGGCGCCGCCATGGTCGTGAACGGCACCCTGGAAGAGGGCGATGTCGTCGCCATGTCGCTGTACCTCACCCAGCTCTACGGCCCGCTCTCGGGCCTGTCCAACGCACGGGTGGAGTTCGCAACGTCACTCGTCTCGTTCGAGAGAGTGTTCGAGGTGCTCGATCTCGAGCATGAGATCGCAGAAGCGGACGATCCCATCCCCCTCGAAGACATCGTCGGTCGTGTCACCTTCGAGCACGTGTCGTTCGACTACAACACAGGCAGTCGCGGCCTCGAGGCCGTGCGCCGTTACTCGTCGCGGATGGAACTGGCCGCGGACGTGCCCCAGGCCGCCGGCGACGGTGTCGCGTTGCGCAACGTCGACTTCGAAGTCGCGCCCGGTGAGCTCGTGGCGCTGGTCGGGCCGTCCGGCGCCGGCAAGAGCACGGTGCTGAACCTCATTCCCCGGTTCTACGACGTCAACGGCGGTGCCGTCCTGGTCGGCGGCCAGGACGTGCGCGACGTGACGCTCGAATCGCTGCGCGGCGCGATCGCCCTGGTGACGCAGGAAACCGGGCTGTTCAACGACACCGTCCGCAACAACATCGCCTACGGGCGCCCCGGGGCGAGCGACGACGACATCCGCGCGGCGGCACGGAATGCCGCGGCGGAGGCGTTCATCGACCAGCTGCCCGACGGTTACGACACGCTCGTCGGCGAGCGCGGCGTGATCCTGTCCGGCGGTCAGCGCCAGCGCATCGCGATCGCCCGGGCGATGCTGAAGAACGCGCCGATCCTGCTGCTCGACGAGGCGACCTCGGCGCTCGACACGGAATCCGAGCAGCAGGTGCAGGCGGCGCTGGAGCGCCTGATGGAGGGCCGCACCACCATCGTCATCGCGCACCGGCTGTCGACCGTCGTCGGCGCGGACATGATCTACGTGTTCGACCGCGGGCGGATCGTCGAGAGCGGCCGCCATGCCCAGCTCGCCGGCGACGGCGGCCTGTACGCACGGCTGAGCAAGCTGCAGTTCCGCGAGGGCGCGGTCGCGGAATCGGGCGAATAACCGGGACGGCCGTCCGCTTGGCCATTCCGCTCGGCCGCCGGCTGCGCCTATACTGGGCCGCCCAATCGTGAGGCCCGCCATGCTGTTCGCCAAGCCGCCGCCCGACCCCGGCCCGTTGCGCACGGCCGTGCGCGCCGCCATCCGCATGGACGAGGCGCGCTGCGTCGAGGAGCGCCTGGCCGAGGCGGCGATGCCGCCCGAGGCGCGCGACCGCATCGCCGCGACCGCGAGGGGCCTGGTGGACGTGCTGCGCCGCCGCCATCGCGGGACTGGGGGACTCGACGCCTTCATGGCCGAGTACCAGCTGTCGAGCGACGAGGGCATCGTGCTGATGTGCCTGGCCGAGGCCCTGCTGCGCATCCCCGATGCGGACACCGCGGACAAGCTGATCAAGGACAAGATCGGCGGCGCCAACTGGGAGCGCCATCTCGGCAGTTCCGAATCGCTGTTCGTCAACGCCTCCACCTTCGCGCTGATGCTGACCGGCCGCGTCGTCAATCTCGACAGCGAGCAGGCGGCCAGGGATTTCGCCGGCACGCTGGGGCGGCTGCTCGCCCGCAGCGGCGAGCCGGTGATCCGCCAGGCGGTCACCCAGGGGATGCGCATCCTCGGCCGGCAGTTCGTCATGGGCCGGACCATCGCCGAGGCGCTCGACCGCGCGAAGGAGGCGGAGAAGCGGGGCTACCGCTACTCCTACGACATGCTCGGCGAGGCCGCGCGCACCATGGACGATGCCGACCGCTACTTCGAGGCCTATGTCCGGGCCATCGAGGCGATCGGCAAGAAGGCCGGCGGGCGCGGCCCGGTCGCCGCGCCGGGTATCTCGGTCAAGCTCTCGGCGCTGCACCCGCGCTACGAGTTCGCACAGAAAGGCCGGGTGATGGCGGAGCTGGTGCCGCGGCTCAACGAGCTCGCCGCTCTCGCCAGAGCCGCCGATATCGGGTTCTGCGTCGACGCCGAGGAGGCCGACCGGCTGGACCTCTCGCTCGACGTCATCGAGGCGGTCTCGGCCGACCCGGCGCTGGCCGGCTGGTCCGGCTTCGGGCTCGCCGTCCAGGCCTACCAGAAGCGCGGGCTGCCGCTGATCGACTGGCTCGCCGACATGGCGCGGCGGCACGGGCGGCGGCTGATGGTCCGCCTCGTCAAGGGCGCCTACTGGGACAGCGAGATCAAATGGACGCAGGAACTGGGCCTGCCCGGCTATCCTGTGTTCACCCGCAAGGCCTCGACGGACGTCTCCTACATCGCCTGCGCCAAGCGGCTGTTCGCCAATGCCGACGCGTTCTACCCGCAGTTCGCCACCCACAACGCCCACACCCTGGCCACCGTGCTCGAGCTGGCGGGCGGCTCGAAGGATTTCGAGTTCCAGCGCCTGCATGGCATGGGCGCGGACCTCTACGACCAGGTGGTCGGCAAGGGCGGCATGGGCCTTGACTGCCGCATCTACGCCCCGGTCGGCAGCCACGAGGACCTGCTGGCCTATCTGGTGCGGCGGCTGCTGGAGAACGGCGCCAACACCTCGTTCGTCAACCGCATCGTCGACGCCGAGACCGAGATCGACTCCCTGATCGCCGATCCGGCGGAGGCGGTGGGACAGCTCGAGCAGAAGGCCCATCCGGCGATCCCCCTGCCGGCCAAGCTTTACGGCGAGTCGCGGCGCAATTCCGCCGGCGTCGACCTCAACGATCCGGCGGTGCTGGGCCCGCTGGCAAAGGTCATGTCGACGGCCGCTTCCGGGGACTGGCGCGCCGGACCGATCGTCGGCGGCGAGTTGCGGATGGGCGGCGCCGGGCCGGCAACGGACCCCGCCGACCGGCGGCGCATCATCGGCGAGGTCGCCGAGGCGGCCGGCGCGGATGTCGAGGCGGCGCTGTCGGGTGCGCTCGCCGCGCAGCCGGACTGGGACCGGACGCCGGCGGCGGGCCGCGCCGAGATCCTGGAGCGCGCCGCGGATCTGTATGAGGCCCACATGGCCGAATTGATGGCCATCGCGGTCCGCGAGGCCGGCAAGACCGCCAACGACGCCGTCGCCGAGGTGCGCGAGGCGGTCGACTTCCTGCGCTATTACGCCCTTCGCGCGCGCGCGGATTTCGCGGGGCCCATCCAGCTTCCCGGCCCGACGGGCGAACGCAACGAGATCTCGCTGCACGGGCGCGGCGTCTTCGCCTGCATCAGCCCGTGGAACTTCCCGCTGGCGATCTTCACCGGCCAGGTGGCGGCCGCGCTCGCCGCCGGCAACGCGGTGCTCGCCAAGCCCGCCGAGCAGACGCCGCTCATGGCCGCGCGTGGCGTGCAACTGCTGCACGAGGCCGGGGTGCCGGGGAACGTGTTGCACCTCCTGCCCGGTGACGGCGCGAAAGTCGGCGGCGCGCTTGTGGGCGACCCGCGGATCGCCGGCGTCGCCTTCACCGGGGGCACCGACACCGCGCGGCTCATCAACCGGACGCTCGCCGCACACAGCGGGCCGATCGTGCCGCTGATCGCCGAGACCGGCGGCCAGAACGCGATGATCGTCGACTCGACGGCGCTGCCCGAGCAGGTGGTGCGCGACGTGCTGGCCTCCGCCTTCCGCAGCGCCGGGCAGCGTTGCTCGGCGCTGCGCGTGCTGTTCGTTCAGGACGACGCGGCCGAGCGCACGATCGAGATGCTCGTCGGCGCCATGCGCGAGCTCAAGGTCGGCGACCCGGCGCTGCTGTCGACCGATGTCGGCCCGGTGATCGACGAGGAAGCCCGGGCCATGCTGCAGGCCCATGCGGACCGCATGGCGCGGGAGGCCAAGCTGCTCTGCGAGGTGCCGCTCGGTGCCGACTGCGGCAATGGCTGCTTCTTCGCGCCGCGCGCCTACGAGATCGAAAGCATTGCGATGCTGGAGCGCGAGGTGTTCGGGCCGATCCTGCATGTGGTGCGTTACGACGACGCCCGGCTCGACCGGGTGGTCGACGACATCAACGCCACCGGGTACGGGCTGACCCTGGGTGTGCACAGCCGGGTCGACTCGACGGTGCGCCGCATCGTCTCGGCGCTTCGCGTCGGCAACGCCTACGTCAACCGCAACCAGATCGGCGCCGTGGTCGGCGTGCAGCCGTTCGGCGGCGAGGGGCTGTCCGGCACCGGCCCGAAGGCCGGCGGCCCGCGCTACCTGCACCGCTTCGCCACCGAGCGGGTGGTCAGCACCGACACCACCGCCTCCGGCGGCAACGCCTCGCTGATGTCGCTGGAGGAGTAGTTCCGCCCACTCGGCGCCGGCCGGCGGGATGGCGATGGGACGGGGCGGCGGATTATCAATCCGGCGCCCGTGGCGCCGGGCGGCCCAGATGGGTACTTGACAGGGGCCGGGCAATCTCGCGGCTGTCCCGGCTCACTTGGGGGGAGGCGCGACCGTGACCGTGTTCATCGAGCTGCTGCTGCTGCTGTTCCTCGCCCGGATCCTCGGCGAGGCCGCCGAGCGGCTCGGGCAGCCGGCCTCGGTCGGCGAGATCGGCGCCGGCATCGCGCTGGCCGCCGCGGCCGTGGGGTTCGGCGCGCAGATCCCGTTCCTCGCGCAGCTGGCGCACAGCGAGGTGCTGTATTACGTCGCCCATGCCGGGATCTTCTTCCTCGTGCTGCTCGCCGGCATCGAGCTGGAGCCGCGCGAGCTCGCCGAGCGCCAGGCCGGGTCGCTGGCGGTCGCGGTCGGCGGCGTCGTGCTGCCGCTGGCCGGCGGCTTTGCGCTCGCCTGGGTCTTCCTGCCCGACAGCGACCACAAGCCGGTGCTGTGCCTGCTGGTCGGCACCGCCCTGTCGATCTCGTCGATCGCCGCGACGGTGAAGATCTTCGAGGATCTGGGCGTCCTGCACACCTGGTACGGCCGCATGGTGGTCTCGGCGTCGCTGATCGATGACGTCATCGGCCTGATCCTGCTCGCCGTCGTGCTCGGCATGATCGAGACCGGCACCGTGCCCGGCCTCCTCGATCTCGGCTGGCTGGTCGGCCGCGTCGCCGTGTTCTTCGCGGTCACCGTGGCGCTCGGCGCGCACGTCTATCCGCGGGTCAGCCGTCGGCTGCGCGCCATGCAGGCGGCCTCGTTCGAATTCAGCGTGCTGTGCGGCGTCGGCCTCACCTACGGGCTGCTGGCGGAGGCGCTGGGGCTGCACTGGATCCTCGGGGCGTTCATGGCCGGCCTGTATTTCGAGCGCAGCCGGGTCGGGCCGCTCGCCTACAACGAGATGCGGCTGGTCTTCGGCGCCGTCGCCAGCGGCTTTCTCGGTCCCCTGTTCTTCGCCTCGATCGGGCTGCGCGTCGAGCTCGACGCCGTCGTGCACGCGCCCCTTTTCCTGGTCCTGCTGATCGCCGTCGCCCTGCTCGGCAAGCTGATCGGCGCCGGCCTGCCCGCCTTCCTCATCCAGCGCGATGGCCCCGGCGCGATGGCGGTCGGCGCCGGGATGAGCGCGCGCGGCGCCGTCGAGCTCGTGGTCCTCAGCATCGCCGCCGAGGCGGGGCTGTTCGCGCGGGTCGACCGCGGCGACACCGTGACAACGAGCCTGTTCTCGGCGCTGATCCTGATGGGCGTGATCACCACCCTGCTGACGCCGATCATGCTGCGCGCCATCCTGCCGCGTGACCCGCCGCGCCCGCGCCGCGATTGACTTCCGCCGGGACCGGCGTCAGAAGGAATGCGGCGCCGGCACCGGAATCGCCGGGGAGGCGCGCCAAGCCGTTGCAACACGGAGAGGGTAATCCGCCATGTCGACCGATCTTTCGATGCTCGCCTGGACCAGCGCCCTGACGGCACTGCTCTGGCTTCCCTACATCCTTGCCCGGATCGCCAAGTACGGGGTGGTCGAGGCGCTCACCTACCGCGCCGACAGCCAGCCCGTGCCGGCCTGGGCCGACCGCGCCAAGAAGGCCCATTACAACGCGGTCGAGAACCTCGTGGTCTTTGCTGCGCTGGTGCTGGTGGCGCATCTGACCTACTCGGCCAATGCCGCCACCGCCGCCGCCGCGGTGACCTATTTCGTGGCCCGGCTGGTCCACTATCCGGTCTATGTCGCCAACATTCCCTTCATGCGGACGTTGAGCTTCGCCGTGGCCTGGCTTGCGTTGATCTGCATCTTCTATCAGATCGTCACCTGAGCGGAATTCGACGACCCAATCCTACGCCGTCGCCGGGCACGCCGGGCCGGGTGAACCGGTGTGGCAACAAACCGCTGGCATCCATGATACGGAATGTTATAACATAACATTTCTGTTGGGACGTGCGGGGACCGGTGGCAATGGTGCGGCGTGATACCGCGAATGTGCTGGACATGGGCGCGGGCCGCCGGCTGGCCGTGGCTGCGGCATTGACGGTGGTGATTTGGGCCTGCGTGCTGTGGGCCGTCTGACCGGCCGGGCCGGGAGCCTCTGGCCGGGGCAACCGTCGCCGTAAGATCTGAATTCGGGCATAACGTGGCGCGATCCATTGAAATCGACGGGTTGACAGTCGCCTACGACGGGGCGGATGTGCTGCACGGCGTCACGGGCCGCTTCCCCGCGGGGATGCTGTGCGCCGTCGTCGGCCCCAACGGCAGCGGCAAGACCACGCTCCTGAAGACGATTGCCGGCCTGCTGAAACCCAAGACGGGGCGCGTGCGGCTGGCCGGCGCCGGCGCGGGCGGCATCGCCTACCTGCCGCAACGCGCCGGTTTCGACCGGACCTTTCCGATTTCGGTGCGCGACGTCGCGGCGATGGGCCTGTGGCCGCGCAGCGGCGGGTTCCGGCGCATCACCCGGGCGCAGCGCGACGAGGTCGCGACGGCGCTCGCCGCGGTCGGCCTTGCCGCGGTGGCGGACAAGCCGATCGGCACCTTGTCGGGCGGCCAGACCCGGCGGGCGCTGTTCGCGCGGACGATGCTGCAGGACGCGGCGGCGATCCTGCTCGACGAACCGCTGGCCAATGTCGACACCGACACCACAGCCCACCTCCTCGGCTTGATGGAACGCTGGCGCGACGAGGGCCGTATCGTCGTCGCGGTGCTGCACGATCTCGACCTCGCGCAGCGGCATTTCGGCTGGACGATGCTGCTGGCGCACGAATCGGTGGCGTGCGGCCCGACGGCGCAGGTGCTGACCCCCGACAATTTGAGCGAGGCGCGGCATCTGTGCGAGCGTTGCGCCGCCGACCGCAATTTCTGGGCCGCGGCCTGATGCGCCCGGGAGACGCTGCATGAGCTACGATGTCTTGTTGGCGCCGTTCGCCGATTTCATTTTCATGAAGCGGGCGCTGGCGGCCTGCGTTGCCCTGGCGCTGGGCGGCGGCCCGGTCGGCGTGCTGCTGGTGCTGCGGCGCATGAGCCTGATGGGCGACGCGCTGGCGCATTCGGTGCTGCCGGGCGCCGCCGTCGGCTTCGTCGTCGGCGGGCTGTCGCTGCCCGCCCTGGCGCTCGGCGGCGTTGTCGCGGGGCTCGCGGTGGCGGTGCTTGCGGGCCTGGCCTCCCGTGCGACCGGCCTGATGGAGGATGCGAGCCTTGCCGGTTTCTTCCTCATCGCCCTGGCTGCGGGTGTGCTGATTGTCTCGCTCGCCGGCAACAGCGTCGACCTGACCCACGTGCTGTTCGGCAACGTCCTCGCGGTGGACACCCCGTCGCTGCTTGTCGTCGCCGGCATCGCCAGCGTCACCATGGTGGCGATGGCGCTGTTCTGGCGGCCGCTGATCGCCGAGAGCTTCGACCCGGAATTCATGGAACAGGTCGGCGGCGGCGGGCGCTGGCACATGCTGTTCCTGGCGCTGGTCGTCCTCAACCTCGTGGCCGGGTTCCAGGCGCTTGGCACACTGATGGCACTCGGCCTGATGGTCCTGCCGGCGGTGGCGGCGCGGCTGTGGGCGCACAACGTCTGGCGCATGGTGGTCACGGCGGTGGCGATCGCGCTGGCGTCGGGCTACGGCGGACTGCTCATCTCATGGCACGCCGGCGTGCCGTCCGGCCCCGCGATCGTGCTGGTCGCCGGGGCCGCCTATGGCGTTTCCTTGTTCGCGGGGCCGCAGGGCGGCGTCCTGCGGCGCAGACAACCGGTGCATCATCGACATGGATAGACGACGCATTCTTCCCTTCGTTTCGCTTTTCCTCATCGCATTCTCACTTGCCACCCCGGCCCGGGCGGAGGAGCGCCTCAGGCTTGTTGCCAGCTTTTCGGTCATCGCCGATATCGCGCTTCAGGTCGGCGGCGAGCATGTCACCGTCACCAGCCTGGTCCCGCCGGAGACCGATCCGCACGCCTGGCATCCCCGGCCGCGCGACATGCGGCAGCTCGCCGACGCCGATCTCGTCATCGTCAACGGGCTGGGACTCGAAGGCTGGCTCGACCGGGCCATCGCGGCGTCCGGGTACCGCGGCCCGCTGGTGGTGGCGAGCCGTGACGTCACGCCGATCGCCGACCCTTCGGGCGGGCCCGACCCGCACGCCTGGCACAGTCTTGTCAACGCACGGCTCTATGCCCGCGTCATCGCCGAAGCCCTGGCCGCGGCGGCACCGCGCCACGCCGGGACCTTCCAGGACAACCTGTCGGCGTTCGAGGGCAGGCTGTCGGTATTGCAGGAGTTGATGGACAACGTGCTGCCGCTCATCCCTCGCGAGGCCCGCGTGGTGGTAGCCACCCACGACGCCTTCGCGTACCTCGCGCAGGACTACGGTTTTCGGATCCTCTCGCCAACGGGGCCGGACAGCGCGTCGCAGCCCTCGGCCCGGCGCATCGCCGGCCTGGTCGGCGAGATCCACGCTGCTGCGGTCAAGGCGGTATTCGTCGAAAGCGGCACCGACCAGCGGCTGGCGCGGATGATTGCGGAAGAGGCGGGAGTCGGGCTCGGCGGCGAGCTCTATCCGGGCAGCCTGTCGCGACCGGGCGGGCCGGCGCCCGATTACGTCTCTATGTGGGAGCACAACGTCCTGTTGATGCTGCATTCGATGAACTGGTAGAGGAGGCTCCGGTCGCCCCGCGGGTGCCTGCGACAATTTGTCCGCCGCCGTAACATTCTGATATTCCGTAACATTTCCTGACGCAACCGGCGGTCTTGCGTTTTTCTGTTGCAATTGAGAATTATTCGCAACTAACATCGCGCCACAGTCTTGGAAAAAACGCGCCCGGGCCGTCGCAGCCAATCCGTGACGGCCCGGCCAATGCCAACGGGAACACAATAACGGGAACCACGATGACGACGTTCAAGAAATCCGGATATCTGGCGGTCGCCGCGATCACCGCCATCACCACCTTCGCCGGCGCGGCGCTGGCCGACGGGGGCGAAGTGAACCTCTACTCCTATCGCCAGGAGTTCCTGATCCGCCCGCTGCTCGATGCTTTCACCAAGGACAGCGGCATCAAGGTCAACGTCCAGTATGTCAAGGGCGGCATCCTCAAGCGCATGCAGGCGGAAGGCGAGGACAGCGCCGTCGACGCCGTGCTGACGGCCGACATCGCCACGCTGCGCCAGCATGTCGAGGCGGACACCTTCCAGCCGGTCGCCTCGGACGTGTTGGCCGCCAACATCCCGGCGCAGTACCGGCACCCGGACGGCAAATGGTTCGGGCTGACGGTGCGGGCCCGGGTCATCGTCCACTCGAAGGACCGCGTGAAGGCGGGCGAGATCACCCGTTACGAGGACCTCGCCGACCCGAAATGGAAAGGGCGCATCTGCACCCGCTCGTCGGGCCATGTCTACATGAAGTCGTTGCTCGCCTCGATCATCGCGGCGAAGGACGAGGAAGCGGCGCAGGCTTGGGCCAACGGCGTCAAGGAAAACCTCGCGCGCAAGCCGCAGGGCAACGACCGCGCCCAGGTCAAGGCGATCTGGCAGGGCGAATGCGACATCTCGCTGATCAACACCTACTATATCGGCGCGATGAAGCATAACGAGGCCGAGCCCGAGCAGAAGGAGTGGGCCAAGTCGATCAACGTCGTCTTCCCGAACCAGGGGGATCGCGGCACGCACGTCAACATCTCGGGCGCCGGCGTCGCCAAATATGCCAAGAACCGCGACAACGCCGTGCGCCTGATCGAGTATCTCAGCTCCGAGAAGGCGCAGTCCTACTACGCCGGCAGCAACTACGAATACCCGGTCAAGCCGGGCGTGGCCTGGGATCCCGAGGTCGCCTCGTGGGGCAAGTTCAAGGCCGACGATACCGATCTGTGGCGGATCGCCGAGCTCGTGCCGACGGCGATCAAGATCTACGACCGCGCCGGCTACCGGTAAGGACCGTATCGCGAATGCCGGCACCGCTCATTGTCCCGGCTGTGCCGGGATCCCACCCCCTCCCCGACCCCTCCCCCGCCCCGGCGGGCGAGGGGTTCTCTTGGGCGATCGGCAAGAAAAGCCCCTCTCCCTTGAGAGGGGGAGGGGTCGGGGAGGGGGGCGACGCCCGGTCTTCCGCCGGTTCGAAGACTTCTTTCACCACAGCGGGACCCGCCTGACCAATGGCGGTGCTCGAGGAAACCCAACAGCCGGTGGGACCGGATTGGCGGGGACGGCGCTGGCGCCGCCCCCGTCTCGACGCCTGGACGGCGGGCGCCGTCCTTCTTGCGCTGGTCGTCGCCAGCCCGGTCGTCGCGGTCTTCGCCATGGCGCTGGCGCCGGACGACGGCGTCTGGACGCACCTCGTCTCGACGGTCCTGCCCGCATACCTCTACAACACCCTGCGGCTGTTCTTTGGCGTTGCCATCGGCGTGCTGGTGGCCGGCGTCGGCCCGGCCTGGCTGGTCTCGATGTGCCGCTTCCCCGGCCGCAGCGTCTTCGAATGGGCGCTGCTGCTGCCCCTGGCGGTGCCGGCTTACGTCATCGCCTTCGTCTATACCGACCTGCTCGAATATGCCGGACCGGTGCAGGTGCTGCTGCGCGACCTGTTCGGCTGGACCAGCGCGCGCGACTACTGGTTCCCCGACATCCGCTCGCTGGACGGGGCGATCGCGATGATGTCGCTGGTCTTCTACCCCTACGTCTATCTGCTGACCCGCGCCGCCTTCGTCTCGCAGTCGGTGTGCCTCCTCGAGGCCAGCCGCATCCTCGGCCGCGGGCCGTGGGAGAGCTTCTTCACCGTCGCCCTGCCGCTGGCCCGCCCGGCCATCGTCGCCGGCCTGTCGCTGGCGCTGATGGAGACGCTCGCCGATTTCGGCACCGTCCAGTATTTCGCGGTCGACACGTTCACCACCGGCATCTACCGCGTCTGGCTCGACGTCAACGAGCCGGCGGCGGCGCAGATGGCGGCGACGCTGTTCGTCCTGGTGCTGGCGCTGATCTGGATCGAGCGCCGCTCGCGCCGCCACCAGCGCTACCACCAGACGACGACCCGCTACCGCGAATTGCCCGGTTACCGCCTCGCCGGCTGGGCGAAATGGGCCGCCGTCGCGGCCTGCGCGCTGCCGATCGCGCTCGGCTTCGGGATCCCGGCGCTGGTGCTCGGCGACCATGCCCTCGGCAACCTCGCGCGCGGGCTCGACGCGCGCTTCCTCACCGATCTTTGGAACAGCCTGATGCTCGCCGGGCTCGCCGCCTTCGCCTGCATCGCCGCGGCCGTGTTCCTCGCCTACGGGGTGCGGCTCAACGGCGGCCGCCTGCTCGCCGGGCTCACCCGGTTCGCCAGCATCGGCTACGCGATCCCCGGCTCGGTCCTCGCCGTCGGCGCGGTGCCGCCGCTGGCCGGCCTCGACCATGCCATCGACGCGGCCATGGAAGCGGTGTTCGGCATCTCCACCGGCCTCATCTTCAGCGGCACCGTGGCGGCGCTGATCTTCGCCTATGTCGTGCGCTTCATGGCGCTGGCCAACGGCGCCGTCGATTCGGCGCTGACCCGGGTTACCCCCAGCATGGACGGGGCCGCCCGCACCCTCGGCGCGGGGCCCGCCGGCACGCTGTGGCGCGTCCACCTGCCGCTGATCCGCGGCGGCGTGCTGGCCGGCGCGACCCTGGTCTTCGTCGAGGTCCTCAAGGAGCTGCCCGCGACCATCCTCCTGCGCCCGTTCAACTTCCAGACCCTGGCGACCCGCGCCTACGAATACGCCAGCGACGAGCGCATCGCCGAGGCCGCGCTGCCGGCGCTGACCATCGTGCTCGCCGGGATCGTGCCGGTGATCATCCTGTCCCGCGCGATCCGCCGCTCGCGGCCGGGCCACCGGGAGGCGGGCTGAGCAATGTCCGGTCAGGTGAAATTGGCGAAGGCCATCGGCGCGACCTCATGCTTCGAGACGCGGCTTCGCCGCTCCTCAGCATGAGGCTCCAACGCCTGTGCCCTCACATGCTGAGGAGGTTGCGAAGCAACCGTCTCGAAGCATGAGGTCGCTCGGTAGTCGCGCCCAACATACTTTATGCGCCTTCGGTCGGAGGGCCGCTGCAGCCGTCACCCACTTGAGGCGTACGAGGTTGGCCGCCGGCGGAACGTCCATCCGCAACGCGCCGTTGGCGCCGGCCGGCGCATGACGGTAAGCTGCGCCGCCCGCAGCTGCTGCCGGATCGACTGACATGACGCTGTTCCCCGGCCTCACCCTGGCGCTGGGATTTGCCACGCTCGCCATTCCCGTCGCCCTGCTCGCCTGGCTCGCGGCCGCGCGGCCGCGCGGCGTTATCGACGCGGCGGCCCGGATCGGCCTCGTCGGCGGTATCACCGTGTTCCTCGCCCTCTCGGGGCCGTGGTCGTATCTCAGCCACTGGCTGCGGCCGCTGCTGCTCGTCGCCCTCGCGGTCGCGGCGTGGCGCTGCCTGCGCGCGCCGTACCGGCGCCGGGTCCGCCCCGTCGCGCTCGCCTTGACGGTGCTGGCCGGCGTCGCGGCGCTGGGGCTGACGGCGGCCTTCGTGCTCGCCGGCCTGCCGCCCGCGCCGCCGCGGCCGCTCGCCTTCCCCCTGCCGGCCGGCGCCTATGCCGCCCTGCAGGCGGGCGCCGGGCGCCTCGCCAACCCGTTCCACGAAGCGGCACCGGGCGGCGCCCTTGCGATCGACCTGGTGGCGCTGACGCCGCTCGGAAACCGCGCCTCCGCGCTGTGGCCGGAGCGGCTCGAGCAGTATGCGATCTACGACCGGCCAGTCCTCAGCCCGTGCGCCGGGACGGTCGCCGTCGCCGCCGACGGCCGGCCCGACCTCGCGCCCGGCCGCGTCGACCGCGCCCGTCCCGCCGGCAACCACGTGATCCTGCGCTGCGCACCGGACGACCTTCGGGTCGTGCTCGCCCATCTGCGCAACGGCAGCATCCGCGTTGCGGCCGGCGATGCGGTCCAGGTCGGCCAGAAGCTGGCCCGGGTCGGCAATTCCGGCAACACGGCGGAGCCGCACCTGCACGTCCAGGCCTGGCGCGGCGCCGACGATCCCGCCGACGGCACGCCGGTGCCGGTCGCCTTCGATGGCCGCTTCCTGACCGCGAACAGCCTCGTGTTCCGGTGACGCGGCGGCCGGCGGGCAGGTAACGAGACGGGCTGTCGCCGTCGCCGGCACCACTTTACGTTGCACGGTCTTGACCCACATCAATGCCGCGACCGCTCTCCCCGTGCCAGCTTTGCGGGACAGGTCCCGGCTGAAGTAGGGCCGACCGCCAGGAGCCCCATGCCGACCGTCAAGGACACGCCGCCGCGCCGATCGCGACGCCGGCGCCCCGCCGTTCCGGCGGACCGGCCGTTCTCGCTCGACGCTTTTTCCGTGCGCGCCGGCACCGCCTTCATCCCGCTGGTCGCGCGCGCCCGCGCCCGCGTCCAGTTCCCGGAGCTCGACTTCGCCGACGAGGCGGCGGAGGACATCGCCGCGGCGCTCGGCGTGCCGGCCGACCTGTTCGGTACCGATCCGGGCTGGATGCGAGGCATCGTCTGCCGCGCCAGATGGTTCGATGCGCGCTGCCGCGACTTCTTCGCGGCCCATCCGGACGGGCTCGGCATCGCGCTCGGCGCCGGGTTCGATACAAGATTCCGGCGACTCGCCGGCGCGGCGCGGCGCTGGGTCGATCTCGACCTGCCGGAGGTGATCGCGGTCAAGCGCCAGTTCGTTGCGCCGACCGGGCGCTACCGCATGCTGGACTGCGACGTCACCGACCTCGCCTGGATCGACCGCACCGGCTGGCGGCCCGGCACGCCGGCGGTGCTGACCGCCGAGGGGATCCTCATGTACCTTGCGCCCGCGGAGGTGCGGGAGCTGTTCCGCGGCATCGCCGCGCGTTTCGGCGAAGGCGGCGCCCCGGTCGCCGTGCTGTTCGACTACGCCTCGCCCGTCGCCGCCTTCAACAGCTGGCTGCACCCGGCGCTGCAGCACACCGAGGCGCGCTTCCGCTCGGGGCTTTCCGGCGCCGAGGCGCTCCGCCGCATCGATATGCGCTTTCGCGTCGTCGAGGACCGCGACGTCGCCCGAGAATGCGGCCCCGCCGCCGCCGTCGCCGCCGCCATGCACGAGCTGATGACTTTGGGCGGCCACCTGCACGGGTTGGCGCATGTGGAGCTGGCGGCGGGGTGAGCGGGCCTCTACCGACGTTTCGCATGCCTGGTCACACCGGCGCGCACCGAGTCGATTCTGTGGCCGGACGCGGCGTCGAACACATGGGTCAGCGACGCGTCAACCGAAAAGCGCATCGTGCCCCGCAATTCGCTCTCACGGTGGACGCCGGCCAAGCTTGCGACCAGCTCGCTTTCCGTGCCGCTCAGCATGCCATGGACGAGCGTGTTCGAGCCGAGCGGCTCGCTCATGGTGGTGTCGAGGGCGATCCCGCCCTCCGGATCCGGCGTGAGATGCTCGGGGCGGATGCCGACGACAACCGGCCCTGTCGCGTCGACCGCGGCCGCGATGACCGCGCCGTTCTCGAGCGTCACGTTCGCGCCCCCAGCCGTCCCCCGCAGCACGTTCATGGACGGGCTGCCAATGAACTGGGCGGCGAACAGCGAGGCCGGTTGCTCATAGACTTTGAGCGGAGCACCGATCTGTTCGACGTTGCCGGCGTTCATCACCACCATCCGGTCGGCGAGGGTCATCGCCTCCACCTGGTCGTGGGTGACGTAGAGCGACGTGACGCCGAGTTTGCGCTGCAGCGCCTTGATCTCGAGGCGCATCTGCACGCGCAGCTTGGCGTCGAGATTCGACAGCGGCTCGTCGAACAGGAACACGTCGGGCTCGCGGACGATCGCGCGGCCCATCGCCACGCGCTGGCGCTGACCGCCCGACAGCTCGCGCGGCTTGCGGGTGAGGAACGTCTCGAGCTGCAGAAGCTTCGCCACGTTCGCCACGCGCTCGGCGATCTCCGCCTTCGGCGTTCCCGCGATGCGGAGCCCGTAGCCCATGTTGTCGAAGACGCTCATATGCGGATAGAGCGCGTAGTTCTGGAACACCATGGCGATGTTGCGGTCCATGGGTTCCTTCTCGTTCACCCGCTCGTCGCCGATCCGGAGCTCGCCCGTGGTCACCGTCTCGAGGCCCGCCACCATGCGCAGCAGCGTCGACTTGCCGCAGCCGGACGGGCCGACGATGACGATGAATTCGCCGTCGGCGATGTCGATGTCGACGCCGTGGATGACCTCGGTGGGCCCGAAACTCTTGCGGATGTTCGTGAGTGTGACCGTGGCCATGGGTTATTTCTCGGTGTCCACCAGCCCCCGGATGAAGAGCTTTTGCATGAAGATCACTACAAGCACCGGCGGCAGCATCGCAAGCAGCGAGGTCGCCATGATGACCGGCCAGTCGGCGATGTCGTCGCCCGAGGGGAACATCTGCTTGATGCCCATGACGATGGTGTTCATCGACGGATCGGTGGTGATCAGCAGCGGCCAGAGGTACTGGTTCCAGCCGTAGATGAAGAGGATCACGAAAAGCGCGGCGATGTTCGTCCGGCTCATCGGCAGGAGGATGTCCCAGAAGAACCGCATCGGCCGCGCCCCGTCGACCCGCGCCGCCTCGGCCAGCTCGTCGGGCACGGTCATGAAGAACTGGCGGAACAGGAAGGTCGCCGTGGCCGAGGCGATCAGCGGGAAGATCAGGCCCGAATAGCTGTTCAGCATGCCGAAACCCGCCACCACCTCGTAGGTCGGCACGATCCGCACCTCGACCGGCAGCATCAGCGTCAGGAAGATCAGCCAGAAGAACAGCCGCCGCCCCGGAAAGCGGAAATAGACGATGGCGAAGGCCGACAGCAGCGAGATCGCGATCTTGCCGAACGCGATTCCAAGCGCCATCGCCGCCGAGTTCGCGAGCATTCGCGCCACCGGCGTGTTGACGCCCGAGACCAGGGCGTCGCGGTAGTTCTTGAAGAACTGGTCGCCGGGGAGCAATGGCATCGGCGGCCGCACGATCTCGGGCTGGGTGACGGTCGAGGCCACGAACGCAAGCCAGATCGGGAAGAAGATGATCAGCACGCCGAGAATCAGGCCCGCGTGGGTCAGCCAGAGCCCGGCGCCGCGCTTTTCCACCATCCCCGACATCAGTAATGTACCTTGCGCTCGACGTATTTGAACTGGATGATCGTCAGCATCCCGACGACGATCAGCAGGATGACGGACTGCGCGGCCGACGATCCCAGATCCTGCCCGACGAAGCCGTCGGCGTAGACCTTGTAGACGAGGATCGTCGTCGCTTGCTGCGGGCCGCCCGAGGTGATGGTGTGGATGACGCCGAAGGTCTCGAAGAAGGCATAGACGATATTGACCACGAGCAGGAAGAAGGTGGTTGGCGAGAGCAGCGGAAAGACGATGGTGCGAAAGCGGGTCCAGAACCGCGCGCCGTCGATCGCCGCCGCCTCGATCACCGAGCGCGGGATCGCCTGCAGCCCGGCGAGGAAGAACAGGAAATTGTAGCTGATCCGCCCCCAGGCTGAGGCGACGACGACGAGGCCCATCGCCTCGCCCTCGTTCAGCACGTGGTTCCAGTCGTAGCCCAGCTGGCCGAGATACCAGGAGACGACGCCGACGCGCGTGTTGAACATGAACAGCCACAGCACGCCGGCCACCGCGGGGGCGACGGCGTAGGGCCAGATCAGCAGCGTGCGGTAGGTGCCGGATCCCTTGATCAGGCGGTCGGCCAGCACCGCAAGGTAGAGCGCCGCGCCCATCGAGACCAGGGTGACGAGACCCGAAAACAGCGCCGTCGTCGCGAAACTCGCCCGGTAGTACGGGTCGCCCAGCAGGAACTCGAAATTGCCGAGCCCGACGAACTGCGACCTGAGCCCGAACGGGTCCGGAATGAACGCCGACTGCCAGACGGCCTGGCCGGCGGGGTAGAAAAAGAAGATCGCGGTCACGGCCAGCTGCGGCGCAACCAGCAGCAGCGGCAGCAGCCAGCCTTTGAAAGTGACGGCCTTTTCCATGCGGTGCGGCGCCCGGGGGCGGTGCGCCCCCGGGCGGCCTTCAGGTCAGCGGTTCGCCTGCTCGAACCGGCGCAGCAACGCGTTGCCGCGCCGCACGGCGGTGTCGAGCGCCGCCTGCGCGGGTTTGTCTCCCGACCACACGGCCTCGAGTTCCTCGTCGATGATGGCGCGAATCTGGTCGAACGAGCCGAGCCGCAGCCCCTTGGAATTGGCCGTCGGCGCCTTGGCGGTCATTTGCATGCCGGCGATCTCGGTGCCGGGATTGGCCGCGTAGAACCCCTGCGCCTTGGTCTGCGCGGCGGCCGCGAGGGTGATCGGCAGGTAGCCGGTGTTCTGATGCCACTTGGCCTGGACGTCCGTTGACGAAAGGAAGTTCAGGAACGCCGCCACGCCCTTGTACTCCTCGGCGTCATGGCCCGACAGCGTCCACAGCGAGGCACCGCCGATGATCGTGTTCTGCGGCGCACCCGCGACCCCCTCCCAGTAGGGCAGCGGCCGGATCTCGAAGTCGAACTTCGCCTCGGCCTTGATGCCGGCATAGCCGGCCGAGGACTCGGTGAACAACGCACACTCGCCGGCACGGAAGTTCGCACCGCCCTCGTTGCGGCGCCCGGCGTAAATGAACTTGCCGTCCCTGGCCCAGTCGCCCATCGTCTGGATGTGCCTGACCTGCACCGGGCCGTTGAACGCGAGTTCCGTGTCGAGCCCGGCGAAGCCGTTCTCGTTCGTGGCGAACGGGACGTTGTGATAGGCGGAAAAGTTCTCCAGATGCACCCAGCTCTGCCACGCCGTGGTCAGCGGGCACGCGTGCCCCGCCGCCTTCAGCGCATCGAGCGCCGCGCCCACCTTCTGCCAGGTCGAGAGGTCCATATCGGGGTCGAGCCCGGCGCCGCTGAAGGCGTCCCGGTTGACGTACAGCACCGGCGTGGACGAGTTGTAGGGGAGCGAGAGCATGCGGCCGTCGGTCGTGGTGTAGTATCCCTTGACCGGGCCGAGATAGGCGTCGGGGTCGAATGTCGCGCCAGCCTCGGCCATGACCTCGTAGACCGGTTTGATGGCCCCCTTGGCCGCCATCATCGTCGCCGTGCCGACCTCGAAGACCATCAGGATGTGCGGCTGCTCGCCGGCGCGGAAGGCGGCGATCCCGGCGTTGAGAGTCTCCGAGTAATTGCCCTTGTGCGTCGCCACCACGACGTAGTCGCTCTGGCTGGCGTTGAACTGCGCGACCTGTTCGGCCAGAAGGTCGCCGAGGCGGCCGGTGAACGCATGCCACCACTGGATCTCGGTCGCCGCCATGACGGACGTTGAGGCCATCGCGAGCGCCGCGGCCAGGGCCGCGCCAGTACTGAGTCTTCTCATCGGAATTCCTCCCCGTAAAATCGTTGGAGTGCAGGTGCGGATCGCGGCTCCAGTGATCGTCCGTGATCCCAGCCGGCGTTTCGACAGTGAAGCATAATCAGCCAGCCCAGACAAACGGTTGCGCGGCCGAGACCGCGCATCGATCGCGGATGACCCCCGGGCTTGCGGCGGGGAAATCGCAAACCGCGATCGCCGTGGCAGGTCAGGCGGGGTGCCGGATACTCAAGGGCCGCGCGTCTCGACAGCGCCGTGCCCGGCACGAGCCGGCTGC
>JABAOD010020239.1_pt3 | contig 25763 bp, 26 predicted proteins | sample 7062151 | NCBI WGS metagenome assembly JABAOD01 (sample SAMN14538626, study PRJNA623070) | marine sediment metagenome | biome: marine biome [ENVO:00000428]; feature: marine pelagic biome [ENVO:01000023]; material: deep marine sediment [ENVO:00002113] | place: India: Gulf of Khambhat ... | reverse complement strand
TCCATACCTACCTTACTCACGACAAGATAAAAATAATGACACCTCTACCACCCTCCCCATTAGAGCTATTGCTAGATTATTAGATAGTATTGGCCACTTAAATAAAATTAAAGTCATCGATATCCATAACCAAGAAATACTGAGGTTGTTTCATACTCCTATCAACTCAATTGATCCGCAGCCGGTATGGCTCGAACACCTTGATAAACTATCAATAGCACCAGACAAATGCTTATTCATTGCTCCGGATCAAGGTGCCGGCGAAACTACAAAAAACTTAGCTGAACAGTTTGGCGGTGACTATGTTGTAGCCAAAAAAGAACGTACCCATGCACAAGTTACTACATCAATAGACACCCCAGCCGTGAGACCCAACATTATTATCTGCGACGACATGATCGATAGCGGTAAAACCATCAGCGCAACTGTTGAACAATTTTTAAATAATCCTGAAGTAGAAAAAATTATTATTTTTGTCACCCACGCAGTACTTTCCTGCCCGACACCTGAACTGAAGCAATTGTTAAAACAGGAAAAAGTCACATGCGTTACCACCGATACTGTTCCATTAAAAAATACAGAGCTTGATCTGCTGGTATTACCTTTTGTAAAAACAATTATTTAGTCATTCAAAACCGACCGGCAACGACTTTGATTATCTCCAGAAACCAAATCACATAACTTATCTACCGCTGTCTCATCACTAAAGAAACCGTAATCAATAGCTGCCACCACTAAACATTCCTCTACTTCCAACTCTTCTTGATTGGGACTGGCCCACTGGCAAAGTCTGATGCTTTCATCTGGATTAACAGCAAAGCGATTAACTACGTAACCGATTCCTCCCATACAATCGTCAACATAACCTTCTTCAGCCTCTGCACAAAATTCTCGGCCACTCGCAATTTTTAAATCAGCCATATTAAAATTGTTATCTATTATGTACCACTGCACCACCCAAAAATAACAAGCCGCTTTTGTTTCTGTAGGTAATCCATAGCAAAAATCAGTTCTAAAATATCTACGATCTTCGCCAACTGCATCAGTTACCTGACCGACAGTTTCCATGGTGTACTCCATAAACACTCCTCCCAAGCAACCATCTATAACTTCCGGATCGTTAACATAACGACACATTTCCAAAGCTTCAATTAAGCCTGACTGTTGGTACCCAAAATGCATTACCAATCCATGACCTATACCGTGCTGACACCCTAAATTGTCACCGCAAAAATCTGCAATTTTATCGATTGAACCCACCCCTTGGTCTTTCATTAGACTCGCTAATATTTCATGGAAGCACCCATAAAAAAATGATTCATCACACAATTCCAACGCTTTATCCCCCATTTTTTCATAAAGTAATGAGCTAAATAAATGCATAAGAAAATGACGTTTATTCTCATCATCATTTTCATAAGTACGTACAAAATAATCGTATACAGCTTGTGGTTCATCTCGATCTAAAGCTGATACCCAGTATTCTTTTAGCTCAAACACATCAGCACTCGCAACTGGCGGAGTTTGATCATCCCCTTGCATATCATCTGAGTAGACACTGCTGTCTGCCAGCCACCAAACCAACCCCGCTATAATCAGAATGATCAACAATATTGATAAACGCTTGATCATATTAATTAAGCAAAAAATTATTCTGCTATTGCATCCATAAAACGATCAAAACAATATCCAATGTACCCCTCTGGCATATCTAAGCAAAACTGATTAGCGTATTCATTATTAGGGTGATGTGAACTAGCGTTGTAAATAAAAGATTTCAAACAATCATTTCTTACCTCATCATTTACCGCCTCATTACACAAACTGACCGTAACATTGTGATCAATTGCCCCCGCTTTGTAGGTACTGTACATAGCATTACGCACACAAGATCTAACCCCAGCCATATCTGAAGCTAAAGCACACCATTCATTGATTGTCTGGTGTTGCTTTGGTGTAGTTTCTTCAATCAAACGCACGTCTCGGCCGTGCACTAAAGTGATATATTCTTTACCAAAACCACCAAAACAACCATCTCTGTGTTTAGGGTCATCTAATACGTCACAGTAACTCATAGCCTCAGCAAATTTATTTGGATCAGGCCAACCTACACCCGAAACTGTGTCGAAGATAAATGGCGTGATGTAGATATAACACATTCGTTTATATTCCTCAGGCATATAATCTGACTGACACATCAATAAAGGATTTTCATCCGACAGATATTTAGTACCTCTTTCTTCCCATAAATCTGGATTATGAAAACCTTCTTTCATCTCCATAATAGCTCCTCCTAGACATTCAACCTCTTCGTAGCTCTGATACTTTTCCGTCCCCACTTTGCCGCAAAACTCAATAGCATCCGGTAACTCATAATCAGCGTAGGCCAAAACACCGTGTCCAAAGCCATGGAAACAAAGTGGGTAACTACCAGCCACTTCCATCGACTCACAAATCTCATTTATCTCATCAAATACAGAAGGGCCTTGTTGCAACAAAGCCTGAATAACTATCGAATGAGTACACGCGTAACCAAGATTACTGTCACAGTCAGACATTCCTAACAAACCCTTCTGTTCATAAAGAATGTCCCCTACAGCATGACCAACCAAATGAGTATCTACATCTGACGGCAGATCACCATAAATCAAGACATCAAAAGCTTTATCAGCCCCAATCTCATGTGAAAGATCTTGAAAGTAAATCACCAACTCACCAAATGATGGATTGGTAGCAAAGTATTTATTATGTTGGGCCAAACTAGAGTCAGCCGTAGCTGACTGACTAGTAAAGATGTGACCACTGGTAAAAAACAACCAGTAACCAGATGCTACAAACAGTAGCAAACCAAGACCTAGCAATCCTTTACCGTAACTAAAATACTTCATCGAATTAAGTATAACAAAGATATGTCTACCGCCTCGAATTCTCTAACACCACCCCGTTTGGTAAGTAGGTTTTACCAGTTTTCATATTTGCTGCTTCAATAATAGTCACCTGATTCCATACTGCCTGCACTTTAAGCATTCTCTCCAAGTTAAACCATAAGATGGTTGGATGATTGAACCAACCATGAGAAACCTGATGTAAAACTACTGACGCCGGTTGCTGCGACAAAAGATTTTTAACACCAGTTGGTGACACACTCTCAAAACAAAACAGCACTGGAGGAACTTCATTTGATACCATGTCGTAATCAGAAAATACCCCGGGCACAAAGCGCTGCCCTTGAGCTCTCTCTAACAAATCTCGCGACATAACCTTTTCCAACAACCAACCATGTAAGTAAGGCATAAATTCACCTTGTGGTACCAAATACTGTTTATCTACCACGTACACCATCTCTACCTTAGTGTCATAAATAAAAGCTCGCAAAACCAACTCGCCTCGACTATCAACCATCGTAGTCGAATCAACTAAAACAACATCTCTGTTAGAGTTAGCCATCAAAAACTGCAATGCGAAACTTGGATCAGGAAAAGCTAAAGTAAACCGAGAATCCTCTGGTAACAACAAAATATCTACCTCATCATCTTTTAAAGCTTCAGTTACATACTCCAGAAGCATCAACTTTTTCCGTTTTACACCATCGTTTGTCATTAGTCCCACTCCATCAAATTGAGTATTTATACTTTTTACAACCAAGTCAGACTGACTACTTTCAAAAGTCCAAACACTAAACGCCATACCCAATACCAAACTAAACCCAATCAAACCAAGTAGTAGTTCCTTTTTAAATAAACGAGCGTATAAAAAGTAACACCAACTAACTAAACCAACTCCAAAAGCAGTCAGGATGTATACTCCACCCCACTGTGACAATTGCAGCCACGAAGAATCTGCTAATAAATAGCCCAGATAACCAAAGCTGAATTTTGCATTAGGCTCAATCATCGGACCAAGTGAATACACTGAAAATAACCACGAAGCAAACAATTCAGCTATGACCCATACAATTGGTAGCAACCACAACCACACCAGCCTCTGTTTTATGGCAAACTTAAAGCCGTAAAGCACTATTGCAAACCCTAACCCTAAAACTAACGAGGTTACTAGCCAATACAAACCAATTAGAGACAATTGCCCTAACCCCCTCTCAAGCCCTAACCACTCCAAAGGGTAAACCTGCCAAAACCAAATAATACCTCCCGCATATTTAAGCGTGGCAAATATCAGCAATCCTAAGAATAGTTGCTTACCTGACTCAGTCTCCAGATACACTTTTAACCAACCCAACAAAGCTGGTACAAACAACCACCACAACCAGGGGATAGCCAACATTAAAAGAATGCCACTACCAACCCAACAAAGATATAAGCGGTTCGCACAGATGGATAACATAACGATTATTGTATACCCCACCTTAACATTTCCAATGTAAAACACTGTTATTTAATTTACCTATTATAAAACTATTGCAGTAGTACACTCATTTCATACAAAATTAATCTGCTATTAACCGAAGTTTTGGAAATGTTAGGGTCGGGGTATACTAGCTGCATGATTAGACATATTGTTGGTAAAGTAGCGCACCAAAGCATCAACTCAATTGTGGTAGATGTGAGAGGAGTCGGCTATCTTGTTTTTGTTAATCAACCATCTCAATTCTCTTTAGATACTGATGTGAAGCTACACACTCACCACGCCATCAGAGAAACCACTTCTGATCTCTATGGTTTTACCACTCTCGACGAATTAGAACTGTTTGAACTTCTCCTGGGACTGCAAGGAATTGGACCAAAATCTGCTGCCCAAATCCTCACCCAAGCTGACCTGACTTTAATCAAAACAGCTATTAATAATGACGACCCTGCCCACCTCTCAAAAATGTCGGGTATGGGTAAAAAGACAGCTGAAAAAGTGGTGCTGGGTCTGAAAGATAAAGTAGCTGACTTGGGTTGGGGCACCACAGACAGCGACGGGCTCGGCTCAGAAAAAACTACAGACTGGCAAAGCGACGCTATTGACGCCCTTATCTCATTGGGCTACCCACAAAGTGACGCCCGCAAAACAGTACAGAACCTATCACCTGAAATCAACTCTGCCAACGATGCTATTAAAGCAGCGTTGAAAGAACTTGGACAGAATTAATCACGCTCCGCAAGTTCACTTAAACACTGCTTCAACTTATACTATTTCCTATGAATACCATTTTATATTGGATAAAACGCTTAATTCCTAAGGTTATTATGGACTACATTCGTCCACCCTATCACCTAATCTTGGCCTATTTAGGTAACCTGATTTACCGCAGCCCATCAAAGGAACTGACGGTTATTGCTGTTACTGGCACCAAAGGAAAGTCTACCGTAACTGAACTAATCACCTCCATTTTGGAGGCTGATGGTAATAAAGTTGCCTCTCTATCAACTATTCAGTTCAAAATTGACGATTACGTAGAGCGCAACCTATTCAAAATGACCACCCCTGGCCGCTTCTTTGTGCAACAATTTTTACGCAAAGCAGTAGATGCTGGTTGTACCTATGCAGTATTAGAAATGACCTCAGAAGGAGCTCGTCAATTCCGTCATCGTTTTATAGAAATGGACGCTTTGGTTTTCACCAACCTAACCCCGGAACATATTGAGTCACACGGATCATTTGAAAAATACAAAGCTTGTAAGTTAGAAATTGCTAAACAGCTGGAAAACTCAGCTAAACAACCTCGATACATTGTAGCCAACACAGACGATGAACACGGTACTGATTTCCTAAAAGTAAAAGTGGAAGAAAAAATTTCTTACCAACTAGATCATCTTAAGCTACACACTCTACACAAAGACGGTGTGGGCCTAATCTTCACTGACGGAGATGAAGAAGTAACTATCCGTGTACCTTTAGTAGGATTGTTTAATGTCTACAACGCTCTAGCTGCCATCACTTTGACTCGAGCACTTGGTGTACAGCTGCGAACCATTGAAAAAGCCCTTCGCTCACTCGAACCAGTTAAGGGTCGGGTAGAGCATTTCACTAGCAACAAAGAGACACAAAAGGCTGTGACTGCAGTAGTGGACTACGCCCACACACCAGACTCGCTGGAAAAACTGTACCAAGCTTTTAAGGATGTACCCAAGATTGCTGTGCTGGGTAATACTGGTGGTGGACGAGATACATGGAAACGACCTGAAATGGCTAAGATTGCTGAACAAAACTGTGATTATATTATTCTCACCAATGAAGACCCGTACGATGAGGATCCTCGAGAAATAGTGGAACAAATGGCTAAAGGTATCGAGGATAAAAATAAATTAGAAATTATCATGGATCGTCGACTAGCTATCAGAACCGCTATCGAAAAAAGTCCTGATGGTGGTTATGTGATTGTTTCCGGTAAGGGAACCGATCCGTACATCATGGGTCCGCACAACACTAAGCAACCATGGAGTGATGCTGAAGTGGTAAAGAAAGAACTTAAGTCTTTACCAGCTAAATAAAAACAAAGGCGGTTCCGTAGGAACCGCCTTTGTTTTTATAAAACCTACTTGTGGAACAACACTATACCAGCTGTAACAGAAACATTTAGTGACTCTTTCATTCCCGCCATTGGAATCTCCATGACCTTATCAGCGGCAGCAACAACTTCCGGTTGCACGCCATCCACCTCAGCCCCCAACACGTAAGCCACCTTTTTAGGAACTTCAAAGTCGTAAAGTGATACACTGCCTTCAACCTGTTCAACTGCCACTACTTTGTAACCATCAGACTTCAGTCGACCGATGAGGCCTACGGCCTCATCGGTCGACCTGCTACCAGCCTCACCAACATGCTCCCAAGGAACACTCTCACTAGCACCTAGTGAAGTCTTTTTTATTTCTGGCTGCACCCGACCAAACCGATCAATCGGAGTAGGAGTGGGACCCACCAAATAAATCTTATCTACCCCGACCCCATCGCTACTACGAAAAACCGAACCTACATTATGAGCACTTCTGATATTGTCGAGAATTACTATTTTAGACATAATGAAAATAAAGAAAAAACCCACTGTCCGCCCACCAGGACTCGAACCTGGGACACAAGGATTAACAGTCCTCTGCTCTACCAACTGAGCTATAGGCGGACAGTGGATTCTGTCCGAGTGGCCAAAACTATAACATAATCGATAAAAAAATCTACATTTTGCTAAACTAGACTGATGACAATTTCTCCAGAGTTAATTTTTAAAACTTCCTCTATCTCCGACGGTAATATGTCGCTTCGTTTTGATGAGAATAATGAAGTACTGCACAACCGTAAAAATTTTGTTAAGGATAATAATTTCATCTGCATGCGTTGTACTCATGGCGAGAAAATCAAAATTGTTTCTGAACCATCATTAGATATGCCTGAGGCAGAAGTCTTAATTACCCAAGAAAAAGGACTGGCGCTAATGCTACTTACCGCTGACTGCCTACCAACCGGTTTTTATGACCCCATCACCAAAACCATTGCACTAGCACACTTTAGTCGTGAGACGATTGCTAATGGGCTACCGCAAAAAACCATTGGTTTTTTGCGACAGAAATTCAACACCAATCCAAGTCACCTTAAAATTTTCATCGGTCCTCACATAAAAAAAGAGTCATACTCTTTCACTGCTCCACTGAAGTACATCAAACCTCTCATGACTCCATTTGTGAATGAAGCCAATAATCAAGTACATATTGATCTACTAACCGCCCACAACCGGCAACTCATTACTGCGGGTGTATTAAGTAAAAATATTACAGCCAGCAAAGTAGATACTTTTGTTTCACCTGAACATTTTTCACATTATGAAAGCACTCGAGACGGCAAGAAACCCCATGGACGTTTGGCCACTATTTTGATGATGAGGTAAGCAATAAACTACGGAAAATATTTCCCGTAACACCAACCAGTACACCGAGCAGGATTAAGCCAACAAACCTAGCCATCACATAGAGAACAGCCCCGACAGCCGAAAGCGGAGCCTCTACTGGCAAACTCCCCAGAAAAACTTTAAACGACCACCACATTGCCGCTGGGATGCTAACAAAAGCCTCAACTGTGGTTTCCACGATGTAAAAAGCTGTACCAAAAGTAANNGTAAAAAGCTGTACCAAAAGTAATTAAAGCCGCCAACAGAAAGACAAAATAAATAGCTACGTTTAAACCAATCACACCTGAAGAATGTTCCACCTCCCCAGTATTTAAACGCGACAACTTAGCCAAGCGAATCAAACGCAAAAAACGTACCAAGCGTACAATACGGGCCGACTTCAAAAAAGTTAGGTTACCCACCCCAAAGAAGGTCGGCAGGATTGAAATCAAATCAACCAATCCAAAGAAACTAAAACTGTATTTATACCAAGGCTTAGTAGCCAGAATACGAACCCCATACTCAATACTGAACACTGCAACCGCCACCCACTCAACCAAGCTAAACCAAAAACTAAATCTCTCTAAGGCAGGTACAGTTTCTAACACCAAACCAAAGATAGACAAGATAGTGAAAAAGGCTAATACATCACTAACCAGAAAGTAATGATTGGATTTTGGATCAACAAAGGCAGCTGACAGCTTTTTATTCATTAAAATATTATAGCGTAAGTACCCACTCTTCTAATGACAAGTCTATATCTCTCTCACCAGCATGACCGTCGTGATAAACCGACAGCAAATTACGGGATATTTTCTCCAACTCCCCTACTTTAAAAGTACTCAATGAGCGCTTAGCTTTGTTGTACGGAAAATCTTTCATCCCGGCTTCACCAGCAGATTTTGTCATTGAAGCTAAACGTAAAGTTTTCATTTGCCACCACAGAGTACCAATGATTTCCTCTTCGGACAGACCATCCGCTTTGGCTTCTTGCAGTAAGAGCCAGAGAGTTTTCTTGTCTTTACGCGAAAGCGCATCAGCCATTGTGAAGACATTAAACCGATCCGCTCTCTCTCCCTTGAACTCCTCTAAACTATCAGCGTATTTTGCATACTGTTTTTTCGGTGCCGCCAACAAAACATCTTCGATCAGCACGAATGTATTACCTGACTCACTAAGAGCTTCCAGATTAGTTTTTACCTCTTCTTCAAAATCTTTATTGCTGCTTGGAGTATCAATTACATAAAGTTCTTCTCCGCCAAAAAGTGAAGCGGCGCCGACCGCATCATTTAAAATTCCTTCGGTGTAACTATCGCTATCAATCAAAGTGGCTGTCACACCTTTAACCTCTAGATCACTCACTAAAGCAAAGGCTTCCTGTCGCACTTTTACTGTGTCGTTCCCACAAAATACTTTCAACATTTTATTTATTCCAGTCTTTAAGATTTAACCAGTCTTTCCCAATCTTAACCTCAGCCAGTATTGGCACCCCTTTATCATCCTGCTTACGCACAGTCAGTACATCTTCCATAATCTTTTCAATTTCTGGTACCACTTCATCTACTTTCTTCTCATTAATTTCAAACACCAATTCGTCATGTACCTGTAAAAGCATCTTCACATCTTTTTCTAACTTATTTTCTTTGATGTAATTTTGCACATCAATCATAGCGATCCGCATGATGTCAGCTGCAGTTCCCTGCACTGGTGCATTGATAGCCATACGTTCAGCAGCTGCTCTGATAAACGGAGCTCCGGAACTGATACCTGGGAACTGCCGTCGTCGGCCAAACATGGTTTCAGTGTAGCCATGCTGCCGAGCGTATTCTTTAGTTTCCTCTAAATACTCAGCCAAGCGGGTGAAAGTGTTAAAGTAAGCATTTAAAAATTCCTGAGCTTCTTCACGAGTCGCTTCTTCACCCAAGTTAGCCCGCAAAGCATTAACCCCCATGCCGTAAAGAATACCGAAATTGATGACCTTAGCATGGCGACGCATATTACCAGTCACTTCTTCAGCTGGAACATTGAAAACACGCGAAGCTACTCCAGCATGAACATCCTCACCATTCTTAAAAATTTCAATTAATCCTTTATCATCTGAAAGAATAGCTGCTATACGTAATTCAATTTGTGAATAATCAATAGCTACCAGCACATTACCTTCTGCTGCAACAAAACCACCGCGCACCGCTCTCCCCTCTTCACTCCTAATAGGGATGTTTTGTAAGTTTGGATTTTGACTAGCCATCCGCCCTGTCGCTGCACCAGTTTGGATAAAAGTGGTGCGCAAACGCCCATCTTTATCAACCATATCTGGCAAGTTGTCGATGTATGTGGAGAGTAATTTTTGCAGCTCCCGATAACGCAAAATCGCTGGAATGATTGGATGATCATCTTTCATCTTCTCCAGCTCAGACTCACGTGTTGACCGCTGACCAGTGGCGGTCTTTTTTTGGTTTTTTGGCTTTAGCTCCAACTTATCGTAAAGCACCTCCCCCATCTGTTTTGGTGAATTGATATTAAATTCTTCTCCTGCCTCACCCCAGATAGTTTCCTCTAGGCCGCTTAATTCTTTATGGAGTTTAATGGATAGTTTTTTAAGATAAGCTTTATCAAGAATTACTCCTGTTTCATTTACCTCACGCAGAACAGTCATCAATGGCTGCTCAATATTTTCATAAACGTTATAGACCTCTTTACGCTTAGCCTCATCTCTTAACTTATCTAAAATTTCTTTAAAGTCAGCCAGACCAAAATAAGAACGACCATAATCAACCACGTCATCAAAACTGGCATTGGTGCGATCACTCTCTAATAACCACAGTAAAATAGCTGCTTCCTGCACTTCTTCATCAGTAGCTCCGCTACTAGCCTGATCCATAGACATAGCCGCCTCCATGTCTAACACATTTTTCACCCGAGTAGCCAAAGTACGAAAGCCGAGCTCTGAGAAAAGATTCAAGATCGCATCACTATCCAACTTTTCCCGCCAAGTTTTATCTGGAGCTTCATAAACCACTGGTGCATCCACCCGAATGGTAGCCAACATTTTTGAAAAAACTGCTTCTTCTTCATTTTCACGCAGAATATTTAAAATACGAGGCTTCAATCCAGCTTCCAAGAAGAGCTCTTCTGATTTCTTTAGTTTTTTATAAATATTTTCAATTGAGCCAAAGTTAGTAATTAGAGTAGTTGCTGTTTTTTCACCAATGCCAGCCACTCCTGGAATATTGTCTGACGGATCACCACGCAAACCTTTATAGTCAGGTACCAGCTTAGGACCAAAACCAAACCGCTCCTTCACAGCTGCTTCGTCATACATGATAGTATCTTTAATTCCCTTCCGTAAGGTATAGACCTGCACTCTCTTCTTATCGACACACTGCAATGTATCCATATCGCCTGAAGCAATAATGACGTTTAAATCCTTATTATCTTTAAGTTGATGAGCGATTGTCCCTAAAAGATCATCGGCTTCAAAACCAGCTTGTTCAAAAATACGAATACCAAACACGTCGAAAATATCACGTGAACGTTCAATCTGTTTAACTAAATCATCATCAGTTTTTGACCGGCCAGCTTTGTAATCTTTGTACGCTTCGTGACGATAGGTTGGCTCTGGTAAATCGTAGCAGGCCACTACATAGTCAGGCTTCAGCTGCTCCACAATCGAAAGCAACATGGCTACCACACCATAAAGAGCCCCAGTTGGCTCACCACTTGGTGACGCAAAGTCTGGCAGCGCGTGATACGCTCGATGCAAAATAGCGTGTGCATCGAGCAGAACTAAAGTTTTTTTGTCAGATTTTTTAGGCATTACTAGTTAATTCAATTCTACGTCCCCCTCCTTCAATGGTAAATGACAAGTGCAAAGTATTAGCAGGTAGAAGTTCAGTAATCTTTTCTGCCCACTCAATACATATAATAGTATCTTTTTCAGACAAAAGATCAGCGAACCGCAATGGTCGCATTTCGTCAACTTCTTCAATTCGATAAGCATCGATATGCACTAAGTTGACCCAATGCTGATCCAGTAACGTGTAATTTTTCATCACCACAAATGTTGGGCTAGTTACAGCTTCAGTAACCCCCAACTCTTTGGCTAGAGTTTGCATAAAAGTTGTCTTACCAGACCCCAAATCACCATGCAGAGCCAGGACGGCGGCTGCGCCGCCGTCCACTTTTTTAATCTCATCTAAAACAACCTTGGCCACTACTGACAATTCTGTCACATCATTTACTTCCCACCGCATAATTAAAAGGCATTGTAGCACTGATCAATAAATATACTAAGACAGCAAAAAAGGGCGACCGCAGTCGCCCTTCCTTATAATTTTTAATGACCATGTGGCTGACATCCATGCCGATGTTTGTGACCGTAGCCACCATGGCGATGGAAACAATCTCGCCGGTCATACCCGCCATAGCTCCAGGGGCCATGAGGATAAGCATCAAATAGTGACGTCATCAGACGGCTGTCATCCGGACTGGAAAACTGGAAGAAGTCCGGCTTATTTGGACTAAGCCATTTAACCTCAGGTGTACACAGTCGGTACACCTTTCCGTCGATATAAGTATGCCTGAAACAAGCCCACCCTTTCCTCACCGACAGTGACACTCCTTCTTTACTGAGCTGATTCACACTAACGGTGATGACATCCACCTTCGCAGCTGCCTCACGATGAGCTTTCAACTTCGCAGCTGCTGAAGCTTGAGCTTCCTGCCAAGTCTCACCACTGGTACAAGCTGCAAGCACGAGTGTGAATGCAGCTATTACAGGCCTCATTGTTTTTTTGAACATTTTAGTCCCCTTTCGTGACTAATTACTTTTTTATAATAATACAATATATATTTTATTTGTAAATAGATGGTGAATTGGGGTGAGTTTTATGAAAGCGGGAAAAAGCTTCGCTTTTTCCCGCTTTCACCTGCTACAATTAGGTCAACATGGTTCAGTTCGATGACACTTTTAGTAATGAGAAGATGGCGGAACTTCGCCGTAAAGAAGAAGAAGATTTAATTAAAAATCTAGCCGCTCAATACGGCTACGAATTCATCAATCTCCGCGGCGCCTCAATCAACCCCACCGCCCTACGCACCATTACAGAAGAAGTGGCTCGCGAAGCGAAAGTGGCCGGTTTTGAAATCGCTCGCAAAAAACTCTCACTTGCCATTCGCAACCCCAACAACCCAAAAACAAAAGATTTATTGCAACAACTAGAAGATGACGGGTACACCGTAAATATATTCATGGCTTCAAGCACCGGCCTGGAGCATGCTTGGAGTCGTTACGCTGACAGCAAAAACACTGAAGCTGTTAAGCATGGAGTGTTCGACATCAACACTGACAACATCGCCTTACAAATGCAAAAACTGAAAACTCCTGAGGCGGTGTCAGACTATATTCTAAACATCAGAACCATGAACGGCCCTCGACGCATCTCTGAAACTATGGAGGCCACGTTCGCCGGCGCTCTAGCTTTAGATGCTTCTGATGTTCATATTGAACCAGAAGAATCTGGTATTAGATTGCGCTACAGATTAGATGGTGTTCTGCGTGACATCATCGATCTTGATAAACACATTTACGAACGACTACTATCACGTCTCAAGCTACTATCTGGGATGATTTTAAATATTAAAAACGAAGCTCAGGACGGACGTTTTACCTTCACTGTTGGTGACACCGATATTGAAGTTCGCTCTTCTGTAATCCCTGGTTCAGCTGGTGAATCCATGGTGATGCGTCTTTTAGATCCGTCTGTGGCTGGATTCCAATTAGAGAAATTAGGGATGAATAAACACATATTCGCAGTCATGCAAGAAGAATTGAAAAGACCAAATGGACTGATTGTGACCACCGGCCCAACCGGCTCTGGTAAAACCACTGCCCTCTACGCTTTTCTACAACAAGTGCATGAACCTGGTAAAAAAATCATCACTATCGAGAACCCGGTGGAATACAAACTAGATGGGATTGTCCAAACTCAAGTAGACAAAGACTACACCTTCTCTTCTGGCTTACGGGCGGTACTACGACAAGATCCAGATGTAATTATGGTTGGTGAGATTCGAGATCGTGAAGTGGCTGAAACAGCAGTACATGCCGCACAAACTGGTCACCTAGTATTCTCAACCCTACATACCAACAGTGCTGTTGGTGCCTTCCCTCGCTTAATGGATCTAGGGGTTGATAATCGAGTAATGGGTTCAGCAGTTAATGTAATCATTGGTCAGCGCCTGGTGAGAGTTTTGTGTGATCATTGTAAAACCGCTCATCAACCCACCCCACAAGAATTAGAACTTATCAAAGAAATTGCCAACCAACATCCTGACAAACCACAACTACCTGAATCTTTAATGATTTATGAAGCAGGTGGTTGTGAACAATGTAATCACACTGGCTACAAAGGTCGACAGGCAGTGTTTGAAGCAGTTAGAGTCGATACTACGGTTGAAGAAGCAGTAATTAGCGACCCACGAGAACACATCATTCATGAGGCTGCGCAAGCACAAAACATTCCTACTATGGCAGAAGATGGCATAACAAAAGTTTTAGCTGGAACCACCTCACTTAAAGAACTGGAACGGGTGGTAGACTTAACCAACAGTCGCCACAAAGACAACAAAACAACCCAGGATGATGACTTCCTTTCTCATGTTGTTTAGTCAAGAAACAAAAAACACGGCAGACCTTTCAGGTCTGCCGTGTTTTTTGTTCTAGACCACAGCAATACTTTTTTGAACAGTGNNAGTGCATATGATATAGTCGGACTTGAAACAAATTTCGTTCGTTACAAGCGACCAAAAGAGTAGTTTGAGTCTATAACCCTCTAAACAAAACTTCGCGGACGAAGTGGATACTATACTAAGCAATAGTGCAGCGCTCTCACTCGAGGTGAGTACCACAATACCCTCGTAGTAGCAGCCTTTTGTTGTTTAGAGGGTTATACCCTCAAACTCTAAACAAATAAAAACGGCGTTTCTGTGAACGCTTTTTTATTTATTTCTCATTAATAGACCTGTGGCCAACCAAGTGACCGTGGAACGAATTAACAATATACTAGCACAGTCTATAAAATTGTCAAGCCCTAACCTACATTTTTAAATAATTTATGATGGAAATAAACTGGCTGATAAAAAACAACTGAGTACAAGTTCTATATATTTATTTTTCCAGTACAATAAACTCATGTCAGAGACCAAAAACCAATTCACCCGTGATGGGGCTAGCAATCTTGATCAGACCCTACGACCTCAAACCTGGGATGAATATATTGGCCAATCTAAAACCAAAGAAAACTTACGTATTCTCCTAACAGCAGCTCGAGAAAGAGGTCATGCAGCTGAACACATCTTGTTATATGGTCCTCCAGGATTAGGGAAAACCACTCTCGCTAACCTCATTGCCAAAACTCTCGGTACCAATATGCGCACCACCAGCGGTCCAGCCATAGAAAGAGTTGGTGACCTAGCAGCTATTCTTACCAACCTCTCTCCGGGTGACGTACTTTTCATTGATGAAATCCACCGACTAAGCAAAAGCATCGAAGAGGTGCTCTACCCCGCTATGGAATCTGGGGTTTTGGACATCATTATCGGTAAAGGCCCTTCGGCCCGAACCGTACAATTAGAATTACCACCCTTTACTTTAGTAGCAGCCACCACTCGCATTTCTCTTCTGTCTTCCCCTCTACGATCACGTTTCTCTGGTGGAACTTTCCGTTTAGAATTTTATGCTGAGAATGAGATTGCTGAAATTCTCAAACGATCAGCTGGATTATTGGAAGTTGAAGCTGACAACAGCGTCATGCACGATATTGCCACCCGCTGCCGAGCCACCCCTCGAACCGCTAACTACCTCTTAAAACGTTGTCGTGACTTAGCTCAGTTAGAAAACGGGCGTTTAGATCAAGAAATTGTTGAACGTACTTTTGATTTGTTGGAAATTGATAAATTAGGACTAAGCTCACCAGACCGAGCTGTATTGGAAGTAATCATCAACAAATTCAACGGTGGTCCGGTAGGTCTAAACACTATCGCCGCCGCTACTGGTGAGGAGCAGTCAACTATTGAAGATGTCATTGAGCCATACCTAATCCGCCAAGGACTACTGGAGCGCACTCCACGCGGACGAGTCGCTTCAGCTGATGCTTATGGACACATCCAGAATTTATAGTTAACCTATTCTTTAAATAATCAAAACAAGTATGTCAGGACATAATAAATGGAGCAAGATCAAACACAAAAAAGCTGCTACTGATGCAGCTCGTAGTAAAGTTTTTTCTAAACACTCAGCTGTTATTGCCATGGAAAGTCGTAAGGCTGGTGGTGATACCGCCTCACCAGGATTAGCTGCCGCTATCGAGCGAGCCAAAAAAGATTCAATGCCTAAAGACAACATTGAACGAGCAGTTGCTAAAGGCGCTGGCACTGGAGGAGCAGCCTTGGAAGAAGTAATGTTCGAAGGTTACGGTCCAGGCGGCGTAGCCATGCTGATTCAAGCTGTTACTGACAACAATAACCGCACTTCAGCTGAAGTGCGAAGCACTTTCTCTAAAGCTGGTTTGGAAATGGGAACACCCGGCAGTGCTTCATGGGCTTTTGAAAAAAATGACGGAGTTTATATTCCAACCACCCCTATGGAACTAGATGATGCCACTGGTGAAAAACTAGCTGAGTTTATAGAAAAATTGGAAGACCTAGATGACGTAACCGACGTCTACACAGCCGCTGACACTAAAGATGAATAAGAAAAAAGACCGAGTAAGATCGGTCTTTTTTCTTATGATATTCTTACTAAGATGAAAGTTTTAGCTGTAGATCCAGGATATGACCGAATGGGGGTAGCGGTTTTAGACAATGGTAGTGGTCGTGAAAACCTAATTTATTCNNCAATGGTAGTGGTCGTGAAAACCTAATTTATTCAAACTGTATAGAAACTGACAAACAGTCTAGTTTGGAAGAAAGATTATTTGTTATTGGTGGTGAATTTAAAAAACTCTTAGCTGAACATAGACCTGATTTAGTTGGTATCGAAACATTATTTTTTAATAAAAATGTAAAAACTGCTATTGGAGTCGCTCAAGCTAGAGGGATAGTGATGTTTTTAGCAAAAGAATTTGGTGCCACTGTCTGTGAATTTGGTCCCCAAGAAATAAAAATAGCAGTAACAGGTTATGGGAAAAGTGATAAGAACGCAGTGATAGATATGGTGAAAAGATTAGTGTATGAAGTACCTGAAAAAGCTTTAGACGATGAATATGATGCTATTGCTGTCGCTATAACCACCCTTGCACACCATCGAAATTAATGGGAAAAATTATTAACAGGTTGCTCATTTAAAACAAAATCGTTAAAATCTTTGCCAACCAAAATTGGTTATTGCATTTTTTTTTAACTTTGATAAAACTTATTACAAATAATTAATTAAGAAGTATATGATCTTTTTTACAGACACATTTAATGACGATGAGCTAAATGAAGAAGAGGAAATGGATGATACTGACACCAGTCTAGATGATGATGTTTTAGATGAAATTGGCGACAATGACGATGTTGAAGATGACGACGCTGAAGGCTTCGGTCACATCGATGAAAATGAGGACGAGGAGGAGGATGAAGAGGAGGAGGAAGACGATGATGAACTAGAAGACGACGCTGAGGAAATGGATTACGATCGTTTTGATGATGTAGATGAGATGTAGGAAATTATAAAAACCCGCGGGCATACCCGCGGGTTTTTATAATTTCTTACACCAGTGTTACAACCGCAAACTGCTTCTTCCCTCTCTTAATAAGAAGATCTTTACCTAACGAAGAACCATCTAAAACAGTTTCAACATCCTCAATCTTATTTCCGTTTACAAGAATCGCACCACCTTCAACAAAAGTACGCGCCTCTCTTTTACTTGAAGCCAACTCAGCTGAAACCAAAGCTTCCACTAAACCAGAACCTTCAGACACTTCAGCATACGGAGCATTGTTCTTAATTATGGAAACCTCTTCTGAACTTAGATCAGAAAAAGAAACTTCTCCAAATAAAGCTGCCGATGCTCTTTCGGCAGCTTTGGCAGATTCTTCATTATGAACAAATTTTGTCACTTCAAAAGCCAACCTCTTTTGAGCTGAACGTGAACCAGGATCAGCCCTAAATTCAATTTCAATAGTCTCAATCTCCTCTAGAGAAATAAAAGTAAATAGTTTTAAATAATCAATCACACTTTCGTCTGAGGAATTAAGCCAAAATTGATAAAATTTATATGGAGTAGTCTTCTCAGCGTCTAGCCAAACAGCGTTACCTTCACTTTTACCAAACTTCTTACCTGTTGCCTTATCAATAACCAATGGCACTGTAAGAGCATGCACCACCTTCTTTTCTTTACGACGAATCAAATCCACCCCAGCTACAATATTTCCCCACTGATCAGAACCCCCAACTTGAAGATCACAACCATACTCACGATTAAGAGTTAGGTAATCAAAAGCTTGCAACAACGGGTAAGCAAACTCTGTATAAGAAATACCCACTTCCNNGCTTCTTTTTTAATTAATTCATTAACGGTGAAGTTTTTTCCAATATCACGTAAGAAACTAATTAAACCTTCTTTTAAAAGCCAATCTGCATTGTTTACAAAAGTAATACTCTCACCTTGTCCTACTAACCTTTCCGCTTGAGATTTGATTTTTGACACACTCTCTTCTATTTGTTCAGGAGTTTGTAAGGTTCTTTCAGCGTCTGGTTTAGGATCGCCAATCATTCCTGTGCCACCACCAACAAGAAAAATCACCTTGTGGCCATTTTTAGTTAAATGATTTAAAAGTACCCATGCTACAAAGTTACCTGCGTGTGCTGAATCAGCTGTTGGATCAATACCGTGATAGACAATTCTTTTTTCACTATCCAACACATCAGCTATCGATTCTCCTGTATGTTGATTAATAAAACCACGAGCTTTAAGTTCTTCTGAAAGTGTCATACATCTTTAAAATTATTGAAATAACTTTACCACACAGAACGTAACATTATAGCTAGACAACTCGTGCTACTATTGTTTTTATAACGATAATTATGCTGAAAAAAACTAAGAAATGGTTTAAAAAACACTGGAAAGACATCATTATTGATACTTTTTTAAGTTTTTTTGTTTTAGGGCTCTTAGCGGCTGGTGGTGTATTTATTTGGGTTTCAACTTTAGAAATTCCTGATTTGTCGGCTTTTGAACAAAGAAGAGTTCTTCAGTCAACTAAAATCTACGATCGAACTGGAGAGATTTTACTTTATGATCTACACACAGATGTAAAACGTACAATCATTCCATTTGAAGACATTTCTTATCATATTAAGAATGCCACAGTTGCTATTGAAGATGATCAATTTTACAACCATTTTGGGGTTGATATTAGAGCTATTATTCGAGCCGCTGTCTCAAACTTCACATCTGGTGATCTATTAGGAGGGCAAGGTGGTTCAACTATCACTCAACAAGTGGTGAAGAACTCTATTCTAGAAAGTGAGAAAAGATTACAACGAAAAGTTAAAGAGGCTATTCTGGCTCTACGGTTAGAACAAGTTTTAACAAAAGAAGAAATTCTTTCTCACTACTTAAACGAATCACCTTATGGTGGAACTATTTATGGTGTAGAAGAAGCTTCACAAGCATTTTTTGGTAAATCAGCTAGTAATATAAACCTCTCTGAAGCAGCTTATCTAGCAGCTCTACCTCAGGCCCCTACCTACCTTTCCCCTTATGGTAACAATCGTGATGCTTTGGATGATCGAGCTCAGTTAGTACTAAAAAGAATGCAAATAAATGGCTTTATAACTGAAGAAGAGTACAACGAAGCTAAAGAGGAAACAGTAGAGTTTCAACCACAAGCTGTAACAGGTATACGTGCCCCTCATTTTGTGATGTATGTACGAGAACAATTGGTGGAAAAATATGGTGAAGAAGCATTAGCTGAAAAAGGATTCCGAGTTATAACCTCATTAGACTGGGAACTACAACAAGAAGCGGAGAGGATTGTAGCTGAAAAAGCAGCTGAAAACACAGAAAAATTTAATGCCACTAACGCAGGTTTAGTAGCAATCAACCCTCAAGAAGGTGATGTTTTAGTGATGGTTGGTTCGCGTGATTATTTTGATAAAGAAATTGATGGTAACTTCAATGTAACTTTAGCCCCCAGACAACCAGGATCATCAATTAAACCAATGGTTTATGCTTCAGCTTTTCAAAAAGGATACACTCCAGACACAGTAGTTTATGATGTAAAAACTCAGTTTGGTTCTACTTGTGATGAATGGAGTTGGGAATCAGAATCTCCTTGTTATTCACCAAATAACTATAACGGTAAGTTTAAAGGGCCTATTAATCTTCGTAACTCATTGGCACAATCATTAAATATTCCAGCAGTTAAAACACTTTATTTAACTGGTCTTAAAGACGCTATTAAATTAACAAACGATATGGGTATCACCACACTAAATGACCCGGACAGACTTGGTTTAACTTTAGTACTTGGTGGTGGTGAAGTTAAATTACTAGAACACACGGGTGCTTATGGTGTTTTTGCTAATGAAGGAGTTAAGGTGGATCGTCGAACAATTTTAAGAGTTGAAGACGCTTCAGGTAACATTATTGAAGAATTTATACCTCAATCAAGACGGGTTATGGATCGTGACACTGCTCTTAAAGTAACTGATGTTCTTTCTGATAATAATGCTCGTGCACCGTTATGGGGATACAACTCATTAGTACACTTCCCTGACCGGGATGTGGCTGCTAAAAGTGGTAGTACTAATAATTTAAGAGATGCATGGATTATGGGTTACACACCTAATTTAGCAGTTGGTGCTTGGGTTGGTAATAACAACAACACAGAAATGGGTGGGGGTCTTTCTGGTTTAATTACCACCCCAATGTGGCGCGCATTTATGGATGTGGCGTTACAAAAAATTGAAGAACAGAATTTTGCTGAAGCTCCAGTAACTGACACTAGCTCTAAGCCTATTTTACAAGGTAGTGTAGTTGATGCGGCCAATCTAATTAAAAATATTCATTCTGGTAGTAGTTCAATAGAAAGTTTAGATGTAACATCAGGTATACATAATATTCTCCATTTTGTAATCAAAAATGATCCTAATGGTCCTTACCCACCAAACCCTGAAAATGATCCTCAGTATAAAAATTGGGAATATGCTGTACAAGAATGGAAAAAAGAACAATTTGGTGGTCTATTAAATACAGAAAATGAGGAAGAAAATGAGAATGAGAATGATTAAATAATTTCCTTAGGAGCACTTGAAACCCCTAAACGTCCTTTGAGATGATTCATTACTTCTTTTTTGTGTAATTTAATCTCAGACTTAATCACTCCTGAACATTTCAAAACAATCGTTTTGTTGGCAGTATTGAAACTTACCTCATCTTTATTGACTGTAATATCTAAAATATCTTCCACTACTTCACAAAATTCTTTCACTACTGAACCTTGTGGTGCTTTTAAAGTGTTTTGATATTTAACAAATAAGTCTGAGAGTTTTTTAATTCCTTCGCCACGCGGCATAAGTTTTTTATTTTAAATATTTTAAGTTGATAAATAGTTATATTTTGGATACAGATCGAGAGGTAATAAAAAATATAAGTTTATTAAAATTCACTTTATAAACTCTGTGTTCCAGGAATTTTTGGCGGGAAAAAGTCAAAAATTCGGAACTAAGTAAATTATAGTCGCTTCCGCTCGTTAATTTATTTATTCATCGGCATCACTAAGTAACGTAAAGTTGAATCATTAACCCCATTAAGAACCAGTGGGCGACCTATTCCAGCAAAATGTAACTCAAGACTATCATCACTAATATGATTAAGTGGTTCTGATAAATATCTTTGGTTAAAACTTAAAGTTAAATCATCTCCTTGTGACTGAGCTCTAATCGACTCTGTTGTATTACCAACTTCTCCACTATTAGCAGAGATAGTTAATGATTCTTTGTCGATATGTAGGGTTACTTGTAAGAATTTATTTAAAAAGATATTGGTTTTTTTAAATGTGTTTTGTAGATCTTGTCGTAATAAATTCGTATGGGTTGAGTACTCTTTAGGAATAATTTGCTGATAATCAGGAAAAGATCCAGTTGTTAATCTTGATGTTATGTACAAACCATCACTAAATAATAAAGCACATTGATTTTCATTTACCTTAAAAACAACTTCTTCATCTTTACTATCACAAACCCGGGCCATTTCTAGAGCGTTTTTATAAGGAATCATAATTGGATCATCTAAAACTACTCCTTTTTGTGGAACTGTTTTTTCCATTAAACGAAAAGAGTCTGTGGCAACAAAAGTTAACGTGTGTTCTTTTTTTTGATTAATATAAACACTCCCTAACTCTGGTTTAATAGAAGAAACACTAGCTGCAACTGCTGCTGTTTTAATTCCTAAAGAAAATAATTCTTTCTGTAGAACCTGACCTTCAACTTCTATTTGTGGAATACTAGGAAACTCATCATGAGGAATTGATTTGATAGTGGTTTCAGAATTATTACCTTCAACAACCAAAACTCCTTCTTCAATTTTTAGAACTACGTCCTTACTAGAAACAAAAGAGATAGTTTGAGTTAGAGTGGTAGCTGGTACCGCTATTTTTCCTTCCTCTTCGATTTTTCCATCCAAACTAGACTCTAGACCAATTTCTAAATTAGTAGCTCTTATATTTAATTTATTTTCTTTTGCTTCAAGTAAAACACATTGCAGAACCGGCAGTGTTGCATGTTTAGTGCTTATTTTTTGTGCTAACTCAAGTTGTGATAAAAACTGATCTTTGTCTAAAGTGATGTGCATAATTATTTTTTTGTTTTCTTATTGTACTCTTTATTATTAGGTCTGTGGATCTGTGGAAAATCGAATTTTATGGTTTATTTTAAGAGTTAAATAAATTATTTTTTTAGGATAACTTCTGGGTATTGTGATTAATAAGTGTTAATAGAGATTGGGATAAAAAATAATTTAACAAAAAATGTTGATAAGTTGAAAGTTTCCCCAAAGTTTTTAACAAACATCACCATTTTACCGCAGCTTTACCAACAGTTTAATTGGTGAATTATTAACACTTTTACCCAACTTATTAACAACTGATTATTTTAGACGAATAAATAAAAAGTGCGATCTTTTTGGATCGCACTTTTTATTTTAACAACAATCTAATCTGTGTGATCTCCTCCTCCAAGTCGTTGTTGTCTTTGAGATCATTTTTAATCTTCTCACAAGAGTGAATTACAGTTGTGTGATCCCTACCTCCTAGTTTCTGTCCAATAGCTGGGTAAGACACTTGGAAGTCTTCACGCAGAATGTACATAATTAACTGTCTTGGTTTAACAATTTCTTTTCGGCGAGTTTTTTCGTAGATAGAAGATGGGTCGACATCAAAATATCGAGCTACTTTATCCACCACATCAGACACAGCCAGTGTTTTTCGTGGTCGAGTACTATTTTTTATAATCGTCTTTACTTCATCAAGTGATAGAGCTCGTCCAACTAGTTGCGATTGACACATGATAGTGTTGAGAGCCCCTTCTAGTTCACGAATGTTTCCCTCAATAGTGCTTGCAAGATGTTCTACAACATCTTCATTCAATGAAAGACTGTTTTGAGCAGCTTTAGCACGCAAGATGGCCGCTCGTGATTCCATATCTGGAGCCGGAATATCAACAATCATCCCTTGTGCGAACCGTGAACGTAAACGGTCTTCTAAACCAGACAATAATGCTGGATGAATATCACTTGAGAAAACAATTTGTTTATTACTATCATGAAGAGCGTTAAATAGGTGGAATAATTCCTCCTGAGTCTTCTCTTTATTAGCTAAAAACTGGACATCATCCATGATTAAAACATCATACTGACGGTACTTATCTTTGAAGTTATTAGCTGTACCGTTCTGCAGTGAGTTGAAGTAGTCAACAGTAAAACGTTCACTAGTAACATAAAATACTTTCTTCCCTGCTTTTTTAAGTTGGTTACCAACCGCTTGGATGAGGTGAGTTTTACCATGACCAGTTTTACCGTAAATAAACAATGGATTGTAAGTTATTCCTGGTTTTTCACTAACGGTTTTAGCGGCTGTGTGTGCTAAAGCGTTGAAAGGACCAATTACAAAAGTATCAAAAATGTATTTTGGATTCAGGTTGTCACTTTTGTTGATGTAGTACTCTTCGAGAGGTAAAGCAGCGTTAACAGTCTGTTGTTTACTACTTTCTTGTTTTTTGTCGTTGCGTTGCACTACTGCGTATTCGATACTTCGCACGTGTGGAGTAAGTTCACGTAGGGTTTTCAGTACCATAGTTTGGAATTTGTCTTGTAACCAGTCTCGCACAAAAACACTTGGTACTCCTAAAGTAATAGCACCATCTTCTAGGGATACAATATGAGTATCTTTAAACCAAGTTTTGAAGTTGGCTGGAGTAATTGATAGTTCAATATTTACCAATGCATCATCCCATAGCTTTTTTACATCTACTTGTTCAGTGTGGACAATATTGTTAGTAGATAGATGGGATAGTGAACTCATATAGCAAACATTTCTTTAAGGTATGAAGCATTATACCCGTTCCATCAGCTGTGTAAACTTTTTTGGAATTATGAAACCTTTTCTAATGATTTTTTCTGCAACCTTTTCTTTCTGTGTATAACCTGTGAATAGGTGTGTATAAACTTTTTCAACCTCTTCTTCATTAAAACAGGCATAAGTTTCATTAATAAAGATTTTATTAAAATGACTGTATCAGTACTTGAAAAAAGTTTAGTCTAGTGTATAGTTGTGCCACTAAATATTAAATATGCCAAAAAGAACTTACCAACCAAGTCAAAAGAAGCGTATGACCACTCATGGTTTTTTAGTGCGTGCAGCTTCTAAAACCGGTTCTCGAGTACTACAGAACCGACGTCGTAAAGGACGAGCCTCATTGGCGGTGAAGAAATCTAAATAGATTTAAAAACAAAGAGCCGGCTGCCTGTAGGCAGCCGGCTCTTTGTTTTTATAAGAGAAACCTTTAAACTAAAAATATGTTAAAGAAGCGACAACGGTTAACTAAAAAAGAATTTGATCAATATTTTAAAACTGGTCAAAGACTACACTCCCCTCTTGTACAGTTAGTGTATGCTCCAGCTGATGATTTTCATGGTGCAGTAGTGGTTGGAAAGAAGGTTTTTAAGTCTGCAGTCAGAAGAAACAGATTACGGAGGCAGATTTATGCAGCACTTTACCATTATCAACAACAAACCGAAGTAAAATTGGTTTTGATAGTGCTAGTTAAACCATCGGTACAGCAACAGCCTTGGGTGGTAAAGAGGTGGTGAAGTCAGTTTCTGAATTGTTGGCTAAAGTGTCAGTCTAAGTTAGAATGACGACCACTATATTAACTATTTAATTTATGTTCAGTTCAATTTGGCACAATTTCTTTTTCGATCCGATTTATAACGGTTTGGTGTTTTTTATTAGTGTTATCCCCGGGGGTGATGTTGGTTTGGCGATTGTTGCCATCACAATTTTTGTAAAAATTGTCTTGCTACCACTTTCTATTAAAGCCACTAAGACTCAGGCCGCAATGCGGTTGGCTGAACCGGAGCTTAAAAAACTTCGTGAAGAGGTGGAGGATAAACAAGAGCAATACCGTCAGATGATGGAAGTCTACAAAAAATATGAGATCAAACCATTTTCTAGTATCTTTCAAGTTTTTCTTCAGATTCCGATTATGATCGCTTTGTATCTATCAGTCTATAGTGGTGGTGGTGTAGCTTTGCCGGAGATTAATACTTCCCTACTTTATTCGTTTATTCCCTCACCAGAAACCATTTCCATGATCTTTTTGGGGGTGATGGACATTGCAGAGCGTAGCTTACCACTCGCTATTATGGCTGGGTTGGCTCAGTTTGCTCATGCTAAT
>JABAOD010003753.1_pt1 | contig 25802 bp, 26 predicted proteins | sample 7062151 | NCBI WGS metagenome assembly JABAOD01 (sample SAMN14538626, study PRJNA623070) | marine sediment metagenome | biome: marine biome [ENVO:00000428]; feature: marine pelagic biome [ENVO:01000023]; material: deep marine sediment [ENVO:00002113] | place: India: Gulf of Khambhat ... | reverse complement strand
TCGCGAAGTTCCAGGCCGGCAATCCAGGCTATGACGTCATCTTCCCCAGCGACTACATGATCGAGACCATGATCAAGACGGACATGCTGCTGCCGATCGACAAGGGGCGGCTGGCCAACTGGGAGAACATCGACGAGAACTTCCGCAATCCGAGCTTCGACCCCGGATGCAAATACAACGTGCCGTATTTCTGGGGCACTGTCGGCGTCGGCTACAGGACGACGGAGGTGAAGAACCTGCGCAGCTGGAAGCCGCTGCTCGACGACGCGACGCATTCGGGCCGCATCGCGCTGATGGCCGATTCGCGGATCGTCATGGGCATCACCCTGCTCTATCTCGGGCATCCGATGAACAGCACCGATCCCGCCCATATCGCCGCGGCGCGCGACCTGTTGATGCGGCAGAAGAAACACGTCAAGGCCTTCGCCCCCGACAGCGGCCAGGACATGCTGATCTCCGGCGACGTCGACCTGGCGATGGAGTGGAACGGCGACATCCTCAAAGTGATGGCGGAGGACAGCGAGCTGTCCTACGTGCTGCCCGACGAGGGCAGCCTAGTGTGGATCGACGGCGTCTGCATCCCCAAGGGCGCGCCCAACGTCGACAACGCCTACGCTTTCATCGACCATCTGCACGACCCTGTGGTCAATGCCGAGATCGCCAACACCATCCACTATGCGACCAGCAACAAGCCGGCCCGCAAGTTGGTGGCCAAGGAGGACCTCGAGAATCCGGCGATCTATCCGCCGGACGAGATCGTGGCCAAATGCGATTCACTGATCGAGATCGGTGACGCACAGCGTCTGTATGACGACGCCTGGACGCGGATCCAGGCGGCGTGACGCGAAATGGGGCAACCGGGCAAGGGCCGCTACCGATCTCAGGCGGCCCTAACCTTTTGTTTACAAACACCGATTAATTTGGATTCCACGACCGGGAGAGGCATGAACCGGGGGGGAATCAAGGTGTTTGGCATGAACCGAACCGTCGTCCCTGGCATCGTCTTGACACTCACTTTCCTTACCGGCTGCGGGCCTTCCACCAGCGAGCGCATCGCTGCCGCCAATGCGCCAAGGCCGAGGCCGCCCGTCATATCCGCACCGGTCACTACGCCGCCGCTCTCCGCACCGGAAATTCAGCCGGCCACGACCGTCAGCCCGCGCATCATCACGCCCGCCCGGCGGCTGCAATGCGTGCCCTATGCCCGCGAGCAATCCGGCATTGCCATCCGCGGCGACGCCTGGACGTGGTGGCACCAGGCGGCCGGCCGCTATCAGCGCTCGACGCGTCCGACCGTCGGATCGATCATGGTGTTCAGCAAGACGCGGCGCAACCGATTTGGCCATCTCGCCGTGGTGACGGAGGTCGTCAACGACCGCGAGGTCATCGCACGTCACGCGAACTGGCTCAACAACGGAAAAATCCATCTCGATACGCCGATTCGCGACGTTTCGCGCAACAACGACTGGTCGACGGTACGGGTCTGGTATACGCCAGGCTCCGTATTCGGCAAGACCGACTACCCGATTTACGGCTTCATCCTGCCCCCGCGGCAGGAAGCCGCGCGCTGACGACCCGCGGCCGGGGTACGTTCGGCCCGCCTGCGCCTAGCTGCCCCGGGCCGCCTCCCGATCGCTGCCGCTGGCGTAGTCCCCCGCATCTGCGCCGCAGAACTGGTCCAGCAGTTCCAGGATCCGGCGGATGCGCGGGCAGACCAGAGAATAGTATATCGTCTTGCCGTCGCGCCGTGATTCGACGAGCCCGTCCGCGCGCAGTCTGGCGAGCTGCTGCGAGACAGTCGGCTGCCGTGCCCCCGTCATCGCCTCGATCTCACCGACGGAACGTTCGCCAGCGGCGAGCAGACAGAGAATCATCAGCCTGTTTTCGTTCGCCATCGCACGCAGCAGCATGTTGGCCTCGCCAGCGTTGTCCCACAAAGCGCGGAAATCCTTCTTTTCCGCTACGGAGTATGCGTCCACATGGCCCTCCCGTTTCGTCCGGCCGCAGCCGATATGGTTGTCCCGCAAGCCCTCGAAGCCATTTCGGCAACCTGACGCACGTCCGACAGCGGCACCAGGCACATCGCCGCGCCGGCCGTCGCCACCGCCCTGCCTCTCGTCATCAACGACTCTAGATATATCACAAAATTCGCATATAATCAGTTAATCGTTTCGTCGCCATGCACGGTCGCGCTCAAAACTCCAGATCCTCTTGAATTGCCGCAATCCCGACCCGCGCGCATTCATCGTCCGCGGCGCCTCCCGGCGCACCAGACACGCCGATACCGCCGACGATCGAGCCCGCCGCCTCGACGGTCACACCGCCGCCGACCATCATTGCCATGTCGACAAACCGCACGCCCGACGCTTCCTTGCCAGCCTCGGTGAACTCAGCCATGCTCAGCGTATCGGTGCGGAAACTGACGGCGGTCCAGGCTTTGCGGCGTGCGGTCTCGGGGGTATGCGGCCCGGCGAACCGGTCGCGCAAAAGGACTTGAAGGTTACCGAACCGGTCAACAACCGCGACGGCAACCTGATACCCGCGACCGCGACAGTCTTTCAGCGCAGCCTGGGCAAGTGTCAGTGCCGTCTCCGGCGTCATCACCTTCAACGTCACAAGAGCATCATCCTGGGCGCTGGCCCCGTACCCTGATAATCCAATGACTGCAGCGGCAAGAGCAAACTTTCTCATCATCATTCTCCCTGTCGGACCGTGGGCTGCCGGCCTGCCTCCGACGCGCCCGCGACGTCGGGTATCTGGTCGTCCAGTTTCCGCAACTCGATTTCCAGCAGACCCCAGAAAGATTCTTCGCCCGCATACCCCGTAATGCGACCCACTTCCTTGCCGCTGTCCATCAGTACGAACGTCGGCGTGTAGATGATGCCCCGCACCGAGGCGAGGTCGTCCGGCCGCTCTCCATGTATGTCCACACGGCGCAATGGCGCGATCCGCGACTCCGCCGCCTTCGGGTAGATCATCCCGATCTCCGCGTCCCATGCCTCGCACCAGACGCAGCCCGCCGCCTCGAACAGCACGAGCTCCGCCGCAACAGCCGGCACCACCGATAGCCCGCAAATGCATGCGGCCATCAACACGCACCGGATTGCGTGAGAGAGCATTGCCGTCTCCACTTCGCCTCTTGCCCACCACACGACGGCACTGAATGCACCCATCCTCAGTACTTGCCAGGCCGTCCCGCTGTAAGGCAACATTATAGCAGTCACATTCGAACTTGATAAATCATGTTTTATGAATATGATTTCGGAAAACAATATTGACCTGACGGGTTGAGGGGTGAAAGGGTTTCCTGCCTGGCCCCTTATGTGAAAACTGTGAGGTTCCGGACAGTATGATTCCGGGCCGACGGGAGGGAACTTTGAGAACAAGAAGATATCCCAAAGCCATACTCGGCATCGCCAGCCTGCTGGCCGCGGCCGTCATGTCGGTCAATGCGGGTGCCGACGAGCTTGTCAAATACGCGGTCAAGGACCAAAACAGCATCCCCAAATCGCTGACCGGACAACCGGGAGACCCTGAGAACGGCAGGAAATTGGCCATCGACCGAAAAAAAGGCAACTGTCTTGCCTGCCACGCCATGCCGATTCCGGACCAGCCGTTCCACGGTGGAGTTGGGCCGGATCTCGCCGGTGTCGGGAGCAGGTACGATGCCGGTGAACTGCGCTTGCGGATCGTCAATCCGAAATTCGTCAATCCCGACACCATCATGCCGGCGTTCTACCGGGCGGACGGGTTTCATCGCGTGCTAAAGGGCTTCGAAGGCATGTCTGTGCTCTCGGCCCAGGAGGTCGAGGACATCGTCGCGTATCTTCAGACGCTGACGGAATAATGGTGCTGGGCCGCGCGTACCATGAAAGCGAATGGCCCGAATACCTGACTATCGAATTCTTAAAGACCGAGGAACCAAAGGAATGACCCGAACAAATTCGACAGCAAGAGTGACTCGTCGCCATGTGCTGGTTCTGACCGGCGCAGCCGTCGCGGCGGCCGGCACGGGATTGCTCCCCAGCATCGCAGCGGCCGACAAGGCGGCCGTTGACGAGGCGATCAAGAAAACGATCGGCGACGCCAACGTGCAGTCCGGGCGCATCACGCTCGATCTGCCGCAGATCGCCGAGAACGGCAATACGGTGCCTATCGGGGTCGAGGTCGACAGTCCGATGACCGCCAACGACTACGTCAAGTCGGTGCACATATTCGCCGAAGGCAACCCCAACCCGCGGGTCGCGTCGCTGCACTTTACACCGGCAAGCGGCGCCGCCAAGGCGTCGACCCGGATGCGTCTTCTGAAAACGCAGAACGTGGTTGCGGTTGCGGAAATGAGTGACGGCAGCGTGTATCGCGAGACCGTCGAGGTCAAGGTTACGATCGGCGGCTGCGGCGGCTGACGGACAGCTATCCGAAGGGAGATACGAACATGGCAAGCGCCAAACCCCGCATCAAAGTGCCGAAGTCGGCCGTCAAAGGGGAAGTCGTGGAGATCAAGACCCTGATCTCTCACAAGATGGAAACCGGTCTGCGCAAGGACAAGGACGGCCAGGTCATTCCGCGACAGATCATCAACAAATTCACTTGCACCTTCAATGACAAGGTGGTCTTCAGCGCCGACTGGCACCCGGCCATCTCGGCCAACCCCTACATGGCGTTCCACATTCGCGCCACCGAAAGCGGCAAGCTGGATTTCACCTGGGACGACGACAACGGCGAGACCTACAGCAAATCGGCCAACCTTGCGGTTAGCTGATCTTGGCCGGTGATCGAACGGCGAGGAAACCGGATAATGACAACAGAGAGGAAATGCCGGATGCAGGTGAAACAGGTTTTCGGGGTGGTCGCGGCGACGGCGGCCCTGGCTGGTTTTTCGTCGGTCGCCCACACCGACGGCGACTGGGGGAAGTATCAGGTGGGCGAACTCCGCAGCGGCTACACCTACGCTGAGCCAGAGACGCGGGCAATTCAGGACGACGACTTCGAAAATCCCGCAATGCTGACGCTGGACTACGGTGCTGAGCTGTGGTCGGCGAAGGATGGCGAGGCCAACAAGTCCTGTGCGGACTGCCACGGCGACGCCGCGAAATCGATGAAGGGGGTCGGCGCGCGATATCCCGTGTACTACCAGCCGTGGGGCAAGCTGATCAATGTGGAGCTCCGCATCAACGAGTGCCGCGAGAAATTCATGAAGGCCAAGCCGTACAAGTATGAGTCGAACGAGATGCTCGGCATGACGGCATTCGTGAAGTACCAGTCCCGCGACATGCCGGTAAGCGTCGACATCGGCGGGCCCAGCAAGGACTTCTTCCTGAAGGGCAAGGAATTCTATTTCCAGCGACGCGGCCAGCTGGACATGGCCTGCAAGCACTGCCACGAGGACAATGCCGGCAACATGATCCGCGCCAACCTGCTGAGCCAGGGCCACAGCAACGGCTTTCCCACCTACCGCCTGAAATGGCAGAAGGTCGGCTCGCTGCACCGACGGATCCGGGGCTGCAACAGCCAAGTCCGTGCGACACCGTACGATTACGGTTCCGACGAGTACGTCAATCTCGAACTCTATCTCGCATGGCGGGGCCGCGGCCTGCCGGTCGAATCGCCGTCCGTGCGCAACTAGAACCGCAGCGATAGCTCAATCGGGGGGAGCGGCCGTTCGCGTCCCCCTTTATTTTTCGGAGACAGGTCCCAGATGTTCACGCGCCGCGATTTCTTTACCCTGGCCGCGGCCACGGCAACGCTGATGGGCGGTGCCGGCGTCCTCACACGGGCCGCTGCACGCCAGCACATCACTCAGGACGACCTGCTGCGCTTCGATCCCCTCGGTCAAGTCACGCTGTTGCATATCACCGATATTCACGCGCAGTTGGTTCCACTGTATTTCCGTGAGCCGTCGATCAATCTGGGTGTCGGCGAGGTCCATGGCCTGCCGCCGCACATTACGGGCAAGGACTTCCTCAAGAAATTCTCGATCCCGGCAACCTCGCCGGAGGCCTATGCGCTGACCAGCGAGGATTTCGTCGCTCTCGCCAGGAGCTATGGCCGCGTCGGCGGGCTCGACCGGCTGGCCACCCTGGTCAAGGCGATCCGGGCCCAGCGACCGGACAACACGCTTTTTCTCGACAGTGGCGATACCTGGCAGGGCTCCTATACCTCGCTGCAGACTCAGGGGGCGGACATGGTCCGCGCCATGAACGCGCTGGCGACTGACGCCATGACCGCGCACTGGGAGTTCACCTACGGGACCGCCCGGGTGCAGGAGCTTGTCGAGCAGCTCGAGTTTCCGTTCCTTGCCGGTAACGTGCGCGATACCGAGTGGGAGGAGCCGGTGTTCGACGGCATCGCCTATTTCGAGCGCGGCGGTGTCAAGATCGGCGTCGTCGGCCAGGCCTTCCCCTATACGCCGGTGGCCAATCCGCGTTACAAAATTCCGACCTGGAGCTTCGGCATCCAGGAGAACCGCGTCCGCGAGCTGGTCGAGGAGGCGCGCGCGGCCGGCGCCGGGCTGGTCGTCCTGCTCAGCCACAACGGCTTCGATGTCGACCGCAAGCTGGCCAGCCGCGTGGACGGTATCGACGTGATCCTGACCGGCCATACCCATGACGCGCTGCCTGTGGCGCTGGAAGAGAATGGCACACTCCTCGTCGCCTCCGGATCGCACGGCAAGTTCCTGTCCCGTCTCGACCTCGACGTTAACGACGGCAAGGTTGCCGGTTACAGATATCGGCTGATCCCCGTGTTTTCCGACGTCATTGCTCCGGATTCGGAAACCGCCGCCCTGGTCAAGGAAATCCGGGCGCCCTACGAGGCAACGCTGTCGAAGGTCCTTGGCCGGACCGAGAGCCTGCTGTACCGCCGCGGCAACTTCAACGGCACGTTCGACGACCTGATCTGCCACGCCCTGCTCGAGGAGCGCGACGCCGAGATCGCCCTGTCGCCGGGCTTCCGGTGGGGCGCATCGCTGCTGCCGGGACAGGAGATCACGGTCGAGGACGTCCACAACCAGACCTCGATCACCTATCCCGCCGTCTACCGGACGGAGTTCACCGGCGAATTCCTGAAAGTGATCCTGGAGGACGTCGCGGACAACCTGTTCAACCCGGACCCGTATTATCAACAGGGCGGCGATATGGTCCGGGTCGGCGGGATGTCGTATGCCATCGCGCCGAACAACCGGATGGGCGAACGGATCTCGGACATGCGACTGCTGAAAACCGGAAAGCCGATCGATCCGGCACGCAATTACGTCGTCTCCGGCTGGGCGTCGGTGAATGAGGGCACCGAGGGTCCAGCGATCTGGGACGTCGTCAGCAAATACATTGAGCGCAAGCAGGTCGTCACCGTCCCGGACAACAAGAACATCCGGGTGGTCGGGGTCTGACGCCGGGACGAGCTGAGAGGAGCGACCATGACCGGCCTGGATGCAACGTTCTACGGCGCATTCATCGCCGGCATGCTGAGCTTTCTCTCACCATGCATCCTGCCGCTGGTGCCGCCCTATCTTTGTTTTCTCGGCGGTGTCAGCCTGAAGCAGCTCGAGGACGGCGCCGCCGTTGACCGAGCTGCATCAATCCGGGTCGTCCTGTCCTCGGTGGTATTCGTCCTCGGCTTCGCCACGGTGTTCGTCGCGTTCGGCGCCACGGCCTCCGCGCTCGGCCGCATCGTCGTAGAGAACATCGAGATGCTGTCGGTCATCGCCGGCCTCTTGATCATCGTCCTCGGCCTGCATTTCCTCGGCGTGTTCCGGATCGCCCTGCTCTATCGCGAGGCGCGCTTTCATCTGGAGCGTAAACCCACCGGCATCGTAGGCGCCTATGTCGTGGGCCTCGCCTTCGCGTTTGGCTGGACACCCTGTGTCGGCCCCGTGCTCGCCGCCATCCTGATGGTCGCGGCAAGCGAGGATTCGGCCTTGCACGGAGCGACGCTGCTCGCCACCTATGCCGCCGGTATCGGTGTTCCGTTTATCGCGGCCGCGCTGTTTGCACCGCTGTTCCTGAAGTTCATGGCGCGGTTCCGCCGCCACATCGTCTGGGTCGAGCGCGCCATGGGGGCGCTATTGGTCGCCACCGGTATCCTGTTCATTACCGGCGGCATCAACGATATCGGCAACTGGCTGCTCGAGACCTTCCCCCAATTCGGCCGGATCGGCTGAGCCGAGCGCGGCATCACCCGAAGCGCAAGAACAGGATCCGCTCGTAGGAGCGCAACTCGCCAATGCCGATGCGGTACAGTCGCATGTCATTGGTCTTCAGCGACGTCCAGAGCTTGCCCATGCTGTCCCGCGCGCCCGTGATCAGGCGCCGGAACTCCGGGTCGTCGCGCACCGCGGCTGGCGCCCGTGCGTCGCACTTTTCGAAAAGATAGGCGACCACCGCGGCCTGACGCGACACCATGTCTTGCGTCTCCGCGTCGGCAAGGTTCGTCACGTCGCGGCGGTATCGGGCGAGCACATCCATCGCCGCCCCCAACTCGTCGACGTCGTCGGCATAGACTGTCACGCCATTGCGTCGGCGCAGGTCACCGGCGATCTTCCTGATGGGCTGGAGAACCTTCCCGGCCGCTTCCGCGTCGCCGGCATCGAAATCGGCAAGACCCTGTCGCGCTGCAGCGCCAATCGACTCCAGTGCCGCCTGCCACGAACCGTCTTCGGCGAATGCGTCCGGGGGCGCATTGCCAAACCGTTCGGTCAGGACGGACCACTTGCCGACGAATTCGTCGAGTTCGAGCGCTGCCACGGCGACATTGCCGCTACGACCATAGAACACCGCGGCGCGATAATGTGACCAGGCGTCGGCAAAGTCGGTGTTGAATGCGCGAAGTTCGCCGGCAACTGCCGCCTGTATTGCCGCGCCGAACATCATCGCCGCCACGACGAGAGCCACATGGCGCCCCCAACCTGCATGGCGCCGATGATCAGCCAAGGACTGGTACCGCATTGCCGCAATCTCCCGTGACCGCCCAGCTTGAGTCCAGATTTCGCTTTCCGATGAAGCTACCCGCCATGCTAACATATGAAAACTCGAATATGAGAATGTCCGCACTGCACGGTGCGCGGTCCGGACAGCGACGGCGGGAGGAATGCCATGTCCGTGCCCCGGCTGGAGGGTTTTCCTGTATCGATGCTCACGCTTGCGGCGATCTTCCTGATCGCTTCGCCGGCATCGGGTGCTGAAGGACCGGTGCTCACCGAGGACGGGCTCTACACGGAATCCTGGTTCCTGCAGAGCTTCCTCGACCTGCGCGACGACCTTGCGGAGGCGAAGGCAGCGGGCAAGCGCTTCGCCATTATGTGGGAGCTCAAGGGCTGTCCCTATTGCAAGGAGACGCATTTCGTCAATTTCCAGGATCCGGAAATCCGGGCCTTCGCCGAGGCCAACTTCGTGATTCTGCAACTGAACCTGCAGGGTTCGCGGACCGTCGTCGACTTCGACGGCGAGGAGATCGAGGAGCGCGAGCTGGCACGCAAATACGGTGTCCGGTTCTCGCCGACCTTCCTGTTCTTTCCAATCGAATTGGACGGGCTGGCCGACCTGCCGGCGGAGAAGCGCACCGTGGCGCAGATGGCGGGTTATTTCCAACCGCCTCATTTTCTTGCGATGTTCCGCTATGTGCGTGACCAAGCCTACGACAACGAACCGTTCCGAGGTTATCTGAAGCGGCAACTGACTGGACGATAGATGGACAACAGGTCGTGAAGAACCCGCACCCAGACCTCTGCTTCAAATAGAATACCGTGATGGCGGAGCCGCCGTCGCCTTCGGACATATCGATGGGGTGATTAGAGGGACAAGACGATGATACGGCGATTTTGGCTGCAAACCTTGACATTGGGCCTGGCGCTGACCGTCGCCGACGGGAGTGCCGCGGCCGCAACAAAAGACGGGCGGCTGCCGCCGCCGGAGCTGGGCGATGACGGGCTCCACAAGCAGCCGTGGTTCCAGGAGACGTTCCTGGACCTGTCGGAGGACCTCGCGGAAGCGACGAATTCAGGACGTCGGTTGGTCATCATCTGGGAGCAACGGGGCTGTCCCTACTGCAAGCAGACACACGAGGTGAATTTCCGGATCCCGCGGATCGTCGATTACGTGAAGGAGAATTTCTTCGTCCTGCAGCTCAACATGTGGGGCGACCGCGAGGTCACGGACTTCGACGGTGAGGTGACAACCGAAAAGAAATTGGCGCGGAAGTGGCGTGTCCTCTTTACGCCAACCTTCCAGTTCTTCCCCGATTCGCCGGCAGCGGCGCAGGGCAAGAGGGGCGACGTGGCGGAAGTCCATCGGGTGCCCGGCTATTTCAAGCCGTTCCACTTCTATTTCCAGTTCCGCTACGTCAGGGAGAAGGGCTATGAGACCGAGCCCAGCTTTCAGCGCTGGCTGGACGGTTACGGCGACATACTGCGCGCGAAGGGAATCGACGTCGAGAAAGCCCTGTGGCTGGACACGCTGGAACTGCCTGAGGATTTCTGAGCGCCGCGGTTTCCCTGCCACAGCGGCACATAGGACTTGCCTGTAGGCGACCGGCCAGACCGCAGATGCTGGATGACCGACCGGCGCATCCCCGCCACATGCGGCGGAAGGCCTTGCAAACATTATGGTTTTTCACAAGGTCTTTGAATGGCGATTTGACGCTGGAATCCGGCCGATGGTCGTAATTCTTATAGTCGGTCATTGACATGACGTGTCCACTGCCCGAAGCTTTCGACCGACCATGCCGGCACGTGTCAGCGAGCGCCGCGGCGCGTCCGAAAAACAAGAACGTCACCAGGGAGAAGGACAATGTCGAACAAATTCACCGATCGCAAGGGGCTCCCGCTGCACCCGTTCATCAAACCGTGGGCCAGGGATGCCAAGGAGGGGCGCCTCGACCGGCGCGAATTCCTTGCGCTCGCCAGCGCCTTCGGCGCGACGACAGCCACCGCCTATGGGCTGCTCGGTATGGCGGCACCGAGTACAGCGAAAGCCCAAGGCAAGAAAGGCGGAATCCTCAAGGTTTCAATGTTCGTCAAGGACATCAAGGACCCTCGCATCTACGATTGGAGCGAGATGGGCAATGTCGGTCGACAAATCTGTGAGTCCCTCGTGCGATACACGACGGATTTCACCTTCGAGCCGATGCTGCTGGAGGGTTGGGACATCAGTGACGATGCCAAGGAATATATCCTACATGTCCGCAAGGGCGTGACATGGAACAACGGCGATGTCTTCAACGCCGACGATGTGATCTTCAATATAGCCCGCTGGTGCGAGGCCGGCGTCGAGGGCAATTCGATGGCCTCGCGCATGGGTGGGCTGGTCGATCCGAACACGAAGAAGGCCCGTACCGGCGGTATCATTCGCGTTGACGATTACACAGTCAAACTGGTGCTGCCCGAGCCGGACATCACGATCATCCCGGGCATGGCCGATTATCCCGGTCTGATCGTGCATCGCGACTTCGAGAAGACCGGCGGCGACCTGAAAACGTTCCCGGTTGGCACGGGTCCATTTGAACTGGATACGTTCGAAGTCGGTATCAGGGCGTCCGTCAAACGCCGCAAATCCGGCTGGTGGGGCGGCGAAGCCCTGCTCGACGGTATCGAGTGGACCGACTACGGAACCGATCCGGCTGCCGAAGTTGCGGCTTTCGAGGCGGAGGAGGTCCACCTCAATTATCAGACCACGGCCGATTTCGTCGACATCATGGACGGATTCGACCTGGTCAAGAGCGACGTCGTCACGGCGGCGACCATCGTTGCCCGTATGAATGTCAAGAACAAGCCCTACGACGATCAGCGCGTGCGTCAGGCAATGTTGCTGGCCGTCGACAACAGCAAGGTGTTGGAACTCGGTTACGGCGGTCTGGGTGAACCGGCAGAGAACCACCATGTCTGCCCCATCCATCCCGAGTATTTCAAACTGCCACAAGTCAAGCGCGATGCCAAAAGAGCGATGGCCCTGCTGAAGGAGGCCGGCGCCGCAGATTACGAGCACGAGCTAATCTCGATCGACGACGACTGGCGCCGTAACACCACTGACGCCATTGCGGCACAGCTGCGCGATGCGGGANNGACGACGACTGGCGTCGCAACACCACCGACGCAGTGGCGGCGCAGCTGCGCGATGCGGGAATCAAGGTCAAGCGCACCGTCATTCCCGGATCTTCGTTCTGGAACGACTGGACCAAATATCCGTTCTCGACAACCAACTGGAACATGCGTCCGCTGGGCGTCCAGGTGCTGGCTCTGGCCTACCGGACCGGCGAGGCCTGGAACGAGACCGGTTATTCAAACCCGGAGTTCGACCGAAAGCTGAACAAGGCGTTGGCGGTCGCCGACGCGGACAAGCGCCGCGTCCTGATGGAGGACATCGAAAATATCATTCAGGATTCAGGCATCATCATTCAGCCGTATTGGCGCTCCCTGTATTGCCACATGACGCCGAACGTCAAGGGCTACAAGATGCATCAAACGTTCGAGATGCATTTCGACAAGACCTGGCTGGACGACGCCTGATGGTGAGGTCGGGGGCCGTGCGCGACGCGGCCCCTGCCCGGTCCTTGAATGCCTAAAGAGCGGGAGGTGTAATGCTCGCCTTTATCGCGCGGCGTCTGGGCGTGATGCTAGCGACCATGCTCGCGCTGACCTTCATCGTATTCACGCTGGTCAATCTGGAGCCCAATCTGCGCAAGCTGGCGCTGGAGCAGAACAACAACCGGATGACCAGTGAGCAAATCGACAGCTGGCTGGAAAAGAACGGCTATCGCCGCCCCCTCGTCGTACGTTACGGCGAATGGCTGGGTAATACGCTGACCGGCGAACTCGGTTATTCGACACGCTTCCGCAAGCCCGTCGTCGACATTCTGCCGGAGCGGCTCGGCTATACTGGGATTCTTGCGTTCTGGGTCATGGTCACGATGGTGCCCGCGGCGCTCGTTGTGGGCATCCTGGCGGGCATGCGCGAGGGGTCCAAAACCGACCGCTCGCTGTCGGTGCTCTCGATTGCCACGACCGCTACGCCCGAATATGTCAGCGGCATTCTGTTCACGGTCATATTCGCGTCGTGGCTAGGCGTGCTGAAGGGAGTCGCCAAGGCCGGCGACGTGACATTCGTGAACTTCACGCTGCCGGTGATGACCATGTCTCTGTATGGCATGGGCTACATCGCACGCATGACACGCGCCTCGATGGCCGAGGTCATGACCTCGCAATACATCCGCACCGCCCGGCTCAAGGGCCTGTCATTTCGCGCCATCGTCGTCAAGCATGCATTGCGCAACGCCCTGATCGCGCCGTTTACGGTCATCATGCTCCAGTTTCCTTGGCTCCTGACGGGCGTCGTCATTGTAGAAAAACTTTTTAATTACAAGGGATTCGGCTGGGTGCTGGTGGAAGCGGCCGATAACAACGACATCGACCTGCTGCTCGCCTGCTCGATCGTCTCCGTGGCGGTGGTCATTGTCACCCAGTTGATTTCCGATATCGGCTACGCCTATCTCAACCCGCGCATCCGGGTGAGGTAGGGCGGCCATGGAACCGCTTGGTTTCCTCGACATCTGGGCCGGTGTGATCGGGCGGTTCTGGCCGGTCTGGCTCGGCCTGGCCGTCATCATGGGAAGCAGCGCCGTGTTCAAGCGCCGCCTCGGACTCTACGGGCGTCTGTACGACAGCAATGTCGGGATGATAGGGCTCGGCATCGTCCTGTTTTGGGTGCTGACCGCCCTGTTTCCCGAGATCATTGCAACCTTTGATCCGATCGAACAGTTCGCCGCAATCAAGCGCAAACCGCCGGGCACGATCGAGACCAGTACCGGAATCCCGGCTTTCTTCGGCGGCGACAATCTGGGTCGCGACCTGTTCAGCCGTATGGTGCACGGCGCGCAATTCGTGCTGACGGTGGCCCCGGCCGCCACGCTGGTCGCCTATATGGTCGGTATCTCCCTCGGCCTGCCCGCGGGCTATTTCGGCGGCACGATGGACGCCGTGCTGACCTTCATCGCCAATCTGGTGCTGGCCTTTCCCGTGATCCTGCTGTTCTACCTTCTCGTCACGCCTGGCGTGCGCGAGACCGCGATCCCGAATGTCATGTCCGGGATATTCTTCGCCTTTCCGATCTTCTTCTTCACCGTGCTGTTCTACAGCCGCTATGCAACGCGGCCGCGCGTGCTCGCGGTGCAGCTTGCGGCCACTGCGGCCGTCGGTGCTTGGCTATATGCCGGGCTCGTCTTCGATAGCGATCCGTTTGGCCTGATCCGCCTCGAGCCGAACGAGCTCAACATTTTCGCCGCCGTCGTGTTCGCCAGCTCGCCGGGCGTATTCCGGATCGTGCGCGGACTCACGATGGACATCAAGACCCGGGACTACGTGGCGGCCGCGCAGACGCGCGGCGAGCGCGCCTGGTACATTATGCTGTGGGAGATTCTGCCGAACGCCCGTGGCCCGCTGATCGTCGATGCGTGCCTGCGCATCGGCTATACGACGATCCTGCTGGGCACCCTCGGGTTCTTCGGGCTCGGCCTGGCGCCGGAATCGCCGGACTGGGGCTCGATGATCAACCAGACACGCGGCTTCATCCGCATCGCGCCGACAATCGTGCTGCCGCAGACCATCGCCCTCGCGATGCTGGTACTGGGGCTTAACCTGCTGGCCGACGGATTGCGCGAGCAATCGCTGAAGGATTGAGGAGCACGAAGGGCCATGACCGAGCCGATCCTGGACATCGAAAACCTGTCGATCTCGTTCTTTACCCGCGCCGGCGAAATACCGGCGGTCATGGATTTTTCGTGCACGGTGATGCCAGGTGAGGCCATGGGGCTGGTCGGCGAGTCGGGCTGCGGCAAGTCCACCGTCGCCCTCGGTATCATGCGTGATCTGGGCCGCAATGGCCGTATCGTCGGCGGTACCATCCGGTTCCGCGGCCGGGACATGAGCGAAATGTCGGACGCTGAGCTGCGCCAGATCCGCGGCTCTGCCATCTCAATGGTCTACCAGGAGCCAATGGCCAGCCTCAATCCGGCCATGCGGGTCGGCCAACAGCTGATGGAAGTCCCGATCATCCATGAAGGCATCGATGCGGGGACGGCGCGAGCGCGTGCCCTGGAGATGCTGGAGTCGGTGCGCCTGCCAGATCCGCAACGGGTCATGGATGCGTACCCGCATCAGCTGTCGGGCGGGCAGCAGCAGCGCATCGTCATCGCCATGGCGCTGATGTCGAAGCCCGCGCTGCTGATCCTCGACGAGCCGACCACGGCGCTGGACGTGACGGTCGAGGCCGCGGTCGTCGAGCTGGTCAAGGATCTGGGCAAGAAATACGGCACCTCGATGCTGTTCATTTCCCACAACCTCGGCCTGATTCTCGAGACCTGTGACCGGATCACGGTGATGTACTCAGGCGAGGCTGTCGAGACCGGTACGGTCGACGATATTTTCGACGACATGCGGCATCCCTATACGCAAGGACTGTTCCGTTCGATCCCGCTGCCCAGCGCCGACAAGACGGCGCGGCCGCTGATTGCGATTCCGGGACAACTCCCCCTGCCCCATGAAAGGCCGCCGGGCTGCAACTTCGGTCCGCGTTGCGCCCATTTCAAGCCCGGGCTCTGCGACCGGGGCAGTTTGCCGATGCGTGCGCCGAAGGGCCTTGAAGGTCATGCGACACGATGCGTTCGGACCGACGACATCGACTGGTCGGCCCCGGTTGCCGGTGAACACGCGGGTGAACCGATCGTGCCGGGCGAAACCGTGCTGCGCGTCGAGAACCTCAAGAAATACTATCGGGTGGCTGCGAACGAGATCTTCGGCGGCACCGAGACACGTAGCGTCAAGGCCAACGAGGATGTCTCGCTGGAAGCGCGCGAGGCCGAGACGGTCGCCATCGTCGGCGAGTCGGGTTGCGGCAAATCGACCCTGGCACGGGTTCTGCTGGGGCTCGAGACCCTGACTGGCGGCAAGGTCATGCTGGGTAACAGGGAAATCGGCACGGTCGAAATCGGCAAGCGCGACACGGAAACCGTCAGCTCCATTCAGATGGTGTTCCAGAATCCATTCGACACGCTGAACCCCAGCCACACGGTCGGCGCCCAGATCGTCCGTTCCCTCGAGAAATTCGGGATCGGCAGGTCACAGGCGGAGCGGCGGCAGGCAATGCTGGAGTTGCTCGATCTCGTCAAGCTGCCGCGGGCGTTCGAACGGCGCATGCCGCGCCAACTCTCGGGTGGCCAGAAGCAACGTATCGGCATCGCGCGCGCTTTCGCCGGCCGTCCCAAGCTGGTGGTGGCCGACGAGCCGGTGTCGGCCCTCGACGTATCGGTGCAGGCGGCGGTCACCGAGCTGCTGGTCGAGATCCAGCGCTCGTCCCGCACCACCATGCTGTTCATCAGTCACGACCTGTCGATCGTGCGCTATCTGTCGGACCGCATCGTCGTGATGTATCTCGGGCATGTCGTCGAGCAGGGCACGACGGAGCAGGTGTTCGCGCCGCCCTACCATCCCTATACCGAAGCTCTCCTGTCGGCGGTGCCGATCGCCGACACGTCGGTACTCAAGAAACATATCGTTCTGGAAGGCGATATCCCGTCAGCCATGAACCCTCCGTCTGGCTGCCCGTTCCAGACGCGCTGCCCACGCAAGCACCTGGTTGCGGACAGGCGGTGCGAACGCGAGATGCCACCGATGCGCAAGGTGGGCGACGGCCACATCATCAAATGCCATCTCGCGGACGAACATCTCGAGGCGATGGAACCTGTGATTTCGCTGGCGAGTTAAGGTGGCACAACCCCTGCCCTTGTGCCCCGATCTGAACGGTTCGTCGCGCCGCCTCAGCTTCCATTGCGCCCACTGGAAAGCCGGCGCAGGAAGGCGCCGGTTTCGCGTGCCTCGATCGCGGCATTGCGGACCAACTCGTCAAAATGCCGCGTCAATGTCCTGATGTGGGGTGTCGTGGTGAACACGAAATACATCTGGCCGACGTAGATCGCCGCGCGCAGCGGACCGAATATCGTGTACGGCACGGAGAAGCGTGTCTTCGCGTCGAACAGATGGACCCGCAGCGACGGATACAGCTCGTCGCAAAGCACGGACATCCGCTCAAGCTGAGACGCCCGCGCCGCCAGTACAAGGCCGCTCCACTGACCTTCCCCACGCGCGAAGGCTTCGAGTGATTGGCGGGACATGCAGATCTCCATATCGGTCTCGGGATGGCGCGTATAAGCGAGTCGTCCGTGCGACGCCGCGATCGCCTGTTCGACCGTTTTCGAGACGCCGTCCTCGAATTCGTAACGCAACACCTCATCGGTTTTCATGAGATCGGGCAGTGTCGCCGGAATGTACCGGATTTTGTAGCCGACCGCTTCGTCGTGCCAGCGTGCCAGATTCTCGTCCACCGGCGTACGTGCGCTGGGCGTGAACTGCAAGGACTCCTGCAACACGTCTGCGCCGAGCTTGTCCTCCTGGCTGAGGCCAAGAAGCCAGTCGAGGCTGACACGCAGTGCGACGGCGATGGCGGCCGCCGTCTCAGCACGCGGCAGCCGCTCGTTCGCCGGCGACATTAGCTGCGACAGCGTCGACCGGTCGATACCGGTGGCACGGGCCAAGGCCGAGCGGTTTAGCCCGGCCCTTTGGAGCGCTTCGACGAGCCGGGCGCGGAAGATCGTTACAGTATCCCGACGGTGTCCCGCGCTGAATACAGCAGGCATGGTGCGCATTGGGGTGTAATTGCAATCTTGTTGATAGTTTACAACACAGTTTATGGTTCCGTGACAACTCCCATCTTGGCGCCAAACCAAATCCGGCAAAAAATTCAGCTTGTTGCGGTGCAATGTTCAGGGGGCGTCCCGCATGACCGAAACGAGAAGCTCGACAGCCGTTTGCCCGCCATCGACCCGGGAGCCGGCCTGGTTTGCCGGGTTTTGGCAAGGGGCCGCGACCTGGCTTGTCGCCGTCGCCATCTATGGTGGCTGGGGTTTGCTTACCTGGTTTTATCACGCCGTGCCATGGTGGCTTGCCCTGCCCCTGGCCGGCTGGCTCGTCGCCTGGCACAACTCATTTCAGCATGAAGCCGTACACGGCCATGTGTGCCGCAACAGAACGTTCAACGCCGCGTTGGCCTGGCCCCCGTTGGGACTCTGGATGCCGTACGCGCTGTACCGCGACAGCCACATCGCGCACCACCGATCACCCGTTCTGACCGACCCCCTGGAGGATCCCGAATCGTGTTACGTGACAGTTCGGCGTTGGGCTGAAACGAACGTGCCGACACGCGCGATATTGGTGATCAACAACACGCTGGCTGGCCGTATGTTCGTCGGCCCGTTTCTCGCCGTCGCCCGGTTCTGGACCGCCGAGGCGCGACGCCTGCTGGCCGGAGATTTCCGCCACGCCGGATCTTGGGCCCTGCACATTGCGTTGTGCGGCTTGCTATTGGCATGGGTGACGCTTGCTTGCGGCATTGCTGTGCTGGAATACGCGCTGATCTTCGCTTGGCCCGGCCTGTCCCTGACGCTGCTGCGGTCCTTCGCGGAGCATCGGCCGGCCAAATGTCAGGACGAGCGAACGGCGATCGTTCAGGCCGGACGGCTGATGAGTCTATTGTTCCTCAACAATAATCTGCACGCCTTGCATCATGCCCGCCCCGACCTGCCCTGGTATGCGCTGTCGGCAACCTGGCGCAGCGATCGCGCGGCTATCCTGAACGACAATGGTAACTACCTGTTCGCGGGCGGCTATCTGGAAATCGCGCGCCTGTTCGCATTCAGTTTGAAGGACCGACCGGTGCACCCGGATTCAGTTGTCGATACAGGCAGCCTTCGCTGAATTCGCGGGCCGTCCTTTTACAAATATTTAGTCTTATTGCTCTCTAATCCGTGGGGCGCTCAGGGCCACGCGGCCCGGCGGCATCGTGCGTGCATAGCATAAGAAGGCATACCAAACATGCACACCTGGATGCGAGCAATCCTGACGATCGTCGCGGTCGGCCTCCTCGCCGGCTGTGCACAGGACCGGCTGATTGTGGACAAGGATTGGATGCCGCGGCGGATCACCGCCAATATCTCGCAGGTCAAGTCCGGCATCTACGGGCCGAGGAACATGACCGTCGAATTCCGCAATGGCACCCAGATGCGCTCCGATATCGTGGAGCTCGAGTTCATCGGCCAGCTCGCCGCGCGCAACCGCCCGCCCTTCAATATCTACGCCGGGCGGCGTTGCCACGGCTGCGAGTCAAACAAGTCCATCTATGTACACTCCGCATTCGACGGACGCATGACCCGGCGTACCAAACGGTACCGCTATCCGGGGCAGCTCTACAGCCGGGTCGACGGTCAGCTGGTCGAGGAATCCCGGGCCTTCTTCGGCGACTGCCTGCCGGGTCACAGTGCGGCAACCGTGGTCTGGTTCGTGCGCACCCGCCTTGACCGGGTCGGCTGGGAGAACGAGGTGGTGCTCGTCGAGTCGCTGGGCACGAACCTCAACAGTGAGATTCTCAAAGACCCGGCGCCCAATATCGCGCCGACCCTGCTGCTGGTCGAACAGAAGCGATGCCGCGAGATTCCCGGCATACGGATGAGTACCGAGCCCTGATCAGATCGCGCTCCTGAATCCCGTGTCTCGGGAATGTTCCACCGGTGCGGGTCTACCCAGTGACGCGTTCAGTCCACCCGGGTCGCCGCCAGACGTTCCTCGTCCAGTTCGATGCCAAATCCGGGCGCATCCGAGAGCTCGAGCGAGCCGTCCTTGTTCGCCTGAACCGGCCGCGCGAGCATGAAATCACGCCGTTCGGGCGTCCATTCCGGGGGATCGAGCGGGTATTCAAGCCACGGTCCGCCGCCACAGCCGGCGAATACATGCGCATTGACGAGTAGGCCGATGCCGCTGCCCCAACTGTGCGGCGTGAATGCCACATCCCTCTCCGTTGCCCATCGTGCGAGGCGCTTCAAGCCCAGAATGCCGCCTGTTAACGTGGCATCGGGCTGCAGCACGTCGACCGCGTTACGCTCCATCAGGTCGCGCAGCGCGTGTTCGCCACGCGTCATTTCGCCGGCGGCAATACGCAAGCCCGTGGCGCCGCGTAGCGCCGCCATCGCCTTTACGTCGCCGTGATGCACCGGTTCCTCCATCCAGTAGACGCCGAGGCGCTTGAGTTCCCAAGCCACGGCAAGGGCCTGGTGGTAGGTCCAGCACGGCTCCACGTCCCATGGCATGCGCCAGCCTTGATTACAGTCGACCAGCAGATCCGCCTTGCCGTTAAGAGCGATCGCCACGGCGTCCAGCAGCGCGACATCATCGCGCCAGTCCGGATGGTGAAGGCGGATTTTGACCGCCTTGAACCCCTTGCCGGACAGCACCCGCGCTGCTTCGGCAAGCGCGTTCTTGCCGCGCAGCACGCCGGTCGAGGCATAGCACGGCACGGTGCCCGAACTCCCGCCCAGGAGGCGCCAGACCGGCTGTTTGCGGATCTTGCCGACAAGATCCCACAGGGCAACATCGACGGCCCACGGTCGGCCGCCGTGAAAATCAAGATTGGCGAGGACCGCTGCGTGCCGGTCAAGGTCGAGCGGGTCATGGCCCACAAACAGGTCATAATGGCGCTCGATGCCATCCATGGTACCACCGACGCCGACGCCGACCGCGCCGTCCGCTGTGGTCACTTTGACAATTGCCACATCGAAGGCCGTGCGCGCCCGGCTGTCCCACGCCGCGGGGAACGGCGGATCGAGCGGCAGCCGATGGCGACTGACCTCGATTTTCTCGATGCGGTTGGCTTTAGGCGGCGCCGTAACGGTCTGCCGCTGCTGAGGCTTGCGGTCGGTTTCGAGAACGGCCATGGTCCACCGGGCAGGCTGTGTTTGACGGATATTCGCAACAAATAAAGGTCGAATTGTGATGACCCGCGACGATGTCGATATTCTTGAATCCGATACAGTCTGGCAAGGCTTCTTTCGCGTCGAGCGGCTGCGGCTGCGCCACCGCCTGTTTGGCGGCGGTTGGGGCCGGCCCGTGGTGCGCGAGGTGTTCGAGCGTGGCCAGGCGGCGGCCATCCTGCCCTATGATCCAGAGCGCGACGAGGTGGTGCTGATCGAACAGTTTCGAGTCGGCGCGTTGGTCGCGGGAGTCAACCCGTGGATTACCGAAATCGTGGCCGGCATCGTCGAAACCGGCGAAACTCCCGAGGATGTCGTGCGCCGCGAACTCCTCGAGGAAGCCGGCTGCACCGCAACCGATATGGTGCCGGTGATGGACGTGTTCACGACGCCCGGCGGCTCGTCGGAGCGCGTTGCGATCTTTTGTGGTCGCGTCGACTCCGAAGGAGTCGGCGGCGTGCATGGCCTCGACGAAGAGAGCGAAGACATCCGCGTGTTCACCGAGACCCTGGACATCGCACTCCGGCGCATCACCGACGGCACCATTACGAACATCATTGCCGTCGCCGCACTGCAGTGGCTGGCAGTGCACCGGAACACGATTCGCGCACGCTGGCTCGACTGACGCCTCACATCCTCACATTCAGCGACCGGCAAAGCGGTTGCCGTCGTGTCCTGTCGCCTCGCTCCTCCCGTCGGACTGGTGGCGCAAATCCCATGTGCGCTCCCCCTGCCGTATACGGCTAGCTATCCATTGCCTCGCAAAGGCAAATAAACGTCCGCGTCGTCGAGCCGGCAAGCGAAATCGACCCGTCATTGGCCCTAGACGGGCCGTAGTTTGACCCAAGTCAATGCGTTAGGCACGTATCAAGTGATAAATAAAAATTTCATTATTTCAAGGAACAATCCCCTTTTCCCAAGGTTGAGCGATTGATGGACGGTTCTGTTTCATTGCCCCACGACGACCGCCTGTTTGAACTCCGATTTGAGTCAATTGGCGGCCTCGGCGCCCACGCTGCCGGCCAGATCCTGGCCACCGCTGCGGTATTGCGCATGGGCCTCAACGGTGCCCATTTCTCGTCCTACGGCTCGGAGAAGAAGGGCACGGCGATCAAATCGTTCATTCGCCTCGGCCCGTCAAGTCAACCGATCCGAACAAGTGCGCCCGTCGAGTCGCCCGATGTCGTGGTCGTCTTCCACCGTGCCCTGTTGAGCCACCCTGCGACGATTGCCGGGTTCCGCGCCACCGGCACGCTGATCTTCACAGGCCCGCCCGGCGAGCTTCCGGACGGGCTTGCCCGCCTGCCACGCACCGCGACCGTCATCCGCATTGATGCCCAGCGGATCGCCGCGGAAGAGAAGTCGCGGCCCAACGCGGTGCTGCTCGGCACCCTTGCCGAAGCTGTACCGTTTTTCGATACCGAAGTCCTCCTGCAGGCGCTGACCGACGCGTTTGCCCAGAAGCGGCCGGAGGCGGTGGCCAGCAATGAGGCGGCATTCCGGCGCGGAACCGAGGAGTTCGAGCTGCTACCCGGTGTTGGACGGGCCGAAGGCGACCTGCCGATCATCCGGCCCGACCCGTTCTGGGGATACCGAACCGCCCCACCGGGCGGTGTCATTCTCAATGCCGGCTCGACCGCATGGAACGACCTCTCGACCTCGCGCACGGGCTGGATGCCGGTGCTCGACCTCGACAAGTGCATTCACTGCGGCATGTGCGACATGGTCTGCCCCGACCTCTGCCTGGTGTGGACGGCTGAGGGCAACGAGCCAGTGCCCGACGCGGTGCGCTTGACCGGCATCGACTACCGCTATTGCAAGGGCTGCCAGCGCTGTATCGAGACGTGCCCGACCGGGGCAATGACCCGCGAGGCGGAAACCCCGGGACTGGCAGCGAAACTGACGCAGCCGCTGTTCCCGCAACTGGATGGCTGATATGGACGCATCCCTGACGCCGACCGAAGATTCGACCATCGCCGCGGACCTCCAGCCGGGCGGGCGGGACCAACGTCCCGTTCCGCAGGGCACGGTCCGCCAGCGCGCCGAGTTCCGCAACGGAAACGAGGCTGCGGCCCTGGCAGCACGCGACATCGGATTCCATTTGATGGGCTACTTCCCGATCACGCCGTCCACCGAGGTGGCTGAGACCCTTTCCGAGATGCAGGCGGAGGGTACTCACGACATCGCCATGGTGCCGGGCGACGGTGAGCATGGCGCCGCCGGTATCTGCTACGGTGCCGCATTGGGTGGCGGCCGGGTGCTCAACGTGACCTCCTCCCAGGGTCTGTTGTATTCGCTGGAGCAGCTGCCGGTGCAGGCGGGAACGCGCGTGCCGATGGTGCTCAACGTCGCAACCCGCGCGGTGTCCGGGCCGCTCGATATCCGCTGCGATCATTCCGATCTGTACTTCGTCCTCAACACCGGCTGGATCATCCTGCTCGCCCGCGATCCGCAGGCGGTCTACGACCTCAACTTCGCCGCCGTCCGGATCGGCGAGCACAAGGACGTGCGGCTGCCGGTGCTGGTGGCCTATGACGGCTTCTTCACCAGCCACCAGAAGCGCCGGCTCGAGGTGTTCGACGATTCCGAGGCGGTGCGCGAGTTCCTCGGCTCTCCGGACGCTCCGATCACCGCGCTCGATCCTGCGCAGCCAGTGACGTTCGGCCCCTACATGAACGACCCGGACCTGATCAACAACAAGATGCAGTTGACGGAGGCGATGGAGGCCGCCAAGCGCGTCATCCCCGAGGTCCTGGACGAGTTGGCGACCCTGACCGGTCGCAGCTACCCGCTGATCGACGCGTATCGCATGGAGGACGCCGAAGCCGCGGTCGTGCTGCTCAACTCGGCCGCCGAGACTGCGAAGGAGGTCGCCGACCGGCTGCGTGACGAGGGCAAGCGGGTCGGTGTCGTCTCGCTCAACGCGCTGCGGCCGTTCCCCGGCGACGAGCTGCGTACGCTGCTCCGGAACGTGCGCGCGGTACTGGTCGGGGATCGCGGCGACTCCTACGGCGCCGGCAACGGCAACCTTGCCCTCGAGATCCGGGCTGCACTGCAGCAGGATCCGGACAACCGCACGCTGGTGCTCAACCGTGTCTACGGTCTCGGCGGCCGCGATTTCTACGACGCGGACGCCGAGCAGTTCTTTGTCGAGGTCCTTGAGGCGGCGGCGCAGGGATCTGTCGACAAGCCGTTCGCCTATCACGGTGTCTATGCCGGCGACCCCAAGCAGAAACCGTTGCCAGGGCTGCCGCCGATCACCGCCGAGGAAGTCTCGCGGGGCATGGCCAAGGTCACCGAAGATCCAGGGACCGGCCGCCTCAAGGTCGAGCTCGAGCCGTTGTGGGCGATGACCGCGGTGCCGTGCCGAGTCGCGCCCGGCCACGGCGGCTGCCCCGGTTGCGGCATCTTCCCGGTGCTGCATCAGGCCTACAGCATCCTCGAGGGCGATCTCGTCGTGCTGTTCCAGACCGGATGTGCCATGGTGGTGACAACCGGATACCCGCACACGGCGCACCGCATCACCTACATCCACAACCTGTTCCAGAACGGCGCGGCGACGCTGTCGGGGCTGGTCGAGATGTATCACGAGCGCATGCGCCGCGGCGAGCTGCCGGGCTCGCCGGACATCACCTTCATGATGGTCACCGGCGACGGCGGCATGGACATCGGCATGGGCCCGGCGCTCGGCGCCGCCAACCGCAACCACCGCATGATCATCCTGGAGTACGACAACCAGGGCTACATGAACACCGGCGCCCAGCTGTCCTACGCAACGCCGATGGGCCACCGCACGGCGACCAGCGAAGTCGGCGAGGCCCGGGTCGGCAAGGCCTTCCACCACAAGGACACGGCGCAGATCTTCGCCGCCTGCCACCTGCCCTACGTATTCACCGCGAGCGAAGGCTATCCCGAGGACTTCATGCGCAAGGTCGCCAAGGCGCAGTGGTACGCCAAGCGCGAGGGGCTGGTCTACGGCAAGGTGCTGTCGTTCTGCCCGCTGAACTGGCGCACCACCGACGATGCCGCAGAGGAGGTCCTGCAGGCCGCCATCGACTGCTGTTTTTTCCCGCTCTACGAGGTGGAAAACGGCAACACCACGTTGACCTATGATCCGGACGCCATCGGCCGCCGCCGGCCGGTCGCCGACTGGCTCGGGCTCATGGGCAAGACCAAGCACCTGCTTGCGCCCGACAACGCAGACCGGCTTGCATCCATCGAGAAAGAAGTGGGCCGGCGCTGGCGGCGGCTGAAGCTGATGCACGGGCAGGAGGGTTTGTGAGCGATGGCACGGATCCTCACGAAACGTCCGCTGACCCCGGTCACCACCCTGTTCGTCGTCGACGCGCCGATGATTGCGTCGGCGGCGCGGCCGGGCCAATTCGTCATTCTTCGCGTTCACGAGAACGGAGAGCGCATCCCGCTGACCATTGCCGATTACGACGCCGCCAAGGGCGAATTGACGATCGTGGTCCAGGCGGTCGGCGTCACCACGCGCATGCTGTCGGCGCTCAGCGAGGGTGACGAAATCCTCGACTTGGTCGGCCCACTGGGCACCGCGCCCGAGATCCCGGCCGGCGGCCATGTCGTCGGCGTCGGCGGCGGCTTCGGCGCGGCGGCGCTGCTGTGCCTGATGCGCGAGCTGACCGAGCGCGGCGACCGGACGACGGCGATCGTCGGCGCCCGCCAGAAGGATCTGTTGATCCTGACCGACGAATTGCACGCCGTCTGTGGTGATGTCGAGCTGTGCACCGATGACGGCTCGGCCGGGTTCAAGGGGTTCGTCACCGAACGCCTGCAACAGCTGATCGACGGAGACGGTCCGGGCCGGCCGGACCGGGTGGTCGCGATCGGCCCGATGCCGATGATGCGCGCCGTCGCCGAGACGACACGCGACACCGGCATCGAGACGCTGGTGTCGATGGATCCGCTGATGATCGACGGCACCGGCATGTGCGGCGGCTGCC
>JABAOD010001622.1_pt3 | contig 25832 bp, 27 predicted proteins | sample 7062151 | NCBI WGS metagenome assembly JABAOD01 (sample SAMN14538626, study PRJNA623070) | marine sediment metagenome | biome: marine biome [ENVO:00000428]; feature: marine pelagic biome [ENVO:01000023]; material: deep marine sediment [ENVO:00002113] | place: India: Gulf of Khambhat ... | reverse complement strand
CCGTTGATCCAGATCAGGTCGACCGACCCGCCCGCATGCTTGCCGGCGGTCTTTTCGGCCAGCACCTTGCGCACCGCCTCGGCGGTATCGGACAGTTTGACGTGGCGCAGGGTCACGCCAAACTCGGCTTGCACCCGCTCGCCGACCCAGGCGATATAGGCGTTGATCCGCTCGTCCCCGCCCCAGGCGTTCCAGAACACCTCCTGGCCGCGGGCCTTGGCCGTCACCTCGGTCCAGTCGAACGCCTGCGCGCTTACGCCCGAAGCCGCCGCCAATGTCATCAGCAAGGCAAGCGTCAGGATCGGTTTGATCTGCATCGTTCGTTTCTCCCGGTCGTCGTCGGTTCCGTCCGCCGCCGACCCTACCGGCATCGGCCGCGCCTGTCAGCCATGCAAAATCCCACTGACACAACTGTGATGGCGTTTGAAGATGTCAGCTAAAGGCTGACATCGCGGCAGCGGCGCACTAGGTTACGCCGGAACCGTTCGAATGCCAGCAGGAGTACTGATCGCCATGCCGTCGGATGCCGCAAGGGATACATTGAAGGCCGGGTCCGCCCCGCGCCCTACGCGCGAGGAGGCCGAGTCCGCGGTGCGCACGCTGATCCGCTGGATCGGCGACGATCCCGCGCGCGAAGGGCTGCTCGATACGCCGGGCCGCGTGACCCGCGCCTGGGAGGAGTTCGGTGCCGGCTACGACCTGGATCCGCGCGAGATCCTGGCCCGCACCTTCGAGGAGATCGCCGGCTACGACGAGATGGTGGTGCTGCGCGACATCGGCTTTGAGAGCCACTGCGAGCACCACATGCTGCCGATCATCGGCCGCGCACACGTCGCTTACTTGCCGCGTAAGCGCGTCGTTGGCATCTCCAAGCTGGCACGCATCGTCGAGGCGTTTGCACGACGCTTGCAGATCCAGGAAAAGATGACGGCGGAGATCGCCGACACCATCCAGGACGTGCTGGAGCCGCACGGCGTCGCCGTGGTGATCGATGCGGCGCATCACTGCATGACGACGCGCGGCGTGCGCCGCGGCGGCGTCAACATGGTGACCAGCCGCATGCTCGGCGCGTTCCGCAACGATCCGAGCACCCGCCGCGAGTTCCTCGCCATGATCGGCCACCCGCATGTCAACGTCGGATGAACGACCCGGCATAAACCCGCACGAAAGGACACCCATGACGGAACCCCTGAACCGGGAAGAGATCATCGCGCTGCTAGAGCAACTGGGCGACCAAGACGATGCCGCGGTGCTGGAAGCAGCGCATAGACTCCACGCGTCCGTCACCGAATCCGGAACCACCTGGGATCAACTGCTGGTCCCGGAAGACGACGGTACAGACGATGAAGCAGACGCGGCGCCGGTTTCGGAGACGGCGGCGGCGCCGGCCGGTGAGGGTGAGGGTGAGGTGCTGGCCCTGATCGACAAGCTTCTGGCGCGGCCCGGCATCACCGAGGATTTCCGTCACGAGATGGAGGGCTACAAGGCCGACATTGCTGACGGCACGTTTTCCGACGACGATCGCAAATATCTGCGGGCCCTCGACAGACGGCTGTCCGGCAAGGGTTGACCGCTCGGCAGACGCTCTGGCGCGAGCCGGCGCCGGCGAGTAGACTGGGCTATGCCCGCTTCCGATCCGCCGGCTGGCGCGCATGCGCTGGACATGCGCCAGACGTCGCCGGCCCCGTCCGGTNNGACGTGATGACCGGCCGCGGCATCGACCAGACGCTCCCCCATCCGTGCGAGCCGCAGCTTTACGAGGACTATGTCACTTCGGCCGTCGACTATCTGGCACTGGCCGAAGCGACCAATGGCCGGATTTCCCGGCCCGTCGACTTCACCTATGTCTGGGGCGATGCTCTGGCCGAGCTCGATCGGCGCGCGCCGGCGGTTCGGCTGATCAACCTCGAGACCGCCGTGACCACCAGCGCCGAACCCGAACCCAAAGGCATCAACTACAGGATGAACCCCCTTAATGTCCCGGTGCTCGCCGCAGCTCGGATCGATTGCTGCATCCTCGCCAACAACCACGTTCTGGACTGGGGCGTACGTGGGCTCGAGGAGACGCTGGACAGCCTCGCCGGCGCCGGCATTGCGAGCACGGGCGCTGGGCGCTCCCTCGACGAAGCGGCGGCGCCGGCGCTCATGCCGCTGCCGAGCGGGCGCCTCGTCGTGTTCGCGTTCGGCGCGCCATCGAGCGGCGTGCCCCGCGCCTGGGCCGCGACGACCGAGCGACCCGGCGTCAATTTCCTCACCGATCTGGGCGACCGCACGCTTGATAACATTTCCACCCTGGTACGAAAGAACAGGCGCGCGGGCGATTTCACCATCGTCTCGCTGCACTGGGGCGGCAATTGGGGTTACGAGATACCGCGCGATCGCGTGTCCTTTGCCCGCGGTTTGATCGATCGGGCCGGGGTCGACCTCGTGTTCGGCCACTCGGCGCATCACCGGCAGGCCGTCGATGTCCATTCCGGCAAGCTGATCCTCTATGGCGCCGGGGACTTCCTTAACGATTACGAGGGCATCCGCGGCTACGAGGCGTACCGCGACGACCTCGTGCTGATGTACCTGCCGACTGTCCGCCAGTCCGACGGGGTACTTGAGCGGCTCGACATGGTGCCGCTGCAGATCCGCAAGTTCCGGCTGAACCGCGCGGTACCTGCCGATGCGGCATGGCTCGCAGACGTTCTCACCCGCGAGGGCCGGCGCTTCGGCACGCGCGTGCGCCAAGCCGCGGACGACGCGCTCACCCTCGAGTGGGGGTGAGCGCAGCGCCGTTTCCTATTCGCCTGCAAGGTACGTCGACAGGAACTCCTGGAACGCGGCCCACGACTGCTTGTCCGCGCGGTCGCGGTAGCGGTCGGAGCCGAATACCGTGAAAGCGTGCGGCGCACCGGAATAGACCTGGATCTCATATGGCACGCCCGCCTGCTCGAACTCCTTCGACAGCGCCGCCACATGGTCCATCGTGATCGAAGTGTCGGCACCCCCGTGGGCGACGAGGATGGGCGGTGTGGTCTTCGCGTAGCCTTGGCCTTCCGGCGTTGACAGCCCGCCGTGGAAGGTGGCGTAGCCGGCGATGCGGTCGGCCTTGCCGGAGCGCGCCAGCTCCAGCGTCGCGGCGCCGCCGAAGCAATAACCCATGACGACGGCCGGCAGGTCGCTGATCTTGCGTGCCTCGGCAAGGCCGCCCAGGATCAGGCTGCGCATCTTCTCGCGGTCGTTGTACAGCTTGCCGGTCTCGGCCTTCTTGGCGCCGGTCTCGACGGGCCGGTTGCCCTTGCCGTAGAGGTCGACGGCGAAGGCGTCGTAGCCCATCACCGCCAGCATCTCGGCGCGCTTCTCCTCATATTCCGTCAACCCGTCCCAGTCGTGGATGATCAGCACCAGTCCCTTGGACGCGCCCTGCGCCTTGGCGCTGTAACCTTGGTAAGCCGCCCCGCCGACGCGGTACTCGACCTTTTGCCCCGCCACGGCGGCAAGCGGCAGCGTCGCCGCCACAATGAATGCAAACGCAAACCTCATCTGTCTCTTCCTCCCGTTGGAACCCACGCAGAGCCGCAATCATGCCGGGTAGCACACGGGTTGTGAAGCGCGAATGGAGAGCTCAGGTCGCGGAGCCCGTCCCGGGGTGGTCGTCACTGTATGCGCTGGAAGTCCGTGCGGTGTGTCCGTCCCTCATGGTCGCTGGCGACCACTCGGAGGGGAAAGCGCAGGGTGTGTTCCGCCAAGGCACCGTTCTCGTCCTCGGGAGCCTTGATTCCGAACAGCTTGGGACGACCGAGTTCCCGATCCTCGACAAAGGCAGCGGAAAAGACATAGCCGCCGGCGTCGGTGACGTGGATCGAGAACGGCGGCTCGAAGCCGCGATCCTCGACGCATTCCCAGCTCAGGAGATTTATGATTTCGCGAAATTGCGCCCGAAGGTCTTCGGCCACGTGCAGCTCCATGGGTCGATCAGTGCGTCCAGAATAAAGATGATCGGTTTCGTCGTAAATTCCACGGTGATCGGGATTCGCGAGAGATGGCGACGGTTCGCCCTGCCCGCCGGATCAGCACGCACTTGCTCAGAAGTGCGGGCCATCGCCCGCTTTACGCCGAGAATCCCCACGCCGAAACCGATTTCTTCAGGATCACTTCTTCTTCGCCCCGCGCTGCCTGGGCCTCGACGGTCATCCGCACGCGAATCACCGCGCCGCCACTACGGTAGCGGCACGTTCCCTCGCCGAAGCCGATGCGCAGGAGCTGTGCTTCGGTGACGGCAACGTAGAATGTCTTGTCGCCATTGTGGTCCAGGACGACCTCGTCCTTGGTCAGAGTCCCGACCATTTCGAGCGCCCTGTGGTCGAGCTTCCAACTTTGGAGACCCCAGCCCCAGATGTTCACGCGCCACCGGACCTCCAGCCTTTCGAGGCGCGCACCTGCCGCGGTCGCAGCCGCCCAGCTGCCGCTGATCTTCTCCCAGTTGTCGCCCCACCGTGTTTCCCACGGGTGCACTTTCAGCACCAGGCCGAGGTTGACATCCGTGTCGCCGAGCCGTGCCGACGCGCTGGCACCGGTCGCGCCCGTGAACACCGATCCGACCGAGTCCGCAAGCGAGGTCAGTCTGTCGATAATCAGGCCGACAAACCCGGCAACTGCGTCGATGACATGCCCGGCCGCCGCGATGACGGCAGCTAGTCCAACGAGGATCGCGCCCGGCGGTCGGCGCCAGATCGCGCGCGCAGCCCACCACCCCTGCCCGATTTCCGCCAGCGCACGACCACCCGCCGTCAATGCCTGTCCGATCAGCTGAAAGCCGCCGACCACGAGTCCGGTGAACGCGACAGCGGAAACCAGACCCTCCATGAGGGTCTCCACCAGTTCCAGCCCTCGGAGTTTGCGCATCATGCGCGCCATGTGGTACCGGCAACGGCCGAAACTGCGGCTGCCGGCACCACGCCAGTCCCGGTGGTTGGGCCTGAGGCCCTGCCCCTTGCACGAGACCGCTATATACACCCTGCTGGCGGTTCCCGGCGGGCCGGACCAGTGGCCGTCAACGAAGTCTTGGTAATCCATGGTCTCGCCGGGCGCGCCGCTGTGGTTTGCAGCGAATGTAACGGGCTCGTCGCTCCCGGGATCGTTGCGCGGATCGTTGTATATGACTGCCGGCAGGCCGGTTTCGTCGTATCCGCGAATGACCCAGGCATGATTGATCTGGGCATCGTCGGCGTAAGGCTTTACGAAGACGATCATTGGATGCCCGCGGTCGATATGGTCGCGGATCCCGTCCCAGTCGCCGTCTGTGCCGTAACGCGCTTCGAGGCCATTGTCGGCGAGGTAATCCGTCACCGCCCCAACCAGCTCCCCGAGAATGGCTTCCAGAGAATCCCCAGGCCAGTCCAGGCTCACCTCATACGCGATTTCGGAGATTGACCGGGTGATCCCGAAGCACGACAGAACCATACTGGTGCACGCATACAGGCAGAACGGCGCCTCGTATTGTGTGACGGTGGGAATCGGCAGGATTCTTGAGCTCAAGCCGTTTCCCCCTGTATCGGTGTGGCGTCCCCTGCCGGCGCGTGGGCCGGTACGACCGCAATGCACCCGGCCATACCCGGAAAATCGAGTGCCGGCATTGACATAGGTCAGCGCAATGCTGCGGGATGTCGGTGGGCAACGGGGACCAGCGAGTGGTGCGCGTTACGGGAAGGCGCAGCGCTCGGCCGTGATGCTGATGAAACCCCGGCTCTCGCTGGCGACGGCNNGTACTCGCTGTCGCCGCGCACGACGGAATGGTGCAATGGGAGGAGACCCGAAGCCTCGGACACGTCTCCGCCGGGCTCAACGAAGCGCAGCGTAACGGCCTGCGCCGGGTCAAACCACGCCTCCGGTCTGCCCTCCGCATCGATCGACGATGCCCCTTCGCCAGTAACGATGATGGCGTTGCTGGCGAAGCTCACCGCGTCATTCGCACCGGCATAAATCGGCGTACGCAAGATAAATCGCTTGGTTTGCAATTCGTTGTCGCAGGACCGTTCTTGCGCTGCCGTTGTGACGAGGAAGGCAACCCGTTCCGGGTTCGCGCCCTTTGCGATCTGGCTTTCGATCAGCCTCAACAGCTCACGAGATTTGCCGGTCGGAACCTCTGCCTGGTAACGCGCGTGCCATCTCGATTCGGCTTCCCTGGCCGTGGCCGCCTCCGACTGGAGCGCGGCGTTCCGATCGCGCAGTTCGGCGGCGGCCTTTTCAAGATCCGCAACCTTGTCTTCCAGTCGCGAGACCTCGCTGACGGCAAGCTTCGCGCCGGTCCAATAGGAGGCGATCCCCAAAACCAGCAACAACACGGCGCTCAGCGACCACCGGATAATCCGCCATCGGCGGCGGCGCGCGGCCTTTTGTTCCGCAAATCCAAACGACATGGCTGACATTTTCTATCATGCAAACCGCGGCGCCAAGTCAAGACACAACCTTGGCCGAAAGACCGGATCCGTTCCCCTGCCCATGCATCCGCAGCCCTTGACCCCGCGTGCCTGGCCCGTTCTCGGGGATATGCGCCCCCGCATGCGCTGCTTCGGGGTGGACAATTGCCCGGAAATCGCCGATTCTCCGGCCCCGCGACGGGGGCGCGCCCACACCCGGAGGACTGTCCTTAGCTTGATCGACTTCCGTCCAATCCTGTTCATCGTCGGCCTCTTGCTGGCGACGCTGGCGGTAGCGATGACGCTGCCGGCGCTGGCCGATGCGGTGTCGGGCCATCCGGACTGGCAGGTGTTCGCGGCGTCGTCGGCTTTCACCTTCTTCATCGGCGTCGTGCTGATCCTGACCACGCGCAGCTCGAAGCGGCGCATCAACCTGCGCCAGGCCTTCGTGCTGGTGGCGGCGTGCTGGCTGGTGATCCCGACCGTCGGCGCGCTGCCGTTCACCTTCGCGCTGCTCGAGCTCGACTACACCGACGCGTTCTTCGAGGCCATGTCTGGGGTGACGACGACCGGATCCACGGTGATCGTCGGCCTCGACGAGGCGCCGCCGGGCATCCTGCTGTGGCGGGCGCTGCTGCAGTGGCTGGGCGGCATCGGCATCATCGCCATGGCGATCACCGTCCTGCCGATGCTGCAGGTCGGCGGCATGCAGCTGTTCCGCATGGAAAGCTCCGACAAGTCCGAGAAGGCGATGCCGCGGATGGCCCAGGTGGCAACATTCACCGGGCTGATCTACCTGGCCCTGACCATGCTGTGCGCCGCGCTGTACTGGGCTGCGGGCATGCACGGCTTCGACGCCGTGGCCCACGCCATGACCACTCTGGCGACCGGCGGCTACTCGACCCATGACGACTCGGTCGGCCATTTCGACAGCGCCCTCATCGACGCGGTCGCCGTGGTCTTCATGATCGTCGGCAGTCTTCCGTTCGTGCTGTATCTGAGGGCTGTGCGCGGCGCCCCGGGCCATTTGTGGCGCGATCAGCAGGTGCGGCTGTTCATCACCATCGTCGCGCTGTCGGTCGCCGGCATGACGTTCTATCTCAATCTCGTAAATGGGGTGGAAGCGCTCTCGGCCCTGCGCCTTGCGTCCTTCAACGTGATCTCGGTGATCACCGGGACCGGCTACGCCACCGCCGATTTCAACGCCTGGGGCGGGTTCGCGGTAGCGGCACTGTTCTGCATGATGTTCATCGGCGGCTGCGCCGGTTCGACGACCTGCGGGCTGAAGATCTTCCGCTTCCAGGTGCTGTACGCGGCGGCCCATATCCAGCTGCGCCGGCTCCTGCAGCCGAACGGCGTGTTCATCCCCTACTACAACAACAAGCCGATCGAGGATTCGGTCCTCGCGTCGGTGATGGCATTCTTCTTCCTGTTCATACTGTGCTGGGTTGCGTTGGCGGTCGGCCTGGGACTTGCCGGTCTCGACTTCATCACCGCCACTTCCGGTGCCGCCTCGGCGATCTCCAATGTCGGGCCGGGCCTCGGGCCGATCATCGGGCCGGCGGGACATTTCGCCGACTTGCCGGATGTCGCCAAATGGATGCTGTCGGCGGGCATGCTGCTCGGCCGGCTTGAGCTGTTCACCATTCTGGTGCTGCTGATGCCGAGCTTCTGGCGGACTTGAGACACTGTCCCGCAGTCGTGCGAGATACCGTTTGGGGGAGGTTTCTGGCTAAGCATGCGCGACCTGCGTCGTATCCAGCAGTGCGAACAGCGCATCCGGGTCCTGGCGCGCCGGCAGCATGAGCTTGAGGCGCGTCTCGCCGGTCTCGAAGCAACGAGCCAACGCCCGTGCAAGCTCCGCAACGCCGAGACGGATCTGGACCGGGCCGCGACGGCCGCGCAGCGGCGCCACCATCAGGCGCGCGAAGGCGGCTTCGATGCGCGTGTCTACCCGGTGGTCTCCGGTGGCAATGAAGACCGCGGCGGCAAGCTCGACCACCGGGCGGAACGGAATCATCAGATCGTCGACGAGGCCACCCCGCCCGGATCGATCGCCAAGGCTCACGCCGGGCAGAAGTCCGGCAGCGTGCACGGCGCGCATCGCCTCGATGCGCAATGCGGTGTGGCCGCAGTTGACCACCTCATTCGCATCCGCTCGCCGGGGGTTGCGGCGGAAGCCGCGGCCGATCAACCAGGTCCAGTAATACCGGCCGATCTCGGCTTCGATCTGGTCCCTGGTGCGGCGCACCGTGGGACGGCCACGCAACTGTTGCGGCGCTGCCACGAGCGAGCGTAACCGATTCCCGCCGCCCATGGTCTCGAGCGCCAACACGCGTTGTGCGGCCGCGGCCCTCTGGAGCTGCCGCAGCAGGTGCCGGGCATAGGGCGGATACAGATCGAGCTGGGCACGGATTCGTGCCGGCCAGCGCCGGCTCGCAACGGGCCAGGTCAGGGTCCGCGACTCGCGATTGGGACCGCGCAGGATAATTCCGGCGCACCGCTCGGTGAGCGCCGCGAGCGCCGCCGCCGACCAGGACGGGCCGGGATGCAAGGCCACGAGACCGGCGATCGCATCGAGCGGCACACGATCAGCCTCGACCTCGCCGCCCGCGATCACGATCTCTGTTCCTTTGAGCGCAACGGCGCGTCGGTCCTCGGCGATCTCGACGATCCGCGCGACCGTATCTCGCAACAGGGTGTCCGGCTCCATCGCAGCCCCACACTCGGCGCCGCTGCGGAGCGGCGCGCCAGTCCGCTAGAAGGCGCCCGGACCAGTTAAGCCCGCGTTAAGGCGGAAAGCCGCAGCCGTCCATGGTCGGCACGAAGCCCTCGCTCGGCGCGGTTGCTCACAAGCGGCACCGGTTGTATGGTGCGCGCCGTTCGGCGCAACCGGCACCGGCAATTCGGACATCATGACGGACTTTCCCTCGCCGCGGCGCATCGGCGCCGTCAACTGGCTCGGCCTGTGGACACTGTACGTAAAAGAGGTGCAGCGTTTCATGGCCGTCGCCACGCAGACCATTGCGGCGCCGATGGTCACGACGCTGCTATTCCTTGCCGTGTTCACCCTGGCCCTCGGCCGCGCGGTGGAGGTCGTCAACGGCGTGCCGTTCGCGCAATTCCTGGCGCCCGGTCTGGTAATGATGGCGATGGTGCAGAACGCCTTCGCCAACACCTCCTCGTCGCTGGTGATCTCGAAGGTTCAGGGCAATATTGTCGACATCCTGATGCCGCCTCTGTCGCCGGCCGAACTGACCATCGGCATCGCGCTCGGCGGCACCACACGCGGCCTCGTCGTGGGTCTCGCGACCCTGGCCGGCATGTGGGCGTTCGTCCCGTTCGGTATCCACAACGCCGCGTTCGTGCTGTTCCACGCCTTCGCTGCCTCGTTGATGCTCGCGCTGCTCGGCATGATCGGCGGCATCTGGGCCGAGAAGTTCGACCACATGGCGGCGGTGACCAATTTCGTCATCACGCCCTTCGCTTTCCTGTCGGGCACATTCTATTCGATCCAGCGGCTGCCCGCGTTCTTCCAGAGTCTCGCCCACGCCAATCCGTTCTTCTACATGATCGACGGATTCCGTTACGGTTTCACCGGCGTCACTGATACCGCGCCGATGCTGGGCGTCGCCGTCATGGTGACGATCGATACCCTGCTGGCCGTGATCTGCTGGCGTCTGTTCGTCGCCGGCTACAAGCTGAAGGCCTGAGCATGACGCCGCGCCGGGCCCCGCCCGAAGCGGTGCCGAACAGCGGCCCGCCGGGCGGCGGCGACGCGAGGCCGCCACCGTCCCTCCGGGCCCGCCATATCGGCTGGCTCAACCGGATCGGCCTGTGGACCCTGTTCCTGCGGGACCTGCTGCGCGACCTCGAGATCTGGAAAATCACCATCGCCGCGCCGGCGCTTCAGGCGGTTCTTTTCGCCCTGATCTTCGAGCTCGCGCTCGGCAGCGCCAGCCTGACCATGGCGGGGCTCGACTTTTCCGCCTTTCTGGTGCCGGGACTCGTTGCCTTCGTGGTGCTCGAGCGGGGCTTCGAATCGACTGCCTACATGATGGTGTACGACAAGCTGGAGGGCATGATCACCGACGTCATCGGGGCGCCGCTGACCGCGGCGGAGATGGTGACAGGCTTTGCACTCATGGCCGCGGTTTCGGCGATCATGACCGGAATTGCGACCTGGCTCGCCCTGCTGCCGTTTATGGTTGCTGTCCCCGCTGCGCCCGGTCTGCTCCTGCTGTTCGCGTTCGGCGGTGGATTGCTGATGGGGCTGGTCGGCCTTGTCGGCGGGCTGTGGGCCGACAAGTGGGACCATATCAGCGCCGTGCACAGCTTCGTCGTCGTTCCGGTCGTGTATATGTCCGGCGTGTTTTTCTCGCTCGACCGGCTGCCGCCGGAAATCCGTACGGTGGCCCAACTCAACCCGGTCTATTACGTCATCGACGGTGTGCGCTACGGCATCAGCGGTAGTGCAGAGGCCGATCCGCAGACCGGCCTTGTCGTCATGGCCGCGGCAGTTTCCGCCCTGTGGGTTCTGTGCTGGCGCCTTGTTGGGAGTGGTTACAAGTTGAAGCCGTGAACTGGTCAGTTGGCTCGAAGACGAAAGACGTGATCCGTTAGTGAAATGCGTCGCAAAACAAAAACAGTATCGTTAACAAGTTAATAAGGAATTTCCTATCAAATATCGTGGTTGTCGAGTCAATTTATCGTGGAGGAAGCAATGGTCGAATCCAATGCTGTCCGTGACACGGTTTTGATTTGGGCGAGAAGGTTTGCATTCTATTTCCTCAGCGTCACCGGTGCTACGGGTGCCCTGATCCTGCTGTTTGGCAGCCTGCTACTCGCCAGCGGCGTTCTGGAATGGTAGAAGCCGCGCGCAGATCGGTCACAAGACGCTGATCTGAAAAGTAAAAATCCACAATCGACTGACAGGGAAGATCGAGCCGCCATCGAGAGCGGGGCTGGTGGTGTGAGCGACGTCCCCGCAGCAGACTTGCCACCGACGCGATCCGGGCTGACGCGGCCGGCGGATACCGACCACCAACTTCGCCAATTCGCGATGCGGCGGTCCCTGGCGACGCTGTGATCTTGCTCAAGACAGGAAACGGAATCGGCTTTGCATTTCCTCCCGTCGAGGTTATCTGAACAATCTGGAATTTGTCTGCAATTTGTTGCATAATTGCATCAAATCCTGGGGAGGAGGTCATGGCGAATTACAACGACGGGCGAATGCCCGCGGCCCCTTGGCGGCATCGGTTCGCGCTATGTTTCTTCGGCGTCGTATCGACCACGTTTGCATTGTTCGTGCTGTTTGCGGCGGCGTTGATCATCAGCGGCGTGTTCGAGTGGTAGGCGGCGCCCGGGCCGCGGGGTGGAGCGGCCGGGCAAGGGCGTTGTCCACATAACAGTCCTGTCCACATCGCGGGTTCAGGGTCACGGCCGTCCCGCGCTGCGATGATCTGCGCTGGCGACGCGCGCGGCCGCAGGCGCTAGGATCGGGCGGTATCGTGACCATCCGGGAGACTCGCCATGCCGCAGCCCGATCATATCGTCCGCCTGCCGCTGCCCGACCAGGAGGCGTTGGACGACGACATCAAGGCCTACTTCGCAAAGTGCCGGGAAAAGCTGGGACTTGTGCCCTACGTGTTACGCGCTTACACGGGCAATCAGGAAAAGCTGCGGACGTTCTCCGCCTTCTACAACGAGCTCATGCTGGCAGAGTCGGGCCTGTCCAAGCTGGAGCGCGAGATGATCGCGGTCGTCGTCTCGTCGGCCAACCGCTGCTACTACTGCCTCGTCGCCCACGGGCAAGCTGTGCGCCAGTTGTCCGGCGACCCGCAGTTCGGCGAGATGATGGTGATGAACTACCGCGTCGCGGAGCTGAGCAGCCGCCAGCGCGCAATGCTCGACTACGCCTGGAAGCTGACCACCGACCCGCACGGGATCGCTGAGGCTGATCGGCAGGCGCTGCGCGACGCCGGCTTTGCCGACGCCGACATCTTCGACATCACCGACACCGCCGCCTTCTTCAACTACACCAACCGCATGGCGCACGGTCTCGACATGATGCCCAACCCGGACTACCACGCCATGGACCGCTAGGCGGCGATCGGCGACTCCGCCGGCCTTGGGCCGCAGCGAGCAACACACCGGGGGGGCAGACTCAAAACGGGCACGCACGCGAACCTGAATGCCAACAGGTGGGCTGAGACCGGCAAATCAGGCCGCGTTGGAGTATTTCGCCAGTACTTCGTTGATCTGCACGATCGTAAACGGCTTCGATATATAATCATCCATGCCGGCCTCGAGGCATTCTTCGCGGACGCCGTTCATGGCATGGGCCGTGAGCGCGATGATGTGGATGTGCGGCTGTCCCGGGAGAATCTCCCGAATTCTTCGCGTAGCTTCGAGGCCGTCCATGATTGGCATGCGCACATCCATGAGGATCAGGTCGTATCGGCCCCGCATTGCCGCCCGCACGGCCTCCCGCCCGTTGGGCGCAATATCTACGTCGTGTCCGTTCTGCTCGAGAATGTCGCGAATAATGACCTGGTTGACAGGATTGTCCTCCGCGACCAAGACAGTCAGCGAGCGCGATTTCCCCTCGGCCTGGCAATCCCGCCGGACATCGCCGCCCGAACCCATATCCGAGGAATTCCAGGAGCGCTGCGACTCGGATGCAGCGGCCTGACATGTAATCGTAAACCAGAACCGAGATCCCCGGTTCGGTTCACTGACGACTCCGATCTCGCCGCCAAGCAGGTGGCTGAGCCGTTTGCAGATCGCCAACCCGAGGCCCGAACCGCCATACTGGCGGGTCAGCGAGGTATCCCCCTGCTCAAATCGCTCGAACAGGCGTGCCTGGTCTTCCGGGTCGATCCCGACGCCGGTGTCTTTCACCTCGAAGCGCAGACTCACGCTCCCGTCCTCGGTCGGCGGCACGGTGTCGTCGTGGCGCGCGGTAACCGCGATGTAGCCGTCTTCGGTAAAACGGACCGCGTTGCTGACAAGATTGTTCAGGATTTCCCGGATGCGGTCGGCATCGCTGATGATCTCCGGCGGCACGTCATGGGCAATCTTTGTGAAATACTCGAGCTCTTTCTCTCGAACCCGCGGCTCCCACAGGAATTCGACGCTGTCGAGCAGATCGCGAACCTCGAACCGTGTCTGCTTGAGTACAACGGCCCCCGACTCGATCTTCGAGAGATCGAGGATATTGTCGACGATTTCGAGCAGTCCCTCGCACGATTGCTGAATGGTCGCGGCGTACTGGCTGTGTTTCTTTCTCGAGGCGGCGTGCTGCAGCAACCCCACCGTTCCCAGAATGCCGTGAAGCGGTGTGCGGATCTCGTGACTCATGACGGCTAGAAAGTCTGATTTCGCTCGATTGGCCGCTTCAGCCTCTTCCTTGGCCCGGCGTAGCTTCTCCTCCGCCAGTTTTCGCGCACTTATGTCATGCACGATCCCGACGAAGAACTGTTGGTCCTTGTACCAGGCCTTGCCCACTGACAATCCGATCGCAAACAGCGAACCGTCCTTGCGCTGGCCGGTGACCTCGCGTCCGATACCGATGATGCGCGCATCACCCGTCCTGCGATACGCCTCGATGTAGCCGTCATGCTCCTCACGATACGGAAGCGGCATCAGGATCTTGACGTTCTGGCCGACCACTTCGTCCGCCGAATAGCCGAAGAGTCTCTCGCAGGCGGCATTATAAAGACGCACCACACCTTGGTCGTCGATAACCATGATGCCGTCCACCGCGGTATTGATCACCGCACGTAGAAGCGTCTTACTCATATGCTGGTTTCGTTCAATAAAGGGCATTTGCGAGCGTCGACCATTATTCCGGAGGCAAGGCCCGTCTGCCGTCAAAGATAAGGAGGAACACCCTTAAGAAACGGTTAAAATCAGATCAATTGCATCGGTTATGAATTGTTTTTTCCTGATTTTCGAGTGCCGTTGCGACCCCCTTCATTGCGCGGCTTTTCCGCGAGCAGGCAATTGACACGGCGCGGCGGCGCGATTGTCGACGCTGTCACGTTCGTGTCCCTGCCCCCGTTGACACCCTGGCGCCAAACGCAGATACTCCGCGGCTTCCGTTGACATTGCCGAGCCGAGTGCCCCGGGAGGGGAAGACCGTGATTCAACCTGTGATGCCGACCTACGGCCGTTACGACGTCGCCTTCGAGCGCGGCGAGGGCGTCCATCTGTTCGCTGCGGACGGTCGGCGCTTCCTCGACTTCGCGGCGGGTATCGCGGTGAACAGCCTGGGCCACGCCCATCCACACCTGGTAAAGGCGCTGCAGGAGCAGGCGGCGAAACTCTGGCACACCTCGAACCTCTACCGGTCGCCGAGCCAGGAACGCCTCGCCGAGCGCCTCGTCGCGGCCTCGTTCGCCGACACCGTGTTCTTCTGCAATTCCGGCGTCGAGGCGATCGAGGGCGGAATCAAGCTGAGCCGGCGGTACCATTCGGCCGGCGGCGATGCGTCGCGCTGGCGCATCATCACCTTCGACGGTGCGTTCCACGGGCGCACGCTGGCGGCGCTGGCCGCCGCCAACAACCCGAAATACCTCGACGGCTTCGGCCCAAGGGTCGACGGCTTCGACAACGTGCCCTTCAACAACCTCAACGAGGTGCGCGCGGCGATCACCGACGAGACCGCGGCGATCCTCGTCGAGCCGGTGCAGGGCGAGGGCGGCATTCGCAAGGCGGAGCTGCAGTTCCTGAAGGACCTGCGCACCGTTTGCGACGAATATGGCCTGCTGCTGTTCCTCGACGAGGTTCAGTGCGGCATGGGCCGGACCGGCAAGCTGTTTGCCCATGAATGGGCGGAGATCACACCCGACGTGGTGGCGGTCGCCAAGGGGATCGGCTCGGGCTTCCCGATGGGCGCGATCCTGGCCCGCGCGGAGGCCGCTCGCGGTATGGTTCCGGGCGTCCACGGAACCACGTTCGGGGGCAATCAGCTGGCCATGGCCGTCGGCAATGCGGTGATGGACGTGATGTTGTCCGACGGCTTTATGGAGCGGGTGCGCGAAATGGGCGAATCGCTGTACGGCCGCCTCTCGGCGATCGTCAGGATGTTCCCCGAGGTGTTGCGCTCGGTGCGCGGGGCCGGGCTGATGCTGGGGCTGGAGTGCGTGGTGCCGGCGGCCGATATGGTCAGCAGGCTGCGCGACGCCGGGCTGCTGACCGTATCGGCGGCCGAGAACGTCGTCCGCATCCTGCCGCCGCTGATCATCGAGCAGTCCCATATCGACGAGGCCGCCGCCATCATCGAAAGGGTCGCCGCGGCGTGGGCCGGGGGCCATGGCTAGCGCGCCCCCGCGGCATTTCCTCGATCTCGATCGGGTCGAGGCCGGTGAACTGCGCCGGATCCTCGAACTCGGACGCGCGTTCAAGGACGGTACCGCCGCCGACCCGCAGCCGCTGGCCGGCCGGACCCTGGCGATGATCTTCGAGAAGCCGTCGACCCGTACGCGCGTCAGCTTCGAGGTCGGGATGCGCCAGCTCGGCGGCGAAGCGGTCGTGTTGAGCCCCGAGGAGATGCAGCTCGGCCGCGGCGAGACCGTGGCCGATACGGCGCGGGTGCTGTCGCGCTACGTCGATGCCATCATGATCCGCACCGACGCGCCGGAAAAGCTCTTGGAGCTGGCCGAAAACGCCACCGTGCCGGTGATCAACGGCCTGACCGACCGCTCGCATCCCTGCCAGCTGATGGCCGACGTGATGACCTTCGAGGAGCACAAGGGGCCGATTGTAGGCGCGCGCGTCGCCTGGTGCGGCGACGGCAACAACGTGGCGACGAGTTGGATCCACGCCGCCGCGCAGTTCGACTTCGAGCTCCGGCTCGCCTGCCCGGCCGAGTTGGCGCCGTTGCCGGATGCCATGGCCTGGGCCCGCGCGCGCGGCACCAAGGTCAGCGAGACTCGGGACCCGGCGGAAGCGGTCGCCGGTGCCGACTGCGTGGTCACCGACACCTGGGTCTCGATGGGCGACAGGGACGCCGCAAGCCGCCACAACATGCTGAAGCCCTATCAAGTGACCGAGCAGCTGATGGCGGTGGCCGCCGCGGACGCGATCTTCATGCACTGCCTGCCAGCGCACCGCGAGGAGGAGGTGACCGCCGCCGTCATCGACGGTTCGCAATCCGTGGTCTGGGACGAGGCGGAGAACCGCCTGCATGCACAAAAAGCAATTCTCGCCTGGTGTCTGGGGTGATGGAACATCCGGGTGGCAGGCCGGCTGACGACATCGTGCAGCCGTTCCAGATTGAGGCGCCTGGGCTGCGTGGCCGGCTCGTGCGTCTTGGACCGACCGTCGACACCATCCTCAAGCGGCACGACTACCCGCCGCCGGTGGCGGCGCTGCTGGCCGAGACCCTGGCGCTTGCCGCCGCCCTGTCGGCGGCGCTCAAGTATGACGGCATCTTCACCCTGCAGATGAAGGGCGACGGGCCGGTCCGCATGGTCGTCGCCGACGTCGCCAGCGACGGCGCATTGCGCGGCTACGCCGAGGTCCGTGGCGAGCTGCCCCCGGAGGCGGACATCCTCGCCGCACCGGTGCCGCGCCTTCTCGGCACGGGCCACCTCGCCTTCACCGTCGACCAGGGCGACCATTCCGAGCGTTATCAGGGTATCGTCGAGCTCTCCGGGACGTCGCTCGCCGAGTGCGTGCACCATTATTTCCGCCAATCGGAGCAGTTCGGCGCGGCCATGCGGCTGGCCGCCGGGCGCAATGCCGCCGGGCTGTGGCGGGCCGGCGCGATGATGCTGCAGCGCCTGCCCGACCACGAGCCGATCGTCGTCCGGGAGGAGCGCGACGAGGCCTGGCGCCGCAGCGTCATCCTGATGGACAGCGTGACCGGCGAGGAGTTGCTCGACCGCGCCCTCGCGCCGGCAGACCTCCTGTTCCGGCTGTTCCACGAGGACGGCGTGCGGGTCTTCCGGCAGCAGCCGTTGGCGTTCGGATGCCGCTGCTCGCGCGCCCGCGCGGCGCGCATCCTGGGCTCGCTGCCGCGCGCCGAGATCGAGTCGCTGTTCGTCGACGGACGGATCACGGTCACCTGCCAGTTCTGCAAGACGACCGAAGCCTTCGATCCCGACGAGATTGCCGCCCTGTACGAGTCTTGATGGCGGACCGCCCGCACCTGTATCCTCTGGCGCACGACTCGTCACCCATTGAGGACAAAGGGACATCCCCGTGACACGCACTGGAACGTATCTCGCCCTCGCCCTCCTGCCCCTGTGGCTGGCCGCCTGCACTGTGCCGCCGGTCGAGACCAGGACGTGGCCCGACATCACTTTCACGCACCTGCCGCCCCTCGAATTCGACGTCGCCGAAATCGTCATCCGCACCCCCTACCGCGAGCCGATCGAGGCGCCGCACGTCGGCGAGCAGTTCCCGGTCTCGCCGAGCCGGGCAGCCCGGAACTGGGCCGAGGACCGGTTGCGTGCCGTCGGCCGCCGCGGCACGGTGACCGTCACGATCCAGGAGTCCAGCGCCGTCGAGGAGGTGCTGGAGCAGAAGGGTGGCCTGACCGGGCTGTTGACCGTACAGCAGAGCGAGCGCTACGTCGTCGTCATCGCCATGGAGGTTTCGGCACTCGACCCGGTCGGGCCGCGGTCGGCCAGGGCCGCCGCACGCACCCGCAAGAGCACCACGGTGCGCGAGGACGTCACGCTCGATGAGCGCGAACAGATCTGGTACAACCTGACCAAGGACACGATGGCGGACTTCAACGCCGCCATGGAACGTCAGATCCGGGCCACGTTGGGCAGTTTCCTGAAGCCCTGACCGCGAGCCGGCGGGCGGCCGATGACCGGGGTTCCGACGGCGCCGCTGCCGGAGGGGATCGTCATCCTCGACGGCGGCATGGGCCAGGAGATCATCCGCCGCGGCGTGCCACAGCGCGACGGGCTGTGGTCGGCCAGCGCTCTGCTCGAGGCACCGCGGGTGGTGCAGGCGATCCATGAGGACTATATCCGCGCCGGCGCCCGCGTCATCACCACCAACACCTACATCACCGCACGGCCGCGGCTGGCGATGGCCGGGATCGCCGAGCGGTTCGAAGAGCTCAACCGCCTGGCCGGGGCGCTGGCCCGGCAGGCGCGCGAGGCCTGCGACGAGTCGGTGCTGATCGCGGGCTCGCTGCCGCCGCTGTACGCCAGCTACCGACCCGACCTCGTGCGTCCCCTCGAGGAGAGCGTGCCGTACTACCGCGAGATGGCGTCGGTGCTGGCGCCCTATGTCGACCTGTTCCTGTGCGAAACCATGGCGAGCGGCGTCGAGGCGCTGGCCGCGGTGAGCGGCGCGGCATCCGCGGGCAAGCCGGTGTGGGTCGCATGGACGCTGTCCGACGGCGGCGCCGACACCCTGCGCAGCGGCGAGACGGTTGTCGAGGCCGCGGCCCTGCTTGTGGACCAGCCGGTCAGCGCCTTCCTGGCCAATTGCTGCGCGCCGGAGAGCATCACCGCGGCGATGCCGCGGCTCGTCGCCCTCGGTCGCGGCCCGGCCGGCGGCTACGCCAACGGCTTCGTCGCCATCCCGCCGCACGCCGACGTGCGGCACCGGCTGCCCGACGCCCGCGACGACCTCGACCCCGCGGCCTATCTCGGCCACGCTGCCAGCTGGGTCGAGGCCGGGGCCCGCATCATCGGCGGCTGCTGCGAGACCGGCCCGGCCCATATCGCCCGCCTCGCCGCGGCGTTCGCCGACCGTGGCTGAGCCGGCCGCGAAAACGGGCCCCTCCGGACGCGGCCGGCGCGCGCCGAAGAAGGCAACCGCGAGGCACCTCGAGAACGTCGCCCTGTGGTACCTGCAGCGCTTCGCCGCCAGCGCCGAGTCCTTGCGCCGCGTGCTGCTGCGCCGGGTCGAGCGATCGGCCCGCGCCCACGGCACCGACCCCGGGGAGGGCGCCGCGCTGGTCGAGGACATCGTCGCCCGCTTCCGTGCCTCCGGCCTCATCGACGACCGCGTCTATGCCGAGGGCCGCGCGCGCAGCCTGCACCGCCGCGGCGTCTCCACGCGGGGCATCGCCGCGCGCCTCCGGGCCAAGGGGGTCGACGCCGCGGACATCGACGCGGCGCTGGCCGCGCTCGGTGACGGGGCGCTCGAGCCGGACCTCGCCGCCGCCATTGCCTATGCAAGGCGCCGCCGCATCGGCCCGTACCGGCCACCGGCCGACCGCGAGGCGATGCGCGCGCGCGACCTCGCGGCCCTCGCCCGCCAGGGGTTCGGCTACGAGGTCGCCCGCCGCGTCGTCGAAGCCGGCGACGTCGATGAGCTCGAGGCGGAGCTGGCGGAGGCCGACGGCTGACCGCAGGCGCCACAGGAAACCGCACAAACTGAACCCCCTGACCGATCGTCCACCGGGCGCCGTCGAACCCACCGGGAATGATACGGATTGCACGGATAATCTCCAAATGCCGGCCTGGCCGGACCGCTCCCGACGGACCCCCGGACCCCCGGCTGCGAGGAACAACCCCATGCAAAGGCGTTTTCTGCGGGTTTCAGCGCCGCGATTCCGGCCCACTCCACGCCGGCCGGCGGGATGGCCCCGGGACCAACGGATTTCACATCCGTTGCCCGTGGCGCCGGCCGGCCCCCCGGCCCCGTCCCACCGCAAGAATCGGAATGCGCGGCGTCGCGGCGTCTGTTATGCCCGGTGGCGCACTCAGGCGGAACAGGGGAGCGCGCGACATGGCCGAGGGCGGCATCCGGCTGCAGATGGGGGCGGCGGACTGGGCGTTGCTGGCCGCGCTGTCGCTGCTGTGGGGCGGCTCGTTCTTCTTCGTCGAGGTGGCGCTCGCCGGCCTGCCGCCGTTCACGCTGGTGTGGCTGCGCGTCGCCCTCGCCGCCGCCGCGCTGCACCTTTTCCTCCGCGTCACGGGGTCCGGCCTGCCGGCGGGCTGGCGGGTCTGGGCGGCGTTTTTCGGCATGGGCCTCGTCAACAACGCGATCCCGTTCAGCCTCATCGTCTGGGGCCAGACGCAGATCGCCAGCGGCCTTGCCGCCATCCTCAACGCCACGACTCCCCTGTTCACCGTGCTGGTCGCCCACGCGGCGACGGGCGACGAGCGCATCACCGGCGGGCGCGTGGCCGGCGTCGTCGTCGGCTTCGCCGGCGTCGCCGTGATGCTGGGGCCGGAGGCGGGCGTCGGGCTCGGCGACGACCTCCTGGCCCAGCTCGCCTGCCTCGCCGCGGCGCTGTCCTACGCCGTCGCCGGCGTGTTCGGGCGGCGTTTCGGGCGTATGGGCGTCGGGCCGGCGCAGACCGCTTCCGGCCAGGTCACCGCCTCGTCGCTGCTGCTCTTGCCGGTTGTCCTGATGGTCGACCGGCCGTGGGCGCTAGCGCTGCCGGGGGCGGACATCTGGGCCGCCGTCTTCGGCCTGGCGCTGGCCTCGACGGCGCTCGCCTACATCATCTACTTCCGGATTCTCGCGACCGCGGGCGCGACCAACCTTTTGCTGGTGACCCTCCTGATCCCGGTCACCGCGATCCTCCTGGGCGTCTTCGTCCTCGGCGAGCGACTCGAGGTCGTTCACCTCGCCGGCATGGCGCTGATCACCCTCGGTCTCGTCGCCCTCGACGGCCGCCCGGCCCGCGCGGCGCGGGCGCTTTTTCCTCCGCGATCCGGCCGCCCGTGAATGCGTCGCCGGCGCACGGTCCCGCCCGGCCAACAATCGATACGGCCTGCGCCGCCAGGGCCGTCGCAGCGCGCCTCCGGTGCGCGTCAATCGGAAACGGCCAGGACGTGTTTGTGCGGATGTCGCCGGTCGCCGCGCTGGTTGCGTTTGCGCACGTAGTTGATCACGCCGTCGGGATTCTCGTGCTTGACCTTCAGAGCCGCGATGAGGGCATCCTCCGCCGTGACGGTGACGGTCTGCGATTTGCCGCCGACCTTCAGACCAACTGTGAATTCAGTCGTCATGAACGTGCCCCGCTGGGTCTTTCCATGGATGAGGAAGTATAGCGCGGGCCGGCCGGTTTGTCCGGCGCATCGTCCGTTCACATGGAATCGGTACAAACCATCCGCACGACCTGATGCCGGAAACCGTTGTACGAAACACCAGGTTGTCATTGCGAGGAGGCCGAAGGCCGCACCGCAATCCAGGATGTCGCTGAAGCATGCGAATTTCCGGATCGCCACGGCTCCTTCGCAGCCTCGCGATGACGAGATCTGCTCCGTGTAAAAGTCTCCATGCTGAGGAGTCGCGCCGCGCCGAACAGCCGCCATGAGGTGGCGTGCGCAAGCCGCGAGAATGCGGGGCGTCTCGAAGTATGGGGTCGCGCCGATCACGCCGCGTCCAGCGCTCCGGATGTCGCGCTAGCGCCTGATCTGGCTGAGGATCGACCGGTCGGTGATCTTGTCGTCGGCGGCCAGCAGGTACGCTTTGGACAGGATCACCGCAAGCGCGTGGTCGCCCTCGAAGGGCAGGCGGACGCGCTCACGCCTGGCTTTCTGGCGGCCCGGCACGATGCAGAGATACTGGTTGTTCGGCTCCATCAGGATGTTGGCGGAGCCGAGATGGATGCGGTAGGTCCGCAATTTGCCGCGTACCACGAGGTACCGATCCTGCACCGTGCAGACGTCGGCGATCCGCAGCCGCGGCAGCAGCTCCATTAAAACGGCGCGGCGGGTTTCCGCCGTCTCCGTCAGCTCGGCGGAACTGTAATCCTGCCAGTAGTCCAGGAAGGCCCCTTCGGGACCGCGGTCTTGCCATTCCGGGTCGTTGCCGATGCTGCACACGCCGACGAACAGGTCGACGTCGCGCATCAGCTCGGAAAATACGAGAGGCGGCACGTCGGCGAGGTCGAGCCTGTTCCAGGCGCCGTCGTGGAAGGCGACGCGGTCGGTGGTGACGTAATTGTAGATCCCCGATCCAGTCTGGTTTTCCGGATCGATCGGGTCGACGTGGACCTCGACCGCGAAGCCGCGCTCTTCCAGCCGCCGTTCCGGCACGTTGTGCGAGTCCCAGTCCCCCTGCAGCGTATAGCGCCAGCCGCGCTCCCGGCACAGGGCGCTGAACTGGTGCTGGCGAAGGATATGGGCGGCGAAGCGGTTGGAGTAGGTCCGCGTCTCCCGCTCGGCATCGGTCAACACATAGATCTCTCGGTGTGCCTGCTTGAACGGTTGGGTGATCTCGAGCGCCGCCAGCCGCCGGCGCCAGGCCAGCACCGCGTCGGCCGCGACGGCGATCGGATGCCACAGCGCGACGGTCGCCGCCGGCGGCGGCGCGAAGACCGCACCGTCGACGTCGACGAACCCCTCGCCCGCCGGGAGCGCGGCGATGCCGTCGAAGGTCCAGATCAGCCTCCGGCACATGTTCGCGAGCAGCGGATGTTCGAGGTAGCGTTCGCGCCACTGCGACAGCGGCACGATCCGGTCCCGCAGGTAGAGGCTCTCCAGCCGGTAGCGCTGGCCCGACAGCAGGCTCTTGATCTCATTGACCTTCGCACGCAATTCCTTGAGCTCGTCGCCGTGGTGTTTCTTCACCGCGGCCGGCGCCGATTTGCGCGGCTTGCCGTCGCCGCCGGTCCAGGACAGTGCCACCGTGTCCGAGCCCGCGATGCGGACCTCCGCGGTCGCCTCGCCCAGCGTCTGGGTCAGCGACCCATCGGGCCCAAGTCCGAAATCGGGCAGGGCGATCTCCTCGAGGTCGGCGACCGACAGCCCGGCCCGCTCCGCCGCGGCCGTCAGCGCCTTTTCCAGCTGCTGGCGTGCCTGCACGTATCGCATGCGGCCGCGCAGCCGGACCAGCTCCGCCACGCCGCGCTCGCCCATCTGCCCGAGCGCGTGGAGGCAGGCGTTGCCCAGCTTCATCGACCGCGCGCCAACGCCCGGAATCTTCTTGTAACAGAGCTCGCAGAAGCGTCCCAGCGCGGCCGCGAGGCGGTCGTGCGGCGCCACGGTCGCCATGAAGATGAGGGCACGGATGCGGTTCGCCTCGGGCTCCTCGACGTCCCCGTCCAGTTCGAGTGTGTTGAGCCAGTCCTCGATACGCACCGCGAAGGCCTCCGCGCCGACGGCCGCGACCAGCGGTTCCGCCTCCCTCAGCCATTTGGCCGGAGGCCTGTTCTTCGCGCCCAGCGCGACGGCATGTCGGGTCAGCGCCGTCCAGTGCTCATGAGCAGCGGCGTCCAGCTCCGCCAGCCAAGGGTCGACCTGCTTCGAAACTGATCCGACGTCGGACGCGTCCTGCGACGACTTGCAACCAAGCACCGTTGCGATCCGTTCCGCGATTCGCGCGAGATCGGCATAGGGCGATTTTCTCGCGACCCGCTGCAGGGCCTTCAGGTCCCGGACCAGACCGGGATCGAGAAAATTGTTTTCGGCGAACCGTTCGGTCGCGCGCAGCAAACTCGCCAGCGGCAGCATAAACAAATAGCCTGTCCGCTTCGCCGCCCGCAGCATGAGCCGCAGATCGTCCGATTCAAGCGGCAGGCTGGCGCGCAGCAGCCGCGACACCAGATCCCGCAGAACCTGCGACCGCCGGCCCCGCTCGGCCCCCCACACGGAACCACCGCGGTTGGTCTTGCAGAGCGCGAGGAAGGCGACGGTCGCGATGCGGGCGCGCCGTTCCGGCGCGGCATCGAGAATCCGGCGTCCCGACTCGAAAGACTGGACCCTCGTGTCCTCCGCGTTCAAGCCATTCCGCGCGCTGGCTTCGCGAACATAGGCATCGACGAGCCGCACGGCGTCCTGGTCCGGCACCGCTGTCGTGCCCACATCGAGGACGAAGCCCGAAATCCAGCGCGCCACCGAGGCGAGCATCGGACGCTACCCCCCGACGAGGGGCACCAGCTTCAAGAACGTCGCCTCGCTCGTTGGCGTGACGGTCAGCAACTCGTCCGGGTCCTCGATCTGGCGGTCGTCGAACAGTAGCACGAAGCCGTTGCTGCGGAAGGCCTCCAGCGCCGCCTCGACCTGGTTGTCTGGGTTCAGCTTGCGGCGTTTTTTGAGTCGAAAGCCGTTGAGCAGGCGTTCGGAGTCCGTCGGCTGGACCAGCCCCTGGAAGACGTTATCGACGCGGTCGTTGAATGTCGCGACCTCGGTCTCGACACGGCGCCGGATCAACTCTGCCGCTGTGATGCGCTCGCTGGCCAGCGTCAGCTCCGCTGCCTCGCGCTTGCCCTGGCCCGGCATCTCGTCCCAGATCTTGAGAACGGCTTCCATGATCCCCTCCTCGGCAACGCCACGGTATGCAACCATGGCGACATGCAGAATGCCTGCACTTCCCCGGAAAGGCTAGCGGGAAGCCGTTAAGGCGGGTTTAATCCGCCGGGCCGTCCGACGCCTCGCGGCGGCTCACCCGGTTCGAGGCGGCGGCGCCGCCGGGCAGCACCACGAATCTGCGGCGCTCGACCATCTTGCCGGGGGTCACGGCGTAGACCTGCTTGGTCGCCTCGACCAGCAGCACGCCGGCGAAGGTGTGGAACAGCTTGCTGCCGATGCGCTCGATCGCCGCCGCCGAGCGCAGGAACAGGCGGCGGCGCAACGGCGGGATGTAGAGCGCCCGCACGGTATCGCCGGGCGTGAACATGCAGTCGCGCAGCAGACGCCGGATCTGGCCGTTGGTGTAGGGATAGCCGTGGCCGAACGGGGTGCGCTCGCTGCGGGCCCAGATCCCGGTGCGGTTCGGGACCACCAGCAGCATCTTGCCGTTGCCGCGCAGTACGCGCCACGCCTCGCGCATCATCTCGCGCAGCTCCTCGCTCGACTCGACCGCGTGCACCAGCAGGAGCCGGTCGATCGAGAGGTCGGCGAAGGGCAGCGCCGCCTCATCCGCCAGCGCCACCTGGCCGGGCCCGCCCGGCGGCCACGGGATCACCCCCTGCTGCGCCGGCGCGATCGCCATGACGCATTCGGCCTCGGATTCGAACTGCCACAGATAGGGCGTCGCATGGCCGAGCCCCAGCACCGTGAGGCCGCGCACATCGGGCCAGACCGAGCGGATGCGCCTGCGGATCATCCGCCGCGCGACCTGGCCGAGTGGCGAACGGTAGAACTCGTCGAGGTCGATGACATCGTTCCACATGGCGCGGAGTGTAGCAGAAAGCCGGGGCGGATGCGAACGATCCGCGAACGGCCGCAGCTCGGCCTGACCCTGCATGTACCGACCGGGCGGTGCGGGAAGTGATGTCGACGTGTGGAGGCAAACCGGCCGCGGTCGCAGGGTCGCGGCCGAGGCCAGGATTGGCCGCAACCAGACACGGGTCAGGCCAGCCTCGCAGCAGGCTGACAACACCGGTCACGGAGGCGACGCCCGGGCGCGGCCGGGTTGCAGCGGCGCCCGAGCGTCATTCCGCCGCGATCAGGCGAGATCGAAGCGATCCGCGTTCATAACCTTCGTCCATGCGGCGACGAAGTCAGTCACGAACTTCTCCTTGTTGTCATCCTGGGCATAGACTTCGGC
>JABAOD010009936.1_pt1 | contig 25895 bp, 23 predicted proteins | sample 7062151 | NCBI WGS metagenome assembly JABAOD01 (sample SAMN14538626, study PRJNA623070) | marine sediment metagenome | biome: marine biome [ENVO:00000428]; feature: marine pelagic biome [ENVO:01000023]; material: deep marine sediment [ENVO:00002113] | place: India: Gulf of Khambhat ... | reverse complement strand
ACCATCATGCGCATGGACGAGGGGCTGGATACCGGCCCGATGCTGCTGCAGGAGCGCATTCGGATCGGCCGCGACACCGATGCCGGCGAGCTCCATGATGCCCTCGCCACGCTGGGCGCGCGGCTGATCGTCGAGGCGCTCGACCGGCTCGAGGCCGGCGCGCTCACCGAGACCAAGCAGCCGGAGCACGGCGTGACCTACGCCGCCAAGATCGACAAGGCGGAGACCCGCATCGACTGGAGCCGCCCGGCCGCCGAGCTGGAGCGCCAGGTGAACGCGTTCTCGCCCTATCCCGGCGCCTGGTTCGAGCTCGACGGCGAGCGGGTCCGGGTGCTGTCGGCCGAGGCCAGGGCCGGCGACGGGCTGCCGGGCACCGTGCTCGACAGCCGGCTGACCGTGGCCTGCGGCGAGGGCGCGCTGCGCATCCTCGGCCTGCAGCTCGCAGGCAAGACCGCGATGGCCGCGGAATCCTTCCTGCGTGGCCGCTCGGTGCCGCGCGGCACCGTGCTGGCATGACCCGCTGGAAGATCACCCTGGAATACGACGGCGCCGGCTTCGTCGGCTGGCAGCGCCAGGAGAACGGCCTGTCGGTACAGCAGGTGCTGGAGGAGGCGGTCGCCGGCTTCGCCCAGGAGCACGTCACCCTGTTCGCCGCGGGGCGTACCGACAGCGGCGTGCACGCGCTGGGCCAGGTCGCCCATTTCGACCTTCAGAAGGAAACCGACGCGCTGACCGTGCGCGATGCGCTGAACTACCACTGCCGGCCGCACCCCGTCGTGGTGCTGGCGGCCGAGGCGGCGGCGGCCGACTTTCACGCGCGCTTTTCGGCCACCGGCCGGCACTACCTGTACCGAATCCTCAACCGCCGGGCGCCGCCGGCGCTCGACACCGGCCGGGTCTGGCACGTCGCGGTGCCGCTCGACGCCGGCGCGATGCACGAGGCCGCGCAGGTCCTCGTCGGCAATCACGATTTCTCCAGCTTCCGCGCCGCCGAATGCCAGGCCGACTCGCCGGTCAAGACGCTGGACGCGCTCGCCGTCAGCCGCATGGCCGAGGAGATCCACATCACCGCCGCCGCGCGCTCGTTCCTGCACAACCAGATCCGCATCCTCGCCGGCACGCTGAGGCTGGTGGGAGAGGGCAAGTGGGCCCGCGACGACGTCCGCAGGGCCCTCGATTGCCGCGACCGCGCCGCCGCCGGCGCGACGGCGCCGCCCGAGGGCCTGTACCTGACGCGCATCGAGTACTGAAGGGTCGCTCTGACTTCAGGCCGTATTGACCGCCTCCCGATGATCTCCTTTTCCCACCGCCACCGGTCGGTCCACCCCCTCCCCAACCCCTCCCCCATGGGACGATTGCGGACACCTTCGAGCGCTCGCGCGAGGGAGAGGGGCCCCGCCGGCACAGGCGGGATGAAGAGCCCCTCTCCCCTGCGCGGATGGCTGCGACGACGCCCGGTAGGGCCATGGGGGAGGGGTTGGGGAGGGGGAGAACGCGCCGACGCGCCGACTGTGGCAGAACCTCCAGCAGCGCGAGCAGGCGTGCGCCCGCCTCAAAGGGCGAGGTCGCGCCGCAATCGCGCGCATACGGAGGCGGTCAGCAGGTCGAATGGAACAGGCCGCCGACCGGGCTCTCTTCCGCCAGCTCGTTGTAGCGCGCGACGGCCTTTTCGGTCTGCAGGATTTCGACGGCGATGCCCGTGCGGGCCAAGAGGTCGAGGGTCTCCGGGCAGGTCTGCAGCCGCTCCCAGATGCCGCGCGACAGCACCACGGTCGTGGCGCCGTGCTCCAGCAGCTCGGCGACGTCGGCCGGCTGGATGCCGGGCACGTGGTGCGTGCCGGTCTCCGCCCAGTCCCATTCGCGGCCGCCGCCGGGCCACAGCTTGGCGTCCCGGAACGTCCGCCCGTCGGCGGTCTCGATGCGGCCCCATGAGAGATTGGCGATCCGCGGCGAGGCCGGTGCGTCGGTGGCCATGGTCAGGCGCTTCCGTCGATTGCGGACGGGGCATGGTACCACGATGGTGCGGGACAAGCGAAGGCCCGGCGCACACCGCCGCCGGGCCCCGGTATGGACGGCTTGGCTGTCCTAGAGTGCCGTCGCCAGGATCAGCGCCTTGATCGTGGTCACGAAGCTGAACTCGGCCGCAACCAGCAGCGCCGCGTAGCCGCCGTTAATGCCCAGCGCATGGCGCATCACGAACCAGTGGTAGCTCCACAGGACGACGAGGACCGTCAGCGCCACCGGCGCGGCCGACGCGGCGGGGATCAAGCCGGCGTAATGCAGGGCGACGAACAGCAGGCCGACCAGCACATAGGTCACCCGCATCCAGTTGTAGGCGGCGATATAGCGGAAGAAGTTCCTGTCGCACGCCTCGTCCAGATACGGCGTGATGCGGTCGAGCACCAGCGGCCAGGCCACGAACCAGCACAGCACGAAGATGCAGAACTCGGCCACGGTCGCGTTGAACAGGCCGGCCTCGGCGGCCAGTGTGGCGAAGTTTCGCACGTCTTCCGACGGATTGAGGAACTCGATCGTGGTGCCGAGCATGTACAGCGGCAGGACGATCAGGGCGGCCCAGTAGGACTTGACCGCAGCCATGTAGGTGTTGTCGAAAAGCTGCGCCGCGCGCTTGTCGCGAAGGAACATGTACCACGCGGCGAAGATGCCGCGGGTCGCTTCCTCGACGGTGATGATGTACGCCACGATTAGGTGTCCCGGTCCGGTTTGTTCTGTCGATTTGGCGCAATCCTATAGGGAAATCGTTACCAACCCGCTAACGGGCGCCGAATTTCCGCATCTGGCGGGCCGCCGTCCCGCTGCCTTGGCACCGGCGCCGCGCCGCCCGGGCGATCGCCGGTCAGGTGATGGTCGCGGTGCTGGCGATCTCGATGAGCACGGAGAGGATGAACTCCGCGGCGACGAGGACGGCCGCGAAACCGCCGTTGACGTCGAGGGCCTTGCGCAGGATGAACCAGTGATAGGCCCACATCACGGTCAGAATCGTGAACGAGAACAGCACCATGACCTGCTTCGAGGCGATCCCGGAGTAATCGACGACGGCATACAGCATGTGCAGCATCACGATGACGACCGCCGACCAGTTGTAGGCCGCGAGGTAACGGAAGAAGTACCGGCTGCTGTCGAGGAACGTGGCGATGCCGTGCATCAGCACCGGCCAGGCGGTCCAGTGGATGACATAGAAGACGGCGAGGCCGGCGAGCGTCCTGGCCAGGCCCGCCTTTTCCACGAGGACGCCGAAATTGCCCGGGGCATTGGTCGGGGTTGCATGCTGCAGCGCCCAGATCGCGAACAGCGCCGGCAGGATGAGGGCCGCGCACCAGAACGATTTCAGCGCCCCGCCGCGGCTGTCGTCGATCAGCGCCACCGCCTTGTCGTCCCACAGGAACAGGCGCCAGGCGACGAATACGCCGGTCGTCATGTCGTCCAGTCTGATGGGGCTGGCCACGCCGCGATCCTCTCCGCCGGATGCTGTGGAGGATGGCGCCATGATACGGCGCAACGGTTACCCGTCCGCTAACGGCGGCGCTGCGGATCAGGCTGCGAAATACCGCTCCAGCACCGCCTCGTAGATGGCGGTGAGCGCCTCGAGATCGGCGATCGCCACGTGCTCGTCGATCTTGTGCATGGTCTGCCCGACGAGGCCGAAATCGAGCACCGGGCAGTAATCCTTGATGAACCGGGAATCGGAGGTGCCGCCGGTCGTGCTCAGCGCCGGCCTGCGGCCGGTGACCGCTTGCACGGCATCGCCGACGAGGTCGCTGAGCGGGCCCGGCGGCGTGTAAAAGGACTCGCCGCTGACCGAAACCTCCAGGTCGTACGCCGCGCCGTCGGCGGCGGCGTCGAGCCGGGTGCGGAGCAGGTCGCTCACACCGTCGGACGTGTGCAGGTCGTTGAAGCGGACGTTGAAGGCGGCGCGGGCCGTGCCGGGAATCACGTTGGTCGCCTCGCCGCCGGATTCGATGCCGGTGACCGCGAGCGTCGACGGCTGGAAGTGCGTCGAGCCCTCGTCGAGCGGCGCCGCGATCAGCGCGTCGAGCATGCGCACCAGCCGGTGCGCGGCGTTATCGGCGAGGTGCGGATAGGCCGAATGCCCCTGCGTGCCGTGCACCGTCAGCACCGCGTTGAGGCTGCCGCGGCGGCCGATCTTGATCATCTCGCCGAGCACCTCGGGGTTGGTCGGCTCGCCGGTGATGCAGGCGTCGAGCATTTCGCCGCGCGCCTCGAGCCAGCGCAGCACCTTGACCGTGCCGTTGATCGCCGGGCCCTCCTCGTCGCCGGTGATCAGCAGGCTGATCGAGCCGGCCGGCCGGCCCTTCGCGAGACGGCGCGCCGCGGCGGCAACGAAGCAGGCGATCGCGCCCTTCATGTCGGCGGCGCCGCGGCCCCAGACCGCGCCGTCGCGCAGCTCGCCCGAGAACGGCGCCGCGCTCCAGCGCTCCTGCGGGCCGGTCGGCACCACGTCGGTGTGGCCGGCGAAGCACAGATTCGGTGCGTCCTCGCCGATGCGCGCATAGAGGTTGTCGACGTCCGGCGTGCCCTGCTCCGAGAAGTTCAGCCGCTGGCAGGTGAACCCGAGCCCTTCGAGGACGCCCTGCAGCAGGTCGAGCGCCCCGCCGTCGGCCGGCGTTACGCTGGGGCAGTGGATCAGCTCCTGGGTGAGTTGGACCGGGTCGATCATGGGCGCCGAGCAACCTCCCCCTTGGAGACGGGCCTCCGGCCCTCTTCAGGGTGAGGCGCCACCATTTGTACCCTCACCCTGAGGAGGCGCGGAGCGCCGTCTCGAAGGGTGAGATCGCACCGGCGCCGGGTCACCGCCCTAGTCCCGCAGCAAATCGTTGATCGAGGTCTTGGACCGGGTGCGCTCGTCGACGCGCTTGACGATCACCGCGCAGTAGAGGCCCGGGCCCGGCGAGCCGTCGGGCAGCGGCTTGCCGGGCATGGTGCCGGAGACGACCACCGAGTAGGCCGGCACGCGGCCCATGAAGACCTCGCCCGTGGTGCGGTCGACGATCCGGGTCGAGGCGCCGAGATAGACGCCCATCGACAGCACCGAGCCCTCCTCGACGATGACGCCCTCGGCGACCTCGGCGCGGGCGCCGATGAAGCAGTTGTCCTCGATGATCACCGGCCCGGCCTGCAGCGGCTCCAGCACGCCGCCGATGCCGGCGCCGCCGGAGATGTGGCAGTTCTTGCCGATCTGGGCGCAGGAGCCGACGGTCGCCCAGGTGTCGACCATGGTGCCGGAATCGACATAGGCGCCGAGGTTGACGAAGCTCGGCATCAGCACGACGCCCGGCGCGATATAGGCGGAGCGCCGCACGACGCAGTTCGGCACGGCGCGGAAGCCGGCGGCACGGAAGCGGTTCTCGCCCCAGCCGGCGAATTTCGACGGCACCTTGTCCCACCAGGCGGCGTCGCCCGGCCCGCCCGCGATCGGCGCCATGTCGTTGAGCCGGAACGACAGCAGCACCGCCTTCTTGAGCCACTGGTTGACGATCCAGCCGTCCGGGCCCTTCTCGGCGACGCGCGCCGCGCCCGCATCCAGCAGCTCGAGCGCCGCCTCGACGGCGTCGCGCACCGGCCCGCTCGTCTTGAGCCCGATATTGGCCCGGTCCTCCCAGGCGGCATCGATGGTCGCTTGCAGCTCGGCGCGGCTCATGGCGTCGGTGTCCCCCTATGCATCGTTGTCCGTCGTGCCCCGGAATCGGCGGCGACAATGGTGCGCCAGCCTCGGCCTGTCAAGCGGGCGGGCGGCGCGATGCGCGGATAAGGGGTCGGTCAGTCCGGCAGACCGGCGTCGCCGAGGGCGTCGGCGAGGTGCTCGATGACGGCCGCCGCCCCGAACGGGTTCTCCCGGCACTTGGCGCACGACATTCCCGGCGCATGCGCAAGGAGGTCGTTTACCGCGACGCGCGCCTCGTCCCGCCGTCCGAGCCTGGACAGGACCGCAGCATGACAGGCCAGCGTCATCGACCTCGGAGTCGGGCCGCGGCGCGCCCGCTGTGCCCATTCGAGAGCCTCCTCATAGCGCTCCAGCCCGAACAGCACGAAGGCCCGGCCATAATCGGTCCAGCGCCCATCGCGGTCGAGCAGCTGGCGATCGATCAGATCGCGGATATCGGACCCGGCGACGGCGATCTTCCGGCCATTCCAGTGGCTGACCCGCGCGCCGTGCAGGTCGATGGCGGGCCAGTCCCCATCGGATTCCAGCATCTCGGCGGCCAGGCGCAGGACTTCGTTGCCGGACTCGAAACGCCTGCCCGGCGGTTGATGCGGCTGTGGTGTCAGCAACAGCTTCACGGGACCACCCGTTTACGCCGCCGACCGGCCGTCACTGTGCAGCGCCCGCCCGGCCGCAGCCGTGAACGGGCCCTGACGGACCATGTCTTCGGGCAGCCAGATCGCTGCCGTGGTGCCGATACCGAGCGTGCTGGTCAGCGTCAACCTGCCGCCATGTGCTTCGATCATCTTCTTGGTCAGCGGCAGCCCCAGGCCGACACCGCCATTGATTCGCGCCATCGACGACTCGACGCGTTCGAACGGCTCCATCACGCGGGCGATATGGTCTTGCGGAATGCCGATACCGGTGTCGCTCACCGCGATCTCGATCGACGAGTCGTTCAGCGTGTCGACGGCGATCGAGATTTCGCCTTCCTGGTCTGTGTACTTCACCGCGTTGGAGATCAGGTTGATCAGCACCTGGCGGAGCAGCTGACGATCACCGAGGATGACGAGCTCTTTGTCCGGACGCTCGTTGCGGAAGGAGATCTTCTTTTCCTTCATGGGTTTGCTGAGCATGGCGGCGGCTTCTTCCGTCAGATCGACATAGTTGATCTCCTGCGGCTCGAGTTCGAGCTTGCCGGCTTCGATCTTCGAGATGTCGAGGATGTCGTTGATGATCTGCAGCAGATGCATTCCGCTCTGCTCGATGTCCCTGCCGTATTCGACATATCTCGCGTGCCCCACCGGCCCCACCGCCTCGAGGTTGATCATCTGCGAGAATCCGATGATCGCGTTCAGCGGCGTGCGCAACTCGTGACTCATCGTGGCCAGGAACTCGGACTTGGCGCGGTTGGCGGCTTCCGCGTCCTCCTTTGCCGAACTGATTCGCGCGATCGAGAATTCGTAGAGGCCGATGTACGCCGACGCCATGGCGGTGAGGTATCCGGCGGCGCAGACGAACAGGATCAGGGTGATGACGCCGGTATCGTCGGTTCCGAAACTCTGGGGAAAATCGTGGCCGGCAAGATAGAGGCCGCCCAGGATCACAAAACCGAGGGCAAAGCTCAGCAAGGCGATGATGCGATAGGCGCCGTCGACGAAGAACATGGCGACGATCGGCACCGTCAGCGTCCACGAAAGGGCGGGGGACTGGATGCCGCCGTAATGATAGGAAACGAAAAAGATCAGGACCACGAAATGGAGCAGCGAGGCCAGACCGATTTCGCGTTTCGCCTTCGTCCAACGCAACAGGAAGGGGAACACCAGGAACAGAAGATCTCCGACCAGCAGGGTCCACGCGGCCAGACTGGGATATTTGATGAGCAGCGACACGGCGATCATCGCGCCCAGCGGCGGACCGCAGACATGGCTGATCACGAAAGCGCGCAACCGACGATGCTCTTCCTCGCTTTCGCGCAGATCGTCGGGGATGAACCAGTCCAGGAATGCGGCGAAGCGTCCGTCGGAAATGTGGAGAAGCGTCATGTCGCCAACAGACCCTCCCTGAAAAAACCCCCTATCAGGCCACATTGCTCGCCCATCCGTTAATATTTCATCAATATCCGGGCCGCCGGCCCGCGAAAATTAAATATATGGTTAAGGCACTTCGTTAATTTTCCGTTAATTGATTAAGATTTGTGGAATCGAAAATGGTTTTAAGAATTTTCTATTTGGTTGTGCCGCGAAAAGATTCGGAATTTTCAGGGAAATCCAAGAAATTCCTTTGTATACCGGAATATTTTTTGGTTAATATCAATTACTTTCCTGTTCATCTGTCGCGACTATTGTGTATGAATACTAATTTCAGAACCGTTGCGACGGAATCGCAACGCCTGTATAATTTCCGGCACCTGCAACAACTTCGATCATCCGCAAGTGTTCGATGTGTGGAAACGTGTAGTACGAGCGGTAATGCAATCAATGCGAGTAAACGCAACACATGCATTCAAGGGGCAAAAAGCACACGTCCAGCGGGGGCCTGGCATCACTGCGCAACCGAATTGACCGTCATTTCGAGCTGTATCCCAACGGTCACGTTGTCCATGGCCGCGCCGCGACGGAGTCCGATATCATATTGTCGGGCAACGATTATCTCGCCATCGGCAACGATCCGAGGATCGCGCGCAGGCAGATCGACTCGCTGGCGGAGCTGCGCGAGAACGTCTTCATGTCCGGCGTCTACACGCAGTTTCTCGACGCACAACTCCGGTTGGAAGAAGCCTACGCCGCCTGGCTGGCCGCGGAAGCGGCGGTGCTGTGCCAATCGGGCTTCGCAGCCAACGAGGGTCTGATTCAGGCCACGGCGGGGCCGGACACGCCCGTCTATATCGATATGTTCGCCCATGCCTCGATCTGGCAAGGCGCCGCGGTCGCCGACGCGCCGGCCTACGCGTTCCGGCACAACGATGCGGAACACCTGCGCCGCCAGGTCGCCAGGCACGGCCCGGGTGTCGTCGCGGTGGAGGCGATCTACAGCACCATCGGCGACATGTGCCGGCTGCACGACATTCTCGACGTCTGCGAAGAAACTGGCTCGATGCTGATCGTCGACGAATCCCATTCGATCGGCGTGATCGGCTTTCAAGGCGAGGGCGTGGTCAGCCACCTCGGTCTCGCCGGACGCGTGCCGTTTCGCGTCTTCAGCCTGTCGAAAGCCCTGGTCGGGCGTGGCGGCGTCGTCGTCGGACCGGCCCGCTTCGCCGAGTATTTCCGCTATGAATCCGCCGCGTCGGTGTTCTCCTCCGCGGTCTTCCCCAACGAGGTGGCCCGGTTCGAAGAGACCTTGTCCGTGGTGCGCGGGGAGGCGCGTCGGCGCGCGCGACTGGCGGGCTTGAGCGAACGGTTGCGCAACGGCCTGCTGCAACGGGGCTACGAGGTCTCGTGCAGCGAGAGCCAGATCATACCGCTGGTCGCCGGCCCGCAACGCGCAACCGCCCGGCTGCGCGACGCCCTGGAAGCGAACGGCGTCATCGGATCGGTGTTCTGTGCCCCGGCCACGCCGCGCAACCGATCCCTGGTCAGGCTGTGCGTCCACAGCGACCTGGCCGACTCGGCCATCGACCGCATGCTCGATGTGTTCTCGAAAATCCGCGACCGGGTCCGCCCCAACCGATGGCCGGCCATGCCCGGTGGACCCGCGGGACGCGGCGCGGCCCCGGGCCGGCGCAAGGCCGGCCTGGCACCCTGGGCCGCAGGTATCTGAGCGGACGCGGCTTACGTCGCCCCCACGACCCGCTCTAACCAGCCGGTCAGGTCCTCGGTCGCGTGATGGATATGGGCGGGGTCGTCGCCCTCGTCGCCGGACCAGTCGTAATGGGTGCGCACCCACACCGTGGTCATGCCCATGGCGGCGGCCGGGGCGAGGTTGGCGGCCATGTCGTCGAGCATCACCGCACCGCCCGGCACGATGTCTTATTCCCTAATGATCCGCACGTCGTGCACCAGTCGGCATTCGGCGCCGAGGTCGGCCAGGGAGCCCCGGACGAACCCGATGAGGTCGAGATTCGACTCGCGGCGGTTCGTATCGAACGCGATCAGCCGCGCAATCATGTCGAGGCTCTGCGGCTTGCGCGACTTCGCGCTCATGAGCGGGTTTTCCTGGTCGTCATGGGCCGACATCCCTCTTCGCGCAATTTGAATCCTGCCGTGCTTTCGGCGTAACGGCAGTGACGGCGGTCACACTGGCATCGTTTTGTCCCGGGCCTTCGCGCCCGCCGCTTCCGCCTGGGCCATCCAGAATTGCATGTCCATGTCACGGTACAACGCCGCAGCGGTCGTTAGGTGCTCCTGACCCGCCGGCCGCTTGCCGCTGCGCAGGTAGAGCCGGCCAAGGCCGAGGTGCGCGTGGGCGGCGAGTGGGCGCATGCCCCGCTCCTCCGCCAAGTCCAAGGCACGTCGGTATTGCGCCTTGGCCCCGGCTCGGTCAGGGGGATTGCGGCGTGCCCCGATATTTCCCCGCAGTTGGCAGACCCAGCCTTCGGTGCCGCGGAATCCGCGCGCCGCAGCGAACTCGGCGACCGCCGCGGTGGCGGCCTCGGCCTCGTCGAGCCGGCCGGCCAGCAGATAGCCGGCGCCGAGAGCGGTTCGCGCGCTCGCGGTATCAAAGATCCGGACCGAGGAGTCCTGGCCGCGATCCGCCTCCAACAGCGGCCAGGCCTCGGCAAGCTGCCCATCGAGCGCATAAGCCAGGCCCAGCAGGGCAGCGGCCGTCGGTTGGATTACGCCGAGGTCCCAGACCCGGCAGAGTCCGACACCGCGGGAGAGTGCCGGGATCGCTTGGTCGAGCGCACCCCGGAGCAGTTCGACCTGGCCGACCCCGAGGCAGCCTGCGGCCACGCTGTATGGCTGGTCAGCGGCCTCGGCGATTGACAGCGCATCCTCGGCGTGCCTTAGCGCCTCGGCGAACTCGCCCCGTTCAGCGAGCGACCAGGCGAGCCAGATGCGCGAGAGCACCGAGGGTAGGCCGGTGAGGCCGAGCCGCTGGTGCGCCCGCTCACCTTCGAGGAGCGCGATGTTGGGCAGGCAGCTCTCAATCGCGCGCCGATATTCGCCGGAGTTGAAGTGGCCCTGCCCGAGGAAGAAATTGACCGCGACGGAGAGCGCAAAGTCGTCGAGTGCCGAGGCGATGGCCCGTGCGCGTTGCCCAACCGTGTTGGCCTGCGCCGGGTCGCCCATCCGCCAGAGGTACTGGCTCAGATAGCCGGAGGCCCAGCCCAGTCGGACCTGGTCGCCCAGGGTGGTTGCCAGTTTCTCGGCTTCGCGCAGAAGCTCGAAGACTCGGTCGTGCTCGCCTAGCGCCTGCAGCGAGCTCCGGATCTCGAATCGCAGGTCGATCCCCTGCTGCAAGGTATCGAGCGTTTCGGGCAGTCGGCCGAGCGCGCCCAACGCCTGCTCAAAACTTTGGGCAGCCTCGCGGTAGGCACTGCGCCCCGCTGCCTTTGCCCCCGACTGGTGCAGGAAGTCCATCGCCCGGTCCCAGTGCTCGGCGCGCAGGGCGTGGTGCGCCAATCGCTCGACGTGCTCTACCAAACGGCCGGCATAGTGCCGTTCGATCGCGTCGACGATCCGCCCGTGCAACGCGCGCCGTCTCGCGGCGAGGAGGCCTGCGTAGGTGACCTCGTGGGTGTGCGCGTGCTTGAAGGTGTACTCGAGGTCTGGAAAAAGGCTTGTCTCGTAGAGANNGTCTGGGAACAGGCAGGACTCGTAAAGGAATTCGTTTTCCTGGAGACGCGCAAGCCCGCGGCGCAGCGAATCCTCCGGCAAGTCGGCGATCGCCTCCAGGATCGGGTAGGGGACGTCCTTACCGATCACCGAGGCAGCTTGCAGGAGCTGCTTGTCTTCGCGCGCCAGGCAGTCAATGCGCGCCACCAGAACGCCCTGCACCGTATCCGGCACGTCTATTGACACGACGTCCCGGGTCAGCCGGTAGGCGCCCGGATCGCCGGCGAGCACGCCGGTCTCGACCAGGGTGCGGACGCTCTCCTCGACGAAGAACGGGTTGCCCTCGGTGCGCGCGACGAGCATCCGCTTGAGCGGTGCCAGCTCAGCTTCGTGGCCGAGCAGCGCATTCAACAGCTCGGTCGCGCTATCCGGTGGCAGCGGATCAATGCGGTGCTGGTTGTAGTAGGTCTTGCTGCCCCATGTGTGGTGGTACTCGGGGCGATAGTTGACCAGAAGTAGGACCCGCACCGCCGGCAAGCTCTCGATGAAGCTGTCGAGGAAAGCCTGGCTCTCACCGTCGATCCAGTGCAAGTCCTCTATGACCACGACCAGCGGCTGGACCCGGCTTTCCTGCAACAGTAGAACCCGCACTGCCTCCAGCGTGCGCTGACGCCGCCGCGTCGGATCCAGCGCCTCCCAGGCCGGGTCCTCGACCGGTACATCGAGCAAGTCGAACAGCGCCGGCAGGACCGGCTTCAACGCCTCGTCCAGTGTCAGCAGCTTGCCCGTGACCTTCTCTCGGATGCATCGGGCGTCGTCGCGATTTTCGACGTCGAAGTAGGCCTTAAGCAGCTCGACCATGGGAAAATACGCTGTTGACTTGCCATAGGAGACCGAGCGGGTCTCCAGGATCAGCGCACCCTTCGTGCGGTGCGAGCGGGTGAACTCGTAGAACAGCCGCGACTTGCCCACACCCGCCTCGCCGACCAGGGCGAAGACCTGACCCTGGCCATGGGCGGCACGGTCGAACGCCCGGGCGAGCGCCCCAATCTCGGTGTCGCGGCCGACGAAGCGGGTCAGGCCGCGGGCGACCGCGGCCTGGAATCGGGAGCGCGTCGGCGTGGCGCCCACGAGCTCATAGATCTCGACCGGCCGTGCCAATCCCTTGACCGGCACCGGGCCGAGCGGATCGACCTTGATGAAGCCCTCGGCCAGATGCAGCGTGTTCTGCGTCAGGCGGATCGTCCCCGGCACGGCGAGCTGCTCCATGCGGCCGGCCAGATGAGTGGTTGCGCCGATTGCGTCGTAGTCCATGGAGAGGTCATTGCCGATCGTGCGGACCACAACCTCACCCGAGTTGAGACCAACGCGGACCTGCGGCTCGACGCCGAACTCGGCGCGCGCCCGCGCCGCGGCGCGCCGGGCCGCGTCCTGCATCGCCAGGGCTGCATAGCAGGCCCGCACCGCGTGGTCCTCATGCGCCAGCGGCGCCCCGAACAGGGCCATGATGCCGTCGCCGAGGACCTGGTTGACCGTGCCCTCGTAGCGGTGCACCGCGTCCATCATCGTGCGTAGCCCGGCGTCGAGCAGCCGGTGGGCATGTTCCGGATCGCTGCCCTCGATCAGCTCAAGCGAGCCCTTCATGTCGGCGAAGAGCACCGTGACCTGCTTGCGCTCGCCCTCCAGCGCGCTACGCGAGGTCAGGATCCGGCTGGCGAGGTGTTTGGGGGTAAAGCTCTCGGGCGCGGCGAAGCGCGGCGCTTTCGTAGTCCGGTCCAAAGCCGTGCCGCACTCGCCGCAGAACTTCTGCCCGGGCGGGCTCGCGGCGCCGCAGGCCTGGCAGCTGAGAGCCAGTGCCGAGCCACATTCGCCGCAGTACTTCTGGTCTGCGGGGATTTCCTTCTGGCACCGGGGGCACTTCATTCGCGGCCTCGCGCGAGCTTGGTGCGCCACGCGTAACCAGCGCGTCACCGTGCAGGGAAAATAGCACGGAGACAAGGATTAGCGGCGCACACCCGTTTCAATTAGGCAGTATGCCACCGAGGAGGCAGCCGGTCCACGCTCCGCGCGGCACGCCAGTTCCGGCGCGTCTGCAAGGGGCCATGCAACGGCCGGACTACAAGCCGACATGCGAGACCACTTCCAACCGTCGCCACGATCAGATCCAAAGTCAGGCGGCACCGCATCACCCCGCCCCCGCGACTCCCTTGAGCCACGCCGTCAGATCATAGGTCGCGTGGTGCACATGTGGATGGTCATCCGTGCGGCTGGACGACCCGTCCCAGTAAGTGCGCACCCACACCGTGGTCATGCCCATGGCGGCGGCCGGGGCGAGGTTGGCGGCCATGTCGTCGAGCATCACCGCGCCGCCGGGCACGAAGCCGTAGTCCTTGACGATCCGCGCATAGGGCAAGGGGTCGGGCTTCGGCAGGTAGTCCGCGTCGGCGATGTCGAAGATGGCCTCGAAGTGACGGGAAACGCCGAGCCGCCCGAGGATGTTCTCGGCATGGCCGCTATCGGCGTTGGTGAAGATCAGCTTGCGCCCCGGAAGGCGCGCCAGCGCCGCGTCCAGCACCGGGTTCGGCGTGACCGCGCTGACGTCGATGTCGTGCACGAAACCGAGGAAGTCGTGCGGGTCGATGCGGTGCTCCTTCATCAGCCCGGACAGGGTCGTCCCGTAGGTCACGAAATAGTGCCGGCGCAGCCGCGCCGCCGCGTCCTCGTCGATCGACAGGAGGCCCATGATATAGGCGTTCATCTTCACGTGGATCTGGTCGAACAGCCGGCAATCCGCCGGGTACAGCGTGTTGTCGAGGTCGAACAGCCAGACCTCCGCCGCGGCCAGCGCCCGTCGCTGTTCCTCGGTCATCGGATCTTCCCCGCTGCTCCGGCCCGCTCTCCCATCCGGCCGCCCATAGCATACGATACCGTTGGGCGGCCGGGTGGGGGAGCGGGCCGGTGCCGACTTGAAATCATGGGCCTCAGCCCCGGATCAGGGTGCCGGAGCCGTCCGGCGTGAACATCTCGAGCAGCATGGTGTGCGGGACGCGCCCGTCGAGGATGACCGCCGCCTTGACGCCGTCGGCGATCGCCTGGATGCAGGTCTCGATCTTGGGGATCATGCCGCCGCTGAACGTGCCGTCCTCGATGCAGCCGCGCGCCTCCTCGACCGTCATCTCGTGGATCAGCTCGCCGGACTTGTCGAGCACGCCCTCGACGTCGGTCAGCAGCAGCAGCCGCTCCGCCCGCATGGCGCCGGCCACCGCGCCGGCCGCGGTGTCGGCGTTGATGTTGTAGGTCTGGCCCTCGCCGTCGGCGCCGATCGGCGCCACGACCGGGATGAAGCCGGCGGCGTCCAGCGCCTCCAGGAGCTGCGGGTCGACGGTCTGCGGCTCGCCGACATAGCCGAGGTCGAGGATCTTCTCGATGTTGGAGTCCGGGTCGCGCTTGGTGCGCCGCAGCTTGCGGGCGCGAATGAGACCGGCGTCCTTGCCCGAGACGCCGACGGCGCGCCCGCCGGCCGCGTTGATCCCGGCGACGATGCGCTTGTTCAAGAGGCCCGACAGCACCATCTCGGCGACCTCCATGGTCGGCTCGTCGGTCACCCGCAGCCCGTCGACGAACTCCGTTTCGATCGCCAGGCGCTGCAGCATGCTGCCGATCTGCGGGCCGCCGCCGTGCACCACGACCGGGTTGATGCCGACCTGCTTCAGCAGCGCGATGTCGTGCGCGAACTCCGAGGCCAGCATGTCGTCGCCCATCGCATGGCCGCCGTACTTGACGACGATGGTCTTGTCGGAATAGCGGCGCATGAAGGGCAGGGCGTCGGTCAGGATGCCCGCCTTCTCCAGCCAGTCCTTCTGCCGCTTCGCCTTGTCGCTCATCGCCCCGGTCCCCGCCGTTTCCAAGCGGCCCTGTTTACCGCAAAGCCTGGTCGCTGGCCAGCGATGCGAGCAGCGCCCGCAGCGTCGCGATGCCGTCGCCCCTGGTGGCGCTGGTCGCGACGATCCCGGGGCTGGCCGCGGCGCGCCGGGCGATCTCGCCGGCGATCCCGGCGCGGCGCCGTTCGAGCTCGCCGGGTTTCAGCTTGTCGGACTTGGTGAGCACGATCTGGTAGGCGACCGCGGCCGCGTCGAGGAGGTCCATGACCTGCCGGTCGGACGGCTTGACGCCGTGCCGGGCATCGATCAGCAGGCACAGCCGGCGCAACCCGACGCGGCCCTTCAGGTACAGCCGGATCAGCCGGTTCCAGCGGTCGACGTCGCCCTTCGGCGCCTTCGCGTAGCCGTAGCCGGGCAGGTCGACCAGCATCAGCCGGCCGCCGAGGTCGAAGAAGTTGAGCTGCTGCGTGCGGCCCGGCGTGTTGCTGGTGCGGGCCAGCGTCCGGCGCCCGGTGAGCGCGTTGATCAGGCTCGACTTGCCGACGTTGGAGCGGCCGGCGAAGGCGACCTCCGGCAGCGTGTCCGGCGGCAGGTCGGCGGCGCGCGCAACGCCGGTGACGAACCGGCATTCGCCGGCGAACAGCAGTCGGCCGGCCTCAAGCGCGCTGTCGTCATTTCCGCCGGCGGCGCTGTCCCTTGGCCTTCTTGCCGCGGGTTTTGCCATGGCGATGTTCCACGCTCGGTTTCGGCTCGTTGCTGACGTCCGGCGCCGCGGGCGGTTCCGCAGCGGACGACTGCGGCATCTCGGCCGACTCCCGCGCGGCCGGGGCTTCCTCGGCGTGCGGCTTCGGCTTGGGCTTGATCCCGGAGAGCTCCGGATAGTCGCGCTCGACGCCGCGCTTGATGAGCCACTGCTGGCCGATCGTCAAAACGTTGCTCCACGTCCAGTAGATCACCAGCCCGGCCGGGAACTTGGCGAGGATGAAGGTGAAGATGAACGGCAGCATCATCATGATCCGCGCCTGGGTCGGATCGGGCGGGGCCGGGCTCAGCTTCTGCTGCAGGTACATCGTGATGCCCATCAGCAGCGGCCAGATGCCGATATTGACGATGTCGAGGATCGCCGGCACGTTCCAGTCGATGAGCCCGAACAGGGTGAGGATGCCGAGCGGGTCGGGCGCCGACAGATCGCGGATCCAGCCGTAGAACGGCGCGTGCCGCATCTCGATCGACACGAACAGCACCTTGTAGAGCGAGAAGAAGATGATGATCGTCGGGATCATCGGCAGGCAGCCGGCGGCCGGGTTGACCTTCTCGCGCTTGAACAGGGCCATCTGCTCCTGCCCGAAGCGCATGCGGTCGTCGCCGTAGCGCTCCTTGAGCTCCTGGATCTTCGGCGCGAGCAGCTTCATCTTGCTCATCGACCGGTAGGCCTTGTTGTTGAGCGGGAACAGGATGCCGCGGAAGATCATGGTCAGCGCCAGGATGCCGAGGCCGAAATTGCCGAGCGCGCCGTGCAGCCAGTGCAGCAGGTAGAAGATCGGCTTGGTCAGGAAGTAGAACCAGCCGAAGTCGACCGCGAGGTCGAAGTTGGGGATGCCGAGCTCGGTCTCGTACCGGTCCAGCAGGGTGACTTCCTTGGCGCCGGCGAAGATGCGGCTGGTCACCTCCGCCGTGCCGCCGGCCGGAACGGTGACGGTCGGCGCGAGATAGTCGGCCTGGTATTTTTCCAGGCCGTTGGTCCGACCCATCCGGAAACTGGTCTGCACGGTCTGGTCCTGGTTCGGCACCAGCGCCACGAGCCAGTACTTGTCGGTGATGCCGAGCCATCCGCCGGTGGTTTCCTGGCGAATCGGGCTGCCCGGCTCGAGCTCGTCGTAATCGACCTCCTTGAGGGTCTCGTCGAACACGCCGAGCAGGCCCTCGTGGAGGATATAGAAGCCGAGGATGTCCGGCGTTCCGGTCCGCGAGATCAGGCTGTACGGGCTGAGCGTGACGGGCGACGGCCCGGTGTTCCGCACCCGCTGGGTGACGGTGAACATGTAGTTGTCGTCAAGCGCGATCACGCGCTCGAAGACCAGCCCGTCGCCCCGGTCCCAGGTCAGGGTCACCGGCCGGTCCGGGGTCAGCCGCTCGGACTCCGTCTGCCAGACGGCGTCGTGGCCGAGGAAGGTCCTGTCGCCGGTCAGCCAGCCGGTCTGCACATAGTACGGCCGCTCCATGCCGGTCGGTTTGAGCAGCACGATGTTGCGGCTGTTCGGATCGACGGTCTCGCGGTAGTCGCGCAGCGACAGATCGTCGATCCGGGCGCCGGTCAATGCGATCGAGCCGGTGAGCCGGCGCGATTCGATGGCAATGCGCGGCGTCGCCTTGAGGGCCTGCTCACGGGTCGTCACCGCGCCGAGGCCGGGGGTCTCCGCGCCGGTCGCCGGCAGCTCGACGCCGAGCTGCGGCTGCTCGCCGGCCTGCGGCGGCGCTTCGGCCTGCTCGGCCGCCTGGCGCTCCCGCTCCGCCTGCAACGCCCTTTGCTGGGGCTGGATGAACAGGAAGTTCCAGCCGAGCAGGATGGCGCCGGACAGGATGATCGCCAGGATGAGGTTCTTCTGATCGCTCATGGCCGACCGCCTTCCCGGCCGGGCGCGGCAATCCGGGCCGCCGGCGCGCCGACGTGGCTGCAGCCGTCATGCGGCGCGGCCTCCGGCACCGGATCGAATCCCCAGCCGCCCCAGGGATGGCAGCGCAGGATGCGGCGAAAGGTCAGCCAGCCGCCCTTGAGCGCGCCATGCCGCGCGATCGCCGTCATCCCATAGGCCGAACAGGACGGCCAGTACCGGCAATGCCCCGGGATCAGCGGCGATATGAACAGCTGATAGAACCGGATCGCACCGCGCATCATGGTAGCGGCAATCTTCATGAGCTGGCCTTCACGTCTTCTCCTTCCGGCATGCCGGGCGGCGGCGTTCCTGCATCCCCGGCGGCGCCGGCCTCGTCATCGCGCCACGCGCCGACCCGCTTGAGGGCCGCCTCGAGGTCTTCGAGCAGCGCCCGGAACGGACGCTTGATCGTGGCGCCGCGAGCGATCAGCACCAGGTCGAGGCCGGCCTTCGCGTGATCCGGCACGAGATGCCCGGCGACCGCCTTCAGCCGGCGCCGGGCGCGGTTTCGCTGCACCGCCCCGCCGACCTTCCGGCTTGCCGTGAATCCCACGCGCGTTATGCCGCCGACGCGGTCGCGACGGCGCACCTGCAGAACCAGTCCGGGCATCGCGCACTTGCGCCGCGCACCCGCAACTCGCAGGAAATCGGATCGCCGCTTCAGCCGCAGCACGGCTTACGGCCCGGGATCAGGCCGAAAGGCGCTTGCGGCCCTTGGCGCGACGGCGCGCAAGCACGCGCTGGCCGCCCTTGGTCGCCATACGGGACCGGAAACCGTGGCGGCGTTTGCGCACCAGACGACTGGGTTGATAAGTACGTTTCACGTCGCTCTCCAAGCGCAGGCGGGAATTACGGCCCGCTGTATAGAGACTTGCCTCTGGCAAGTCAATTGCGTGCGGCCGGGCGCGCTCACGGCCGTGTCACGGCATGGTGACTGGCGCCCGCAAATCGTTCAGACTAGATGTGGTGTCATGACGGAGGTTCAAGCGATAAATTCCGAGGGGCAAACCGAACCGGACCGGCACATGGGCGCTGCGGCGCCCGGAACCGACAGCCGCGCCCCGGTCCGGCACGACGCGGAAGGCAAGCCGAACGGCGAGATCAGGCTGCTGACGGCCCGACGGGTCATCCCGCTGGCGGTGATCGTCGGCGGCTTCGTCGCGTTCTTCGCCTTCGATCTCGATTCCTACATCACCTTCGAGACGCTCAAGCAGAACCGGCAATGGTTGATCGACCAGGTAGCGGCGCACAGGATGGCCGCGGTTCTGGCGTTCATTGCGATTTATGCGGCCTGCGTGACGTTCTCGCTGCCCGTGGCGGCCGTCGTCTCCATTTCCGGCGGGTTCCTGTTCGGTCTGTGGTTCGGCACCGTCTGGAACGTCATCGCGGCGACGCTGGGGGCCACCCTCCTGTTCCTGGCCGCGCGCACCGTGTTCGCCGACATCCTGCACAGCAAGGCCGGACCGTGGTTCCACAAGGTCGAGGCGGGTTTCCAGAAGAACGCCTTCAACTACCTGTTGTTCCTGCGACTGGTCCCCGCGTTTCCGTTCTTCGTGGTCAACCTGGTGCCCGCGTTTCTCGGCGTGCGGCTGCGCACATTCGTGCTCGCGACCTTCATCGGCATCATTCCCGGCGGCTTCGTGTACACCTCGGTCGGGGCCGGCCTGGGCAGCGTGTTCGACGCCGGCGAGGCGTTCAGCGTGAGCGGCATCCTGACCCCGGAAATCGTCACCGCGATGGTCGGGCTCGCCCTTCTCGCCCTCGTACCCGTTGCGATCCGCACCTGGCAGGCAAGGCGCCGCTGACGCCAGGCGCGTCCCGCGCGAAGGCCCGATTTTTCTTGAAATGCGCGCACCGGACGCGAAATGCTGTGCGGTGCCGCCCCGGTCGGGGCGCACCGACCCGGTGACCGCAACAGGCCGCAGCCCATGCACAGCCTCTCGGCGCGACTCCTCGTTCTGACCGTCTTCTTCGTCATGCTGAGCGAAGTGCTGATCTTCGTGCCGTCGGTCTCGCGCTTCCGCATCGAATGGCTGGGCGGCCGGATGAGCGCCGCCCACCTCGCCATGCTGGTCGTCGACGCAGCGCCGGACCGCGCGGTCGGCGAGATGCTGACGTCCGAGCTGCTCACCCAGGTCGGCGCCCACGTCGTGGTCATCCACCGCGCCGACATGCGGCTGGTGCTGAGCGGCGGGGCGCCGCCGCCGGTCGACGAGACGTTCTACCTCGCCACGCAGGGGACGTGGGACATGGTGCGCGACGCCCTCGCCGTCTACACGCGACGCGGCAACCGGATGATCCGCGTGATCGCGCCGTCGCCCGCGGACCCGGCGATCTCCATCGAGCTGGTGCTGGACGAGGCGCCGCTGCGCAGCCGGATGATCGGCTACGGCCTCAACATCTTCGGGCTGTCGGTCGTGATCTCGCTGATCACCGCCTCGCTGGTGTACCTGTCGCTGCACTGGCTGCTGGTGCGGCCGATGCGCCGCATCATCGGCAGCATGGCCGAATTCAGCGAGGATCCCGAGGATGCGACGCGCATCATCGAGCCGTCCGGCGGCCGCGACGAGATCGGCGTCGCCGAGCAACAGCTGGCCGCCATGCAGCGCGAGCTGCGCGCGGCGCTGACGCAGAAGGGGCACCTTGCCGCGCTCGGCACCGCAGTGGCCAAGATCAACCACGACCTGCGGGGCATCCTGTCCTCGGCGCTGCTGGTGTCCGACCGGCTCGAGACGAGCGGCGACCCCGACGTGCAGCGCCTCGCCCCGACCGTGATCACGGCGATCGAGCGCGCCGTTGCGATGTGCAGCCAGACCCTCGACTATGTCGGCCAGGGCGCGCCGGAGGGCAGACGCACGCGCTTCCCGCTGCAGCCGCTGGTCGACGAGATCAAGACGTCGATGGAGGCGCCGGCGCGCGGCGGCCTGCAGGTGGAGAACCGGATCCCCGGCTCCCTCGTGGTGAGCGGCGACCGCGACCAGATCTACCGGATCCTCAACAACGTCGTGCGCAACGCGGCCGAGGCCGGGGCGGACTCGATCACCGTGTCCGCCGAGACGCGCGGCGACGGCGTCGAAATCGACCTCGCGGATGACGGCCCGGGCCTGCCGCCGCGGGCTCGGGAAAAGCTGTTCCAGCCGTTCGAGGGCTCGGCGCGCGCCGGCGGCACCGGCCTCGGCCTGGCCATCGCGCGCGAGCTGGCGCGCGGCCACGGCGGCGATCTCGCGCTGCTGTCGACCGGCCCGGACGGCACCGCATTCCGCCTGACGATCCCGCTGGACACGGTTCATCACGGTTCAGTGACAAAATCGGCGGCGCCGGCGTGAGCCGGTGTATGATAGCCACACAAACCCCCTCATCGGCCCTGGGACGGCCGGCCCGGTATTGAAGCGGGCCGCCGTCCCTTTTTGCGCGCGGCCGTGCGGGCGGCGACGGGACCGGGTGGCCGGGCCGCGCGGCGAAACAGGTCAATCCAGCTGCAGGACCAGCGTCTTCAGATAGCCGGATTCCGGCAGCCACGGATGCGTCGGATGGTCGGCGGCGGCGCCGGCGCGGCGCAGGATGCGCGCCGACCGGCTGGCGTCGGACAGGGTCTTGCGCACCTGCTCGTCGAACAGTTCGGCCGTCATGTTGTGCGAGCACGAGGCGACGAACAGGTAGCCGCCCGGCGCCGTCAGCCGCGTCGCGAGGCGCATCATCTTGCGGTAGCCCCTGATGCCGGCCTTCAGGTCCTTCTTCGATTTGATGAAGGCCGGCGGGTCGGCGATCACCATCTGATACCGCTCGCCGGCAGCGAACAGCCGCTCCATCTCGTTGAACGCGTCGGCCTTCTCGAAGCTGCAGCGCGCCGCACAGCCGTTGCGCTGCGCCGCCTGTCCGGCCAGCGCCAGGGCCGACGCTGACGAGTCGACCGCGACCACGGCGTTTGCGCCGGCGACGGCGGCGTGCACCGCGAAGCCGCCGGTATGGCAGTACACGTCGAGGACCTGCGCATCGCGTGCCAGCGCCGCAACGAAACGCCGGTTGTCGCGCTGGTCGTAGAACCAGCCGGTCTTCTGACCGCCGGCCAGGTCGGCCAGGAAGCGCACGCCGTATTCGCGCAGCTCGACCGGCTCGGAGGCGTCGCCGGCGACCGTCTCGACCGCGGTCTCCAGTCCTTCCAGCCGGCGCACCGGGCTGTCGTTGCGCAACACGACGGTGCGCGGCGCGAGGACCGCTTCGAGCGCGGCTAGCACGGCGTCCCGCTGCCGCTCCATCAGCGCCGCGTTGAGCTGCACCGAAAGGGCGTCGCCGAACCGGTCGACGACGAGGCCCGGCAACCCGTCCGCCTCGGCATGCACGAGCCGGTAACAGGGCGTGTCGAACAGACGCTCGCGCATCGCAAGGCACCGTCCCAGGCGGTCGGCAAGATACCCGGCATCGACGACCGTGCGCGGCCGGCGGTCGATCAGGCGCGCCGCGATCAGCGAATGGGGGTTGAAACCGGCGACGCCGATCGCCTCGCCGGCATGTGTCGCCAGCACGACCAGGGAGCCGGGCGGCAGGGCCCGCGCCTCCGCCGTCATGTCCAGCTCGTTGGAATAGGCCCAGGGGTGACCGCCGGCGACGCGCTTGTGGCGCCCGGGCAGCAACCGGACCTGCGGGTAGTCGTTGCTCATGGCCGCGACTGTTAGGACGCGGTGACGCGCCAGGCAAGCGGTTCGTGACGCGGACCCGATCTAGCGCCCGGCGACCGTGCCCTCGCGCCGCGGGTCGGCGCCGCCGGTCAGGGTGCCGCCCGCGATTAGGATCGCGTGCAGGCCGCTGGTCAATTCGCGCACCCCGACCTCGTGCCCGCGCGCCTCGAGTGCACCCTGCAGCGCCGCGGCGCCGGTGCCCTCCTCGAGGTCGACGGTGCCGTTGCGGCTGACCACGTGCGGGCGCGACACCGCCGCCTGCGGGTCCATGTTCCAGTCCAGGACCGCCATCACCGAACGCGCCGTATAGTTGATGATCCGGCTGCCGCCCGGCGAGCCGGTGACGAGGCGCAGCGTCCGGTCGGGGTTGAGGACGATGGTCGGGGCCATCGACGAGCGCGGTCGCTTGCCTGGCTCGACGCGGTTGGCGACCGGCGCGCCGTCCGCTTCCGGCGCGAACGAGAAATCGGTCAGCTGGTTGTTCAAGAGGAACCCGCGGACCATCATGCGCGAGCCGAAGGCGCTCTCGATCGAGGTCGTCATCGAGACCGCATTGCCCTGCCGGTCGACGATGCTGAAATGGCTCGTCGAGGGGATCTCGAGGGCGCCGCCCGGGACACGTCGCTCAGTCCTGCGCTCCGGTGGCGATCCCGCGGCGGCGGTGCCCAGGGAGGTGCCGGCTGCGATCAGGCCGCTGCGCTTGGCAAGGTACGTCTTGTCCAGCAGGCCGGCGACCGGCACGCTTACGAAATCGGCATCGGCCATGTACAGCGCCCGGTCCGCGTAGGCGAGGCGGCCGGCTTCGATGAACAGGTGTTCCGCCGCGACCGAGCCCGGCGCCAGCTGGGACATCGGGAAGCGCTCCAGCAGGCCGAGGATCATCGCCACGGTCAGGCCGCCCGAACTCGGCGGCCCCATACCGCAGACGCTGCTGCCGCGGTACGAGATGCAGACCGGCGGGCGGATCTTGGCGCGGTAGCCGGCGAGGTCGTCCTCGCTCAGCAGCCCGGGATTGTCGTTGGCCCCGCGCACGGCGGCGACGATGTCGCGGGCGATGGCGCCGCCGTAGAACGCGTCGGCGCCGCCGGCCGCGACGGCGCGCAGCGTCGCCGCGTACAGGGCGTTTTTCAGGATGTGGCCGACCGGCAGCGGCTCGCCCGCCGCGCTGTGGAAATAGGCGGCGGTCGCCGGGTAGCGCTTCAGGTGCTTGTCGTTCGCGATCAGTTCGCTGAGCCGCGGCGAGACCGGAAAGCCGCCTTCCGCCAGGCGAATCGCCGGCTCGAACAGGGCCTGCCACGACAGCGTGCCGTGCGTACTGTGCGCCAGCTCCAACATTCGCAGCACGCCGGGGGTGCCCACCGACCGGCCGCCGACGACGGCATCCCAGAATTTCATCTTCTCACCCGCAGCATCGAGGAACAGCGCGGACGTGGCCGCCGCCGGGGCGGTCTCGCGACCGTCGAAGCTGATGACGTTGCGCTCGTCGGCGTCGTAATACAGCATGAAGGCGCCACCGCCGATGCCCGAGCTTTGCGGCTCGACCAGCCCGAGTACCATCTGCACCGCGACCGCGGCGTCGACAGCGCTGCCGCCGGCCTCGAGAACCTGGACCCCCGCCGCCACCGCGTGGGGGTTTGCCGCCGCGACCATGAAACTGCGCGCCGCGGCGCTGTCGGCATGCGCTGAGCCGGCGTGGCCGACGCTTACGAGGACAAGGGCGGCGAGGAACAAGCGCGGGGCGAGCATGGCAGCGGTCCTGGCGAATTAGCGGGAGCCGCCATGGTAATGCCCTCGGGCCGCGGCGCAAAGGCGCCGGGCCGGATTTTCAGATCACTTTTGGTCGAGAGGCCGGCACAGCGCAACAGATTCGAACTGGTACCCGGCGCCCTTGAGCATGCCGGCCAGGCCTTCCACCGGCTGCGGGCCCTTGCGGGGGGCTTCCGGCAGGTCGACGTGGACCGCGGCGCAGCCCTGGTCGCGCGCCATCTTCAGCATCGAGTCGATCATCCGGTCCATGATCCCGGCGGCATCGTACAGATTGGCGGCGATCAGATTGCTCACCTTGAGGATGCGGCCGTGTTGGATGTCGGTGCTCACCTCGTGGCAGTAGATGCCATAGATGTAGCCCTCACCGTTCTGCGCCGACATGACACCGGTTCCCGGCGACGTGCTGCGCGCGGTCTCGCACACCACCTTCGCATAATCCAGCCACTGGTCGAGCGTCAGGTGCGGCACCGCCGTCTGCACCAGCGGATATGCCTGCAACACCTGTCCCTCGCCCAAAGGCTTGACCACGTATCTCTGAGACATCTGTGTCACTATCGTTACCTCATCGCGCCAGCGATGGTGTCGGGTTGTTGCCACGGTCGCGGCTCCCTCGCGACAAGGACGGTGTCTGATCCGGAGCCACCACAAGCATGTCCCGCCCGCGGTCCAGGGTCTTTGACCTAAATCAATGTATGGCGTACAACGTGCAGGCGGTGACGCGGCCGCCTGCCGGCCGCTGCGACGGAAAGCCGCGGCAATCGGATTACCCATGACATCGGGCGCAACTTAGTTGCATATGTAACCGGATTGTGCGGCGCGAAATGGCGTCGCGCCGCCGGACGGGGGGACCATGCGATGGCGACAGCAGACGCAACCGTCGACGATATCGGCGCGATGGCCGGATACAACGAGGCGGTCGTACGGAAGTTCACCCTGGCGGCCACCTTCTGGGGCGTGGTCGGCTTTGCCGCGGGGGTGCTGATCGCCCTGCAGCTGGCGTTTCCGCTGCTGAACTTCGATCTCGAATGGCTCAGCTTCGGCCGGCTGCGGCCGGTGCACACCTCGGCGGTGATCTTCGCCTTCGGCGGCAACGTCCTGTTCGCGACCTCGTTCTACGTGGTCCAGCGCACCTGCCGGGCGCCGCTGTTCGGAGGCAGGGCGCTTGCCGACTTCACGTTCTGGGGCTACCAGCTGTTCATCGTCATGGCGGCGCTGGGCTATGTGCTCGGCGTCACCCAGAGCAAGGAGTACGCGGAACCCGAGTGGTTCGTCGACCTGTGGCTCACTGTCGTCTGGGTGGTCTATCTGGTGATCTACCTCGGCACCCTGATGATCCGGCGCGAGCCGCACATCTACGTCGCCAACTGGTTCTTCCTCGCCTTCATCGTCACCGTCGCGGTGCTGCACCTGGTCAACGGCGCGGCGGTCCCGGTCTCCTTCTTCGGCGCCAAGAGCTACACCCTGTGGTCCGGCGTCCAGGACGCGCTGACCCAGTGGTGGTACGGCCACAACGC